>WNGK01003120.1_pt1 | contig 33092 bp, 26 predicted proteins | sample 5400601 | NCBI WGS metagenome assembly WNGK01 (sample SAMN13153376, study PRJNA577476) | soil metagenome | isolation source: 60 cm soil or saprolite under Garry oak tree replicate 1 | place: USA:California | collected 2016-06-15 | reverse complement strand
TGCGTGGCGATGATTTCCTTCAGAACCGTGCGCAGAACACGTTTCTTCAACGATGTGGGACATGCCGGATGATCCCAGAGTCGTTCCAAATCCTCTCCGAGCGCCAGCAGCTGCTGGTGTTGTTCCTTGCCCAGGGGAACCATCTTGCCTTTTACCTCGGCAACGCGCGCTTCCAAATCAGCGACATGGGCAAGCGCTGCATTCCAACGTTTCTCCAGTTCGGCAGCCACGAGGCGATTCTCAGGTTCGGTCGCTTCATACTGGCGCTCGATCCGATTGGCTTCGTAGCGCGCCTTCTCCAACGCCAGCTGCAAAGCACGTTGTTTCTCATCTTCCACGTCCTGACTTTGATCCCAGGCGTCCAGAGCCGCTTGGATACCGACGGGGCGAATGGCTTCGAGCACTTCTGCCACAACCGCTTGATCGACCCGCGCACCTCCGAAACCCAGGCATCGCTGTACCGAGCACTGCTGGCGATCGCCGCGACACTCATAGCGCGGCACCCGTCTGCGCGCAGTGATGCTGTACTTGATGTGTAGTGGCCGTCCGCACACACCGCAGCGCAACAGCCCCGCCAGCAATGCCGGTCCTTTCTTCGGCGCGCCGGTAGCACGTTGCAAGCGCCCGCTCCTGCTCTATCAACAACTGGACGGATTGCAGGCCTTGCGGCGAGAGATGCGAGGGGAGTTTTTAGCCGAGAGCCGGAAACATGAGGCAGCGAAACTGCTGCGCCTGATTCCCTGCATCGGTCCGATTCGAGCCGCCCGTTTGATCGCGCTGATGCAAACCCCACACCGGTTCCGCAGCAAGCGGCTCGGCGGCGCCCACTTCGACTGCTAACTCGTGTGCGCGTTGAGAACCGTCGCTTCCGCCGCAGTCATCTGCTCGGGCGTCAGCACGCTTTAAGCCGGCCGTTGGCCTTCTTCCACTTCTCGTATTCGATATAGTAGATGAAGGAGCCTGAAATGCCACGCCGCATCGCTATCCTGCCGATTTTCTTCGTTCTGTTGTTGTCCACCACGCCCGCGCAAAAGACCCAAGAGCCCGCTGCTCCGGAAAAGACCATTGCCATTCACGCTGCCACGTTAATCGACGGCACGTCCCCCCACCCCCGGCACGACGTATTGATCGTGGTGAAGGGAAACAAGATCGCCAGTGTGAGCGAGGGAGGGAAGCCGCCTGCGGAAGCCGAGGTCATCAATCTTCCATCGAATGTGACAGTTCTTCCCGGGCTGATTGACGCGCATACCCACATTTTTCTTCAAGGGGAAGATCCGGCGGAAGGCGGATATGACATTCAACTGCTGAAGTATCCGGCATCGTTTCGTGCGGCACGGGCGACAGTTTCGGCGAGGCGCTGCCTGGAGCAGGGCTTTACCACTATCCGCGATGTGGAGACTGAAGGCGCAGGCTACGGCGATCTTGGCATCAAGATGGCGATCAATAAGGGCTATATTCCAGGCCCGCGGATCTTCGCCTCGACTCGCGCAATTTCTGTCACCGGCGGCTATCCGCTCGAAGGCTACAACCCGGATATCGTGGTTCCCAAAGGCGCGCAATTAGCGGATGGCTCGGTGGAATTGCGCAAAGCGGCGCGCGAACAGCTTGAAAACGGCGCTGACTGGATCAAGGTTTACATGACGCACCGCTCGTGGGTAGACAAACAGGGCCACCTAGTTTCGCAGCCCACGCTTACCGTGGAAGAACTCAAAGCGGTAACCGACGAAGCCCACGGCCAGCAGCACAAAGTAGCGTGCCACGCCTATGGTGGAATTGGGCTGCATCGCGCTCTGGATGGCGGTTGCGATTCCATTGAGCACGGCCTTGATCTGGATGATGATGCGATCGCGCAAATGCTCAGGCAAGGCACGTGGTTGGTACCCACTCTGGCGGTGTATTACCACGACTGGTCGCCTGAGAACACACCGGAGGGCCAGCGCGACCGCGCGCGTGCGTCAGTCCATGAAGTTTCGTTCAAAAAAGCTCTTAAAGCCGGCGTGAAGATTGCTTTCGGCACAGATATGGGCGGCATCCCCTGGACCGATCCCATCGCCCAGGAGTTCGGGTATATGGTGAGGTTTGGAATGTCGCCGGTAGATGCAATCAAGGCCGCGACTTCGAAAGCCGCGGAACTCCTGGACGTGAAAGGCGAACTGGGTGTGATTGCACCGGGCGCATACGCCGATATTGTTGCCGTTTCAGGCGATCCTCTGACCAACATGGATGCGCTGAAAGAAGTCAACTTTGTGATGAAGGATGGCGCTGTGTTTAAGCAGGCGAAGTAAGTTGCGCATGATTCGAAAGGTGAGACCACTGCGGAGTCCCCCCGCCAATCAGGCGTGGACAAAATCAATATATCCATACTGGACGTCAGTCCGCGTAAGCTTGACCCGCAGCTTATCCCCGACGTCCAATCCCCGGTAGCCTTGCGCCAGTAACCCTTCAACGTGAGGCTTCATGACGCGAATAAACGTTCCGTGCGGAGTCACACCGGTGACGATGGCGTCGAAGATTTCGCCAATCCGCTTGCTCATTACCACCGCAGCCAGCCGCTTCGACATTTCGCGCTCAACTTTTCGCGCCGCATCTTCTTTGAGTGTGCAGTTTTTGGCGATACCCGACAGTTCCTCATCGGAATACGGTCCCAGCGTCCCAGTGGTAAAAGCCTTAAGCAACCTCTGCGTGACAACATCAGCAAACCGCCGGTTCGGCGCGGTCGAGTGTGTGTAGTCCTGAACCGCCAGCCCGAAGTGCCCCTGCTCCGGATCTCCCGGGCGCTCCAGCACATACTCGCCCGGCCCAATTAGTTTGATGACAGCCAACGATAGGTCCACAAAGTGGTCCGGATCAGCCGCTTTGCGCTTGAGCAGAAAATCGTTGAGCGCCTTGGAATCGGGTTGTGCCGGTAGGGTCTCACCTCGTGCCGCCGCCAGCTGAACAATCCGGTCCCAGCGCTCAGGAGTCTTCACAATGCGCCGCAGTGATGAGACCTTCTCGAGCAGGCGCGCCACCACTCCGTTCGCAGCAATCATGAAATCCTCGATTAGCTCTGTGGCAAGATTCCTCTCCTGTTTTGCGATATCCACCACCTGCTCGTTTAGCAACACCGGATGCACTTCGTTGGTATCGATGTTCAATGCCCCATGGAGAAAGCGCTGTTTCTTCAGAGCCTGCGCAACATCGTTCTGCAACTTGAGCTGGCCTTGCAACTCGGAGGATGCAGCCACCTTCGGCGGAGCCGCCGCTGTCCCTTCCAGCCAGTCACCCACCGCTTTGTAAGTAAGTTGCGCCTTGTTTCGCACGAGCGCCGGATACACCATGCCTGAGCTCACATTTCCATCCCCACCCGCCACAGACTCGATGACCAGAGCCACCCTGTCCTGGCTCTCAAGCAAGGACGATACCCCGGTCGAAAGCTCCTCCGGCAGCATCGGGAAGTTGCGTACCCCGGTATAGACCGTGGTCGTCTCCTTGGCCGCATGGTCATCAATCGGAGAAGCCTTCGCCACAAACGCATCCACGTCCGCAATGCCAACCATCACTTTGACATCGCCATTCGCGAGCCGCTCGGCCACCTCAATCTGATCCAGGTCGCGGGATGTGTCGTTATCAATCGACGACCAGAGGAGCCCGCGCAGGTCGCGCACGTCCTGGGGAGAAACAGGCGCCAGCGGTGACCGCGCCTTGATATCGGCTAACTGCTGCTGAACCGCCGCAGGAAACTCGGGTTCGAAGCCGTGCTCTAGCATGATCTGCTCGGCCATTGCTTGTAGGTCAAGCTGCGTTATGTGAGAGTCGTTCATGGAATACCCGTTGGAAGAATCGAATCCAAAAGCCTAACACTTTAATCCTCAACTCTGAGATGCGGAAGCTGCTGAACCAGAAGATTATCGAGCAAGATTGGAAATGCGCGATTTGCGAGCCGTGGCAGTTGTGCTGGTACCGCCATCCGGGCAAGAATCCCAAACTCCTGCCGGGAGAAACCAGAAGACTCGGGCTCCGCGCCATCTGCTGATGCGTAATGCCTCCTGCGGGTATTAGTTCTACCGCCAGCCTTCGTCCGAGCCTTTCCCTAGCTTAAGGGCTTGGGTATCGCAGCACGACCGATACCACCGAGTGTCCCCCCTACAACCTATTTCCCGCCTCCGCAAAAATCCTTTCGTGGCTAGATTGGCTAGATTGGCTAGATACGCCCATTTGACCCTTCTTGCCAACAAGTTCATAATGCGCATCTGCAACCGTCGTGCCACGGAATTAATGGAATTAAGAGGTTAAGGAGCGAGGTATATGTGGAAAGAAAATGCTGACGTGAGCACTGAGCTCACACCAAGTACACTGGCGACATACAAGGAAGCGGTGTTCGAGTTCACGGAAAACGCCCAAAAGTTCATCGAATGCATTCCACTCTTAACGAAATCTCGCGACGCGTATCAGCAAGCTATGAGGGCCAGCACGGAACTGCGCAGCGTTTTGGACGTGGGCGACGAGACTTTGCTAACTCTTATGGGCCAGCTGGAGCAAGCGGTCAAAGGCCACCTGGAGGAAGCCGCTCGCGACAGGAAGAAACCGGAACCGGTGAAAGTCAGAGCGATAAAAGCGGAGGGCGGAAGTGCCCACGCTGTGAACGAACTTCCATAAGCAGTTCTAGGCGACCGTATCCCTCGACTGGTGATATGACTCGGAGCGGTCTGCGATCGGTGAGATCTTTCGGCGCAAAAACGCGATCGCCAAGCAGCCTGTCTTGCATTGACCTCACAGAATTGGTAGTAGGTGTGACAGGCGGGGCAGCTTTCACCGTCTGGCGCTCCAACTGGATATCCGCCGACGGGCATCCTCAATCTGGGCTGCTGTCATTCGCGATCCTATGACCCTCAATCGGTCGTTGTTGTTTCCTCGCAATCCTGTAGCGATACTGGCCCACGTATACGCACGTACGTAGTCTCTTGGAACGCCTCGACCGCTCAAGTAAAAGTCACTGAGAGCACTCTGTGCTCGGATATCGCCGTGGTTTGCGGCTCGTTTGAACCACAACACTGCCTTGCGCTCATCATGAGGCACTCCGATTCCTTTGATATAGCCAAGCCCGAGCTTCCACTGCGCGTTGTCATTACCGTTTGCCGCCGCTTTCGCGAACCATGCCATTGCCTCCCGGTAGTTCTGCGGCACACCTTCACCATTAGCATATCGCAGAGCCATTTCGTATTGAGCAATGGAATCACCCGCGTCGGCTCGGTTGACTATGCGATTCACATCCGTGCCCTGAACTGCTTCCTGAATTGCTAGAATAAGCTCTTGCCTGGTGGCTGTTAGTACACTGTCCGACGCTTTCGGTTGCCCATTGGTCTTCTTGTCTTGTTCCGACAACACATGCTGCTGATCCGGGATGGGCGGCTTGTGGTTCGCGGCCGCAATCGGAAGTATTGCGACGTTTGTTGCTGCTCTTGGATGATTGAGGTGATATCCGTAGCCGCCGATTACCAGAGCAAGGGCAGTGGCCAATCCTGTTGTTAACCAGCGAGCCCCCATTGGATGCCCCGGGATCGTCATAGTTACCGGCCGATCAGGTAATTGTGATCCCATATCGTGCCCGTTCCATTCGGGCGCTTCAGCCGCGTCCGTGGTTCGTAGGCGGTTGTTATGCTCCTTGAGTACATCGGCATGGGCCAAGTGTTTTTGGAGACCCCTTACCGCCTCAATATCCTTGCTCGGGAGCTGATCACGGCATCGATCCGGTATTGTCGCGGACTCCGAAGGCAATGGTAATACCCGATCGGCTAACTTACTCATCGCGGTCATGTCATGCTGATTGAACGCATTCGGGTTGATGGACAGTACTTCGAGCACTCCCACCACGTTGGCATTCTGCTTAACTGGCAATATCAGCAGGGACCGGATGCCCATTTCTTTGCATAATTGGGGGTCAACCCGCCGATCGGTATTAGTGTCGTTGCAGAGCAGAATTTCGCCGGTACCGAGACAAAGCCCGGTCAGGCTCATGCCTGATTGCAAACGCGCCCCCACTTTTGGAGCGGGGGCACCAGTGGAGGCTCGGCAGCACACCGCGTCTTCTGTGCTGAGCACAATAGCCGCTCCGGTTGCCCCTGTTCGCTCCATTGCCTGCTCCAAAATCGCCTGGAGTTCGGGTTCAGGGCCTACCGACTCTTTGCCTAGAGAAGTCGTGATTGGACTGAATTGGAGTGCGCTGTGCTCAACGTTTCGTCGTGGCTTCTCAGGAGAGCTGGTAATACTTGAATTATCAGGCAAGGGAAAGCTCGACATACTCACGCCTTCACGATAGTTTTGTATACAGCTGTTAGCGATCTACTACTCTGGTCAAGTCAGTTCCGTAAGCCGTTGCCTCTGGTAGACCCGAGCCTTTGGCTGGACTCCCGTGGCGAGCCTGTGCGTTAATCTCAGGGGAATCGAAGCAGCAAAGGAGACCAAACGCCCCTGTTACGCTGCGCGAAGAAAGTCGTGCTTCTTTCCCTGGTAGCCAGCTCAATCGGGAGCGCCTACCCAGCCAAACATGTAAAATCCGCAGCATTGTTAAGTATAGGGGGAGCAGCCCGTGTGCTGGACGAAATTTCCAAGAAATCTCAGAATGCGGTCCCCGATGCCGTCCTGAACAGCACGAAGTGCGTTGTGGTGATTCCATCGATCATGGGGGGAACTGTGAATGTCAGCGCTGGCGGAGTGGCTAGCTGCCGTGAAGCAGCGGATAGCTGGAGCGGGCCTGCATTCGTAAAATTCAACGGGCATGGTATGGGGGCTCATCCTACTGATTTGCTGGTTTTTGTGTTGAGTCACAAGGGAGTGCGGGCATTGCGGTCTGGCGAATTGCAGATCGGAGGCCAGAAACGGGCGGCCGCGCCTCTCGTGAGTACAACTCCGGTTACCACCCAGGTTGAACTGACCGCCGAGTTGCTTACCTATGAAGGCGCGGCGGGCGTGCTCTCTAGCAGTGAAGCCAGCGGCATGATTCGGCGCGACGCGGACACCTCGGATGCGGTCCACAACGCAGTACCGAGAACAATGATTGAGAAATATCTATCATCGGTCGTTTCTTTCTTTAACACGATCACAGCTACCGGGATCGTGATTCACCACACAGCGGTGATTCCGGGCGAAAATACAGTGCCCCGGAGCGGGCGCGATATCGACAAATATCATCAGGCGCGCGGCTTCGAAATCTTGTGTTTCGGTCGCATGTACCATGTGGCCTATCACTACCTCATTATGCCCAACGGCCGTGTGCAACCGGGCAGACCCGAAAGGTGTGAGGGAGCGCACGCGCAAGGATACAACTCATACCTGGGAATTTCGGTCGTGGGTGATTTCAGCAGCGAAGATAATCCAACCGGAAAAAAGGGGCCGATCAGACCGAGCGCGAAGCAGATTGCCTCCCTAATCCAACTCGTTCGCCGACTGAAAGACCGTTACCATATTCCCTTGCAACACATCGTCCGACATAGTGACATTTCCAGCACCAGATGTCCCGGCGACCGATTTCCCTTCAGGTCTGTTCTGGATCAACTTCAATGGAAACCGGGAGGCGTAAAGCCGAAACGTCGATGATGGACTCCAAGCGTCTGATGGCATGGCTTACGGTGGCGGCTTTATCGACGACTTTGGTCGCTGCACCGAAACGCACCCCGCACAGCCCGAAAGCCTCTAACGGGGAACCATTCCGCAGCTTTCGCATGCTGGACGCTAAGCTGACCCTCCTTGCGCACCAGCAGGAGGCTTTGAACGCGGCTTTCAATCCGGTGCAGGTGGGTTCTCGAAGCGGAGGGGCCAATTCAGGGCGTCGGACGACGCCTTTCAGCGATATGAACTCCACAGCCGCTGGAATCGTTCTCCTAGCGGGTGGGCTGGAGCGTTTGTACCAAAGGCGCCACCAGCCCTTCGGGGTCCAAATGTTTAGAGCTCTGCGCATCAGAGCGGAGGAAGTTCAGCGGGGCGTCAGTGCTGCGGCCAAAGCGCAAACGCGAAGCACCGCAGAGTCCGCGGCAAAGAGGCTAGATGAAGGGATAGTCTCCCTTGTAGTTCAGTTCCAAGCTGCGTCGGGCGGATACGGAGCGGCCCGTTGCTCCCCGGGCGCATGGACATGTTGCGAACCAAAGCGATCCAAAGACTTGCTTCAAAGTGAACAGGTCGCATGCATGTGGGGGTGTGTGAGAACGGCACAAACGTGTACCGGGTTCCTAGGTCCGCGTATCCGGCGGCCCTGAAGTTGATACCAATACAACAGTACATCGGTGGGCCTCGAAAGAGTGAACTGAGTTGAACTATAAGTATGCCCGGAGTTCGACAGCGCCCACCCGGACCAAACTCACTCCTAGCGGGACATTGCCCGGCCTGCGAAGCTTCCGCAATGCGTTCTATGACGCGGGACCAACACGAGGTGTTGAGCTTCTTTGATCGACCTTAGTAGGCATCTCTGAGTCCGGAAACACGATTGTGGGATGCCAAAGATCCCGTCAAACGATCAACGGGATAGGAGGTAGGAGGTTTCAAAGTTGCACTCCATAGTAACGAACGAGTAAACAGCGGGGCGTGCAGGCGTTGTGGGGGCGGACAGAAGTGTGGGCGGCGGGGCGCGAGCGTCTAATTGCTTCGTGGTAGCAACGCTTCCTTAGGTACCATGACACGACCAATCATTTCGTCAGCTTCGCGATTTGCAAGCCATAAGGTTCTAACAGGCTACCTGTGGCGTGATCGACGGCTGCACGAGCAACCTGATAACTAACCTGCGCCTGCAACAAGTTCAACTCGGCCTGCGCCAGGCCCGTCTGGGCGTTGAGGACGAAGAAAATGGGCTCCGAGCCGAGTTCGTATTTGCGCTGCTCGGCTGCGAGATCTTTTTGTGCGAGATCCAACGACGTTTTTCCTGCCGCCAGGGTGATCTTCGCTTCCTCCAGTTGATGGACCGCATCCGTTACTTCCCGTGTGATCCGCTCACGAACTTGCTGAGCAGAGTAAAGATCCTGATGCCGCGACACTAAAGCACTGCCCAGATCAGCTTGGGCTGCTCGATTCTTCACCGGAAGATTCAAAGTCAAGGTCCCACCGTATCCGGGATAACCGAAAGCAAGAAGCTGATGGAAAGACGAGGCCAGTCCTCCCCGAGAGATCAGTTGGGACGTAACTTGTCCGGTAGTCTGGTTGATATTAAGGTTGTACTGATTGCCGCCCAGTCCATTACTTTGGTAAAGACCAGTCAGAGAAAGATCGGGCTTGAGATGATTGTGCGCGATTCGAATGCTGGTGTCGTCATTGGCCAGCGCATCACGTACGGCTTCAACTTCCGGCCGCTGTTTGAGTGCCTCTTGCAGCGCGGTTCCAGCGTCGATGCTCCATAGTGCGCCCTCTGGTTCCGGTTTTTCCGTCAAATCCAGGTCGAGCGCGCGAAAATAAGGATCTTGGTCTGCGCCGATGGTCAGGCGCAACGCTTCTTCCGCCTGCTTCAGAGTGTATTCAGCCTGGATCATCTGTACGCGGCGCGATGCAACTTCAGATTCGGAGCGGTAAATGTTGAGTGGTGGCAGAGCCCCCAATTCCAGAGCTCGTTTGTCGCGCTGATAGCTCGCGTCGGCTGCCTCTAGTGATTTCCGCGCGACATCCAGATTGCCGCGAGCCTGCACCACGGTCCAGTACTGGCTGACGGCTTGCAAGATCGCATCACTCACCTGGGCTCCAAAGCTGGCCCGCGACTGCTGCAGAGTGCGACGTGCGATGATTAAGGGGGCCTCGTTGGCAAACCGCCAGGCATTACGAAGCAGCGGCTGGGTGAACTGTAAATTCAGGGTGGTGTTGTAATACGGATTGAAATAGTAGAACGAACTGTTGGTCGAATTCCTGGTAGTACCGAGACCACAACGATGTTCGTGCCAGTGTAGAAGGTCTGCGTGTAGTTGATTTGGCCGGCCTGAGTCAACGAATTGAGGGCAGCGGTGCCCGAAACTCCCACTCCTTGAAGTTGGCTGAACCCCGGAGAGGAAAACCGATTCAGATTGAAGATGCTCTGCAGCGCAGGATCGAAGGGCTGGTATGTGCGCAACAGCGCGAACTTATCGGTTTCTACCTGCGCCTCCTGAATCCGCACATTGCTGTTATTTTCGAGCGTCAGGAGAACGGCGTCGCGCACACCGAGACGCAGCTTGCCGTCGTCCACGTGGTCTTGCAAGTGTTGTGGCGGCGGCAGCTTGCCCGAGGACACCTGCTGCGTGAGCAACCCGCCATAATTCTCGCGATTCTGTGCTTTCGCCAGTAAGGCCAGCATCAAGAACAACCAGGGAATCCCCAGACGATAAAGTTTCATCTCCACCTCCAAAGTCTTGTCGGTAAGCAAAGTAGTGCTGAAAGAGCGAGGCGACTACATTCTCGTTGCATTCCGTCTGTCTTTCACTCGTAGCGAATTGCTTCCACTGGATCCAGACGAGCGGCCTTGACCGCTGGATAAATCCCAAACACTAGTCCAACAGTGATGGAAACGACAAAGGCGAGAAGAATGGAACTGGCCGTCACGATGGTTGACCATCCCGCCAGCCAGGCGATCAGGCGTGACATAACGAAGCCAAAGACAATGCCCAAGCTTCCGCCAACGAACGAGATCATCATGGCCTCAACCACAAATTGGCGAACGATGTCCGACTGCCGAGCGCCCACCGCGCGGCGCACACCAATCTCTCGTGTGCGTTCCAAGATACTGGCCAGCATGATATTCATGATCCCAATGCCACCCACCAGCAGGGAGATGGAAGCGATTGCAACCATCACGGCATTGAACAGGCGTTCTGTGCGCCTTTGTTCGGCAAGCAGTTCGGCGGGAACGATCACACTGAAATCGCCCGCAGCGTGATGGGACGAATCCAGAATGGCCCGCACCACTTGCGCAGCCGCAGGCATGTCAGCTTTCTCCCGCAAGGTGAGATAAATGCCGTCGATTTCATCTCGCACATCGCTGTAACTGTCTTCCATTCGAAGAATTGCGGCATTCAGAGGAACATAGATGATGTTGTTGATGTCCTGAGTCGGTACTCCCGCCACTTCCGTCTGCGAGCTGAGCTGAGGGCTAGCCACTCCAATTACGCGAAACCACTGTTCGTTAACCTTGACGTACTGGTCGATCGGATTCGAAGCTCCGAACAAGCTCGACTTGGCAGCGGCTCCCAGCACACAGACTGGCGCACCACGATTCTCGTCGCCTTGATCGAAAACCCTGCCTTCCAGCACTTGAAGTCCTGCGATCTGCGTGTAAATGGGGTTGACTCCGTAAACCGAAGGCGCATCCTGCTGAGATTTTGGAATGGTTCTTGAGGCCGTCAACCGCTTGCGGGGAGTCGAAACCACGATGTCACTCACGTCATCGCGAATCGTCCGGTAGTCCTGGAACGTAAGTCCGGGCGAGATCTTGCGGATCTTCTGATGGGCTTGCCACTCGGTGGTTTCCTTCGCTTCCACAATAAGGTTGCGGACCCCCATCTGCTCGATCAGAGCCATCACCTTCTGGCGTGCGCCGGCGCCAATGGAAAGCATGGACACGACCGCCGCAACGCCGAAAATCATGCCCAACATTGTGAGTAGTGAGCGCAGCCGGTGCAGCAGAAGGTTCTGCAGCCCCAGGCGCAAATCTGGAATCCACTGTTCGTGAATGTGCAGCACACGTCGGGGAGTGGTTGAGATCACGGTTGACATCAAGGCGTTACCCCGCCTATGCCGGGTGAGGAACCGCCCGAGATGCCCGATCTTCGCGGCGCCGTCGGGTCGACTAAAGCGATCTCGGCCCCGGCAGTGAGCCCTTCGACGGCTGCGCGGCTCTCGCTTTCACTTTGAATCGTGACGTCGCGTTGCTCAAATCCATTGCCGCTCTTCACGTAAACGACGCGCTTTCCATCTTTCAAGAACAACGCCTGCCTGGGCAAGTAAAGAATATTCTTTCTTTCATCCCCCAGAATCGCGATCTGAACAGTGAGGCCGGGGCGAAGGCGTGAATCACTGTTGGAGAGTTCGATGGAGACGTCGAACTTGCCTCCGTTATTCTGATCCCAGAATTGACGCACTGCCATTCCACCTACAGTCTTGACCGTTCCGTGGAATAGTTGACCAGGGGATGCATCGAACTCAACCCTTACGGATTGCCCTACTCTAACGTTACTTCGGTCGTGTTCATTGACTTTAGATACCAGTTCCATCTCCCGAACGTCGATCACCTCCGCAACACCACTGCCCGCCCTTACCTGGTCCCCTTCGCGATAGTCGGGCAGAGACATCCCGTCGAAAAAGAATCCCCCATTCGCGTCGCGATTCTTTTCAATGGAGACCAACCCATCCATGGCGGCGGGAACCTTCATCTTTTTGATATTCTCCTGTGCCTGGTCCATGGACAGCTTTGCTTTGTTCCATTTCTCCCGAGCGAGATAGATTGCGGCTTGACCGGATGCAGTATGTGATTGGATATCCTGCTCAAGCTGCGCCAAAACTCGCTTTGCCTGCTCCAGGGCGAGCTGGTTTTTCTTTGCATCAATGGCGCTCACGAGTTCGTTTTTCTGGAGTTCCAACTCCGCGTCTCTCACATCGTAGCGGTCCTTAAGCAGTGTCACCTTGTCCTGTGCTGCCAGAACTGCAGCATCGGCCTTGGCCTTGGTGATTTCCTCCTCGGCCTGAAGTAACTCCGAACGGCTCTGCTCCATCTTGTAGCGCTGTTCGCTGGGGTCGAATTCGATGACGATGTCACCCTTCTTGACTGGCACGCCAGTATGAAGCAACCGGATAATTTGCAGGGCCCCACCGCCAACAGGAGGAGCGGTAAGTGTGATGGTGTGGTTCGCGCGAAGTTCGCCCGTGGCGTCAATCTCCAGATTCAAGTCTCCTCGCTTCACCTTTCCCACAGGGATCTCATCGTCGATAGTAGTGATACTGCCTCGACGCGCTGCGGCCACCATACCGATGGCAGTAATTAGAATGATTGCGACTACGGCCCACGTAATGGCACGGCGGTGTTTCATTTATACTGGGTCACTCCTTCACCGACGGGTCTTTCAATGCCACTCGTTCGCCGGCACGTAAACCCTTCGCAACCAGGATGCGGTTGCGACTCCTACGGCGGATCTCGATCGCGTGCTCCTGGAATTTCGAACCCTCCCATACATAGGCTACGGTCTGACCCGATTTCTGAAACGAGGCCTCGCTGGGAATGCTGAGTGCATCCGGAACGCGGTCCACCACCACGGTTAACTGGGCTGTCATGCCCGGCTTCAAGCGCGTATCCGCCTGGTCAAGCGCGATCTCGAGATTGAAATTCCTAGGGATTGGCCAGCCCGCCGAAAAATCGATGGTCGCAATCGTGCTGATCTGCTCGATATTGCCGGTGAACTGACGGTCGGGGATCGCATCCAGTTGCGCGGTGACTAACTGCTTTATTGCAATGCGGCCGCGCTCGGTTTCATCCACGCGCGCCGAGATTCGCAGCGAAGAAACATCGGGTAGCTCCGCCATCGGTGCGCCAGGCCAAGCCCGGTCTCCCGGTTTAAACGGAACTTCGCCTTCGGGCCGCCAAACCGGTACCAGGCTGATCATGCCCGCCAATGGCGCCCGCAATATCATCTTGGTTAGCGCGCGCTCGGCCCGCTGCACATCGTAAGCCGCTTTCTTGCTGGCCTGGGTTTTGCTCTCGATCGTTGCCTTATTTACCGCACGATCGGATTTCAGCTTCTCCTCCATTTCATGCAGCTTTTGCTCGGCGTCGGCCACTTTCAACTTCGCCTCGGCGCCTTCGATTCTCGACACAATCTCTTGTTTGCTGGCATCCAACTTCGCCGCTTCGACGTCGTATCGGGCTTTCATCGCCACGGTTACATCCTCTTCTTCCTTCAGCCGCGCCTGAGCCCGGGCCTGTTCGATCTCTGCCTGCGCCGATTTCAGAGTCGACCGGTACTGCGCCAGTTCCTGCTCGGTTTTTGTTTTGTCAAACTCGACGATAGTGTCGCCCTGCTTCAGTTGGGTTCCGTCGGCTGCGATCTTGACGATCTCAAGATCACCAGCCTCAGCGGGAGCAGAAATCGTTACCGACTTCATCGCCTTCACTTCACCGCGGAACTGGACCGAGTCGATGAATTCACCACGCTTCACCTCGAAAGTGGGAATCGCAGGAAACCGGTTGGAGTACCGGACAGCTCCGAGCACGGCACCGCTACCCATCGAGAGAAGGGCGACGACAACCATCGCTTTGCGCTGAATCCACAGCTGCCGGATTCTGCTGATCATGTTAAGCCGTCCGTGCCGTTATCGCGCTCTGAGATCTAGGTCAACCGCGGCCGAAAGATCAGGCATCAACCTCGCATCATTGCCGGTAATCGAGAAAACTACGGCGAACGTACGAAGCTTGGAGGAGAAGTCACCACTCCTGCCAATGGGAGCCATCTCCTCCAGCTTGCCCGGGAACACTAGGTCTGGATAGGCATCGAGGTGCACTTTGGCCGCTTGGCCGATTTGCAAACTAAGGAAATCTTCTTGATTGACCAGCGCCCGCACCTCCATCATCGAGGGATCGACCACCTGCATGAAAGGCACGCCTGGCCGAACCTGATCGCCCTCTTGGACCTCTCCCATTTTTCCCTGTTTCCAGATCGTGTTCAGAACGACGACACCATCAATGGGCGAGTGGATTTGCATCAGCTCGGCGTTCGCTTTAGCGTGCAACATGGTCTCGCGAGTTCGATCACGCTGAATTTCCAGGATGCGAATGGCTGCCTGCGCTGCCCTACGCTTCAGATCGAAGGTTTCCCGAAGTTGTTGCAGTGTGGTCTTGGCCTCGTCAAGAGTCGCGTGGGCTTTCTCGGCATCGATGCGCGAAAGGGTCTCAACCTTCTGCATCTCGAGCTCTGCTTTGCTCAGGTTGTCTTCGGCCTGCTTTATTTCAGTTTCGTCTTTGGCGCGCGCCGCATCCTCTTTCGCCAGCTCCTCCAATACCTGACCATTCAATTTGTCGTATTCCGCTTGCTTGTCGAGCGAATCGCGAATCTGGGCTTGGCGATCGAATTCCACCAGCAGGTCCCCGCGCTTCACGTGCCTTCCGCCAAGCGTCAACTTGGTAATTGTGAGGGTCCCGACCTGCTGGCCTGCCAGAAGGGGCGCCAGCACGGCGCGAGTTTGCACGGCTTCGGTTGCGCCCTTGAGACGTAGAGTTCGGCTCAGATCAGGCGGGACATTTGAAGGAAGCGCGGCATTCTTAATCGATGGGGTCTTGACCCTAAGCCCCACGAACAGAACGATGCCGACGACCAGTGCAAGCACGAGAATACGTCCCTTGGACCGAAAACCGCCACCCGCCGGATGTTCTGGCGGTGTTCCTTCCTGGCCCAGCACAGGACCAGATTCGGTAGTGACTTCAGCAGCAGACGAGTGCATACCAGGCTACTCTCACCGTTACTTATCCGCAGCGCCAGACATGCTCACTTCCTAGGCCCCCTATTATCCAACAAAACGGCAGCTCGGCATGCTGAATATCACGATGTAACGTCGTCATTTAGATCGTGGCCAGGGTTCGAACTTGCAATCGGTTTCACGGCGCGCAGCGGCTTTACGGCTTCCGTAAGACCCCGGCAGAATGCATTTTCCCCTCAATGCGTATTACTCCGTCGAACGAGAGAGGGAGATGGCTATTGGGCCGGGAAAATCCGGACACTTCGCCGGAACCGGGGTTGGGATGACCTGGCCGGTGTCGGCATTCATCACAGCCATCACTTTGCTGCGGCACCCAAGGAACAGACGGGGTTGGCGCGCATCCATGGCCATGCTGCTCGGCGATTCGCAAGGCGCTGTTTCCATCGCTGCTCAACCGTGAGCCTGGGCGCATCGATCTTAAGAACCAGACTCTCATCTTCCAGGTTGTCGAAAACGGAGCCCTTACCGTCCGCAGCGGCGAACTCAGGCCCACCGCCGAGGTCGACCGTGCCCACAACTTTTCCGGTAGCGGCATCGATCGCGGTGGCGCTGTTGTTGTCGCCGTTGAAGGCGAAAACTCTGGAGGTGGCGGAATCAAAAATAATCGCGTCTGGCTTCTGGCCGAGCCACCTCGATGCTGTGTTTGAGAGTCTTCAGATCGAAAATCGTAACCGTTGAGGATTGGCCGTCGCTGACGAAGCCGCGGCCCAGTTCGGAAGCGATGGCGATGCCGAGCACTCCAGGAGTATCGGAGATCTGGCCTATGATCGTGCCCGAGTCTACATCGAGAACTTCAACTTGCGTTCCGTGGGAGACGTATAAACGTCGCGCCGCCCTCTCGTCCACAGTCAGGTAATCCCAACTGCCAGTGCCGGGGACTAGAATTTTCTTAACAACGCGATATTCGTCACTTGAAAAAGCCGGGGGGGGACGATCAGTCCGAACAGTAGTAGCGCGGCAGCAAATTTCTTCACAAAAACCTCCATGAAATTGAGCTACTAATGACAGACACCAATCACCGAAGCTTTCTTGCTTGCTGCACGAGTTCGCAGGAGTAGCTGTTTAGCTGAACCGAGTCGTCCGCCAGAGGGCAATCCCACAGCCCACCAGGAGGAACAGCATGGCCGCCGAAACTGCGGCTGCCCATGTCAGATTGAGGTCGAAGCGCGGGAGCCGCGCCATAGCCGCAACCGCAACAAAGATAGCTGTGACACCGCCGACGAGCAGCCAGTCTACAAAGGATCGGCGGCTCAGCCCTCCCTCGAACTCCCTGCCTTCCATACTGGCTCGAACATAGCCGTCTGCAATGCCATACCGTTTGCCCTCTCGTTCTGCTGCATCTTGCCAACGCGAGTGCTCTCGGCTGGTCGCCGAGGACAACGCAATTGCAACGGCACCAAGTGCCATCAAAATCGATCCCCCGATCACTTCCGCGTAGACTCGCTGGCTCCCCCCTTGCAGCTCATGAAAAACCAGGATGCCCCACAGCAGTCCCCACAGCTGATTGGTGTTGGAAAGCGGAACCCCCCGGCTGATCCCCACGTATTTCGCCGCGTATTGCTGAAATAAGTCTCCGATCACCCAAACGAAGCCCCCCAGCATCAGCCAAAACAGCACGGTCCGTGCGCCGACGATTTCATGCCACAGAGGGACTGCCCCCCTATAGCTCAGGGCCAGAACGGTCATTGTGGCTAACTCGCCTACGGTAAAGAATGTTATGAAAGAGAGGGGATTCATGCCCGTTAGATAAGCTTTTCGGTAGGGGATATACATGGTTCCCCACAAGATCCCTGCGCCTAGAGCCGCTATTACGCCGAGAGCGGCTTTGCCCGGGGAAGCTTGAGTGGAGGATGCAAAAGCCAGCAATGTTGCGCCGCCGCACATAGCTGCCGCTCCGCCCAGCACTCCCAGCCAGCGCTTCCATCCTGCCTGGTGGAGTTCGTTGAACAAGAGGAAGCCCCAGAAGATTCCAAGTAGGCTATTCGTATTCCACAAAGGAAAGGCGATGCTCAAACCAACAGCGCGGATGGCATAGATGGTCATGGTGTTGGCCACTGCCCACATGCATCCCGCGAGTACTGCCCAAATAATCAGATGAGGCGCCTGACGCACGTCATTGCGAACGTAGGAAGTCCCACGGATAAACGCCGGGATGCTCCAGCGAGCCAGGAAAACTCCGGCCACCATGATGAGTGAAACCGTAATTGGGGACATACCGGTGTTTACCATCTTTATCGGCGCTTCGGCTCCGCCCAGCCACGCACCGGCAGCGAACCCGCAGAACACTCCCAGGGCCTGCAAACTTCGCAGACGGCTTGCCTGCATCGGACTTTGAGCGGCAGAAGTGAGGGCAGATTCCAAGCGTCCTCTTTTCCTACTTGCTAAGAGCACAACCAGCGGGATCCAGAAATGGACGTCGCCGATGATTGTGCTGACTAAACTGTCAGGTCGTGTCCTCAGGTTCTCGTCGTTCACGTGATCTCACCAATCACAATCAGACACCGCGCCCCCGCACTATGACTCGCGGGTCGACTTGATTCCACATCGAACGCATCCAAACGTCCTCGGTGTCGCAAGCTGACGAGCGCTCCCGGCCAGACAATTCAGGAAGTAGACGTTGTAACCGTGCCCAGCCACCACCGGGTGGTAGCCATCCCGCACCAGCACGACATCACCATCGCGCACTTGTATTGAGGTAACGATTTCATGGGACATCATCAGGTAGTACGACCCAACCTAATTTGGCCATTGCTGTGGCTCCTCGACCCGGCGGCTACAAATCCATTCCTTGCTGGTCAACCATCTTTTGCAAATCGAAGCTGACCTTAATTTCGACATTTCCTGCGCGACTAGCAAACTTGAGCTCCTCTTCATCCGCTGAGACGACTGATTGCCCCGAAGGGTTCTTCTTCGGAAAATGGAAGACAATAGCGTTGATTCTCTTGCCATCAGATGCGCGCACAATCTCCACCTGGACGGCCGGTATTCTTTTCTTTGACTTCTTCGCAATCAGATAGGTTTTGTCCCTCAGCGTGGACTCGTCCGCACTGCTAAATAAGCTCATGTCCGTTCCGACCAGCGCTAGTTCATAATCGTCAGCCGCCGGAGGCAGATTTCTGTCCTCATCTGCCTCGGCAATCCTTCCTTGCAATACCTGGCCGCGGACCGAGGCCTCACGAAGGGTTCTGGAGGATACCCAACGAACCCGAAATTTCACCTCGTCCTTCTTTCTCGCTTTCTCGCCTCTTCCGCGGTTATCATCATCTTTCTCTTCTTTCTCGTCTTCTTCATCGGCGCCAGGAGCGCCGGCAAATTTAGGAGCACCCTCCGGCGCTTCCAAGCCGTGCTTCTCTTTACGTTCAATCTCAACCGCTTTCGACCACGGCGAGTCGTTCAAGATCCTTCGCACATCTGTCGCGTCCCACTGCTTATAGGATTTCTGCCAGGGGTCACTCGCCCACACATTGATCGCAACGAATGCAGTGGCCGCAACGAGCAACTCTCGCGCCACTTTCCTCGCCTCACTTTGCCTTTGCCAGACTACTCCCGTCGAGGGCTCCCGCACTGCATCCCCTCCTAAGTACGAGCTTCAATTGTCGAATCACTCCCAAGCATCCTGGAATTTCAGGTCGCAAACTAAATGGGGTTTGTTGAAAGCCCTCCAATACGAAGACCACTGCCTTGTTGTGTCCACGCCGTTACCGCCTCCGCAAGTCAGAACTTGAAGCGAAGCATGAATTGAAGCTGCCGCGGCAAGCCGGTGCCCGTGTTCGGAGAAGCCTTATTGTCGTTGTTGTTGTTGAAGTTTACGGTTGAGGTGATGATCCCGAAGCTGCCCGGCACCCCCAGGTTTGTCCCTGGAACGGTTGGGTCGTAATTCAGAGTCAGCGAGCCCGGGTCACCAAGCTGAACGTGGTTGAGGATATTGAACGCCTGCACCGCGAACTCCATCGAAACACCCTCGGTGAGCTTAGTTTCTTTGGTGAGCGCGAAATCGACCTGCCAGCTGTTCAGGGCACGGATAAGGCCGTTCCCCGCATCACCGAAGCGGGTGAAGTTTCCATTTGCGTCGACCGGCGGGGCAGTGAAGGCTGCGGGGTTGATCAGTGGCACGCCATTGTGCCCACCGCCCGGCAGAGTGAGCGGCACTCCGGGAATAACGTCGGGTCGTTGGTTGGTCTGATCGTTGCCGTCGGGAAGGAGGTAGGTAAAGGGAAGTTGATCGAAGGGCCCACCGCTAATGGGGCTGCTGAGGTCCATCGAAACGGTTAACGGATGTCCGGTGTGCCAAAGGCCGATGCTGCTCAGGCTCCAGCCGCCAACGACTTTGCCGAGCGCTCCCGAATCGTTCAGGTAAGCCTTGCCAGGCCCGAGGGGGAGTTCATAAACAACGTTGGCGGTGAAATTGTGGCGAATATCGAAAATGCTCGGCCCTTTGTCGCAAGGCAAACAATTGACGTTTTCTGGCCCGCTGGACTCACCGCCGCCGACCGAGCCGTTATTGATGGAATGTGAGAGGGTGTAGCGCGACTGAAAGGATACCCCTTTGGTGAAGCGGCGCTCAACCGACACCCCGAGGCCATGGTAGGTGCTGGCGCCGATATCTCTTTTTATATCGACCGAACCAAAAGGATCGGGGTTGTTTGGGTCGGGATAGAATTGATCAAGTGGCCGGACGCAGTCGCCGTCAGCGGAATTGAAAGTAACCGGACTAGTGCAGAGATTTACGCTACCGCGAGAGAATAGTCGCACACCATGGGTCCCGATATATTGCGCGGAGAGCAGGAGCCCAGCGGGTAGTTCGTGATCGACGGTGAGTCCCCACTCCTCTACATATAGGTCCCGGCGGCCTTGCCGTTGCAAGCCGCGAGGGTGCGAAGCCTGTTTTTGCGTAATCACACTCGAAAGGTCGGGAGTGGTCTGCTCAAAGGCTGGGCTTAGAGCAATCGTCTGGTTGACCTTCACGCGGAACGTGTCGCTCTCCAGTCCGGCATTCAGATCATCATTCTGAGCTGCCCCGTGGTAGATGCCAAAGCCAGCGCGCACGACGGTCTTCCCATGCAGCGCGGAAGGCGCCCACGCGAAGCTCACGCGAGGATCAAGATTCTTATAATTCGGATTGTACAAAGCCGGATTCTTGGGGCAGGGCGGGGTATTGATCGGACCTGAGCCGGCCGGTACTGGCAATGTGTTAAATGAGCCTGACCCCAAACAGACGCCGTGAAACTGATTCAGGTCAAAGACCGTGGTCCGGTTCGTTGCCTCATGGGCAACCCCGTAGTATTCCCAGCGGAGCCCCGCCGACAGGGTGAGAGTCGGAGTGACTTTCCATTCATCCTGTAAATAGGGCATGTAGAACGTGCGGCGCAGCCGGTGGCAGCACCACGGAGCGACGTAAGTAATGTTAGAGAGCGTGGCGGTTGTCATTTCATCTTCGCTGGCGAAGGTGAGAGTATTGTCCGCGGTTTGTCCCTGATTCAGCCTGACCCGGCGGATCTCCATACCGGTCTTAAGGGCGTGCCGGCCGTGGACCCAAGTCAAGTTATCAACCACTCCATACGTCGTGCCGACTTCGACGTCTTCCGTGTTGTCGTTGAGCCCGACGAAATTACTCGTGCTTACCGCAAACGAAAGCGCGCTGGACTGAGGATTGTGGAAGGGTGAGCGATTGACAAAGACCTTGGTTTCATTGAAGAGATTCGGCGTGATTGTGTGCTGCAACGCCACCAGGTAATTTGCCGGGTGGTTGATGGTTTGCAGCTTGTCCGGCGGGAGACTGCTGCCATTCGGCCCGTCCACCAGACTGATGTCGCGCTGGGCGCGACCGTACAGTAGGGTCTTATCACTGAACTGATGGTCAACCCGCACCAGCCAAGTGTCTTCGTGGACGGTGGTAGGGGTTGCGGCCGTGACCAGATCCGCGTTGGGGTCGGACGTAGTTTGGAAAGCGCCATCCGGATAGGAAAAGCGCGGAGCACAGCCGTTGATGGTGCCAACCGAGGTGCGCCATGGGTATGCCTGCATGACGGTGCACATCTGCGGAGACGTATTCAACACGTATTGCTGGAACGGAACCGTAAGAGTAACGAGAGGAGGACCCGACAGTTGGCCGCAACACACACCGGCGGGCGCCGTGAATTGCTGGGTGATCGACTGCAATTGTCGAAGCCCTTCGTAGCTGATGAAGAAGAAAGTCTTGTCCTTAACGATCGGCCCGCCGACAGTCATTCCGTACTGTCCCATGCGGAATGGCGGAACGGCCGGGTTCCCGTTGAGATCGAAGTCATTGAAGTTCCGCGCATCGAAAACGGAATTCCTGATATAGCCGAAAGCTGTGCCGTGCCAGTTATTCGTGCCGGATTTGGTAACCACATCTACCTGGCCACCGGCTTGCGTGCCGTATTCTGCATCGTACAGTGCGCTGTTGACGCGATACTCCTCGACGGCATCCTGTGAGATCTGCAGGCGTGTTTGTGACTTTTGAGCTTGTTCTTGAATGCCCCCGGCATCGACCCCGTCGAACTGGAAGTTGTTGTCGTCCCGCGCGCGGCCCGCAAAGCGAATCGTCCGCTGATCGCCCCCACCATCATCCTGAGCGAATGGTGCGAGAAGGGTGAAGCTAGCCCAGTCGCGCCCATTGTTAGGAAGATTCGCGATCTGGTCCGTATTGATGACGGTGGATGCCTCGGCTGAACTGCGCTCTGAAGGCGCGTCTGAGGCCTTGACTTCCATTTCTTCCCTAAACGTGCCGACCACGAGCCCAATGCCCAATGTGCGTGTCTGGCCGACTTGCAGTATGACATCGTCGACGATCTTGGTCTTAAAGCCCTTACTGCTAGCTGTCACTGTATAACGGCCAACAGCCAGGCCAGGGAAAAGGTAATAACCCTTCGCATTGGTTGTCTGCTCCTGACTGATTCCGGTATCCACAGACAGAATTTTCACATTGGCTCCCACAATCACTCTTTCTGACGGATCGGTCACCGTGCCTTCAAGCACGGCACGATCCACCTGCGCGAAGAGCGCCGGCGTCCCGAGTGCAACCAGCAGAACGCCTAGGAGCTGCTTTGTCGTGACCTTCGAACAAAAGGAGAGAATGCAGGATACTTGCTTCGGCTTCATTTTCAGCTCCTTGAGAGAAGCGACGGCAATCCATGAAACGGCATCAGTACGGGCTCCGAACGAAAAGCAGGGATGGTTATCGAGGATCTCAGATTAGTGATGTCGATCTCCATATTTCCAACCGGCAGAGCAGTGAGTCGGTATGTCCCCTGCTTGTTTGTCAAGGTTTCGTAATGGAGCGGTGTGTCCACGGCCACAGCGTCAATCTTGACCTCTGGGATCACAGCTCCCGAGGCGTCAGTAACTGTTCCGGTTAACGAGGCGCGATCAATTTGAGCGTGGGCGTAATCGACGAGAAGAAAAAGCACCAGCCCACTTGCAACAACTCTTCGCATGCTGTCAAGGGGCGCGCGCGGCATCGGTTTGCCCTCCCTTTCCTTGAGATTCGCTGTTCTTGGTCATCGCTTAGTTCGATGAATGAAGGCTGATATCACAGCCCTTCCGACCTTAAGTTCTGGCCGCAAGTAACGATGGCCTGATAAAGAATCATGGACCAGAACTCGCTCAACTAGCTAAACGTTTAGCTGCTCTCCTCAAGTAGCGCTCGTTTACACCAAATAGAACGTAGTTGTCAAGCATTTTCTCGGACATGGAATTCTCCCGAATGTCCCGAATATCCCGAGTGTCAGGCAAGTTTCAAACACGGTAATTGGATCCTGGTCATGCTCGTTGTGACGAAATCCAATCGCGACGCGATCGGCGCCCGAGTGACGGCGTGGGCGAGCGGCCATCAACAGTTGCAAGAGGTTCCGCAGCGGTGGCGGCTACATTTCGCAGGGGGACTTCCGTCTGCATTTCGGCCTCGGGTAAGCGACGAAAATTGACACGTTGGAAATCCTCTGGCCCAGCGGATTGGTGCAGAAGTAGAAAACGATCCGGCTATCCAGATCCTGTCAATCAAAGAAGGCGTGGGAATCGTCAAGCACTAAGGCTTTATCGGGATCGGCTCCTGGTCCGTCGTCACAGGGCGAGGGAGCTGCATGAGTTGCGGCAATTTTGAGAAGGCCGGAAAAGCGCTTATTAAGAAATTCTGCCGCGGAGGCCAGCGGGATTTCACAGAAAGTGCGTGGAGATTCGTTTGATCAGTCATCATCACTCCGGGTTGCTCTCCCCTCTCTGTTGCCTTATTTTTTTCAGTTGCAGCAGCAGGCGCCTGGATTCGCCGAGCTAACTCTGCACCCACGGGGAAAAGCGTGCGACTAGGTGAGAAACCTTCACTTTTCCACAAAGAACCGAAGTCCCACGATTTCGGCTCTGCGCAGGACCGTCCTTAAGTTACGGGCCGGAAGCCCACTTGGGATGGGCCCCTAATCGCGCCATAGGGTTCTTGCTATGATTACACCGCATTCAACGGAGGCCTGTGTCAAATGACACCCTTTCACCTGCTGACCCTCGCGAGCTCTGCGAACGTCTTCTTTGCCGGTCTGTTTGCGGGGACCCTCCTATTCGACCGGTGGGGAATCACTCCTGTCCGGCCCACCATACCACCAGGCCCTTTCATCCGCTTCCAGCAGGGACAACATGTCAACGTGATGCGGCTGATCCCGACACTGTTGATCCTATCTATTGTTTCCGCAGGGACCGCGGCATTACTCATGCGCGGCAATCCGCTACATTTCCGCTTCGCATTTACCGTTGCCTCGACAGTGCTGATGCTCGTCGTCCTAATCCTCGCTCGCGCGATCAATGTCCCCATCAATGACACGCTGATGACGGGGCGCGCAATGCTTTTTGTCTGCGAGGTAAAAACGGAAATCCCGGTCAAGTTGCTTGCTCTTGTCACGATCTTCCTCGCCGCGACTGCCGCAACAGCGGGTACCCCGGATACACCCGCAGCGGCCCCAAAGCTCCGGTTCGCCGTTATCCTGACTCGTCATGGTGTTCGATCCCCCACGTGGACTCTGCCAGAACTGAACGCGTATTCCGCCGAACCTTGGCCGGATTGGGGAGTTGCGCCTGGAAACCTCACGCCGCGCGGTAGCAAGTTGATGACGCTGTTCGGCTCATACTACCGGCTGCATTTTGCTGCTGCCGGACTGCTCCACTCTACAGGCTGCGCCGATGCTGGCCATGTCTATATCCGAGCGGACGCTGAATCGCGCACCCGCGAGACGGGCCGTGCCCTGGCGACTGGGATTATGCCGGGCTGCAGTGTAGACGTGCAGACCGTCAGTGCCGGACAGGATCCGCTATTCAGTCCGCTGAGCGCTGGTATCGCTAAGCCGGACCGCGCACTGGCTGCTGCTTCCATATCTGGTCGGATCGGCGCCAATCCGAACGCCTTGGTAATCATTTATCGGCAAGCATTCGACATGCTACGCGAGGTACTCTTTGGTTGCGCCCCGGGTGCGTCGTGTCCGGTGGAGGAAAAGCCCGGCAAACGATCTGTTTTGAAGCAGCCTTCTTCGGTGGAAGCAGGCAAAGGTGATCACGCAGCTGATCTGCAAGGTCCGCTCAGAACCGGCTCAACCTTGTCGGAAGATTTCTTGCTTGAGTACGTTAATGGGATGGAGGGCAAAGATCTCGGCTGGGGTCGACTGGACGCAGGCAAGATGCTGGAGATCCTGAGACTCCACGCGGCTTATGCCGACTTGGCGCGCCAGACACCGTATCTCGCTCGCCTTCAGGGCTCGAACCTGCTAAGCCATGTTCTGCGCTCCATGGAACAGGCGGTTAGAGACAGCTCAGTCACCGGATCGCTGGGTGAGGTCGGAGATCGGGTTCTTATCATCGTCGGACACGACACGAACATCTCCAACATCGCGGGACTGCTGGGGATTTCTTGGCTACTCGATGGCTACCAGCGCGATGATACGCCACCAGGGGGGGCGCTGGTGTTTGAACTGTGGCAGCAAGCCGAAGGAGAGATGGCGGTCAGCACTTACTATGTCGCACAAAGCCTGGAACAGATGCGGAAAGCAATGCCGTTGACGCTGGACTCGCCACCCCTAAAGTCTCCCATCTTCCTCCCTGGTTGCGGCACGGCGGACGAGAAGATGACCTGCCCGTGGAAGGCGTTTCAGCACACGATTGAGAGTGCCATCGATCCGGCTTTCGTGAAGCCCTAATTCGCGGGAAAGACTCTCTGTCCTCCGGCACCCTTCGGCTGGGTCGACTGCCGCGGCAGCTTGCCCGCGATAATTCCGTTGCCAAGACGTTCTCTGCAGGCCGACCCGCTACTTCCTCCGGCAGCTTTGGCCGGTATCGCCGAATGCGTTCTTTCCGACACATGGGGCCCCGGATTCGGATAAATTGCTGATCTTATGTGGCCACGTGCACTGCTCGCGAAACGTAGGCATTGCTGGAGCGCCCAAGGATCCCGCACCCGTAGGCGTAGTACGGCGGGCCCCAGGCAAAAATCAGGGCATACCACGATGACGACATGCGCGACAAGCAGTCTCCCCTCGCAGTCGGCCGCTGGTTTGTTGCAGAGGACAAATCCCAGTCACTGAAACGCTGGTAACATTAAAGGACTCGCGTAGCGAAGTTTCCCCGCGCGGGGGGGCGGTCTCCCCACATTCAAGCGTTCGTGCGGCGAAAACCGCTGAAGATAAGTCCTTTCGCTGCTACTTACTCCAAAAATCGGGGCGGGAAAGAACTACAATAACCACATCATGGCTGACTCGTTTGTGATTCTTCCTGGCAAATGCGAAGTTGACACAACCCTCCCGCTCAGAAGCCTTCCAGATATAACCCAACATCGAAACCCGTCATCCACGGATACCGATTTTGCAAACTTCGTTTGCCCTCATTGTGGGCTAGGATCAATGCATCTTGTTGGTCAACCGCAAAGACACGGAGCCACATCAGTTGCACGCATTATTCGTCCTGCGCTCTATTGTGCCTTTCTGCAATGCGTCAGCAAGCGCTGCGAACGCCGCGGGCAAGTTCACACAATAGCCCAAAGCGCAACGCAAACCGCTGAGCCAATCATGGCCGTGCGGAAATGGAAAGTGGACTCATTGGAGTGCCGTGACGCGCACCACGCAAACCAGCCAGCACAATGCAAAGAACACCACGTTTTCAACCCAGAACCGGAATGGGCATCATGAAGTGCGACGTGACCAGCCGGAGTTGGGCGCAAGATTCCAGAGCTGAGGTAAAATCCAGTGGTTTTCGCCGAGAGGTCATGAATCCTGTGATTTTAGCTATTCTGGTCTGGTTTCCGCTCACCGCAAAAGCCCAGCCCCCGCGCCCAAAAATCACGGGTATTGCGCATGTTCGCGTCTATTCCACCAATCTAGACAATTCACGAAAGTTTTATAGCAAGATCATAGCGCTTCCCCCAGGTACTCCTGGATGCGCTGGTCTGGCGCAATCATGCTTTGCCGTAAACGACCACCAGCAGATCGAGATCATTTCCGCAAGCACTCCGGCCAACTCCAATTTTCTTGCCGAAGTGGCATTTACAACTAATGATGTAGGCGAAATGCGCCGCTATCTCATTGCACATGGCATCACCGCAGGTGCAATCTCCAAAGAAGCGAATGGCGCACAGCATTTCGAGCTTCTCGATCCTGAGGGTCACCCCATCGCCTTTGTACAGCAGGCGGCGAGGACTGTTTTCAAACCATCGTCCGATCAGATGAGCACCCGTCTGTTTCACGCTGGCTTTGTAGTCCGCGATAGCGGCGTAGAAGATCGCTTCTACCGAGACTTACTGGGCTTCCGCATGTATTGGCACGGCGGATTCAAAGAGTCGGATGCGGATTGGGAAGAAATTCAGGTTCCCGATGGCAGCGACTGGATCGAATATATGCTCAACATTCCACCCACGGCAGACCACAAGGAACTCGGTGTGCAGAATCACTTCTCGCTGGGCGTCTCTAGTTCAAAAGCTGCGATCGATCTCATCCATGCCCGCGGACTAAAGAACACTGATGAACCCGAAATCGGCCGCGACGGCAAGTGGGCAGTCGATATCTACGATCCGGACGCCACGCGCGTCGAATTCATGGAATTCGCACCGGCGCAAGCACCGTGCTGCAACCCATACACAGCACCGCACCCGAAGCCGTGAGCGGTCACTGATCTACGGCAACCGTCTAATGCGCTGGGGCGCGAAGGATCGTCAGAGGCATTCCACTCACCCAGAATCCATTCCTCGGGTCCGATGACAGTGATTTTTTCAACAAGCACGGGGTCTTTCAACAGCAATCTGCGCATCGCCTCGGAGTCAGTGGTTCTGGCATAATTGGGGCGCCGGAGGAGCATTTGGAACTGATCCATACAGGAGGACAAGCATGAGCGCCCCGGAAGAAACCATCGATCGGAGAAAATTCTTGACCAAGTCGGCCCTACTTGCCGGAGCTACGGCGTTCGCGAGGACAGCTCTTTCGTACGACAAGATTCTGGGCGCCAACGATCGTATTTCGTTGTGCCACATCGGCAACGGGAGTCGGGGCGGAGACCTAGACGGGATCGTGTCTCAGCTGAAAACTAGCCAAAACGTGGAGATGACCACGGTGTGTGACCTATGGCGGCTGAACCGCGAGAAGGCGGTAGAGGTGAATGCAAAGTATTATGGCCGCGCCCCACGCGCGTATCAGTACTTGGAGGACGTGCTTGTTTTAAAAGACGTCGACGCGGTGATTATTTCTACACCTGAGCACTCCCACTCGCCCATCCTGAAAATGGCGGTGGAAGCCGGGAAGGACGCCTACGTTGAAAAGCCGATGGGCAATGTGTTGGCAGAGGCAAAGGCAGCCCGCGACGCGGCCATGAAATCGAACAGGATTGTTCAAGTGGGTACCCAGCATCGCAGCGAACCTTATCCCAAAGCGGCCCACGAATTGGTTCAGACCGGCGCTCTAGGAGAAGTGAGCAAGGTGGAAATTGTTTGGAATTTCCACGGTCCGCGGTGGCGTGGACGTGAGGAAACAAAGCTGATCAGAGAACAGGATACGGATTGGCGGAAATGGCTGCTCACGAAGCCCTATCGCCCATTCGATCCCCAAGTCTATTGCGAATTCCGTTTGTACAAGGAGTTTTCAAGCGGCATTCCCGATCAATGGATGAGCCACGCGATCGACCTTGTGCATTGGTTCATGAACGACAGCTTTCCCCGCTCGGTGGTGGCTCATGGCGGCATTTTTGCGTGGCGCGATGGCCGAGAGAATGCCGATACGTTTCACGCCTTACTGGAATATCCAAAGGGTTTTCTAGTGAGTTACTCAACCAGTTTCGGCAATGACTCCCCAGGCTTCACCCGCTATATGGGGAAAAAAGCAACCCTGACGAACATCGGAGACGAAGGCAGTCCACGATACCAATTGGTCGAAGAGAAAGGGACTCATGAGGAAAATGCCAACATCGACCAGCAGAGAGCTGCGAAATATGTTCTTCTCCCGGGCGAAACTAAGCTTCCGCCCTTGGGCATTGACGACCTATCACTGGGACACATGGCCAATTGGTTCGCATGCATGCGTTCCCGGCAGCAGCCTCATTGCACTGTGCAGGATGGATTCGCTCACTCGGTGGCCTGCATGATGGCGGCGAAGGCTTACTCTTCGGGTAAGAAACAGTATTGGGATGCCGCCACTGAGACGATTCTAGATCGGACACCTGGGGGCCCATCGTGAGCTGAAATCGGCTATGAAAGATACCGGATGGTCTGTTCGATCAGTCGTGCCGTCGGCGCGTAGGGTTCACCCGGCGCGTCGAACTCCATCGAGCAGTAGCCTCGATAGCCGCTGGCCTTCAGGATGTCGAACGATTTTTTCATGTCAATACTGAATAGCTTGCCGTGATCGCCGGCTTCGCCGTCTTTCACATGGCAAATGCTGTAGGCGTGCTGAAACATCGCTTGCAGCGCCCGGTAGTTGAAATCAGCGTTGCCGGTCATCATGGAATTCGCGAAGTCAGGCAAGGCGTGAAGATAGGGATGGTTGACCTCCTCGATCACTTTCACCACGAAGAACGCATCCTCGCTGACCAGATCGTCATTCTCCAAATTGACGACGACATTTTTCCCCGCAGCGTACTCGACCACTTCCCGCAGGCTTTCCGCCGTGCGCTGCACACTTGGCACCGAGTTGGATGGTCGGTGAATGTGCGTACGGATGCCGGGGGATCCGATCTCGACGGCTACGTCTACCCACTTTTTTGCATAAGCAATTGCTTTCTTGCGAGTGGAAGGATCCCCATCATAAAAGCTCGACTGTCCACCGACGGCGATATCCACAACCTTCACGCTCGCCTTTCCCAACGCTTCCCGGAAAATGCCTAGATAAGCAGGGTCAAGCGAACGAAAATGACGGTTGTGAGGCTCTATATTGCGGATGTTGAACTTTTTCACCACCTCGGCTGGGAAGTCAGTGAGATCCATTCCCGGCAAACTGCGGTCGCGGTCGTGGTTGGCTGGACCATCGATGTAAGCCCGAAACGAATACGATGCAACGGAGATGCGATCCCGCGGTGCGCGCGGCAACGATATATGGGGCTGGGAGGCGGCTGACTCATCTGATCGATCAGCTCCGAAGGCACCCCTCACCCCGCTCGCGACAAGCCCGCCAGCCGTTAGCGCAGATAACTTTTCGAGGAATGCGCGTCGAGTCAGCGAGTCCGTGTGGCTGAACCTCCAAGTCTTCGGATTATACTCGGGCTGTCGTGCTGTAGGAATACGCAGCCGATGGATTTCCAGCCGATCCGCAAGCTGCCGAATCACCGGAACAGGAGCGCGGCCTTTGCGGGTTTTTGGGTCTGAGATGCGACCCATTCCAGATTGACCGAGAAACGTACATCTCGCCGTCACGGTAGTTTTCCCCAGAGCAGGCCCTGTATTTCGCCGTGCCGCAGGCCCATGAACGCCGCAACTGCGAAGGCTGTTCCCGCGGGCTCGGGGAGCAGGGAGAGGATCGCTTGAATCTCCTCCAGCGTGTAGGCAACCGTTTCTCAGACCAACAATCCCAACTATGCTATGAGGCTATCCGGTAACGATCAAGCAAGGGGTTCAGAATTATCTGGCACCATGTCGAAAAGGTGCTTCGCAAACCGGCAATGTTCTGTGGTACTTTCGTTGTTCTCACATGCGTTCGCTCCGTTACCTTCATGGACGAACGCTTCCTCCATTTTCAACCGTAACGAGACACAAAGCATTGGACTCAGTCGCTTTTCCACGTTGCTGTCGTAATCAAAATGGTTCTGGTGCGCGAATTGGCCGCGGATCCTGCAAATTCTTTGCGAATTGACTGCGCTGGTGCCATTCTCCACCCGGTTTCTCGTGTTCCCTTTTTTGGGTAATAATTAACTTGACTCAGTGATGTGAGTTTGTCGCGTGATTCGGTGCATCGTTCAGGCAGACTTCTTAGCCCGTTGTTTCCGGCGTTTCCGGCGTTTCCATTTCGCTTCTTCTTTGTCGATGGTTGCCTTGGAAACGGTGATGACCTTGCGGAATAGACTGTCAAACCTCTCAAATGGCGTGACGCCGGGTTCTTGCGGAATGGAGATGCGTTTTCTCATCGCCAAAACTTCCACCATGGGTTTCTTTTCTTGGGTGTATCCGCCGGAAATATCGACACCATTTTAACAAGTGCAGTGCGATAAATAGGAGCGCTGGTCTTCTCTGAGGTTATGAATTCCTCAGCCCCAGCAAAGGCTGCACACGCAATATGCACCGCATCAAGCCCTTGAATCCCGTTCTTGCAGGCTTCTTCTAGTGCATACTCCAAAAGCGCTTCACTTGTTGGTATTGACCGACTTGTAGTTGCAAAAAATAGGTTGTAAAACTCAACTTCCGCCGCCCTCTTATGGAAGGTGGCTTTAGGTAAAATTTCCAAACGAACGTAGTCACTCGTAACATATTCCCGGCCAGGATCGGCCAGAAATGGAAGTGCGAGAGATGCGGCAGCGGTTGTTCCCTGTGCCGCGAAAATAAGGACGCCTGAATCGATGTACGTAAGCGTCGCGGGCAAGGTCAGCGCCTACTCCTCATCTCGTTGATTTCTGTCATTAACTGTTCTGCGCTTTTCAATGGAACGCCGGATTCCTCTATCTGGCGACGCGCCGACATTAGATGCTCTTTTGTTTCCGCCGTAACGAGTACAGGAGTAGCGTAGACAGTTCCAGAAGCTTCGTAGCTTGTCGGATACGCAGACTGGTAATTCTCAATTTTTACGCTCGGCACGTCCGAGGCAAAAACTGCATATCGCTCGCCGCTGGCTTCTAGCAATTCTGTAATTTTGTCCTCACTTATCGACAACAACATGGATTGGCTCCTTGTTGAAAGGTTGATCATAGTAATGTTTCCGACTGATCCATTTGAAATTCTCGTGCTTGGTGATTGCGGCGATCTCGATAGGTCCGCCAACCATATTCGGTCCGGGCGAGAAGCGCGAGAACATGATCGCCGAATGCACCAAGAACCTAGCGAGATCAATGACATCCTGAATGGGCATTGGAGCAAAAACTAATGGCGCTTGCAGCCGTGCAGTCAGCACCGGCCCAAGCTGTCCAGCAAGAGCTGCTGGATTTTGTGGTGGTTGAGTGACTGCCGCTAGGACTGGAAAGAGCTGGGGACTGAAACCCACCATTATCCGCTGTATCACCTCAGTCATTCCGCCCCAACTTAATCCCACTTCATGATTCGCCCTCAATTTCTTAGGTGGCTGAGGGACTCCCTTTTGTATCTCTACCGACCACGACTCGCCGAGGTCTCCCGGCTTGGAATACCCCCCCAAGAGAAATCCCATGTTCGTGTTTAGTTTTGTGGGTGGCTCCAACTTATCGCACTCCTCCCCCAAAAACTTCGCCAGTATCTTGGCAACCCCCTCCATTGTGTAGTGTGCAACGTCGAAGGCCATCTCTTGCGGTGTATCCGTAAGTTTTTTACGAAGGTCTTTTATCAGAGTACCGATTGAAGCGTTCCCGACATTACCACTCCCAAAAGTGATGCACCCAATAGGTTGACCTTTCACTAAGTTGAAAATCTTGTTTGCATTGTCGTACACGTTGCCGACAACCTGCTGACCCGGCGGGAGCGCAATACCTGGCGCAGAACTAAACGTCAAGGTTGACGCGCTGTCTGCTGCCAGAACTACGCCGTCATGAACGCCGATGATAATCGCTATACTCACTTCGATAGTGACCTGTGGTCGTGTTTCATTACTGCTATCACTCGTTTCCCCCTTCGCTGACGCCTAAGATTGACCCAACCTCCACTCCGCTTCACCAGTCAATTCCTTGAACATTACTCGCTTGCCGACAATGCCACTAACGGCCATGCTAAACCTCTCGGCATCGGTGAGTTTGCGATTGTTGAAACGATACGTCTGTTCGTCAAGATAGCGAAATAAGTGAAATGGCTCGACGCTGACGTATGTCCCATTGATACCGCGTTTGAGTAGACTCCAGAAATTCTCCAGGCCGTTCGTGTGAATGCGACCATCTACGTATTTCTCAGCATGGTCAATGACCTTATGGGCGTAATCACTGGAAAGCCCGTCATACGAAAGGAGAGCGTCGGTATAGAGAGCAGTTCCGGCGGCAACATGGTGTTTCACTGCTTCCTGTAAAACACTTTTGCGCCG
>WNGK01003685.1_pt1 | contig 33141 bp, 35 predicted proteins | sample 5400601 | NCBI WGS metagenome assembly WNGK01 (sample SAMN13153376, study PRJNA577476) | soil metagenome | isolation source: 60 cm soil or saprolite under Garry oak tree replicate 1 | place: USA:California | collected 2016-06-15 | reverse complement strand
AACCCGGACGGCAGCGGCGCGATGCCGATCACGAGCAACGTCGGTTACCGTGGCCGGCCGGCCTGGTCTCCGGACGGCGCGAAGATCGCGTTCGACTGCCAAGTGGACCCGGGCAACGACGACATCTGCGTCATCAATGCCGACGGTACCGGGTTTGCGAGGCTCACGAGCGATCCGGCGGCCGACGGGGCTGCAGCCTGGAAGCCGGACGGCTCACAGATCGCCTTTGCGACCAACCGGTACGGCGCCTTCGAAATCGCCTTGATGAATTCGAACGGAGGCGGCGTCGCGAGGATCAACGGGGGCACGCCCGGATTCGATCCCGCGTGGTCCCGGGACGGCGCCAAGATCGCCTTCTCGCGCGACGACGGCGGGTGCGATCCCGATAACGGGTGCTACGACGAGTACGATCTCTATGTCATGAACCCCGACGGGAGCGCGCTCGTTCAGCTGAGCAGCGCCGGCGACGATCACGAGCCCGATTGGAGGCCGTAAGGGTCAGCTCACCCGTGGCCCGCCGCCGTTGACCCTGTTGGGCCGCCGGTTAGCTTCCAAGCCTGAGATGAGCCGGCCCGACCGCACGATCATCCTGGACGCCCGCGCACTCGCGCGGGCGCTTCAGCGAATGGCCGTGGAAGTGCTCGAGCTGGCCCACGGGACCGACGAGCTCGTGCTCATCGGGATCCAACGGCGCGGCGTCGAGCTGGCCGAGCGGATCGCCAAGTTGATCGAGCAGGACGAGGGCGTGGTCGTGCCGCGCGGCGCCCTCGACATCACGCTCTACCGCGACGACCTCGAGACCGTGGGCCCCAAGCCCGTCATCGGCGAGACCCGTATCCCCGGGGAGCTCACCGGCAAGCACGTCGTGATCGTGGACGACGTGCTCTACACCGGCCGTACGGTGCGCGCCGCGCTCGACGAGCTGGCCGACTTCGGCCGCCCCAAGCGCATCTCGCTCTGCGTGCTGGTGGATCGCGGCGGGCGTGAGCTGCCCATCCAGCCGGACATCGTCGGCAAGCAGGTCAAGGTGAACAGCGGAGAGCGCGTCGACGTGCTGGTCGAGGAGCTCGACGGACGGGACGAGGTGGACCTGGTGCGCCAGGGAGCCCCGGCGTGACGGCCCCCCCGCTCGGCAAGGACCTGGTCGGGCTCGAGCACCTCTCGGCGGACCAGATCCGACTCATCCTCGATACCGCCGAGCCCTTCAAGGAGGTGTCCGAGCGGCCCATCAAGAAGGTCCCGGCGCTCCGCGGCAAGACGATCGTCAACTTGTTCTTCGAAGCCTCCACGCGGACCCGTATCTCGTTCGAATTCGCGGAAAAACGTCTCTCCGCCGACACCGTCAACGTGGCGGCGAGCGGCAGCTCGGTGCAGAAGGGCGAGACCCTCGTCGACACCGCGCGGAACCTTGAAGCGATGCGGATCGACATGGTCGTCATCCGCCACCCCTCCTCCGGCGCCGCCGAGTTCCTGGGCAACCGGATTCGCTCCAACGTCATCAACGCCGGCGACGGTAAGCACGAGCATCCCACGCAGGGTCTGCTCGATCTCCTCACCATCCGCGACAAGCATGGGAAGATCGACGGGGTCAAGGTGTGCCTCTGCCGCGCGGCATCGAGGAGCTCGGTGTCTGCCGCTTCCGCCGCATCGAGGAGGCGATCGCGTGGGCCGACGTGCTGAACGTGCTGCGGCTCCAGCTGGAGCGCATGGAGATGGGATTCATCCCGAGTGTGCGCGAGTACTACCGCGTCTTCGGGGTCACGGCCGAGCGGCTCGAGAAGGCGACGCGTCCCATGACGATCATGCATCCGGGGCCCATGAATCGTGGCGTGGAAATCGATTCGCGCGTCGCCGACGGGCCGCACAGCGTGATCCTCGACCAGGTCACGAACGGCGTCGCCGTCCGGATGGCGGTGCTGTACCTGCTGGCCGGCGGACGGCCCGAGCTGGCGGACGCGGCCAAGGGCTCGGGAGGCCCGGAATGATGCGGCCGCTGCTCCTCAAGGGTGGCCGCGTGATCGACCCGAGCCGGGGGTTCGACCAGGTCGCCGACGTCCTCATCCAGGACGGCACGATCGCCGCGGTCGGCACCGGGCTCGGGACTCCCGAAGGTGCCGAGGTGCGGGACGTACGGGGGAAGGTCGTGGCCCCCGGGCTCGTGGACGTGCACGTCCACCTGCGCGAGCCCGGCAATGAGGACGTCGAAACGATCGCGAGCGGCGCCCAGGCCGCCGCGGCGGGCGGGTTCAGCGCCGTGTGCGCCATGCCCAACACCGATCCCGTCACCGACAACCAGGCGGCCGTCGGCTTCATTGTCCGCCAGTCGACACGTGCCGCGCTGGCGCGTGTGTACCCGATCGGCGCCATCTCGGTCGGCCAGAAGGGCGAGCGGCTCGCCGAGTTCGGTGAGATGGTGGGCGCCGGTGCGGTAGCGGTGTCCGACGATGGAAAGCCCGTCGCGTCGAGTCACCTGATGCGCACCGCGCTCGAATACGCGCGCACCTTCGAGATCCCGGTCGCCGATCACTGCGAAGAGCCGACCCTCGCCGCCGGCGGCGTGATGCACGAGGGGCTGGTCGCCGCCCGGTTGGGCCTCAAAGGCATCCCCGCAGCGGCGGAAGAAATCATGGTAGGGCGCGACGTCCTGCTCGCCGGCCTCACGGGCGGGCACGTGCATCTGTGTCACGTGTCCACGCGAGGCTCGGTCGCGTTGATTCGGAGCGCCAAGGAGCAGGGAGTCCGCGTGACCGCCGAGGTCACGCCGCACCACCTCACGCTCACCGAGCGCGACTGCGAACGCTACGATACGCATGCCAAAATGAACCCGCCGCTGCGCGAGCCGGCCGATGTCGCGGCGCTGCGCCAGGCGCTCAAGGACGGTGTGATCGACTGCATCGCCTCGGACCACGCCCCCCATGCTTACGATGCCAAGGAAGCCGCGTTCGACGACGCACCCTTCGGGATCGTCGGGTTGGAAACCGCGTTCGCCGTGGCCTACACGGAGCTCGTAGCGGGAGGATTGCTTGCGCTTCCCGAGCTGGTCCACCGGATGAGCACCGCGCCCGCGGCCGTTTTCCAACTCCCCGGCGGCGCCCTCAAGCCCGGGGCGCCCGCCGACGTCGTCGTGCTGGACGTCACCGCGCGCTGGACGGTCGATCCTGCCGCGTTCTGCTCGAAGAGCCGCAACACGCCCTTCGCAGGCCGGGTGCTGACCGGGCGCGCCGCGGTGACGATCGTGAGCGGCAGGGTCGTCCACCAAGTGGAGGCGCCCGGCGGCTCGTGACGGCGCATGCGGTAGCCCGCCGCATGGCGCAATGCTGCCACCAGCTCGCGGAGCGGGGGCTCATCGCCGGACAGGACGGCAACCTGGCGGTGCGCCTGGGGCCGGATCGGGTGCTCGTGACCCCGACCGGGGTGATCAAGGCGCTGGTGCGGCCAACGGACATGGTGGAAGTCGATCTGCGCGGCCGCAAGCGGCGTGGGCGCCGTAACCCTACGAGTGAATTGGACTTACATTTGCGGATCCTGACGCGCCGGCCGGACGTCGGCGCCGTCGTGCACGCCCACCCACCCGTGGCGACCGGTTTAGCGGTCGCGGGCCAGGACTTGCATATATTGGTCCTGCCTGAGCTTATCGTGCAGTGCGGGGACGTACCCCTCGTCCCCTATGGAACGCCAGGGACGCCGGAGCTGGGGGACCGGCTCGAGCCGCACCTGGCGGGGCGCCAAGCGTGGCTGTTGGCGAACCATGGGGCGGTGACCGTCGGGGCGACGCTCGACGCCGCGTGGATCCGAATGGAGAGTCTCGAGCACGGCGCGCGCATCATATGGACGGCGCGCATGCTCGGGCGAGTGAACGAACTGAGTCCTGAGGCGCTGGCGCGTCTCCGACGGGAGCAAGATGCCTAAGGGCATGTCTAAGAGCACCGCCATCATCCAGCGCTTGCTGGAGGAGCGACGCCAATACGAAGCCTGGATCGCGCGCCTCAACAGCTCGGCGGACGCGACGCCGGGGAACGTGCGGGCGCGGGTGCGCGAGGACTACGAGGCGCGGCTCGTGGCGGTGATGGAGGAGCTCAAAGCGCATGCCGAGAGCGCCCGTCTGGCGATTCAGGAAAAGCGGCACATGCGCGGGGAGCTACAGAAAAAAGAGGCCCTCGCGGCGGAGAAGCTGACCGAGACCGAGCTCCGCCATTCAGTCGGCGAGTTTGACGAAGCGCAGTGGGAACAGGTGCACCAAGACGTCCTGGCGGAGCTGGTGTCAGTGCGCGAGGACCTGCAGGCGGTCGAGGTGGACATTCAAAAACTCGAGGAGCTCGACGCGCTGGTCCGCAACCGGCCCACTCCCCGCGCAGCGCCTACGCCGGCACCTCAAGCGCGCCCCGCAGCTGTACCCCTCCTGCCCGAGGAGCCGCCCGAAAAGGCGGCCCAGGTAGACGAGCTCGAGTTCATCAAGTCCGTCACCGAGGACGAGGGGTCGGCTCCTTCCCCGCGGCGCGCCAGTGGCGCTCAGTTCCAGCCCTCGATCCCGGGCGATCCGCCCCGCGCCGCTGCACCGCCAGGGCAGCGGGCCGCGAACCCGGTTCCCGCGCCAATCATCCCCGACCCGTCCGCGGCCGGCGACGAGGAAGCCGCGCGGACGCTTCGGTGCAAGGAGTGCGGCACCATGAATCTGCCGACGGAGTGGTATTGCGGGCAGTGTGGGGCTGAGCTAGCGGCTGTCTGACAAACCAAAAAACGTCACGGAAAATCGTCTCGAGAAAAACGTCGCGAAGAACCGTGGAAACGGTCGCTGGCGACGTCTCTTCGTGACGTTTCTTCGAGACGTCTTTTCGCGACGTCGTCTATTTGGAGAGTTTTCGAACTACGGCGGCTAGCCGGCTTTTGTGTCTCGCCGCATTGTTGTGATGGATCAGATGCTTTCGGGCGGCACGATCGAGCAACCGCGCGGCCACGCGATAGGCCTCGCCCGCCTGCTCGCGTGTCGTTGCGGTCCGCACGCGCTTGAGTGCGGTCCGGAGCGCGGAGCTCTGGGCGCGGTTGCGCAGGTGGCGGGCTCGCCCCTGTCGCATCGCCTTCTTCGCGGACTCGATTCTCGGCACTTCGCCTCCTCGTGAGGCGCGGAAGATAGACGGTAAGTGTAGGTCGGTCAAGGCGCTACGCCGTTGACCGGGCCCCCGCCGGCTCGTTATGTTAGACGGTCACCGACCCCGAGCCCGAGCTATTTCGTTCGACATCCTCATTTGGGCCCCGGTGCTGCTCTTCTCGATGGTGGCCCACGAATACGCCCACGCCGAAGCCGCTTATCGGCAGGGCGATGACACCGCCTACATGCTGGGGCGGTTGACGCTCAACCCCCTGAAGCACATCGATCCCATCATGACCGTGCTCTTGCCGGTCGTTCTGTGGATCTCTCACGCCGGGTTTCTGTTCGGGGCCGCGAAACCGGTGCCGGTCAATCCCAGGAAATACCGCAAGTTCGTCCGCGGCGACGTGATCGTGTCGCTCGCCGGCATCGTCGTGAACCTGGCTTTGTTCGTGGTGTTCACCGGCCTGTTCGGGGCGGCCGGTCTGGCCGGTCGGGGCGTGCCGTCGCTCGCCGGGAGCCTCGCGATCTTGCAGGAGATGGCCTACCAGGGCATGCGTCTCAACCTGGTGCTCGCGTTCTTCAACCTGATCCCGATCCCGCCGCTCGACGGCAGTCACGTCTTTTACCATCTGCTGCCTCCCGGCTGGGGGCTCAAGTACCGCCAGTTCTACGCGCTCGGCATGCTGCCGCTCCTCCTGATTCTCTGGCTCGCGCCTGGGGTGATCGACGTCTTCCTGTGGCCGGCCCAGCAGCTGATGAACCTGGGCCTCGCCGTGGTCGGGGGACTCCGCATCGGGGCGGTCTCATGACCGCGCTTCCGCCCACGGCTCAAGACCAATCCGGCTTCGTCGTCGAGCTCGAGCAGTTCTCGGGCCCGCTGGATCTGCTGCTGCACCTGATCCGCGAGGACGAGGTCGACATCACCGACCTGCCGATCGCGAAGATCGCCGATCAGTTTCTCGCCGTCATCAGCGAGCTGGGGTTGAACCAGGCGGCGGACTACCTCGAGATGGCGGCCCGGCTGCTGCGGATCAAGGCGCAGATGCTCCTGCCGCGGCACCTGGGCGACGACGAATGGGAGGATCCGCGCGCCGAGCTGGTGCGCCGCTTGCTCGAGTACCACCAGATCCGCGAGCTGGTGGAGTGGCTCGGGGCGGCGGCGGCGCGTCGGGCGGAGCAGTTCGGGCGCGGCTTCTCTCCCGAGCTGCCCGTCGCGCCGCCGGCGCCGCTCGTCATCGACCTGAACGACCTGCTGGCCGCCGCGGAGCGGGTGATCGCCCTCATCCCGGAGCCCGTGCTGCACCGTGTGGTGCCGCGGCCGCTCGACGTGGAAGGGGCGACGGAGCGCATTCAGACGCTGCTCGCCGCGCGCGCGACGTTCGGGTGGGGCGACGTCGTGGGGGAGCGTCCCACGATCGTGGACGTCCTGTCCGCGTTCATCGCCCTGCTCGAGCTCGCCAAACGCGGCGCGTTGCACGTTCACCAGGAGGGGCCGTTCGCCCCGCTTCAGATCCGCCGTGAGTCCCCTCGCGAAGCTCGTTGAGGCGGCGCTGTTCGCCGCGGCTCGGCCGCTCCCGGTCGAAGAGCTCCTGACGCTCGATCCGGCAGTGGGGGCGACGGCCGTGCGGGCCGCGCTCATCGAGATCCGCGATGCCTACGCGGCCGGGGACCACGGGGTCGAGCTGGTGGAGATCGCTCAGGGGTGGCAGTTCCTGACGCGGCGCGAATACGCGGAGGCGATCGAGCGCGCGCAGTTCGCGCTGCGCCCGCGGCGGCTCAGCCCGGCGGCGCTCGAGACGCTGGCCATTATCGCATACCGACAGCCCGTGGGACGGGTCGAGGTGGACGAGATTCGCGGCGTCGACTCCGGCGCCGTCATCGAGAAGCTGAGCGAGCGCGGGCTGGTGGAGATCGTCACCCGGGGGGAAGGGCTCGGGCGGCCGTTGCTCTACGGCACAACGCCGCAGTTTCTCGAGATCCTCGGTCTCAAGGACCTGGACGAGCTGCCGCGGCTGGAAGAGCTGTCGGTGGCGCTCCACCCCCCTGCGCCCGCCGAACCCGAATGATGCTGATGTGCCCGGGCGGTGTAGCCGCTCACAAAGTCAACCAGAGGGCCCTCGATGATGGGGGCCCTCAATACAGCTAAATCAGTACTTTGCAGCCGCACGCACGAGCACCACATCCCGCTTGGTCTATGCGGGCCTTAGCCTGTTCGACTGGCGCGCTCGATAGCAGGGTGTGGGGCCAGATAGGCCGCTCGGTGGCGGACCACACAATGTGGTGACCTGGGGCGGTGATTACCCAGCATCTGGCGGGGTCGTTGAAATCGACTTGCCACAGCAGTCCTACGTGCCAAAAGCAATCAGGAACCGGCATGCGCCCCTCCTTGCTCGCAGGGCCGCAAGCGGGGCGGGATTTCGCGAAAAGGCCCGAAATGGCGCCTGGCCTGTGCGCACCTACAGTACTGCACAAAATGCACAGTGTCAATACAAACCCGTTGTTTTCCCCGGCCGAGAAGGGCGTCGCACGGGAACGCGAGGACCTGCTCTCGCGGAAGGGGCGGCTGATTCGGCTGGCGGAGTCAACACGGGTCTCGCGACGCTGCGCCCGCTGATCGCGGCCGTTACCTTTGACCCCGAGACGCGCATACTGGAGGTCACCTTTACCCCATGGCCCCACGAGACGAAGGTCGGGGTCGTCCCGACGGCAGCCCGGGCAAGCTACTCCGGTTGCAACGCGCCTTGGCGCGTGCGGGCGTGACGTCCCGCCGCAAGGCCGAAGATCTGATTCGCGCGGGTCGCGTGCGCGTGGATGGCGCAATCGCGACGATCGGGATGAGCGTGGATCCGGCACGGCAGCGCGTGACCGTGGACGGCCGAGCCGTGAAGGCCGCGGGGCCCGTCACCTGGCTCGCGCTCAACAAGCCGGTCGGCTACGTGGTCAGCCGCAGTGACCCGGAGGGGCGACGGACCGTGTTTAACCTCCTCCCCAACGTACCGGGGCTCGCGTACGTTGGACGTCTGGACGTCATGACGTCGGGGCTGCTGCTCTTAACCACGGACGGCGCCGCGGCACACCGGCTGATGCACCCGCGCTTTGCCGTACCCCGCACTTATTGGCTGCGGGTTCACGGCCACAGCGCCGCCGAGGTCCGCACAGCGCTCGAACGACCCCCGGCGATCGACGGCCGGCCGGTCCGGGTCGTGGACTTCCGCGTGCGCCCCGTGGAGCGCAGCATCGAGGTCGAGGTCACCCTGGCGGAGGGTCGCCAGCGCATCGTCCGGCGGCTCGCGGAGGCGCTGGGTCTCAAGGTGGAGTGGCTGCACCGGGTCGCCTACGGGCCGGTGCGGCTCGGGAGGTTGGCCGAGGGCAAGTACCGGCGGCTCGCCGGGCGCGAAATCGAGGCCATCGAGCAACTGAATGGGGGAGAGCGGATCAAGCGCTAGGCCATGGCAGCGGATAACGCAGGAGTCGACCGCGCCCTCGGCGCCATCGGGACGACCTTCCGCCTGACGCGGCTGTACCCACCGTCACACCCGGCGGTGATCGAGTCGCTGCGGCAGATCGGCGAGGCGATTCCGGCGCTCGCGGCGCTGGGCACCGTCGAGTGGAAAGTGGGCGTCACCGGACTGCACTGGCACGGACAGCACCTGCTCCCACGCAACGCGCAGATTGCCGAGCTCGCCGGCCTGCTGTATGCGCGCGGCGTGCGGACGGTGACCCTCAATCCCGGCATGACGCCCGATCACGTGCTCACGCTGTTTCAAGTGGCCACCGGTATCGCGCCGCCCAACGATGGGGCGCTCGGCCGCATCGCCCTGGCGCTGGGACGCCGTACCGCCGCTCGCCTCGAGCGACTACGCCCGCCGACGGCGGGGCCCGGTGCGCCGGCGACCCCGGACCCACCGGCCGCGTCGACTCCCGCGACGGAGGTCACGACGGAGCAGTCCAGCGCCGCGGCGGCTGAGGCGTTGATGGCGGGAAAACGCGCCAGCGCCGCGTTCCGGCCCGATGTCCTGCCGGTCGATGTGGAGGTGAGACGGGCCGTGACCGCGCTGGGGAACGCCACCACGCCCGAGGAGCAGTCCGCCGCGGTGGAGCACCTCGCGGCGCTCGCTCCCCAGGTCCTGGGGCTGCGCGACGTGGCAATTGCGGCGGACGCGATCGCGGCGCTCGACCGCCTGCTACCGACCGCGAAGGATCCGCGGCTGCTCGAGACGATCGACCGGGCCGCGCTCGCGCTGTCGGAGCGCGCGTTGGTAGAGCGCTTGGTGCATCGGCTGGGCGAGTCGCGCGTGCCGCCTGAGGAGCGCGAAGCGCTGGTGGCGGCCGTGGCCGCGCTGGCGTCGCTGTCCATGGGGCTCGTCCTGGACGCGTTCCTCTCGGCGTCCGTGGACCTGCGGGCGCCGTACCGGGGAGCCGTGCGCAAGGCGGCGGATCGGGCGCTCGAGCCGCTGCAGGGCAAGCTGGCGGACCGGGATCCCCAGGTGGTCGCGGCGGCGGCGGAGTTCGTGGGTCTGACGGGGAGCCCGCAGGCGGTGACCCTGTTGATTCCGTTGCTGCGCCATGCGTCCGAGTTCGTGCGAGAAGCGGCCCTGCTCGGGCTCGCCGAGGCGGGTGGGCGGGAGGTCGCGCGGCCGGCCATGCCGGCGCTCAAGGATGAAAGCGTCGCCGTCCGCGCGGCGGCGGCCCGGGCGGTTGCGGCCGGGGGCGACCCGACCTCCTCCACCGTGTTGATTCGCCGGGTGGAGCAGGAGCCCGACGAAGGGGTACAGGCGGAGTTGCTGCGGGCTATCGGCCGGCTCGGGGCGCGGGAGGCATTGGACGTGCTCGCCCGGTACGCCGAGCCCGGGGGCGTGATGCACCGGCGGAGTGCGACGGTGCGGGCGGCGGCGGTGGACGGCTTGCGGCACATCGCGCGCCCCGAAGCCCGGGGGCTGTTGGAACTCTACAGCAAAGACAAGGAGCCGACGGTGCGTAAAGCGGCGGAGGCGGGGCTGAAATGACCACTCGGACGGCGAAGACCGGCGACGCGGTGCTCAGCAAGACGATCGCGCACGAGGTCGCGAAGCGGGTCGTGGCGCAGGACTTGATGGTCGAGCGCCTGCTCATTGGCTTGCTCACGGGCGGGCACGTGCTGCTCGAAGGCGTGCCCGGGCTCGCCAAGACCCTGGCGGTGCGCACGGTGGCCGAATGCCTGCGCATCGCGTTCTCCCGGATCCAGTTTACGCCGGATCTCCTGCCCGCCGACGTGATCGGGACGATGGTGTTCGACCAGAAGACCCAGGAGTTCTATCCGAAGAAGGGGCCGCTGTTCGCGAACCTGGTGCTCGCCGACGAGATCAACCGTGCTCCTGCCAAGGTGCAGGCGGCGCTGCTCGAGGCGATGCAGGAGAAGCAGGTGACGATCGGAGGGGAGACGTTCTTTTTGGGGGAGCCGTTTCTCGTGCTGGCGACCCAGAACCCCATCGAGCAGGAGGGGACCTACCCGCTTCCCGAGGCGCAGCTCGATCGATTCATGCTGAAAGTGCGCGTCGGGTACCCGACGCGCGACGCCGAGAAGGAAATCGTCGCGCGCATGGCGTCGGGGCGGCCGATCGAAGTCCAGCGCGTGGCGGAAGCCGACGACATCCTCGCCGCGCGCAGCGCGATCGCGGAGCTCTTCATGGACCAGAAAGTCGTGGATTACATCGTGGACGTCGTCCGGGGGACGCGCGAGCCGCAGGCGATCGGCCTGCCGGAGCTGAAGCCGCTCATCGCCTTCGGAGCGAGCCCGCGCGCGTCGATCTACCTCGCGCAGGCGGCCCGGGCGCACGCGTTTTTGCGGGGCCGCTCCTACGTCGTGCCGGAAGACGTGAAAGCCATGGCCTTCGACGTGCTGCGCCACCGCGTGCTGCTCACCTTCGAAGCCGAGGCCGAGGACATGGACTCGGACCGCGTCATCGGAAAGATCCTCGAGGCCGTGGGCGTGCCGTGAAGTACGAAGGCAAGGATCGTCGACGTCGCGAGAGCTCCCCGCTTCGCGCCCGCCGGCGTCTCGTCACTCCCGAAGTGCTCCGGCAGGTCAAGGGCATCGAGCTCCGCACGCGTTCCCTGGTCAGCTCGCTCTTCACGGGCGAATACCGCTCGATGTTCCGTGGACAGGGCATCGAATTCGCGGAGGTACGCGAGTACCAGCAGGGAGACGACTTCCGCGCGATCGACTGGAACGTGTCGGCGCGCATGGGCCACCCGTTCGTGAAGACGTACCACGAGGAGCGCGAGAACACGCTGCTCCTCGTGGTGGACCAGTCCGGCTCGTGCCAGTTCGGGCGCCCCTACACGAAGGCGGGCCTCGCGGTGGAGGTCGCGGCCGTGCTGGCGCTGGCGGCGGCGCGCCACAACGACCGCGTGGGCGCGCTGATGTTCGCCGACCAGGTCGAGCTGATCGTGCGACCCGCCAAGGGGCGGCCACATGCCCTGCGGGTGATCCGCGATCTCGTGGCGTTCACGCCGCGGGGCCGGGGCACCAACCTGGGGGAGGCGCTGAGCTACGCGGCGAAGCTGCCGAAACACCATGCGATCGTGGCCGTGCTGTCGGACTTCCGGGCCGAGGGCTGGGAGGTGCCGCTGGCGCAGCTGGCGGCGCGCCACGATGTCGTCGCCATCACCATCGACGACCCGCGGGAACGCCAGCTCCCGGACGCGGGCTGGGTGGACATGGAGGACGCCGAGACGGGCCAGCGGGTCCTGCTCGATACCAGCCACGGGGCGACGCGCACCCGTGTGAGCGTCGCCGCCGAGCGCCAGCTCCAGGAGCGCACCCGGAAGCTGGCCCAAGCCGGTGTGGACCGCGTCGCGCTGCAGACCAACGTGCCGTACGGCGTGCTGTTGCGCCGCGCCTTCGCCGAGCGTGCCCGACGGCTGAAACGATGACTGCAGGTTGTACGACGCTACGACGTTACGCCCTACGAGTCCTGGCGCGGACGGCAGTGCTTGTCGTCCTTAGCGTCGTAGCGTCGTGGCGTCGGGGAACGACTCAAAGTGCGACCTGGACGGCCAGTCCGTCAACGCCCACCGTCGGCGATACCATCCGGCTGGAGCGGGCCTTTCCGGTGCGCGACGGCTGGCAGGTGCGGGCCGGCAAGCTCGACGCCACCGACGCCGTCGAGCCGCTCGCGGATGCCGCGGTGCTGCGCAGCGCGGACGGCTGGGTGGTTCGCTACGCCGTCGTCGCCTGGAAGCCCGGCGTGCACAAGCTGGCCCTGCCTCCGCTGTGGCTGCTCGGGCCCGACGGAAGGGCGGACTCGACGGCCGGGGGCACCACGACCTTCCGGGTCGCGAGCGTGATCCCGGACTCGCTGCGGAGCCCCAGTCCGCAAGGACTGCTCGCGCCGCTGCGTGCCGCGCACCAGGATCCGCTGCCGCCGCTCGCCGCCGGGGCGCTCGCCGCCGGGCTGCTCGCCGCGGGCGTGGCCCGGCGCAGACGGCGGCCCCGGGCCGTCGAGCCGGCACGTCCGGTTCCACTGGAACGTGAGGTCCCCGACACGCGATGGCTCGCCGCCGGGGAGCCGAAGGCCGTCGCCGCGCGGGCGATCTGGCGGCTGCGAGCCGCGCTGGCGCGCGCGGTCCCCGATGCGCACCCGGCGCTCGACACCGGCGAGTGCCTGGCGGTGGTCGAGCGCGCCCGTCCCGACGCGCCGCTGCGCGAGCTGCGCGAGCTGCTCGAGCAGCTCGACCGCGTGGCCTTCGCCTCCGCCCACGGGACCGATGTCGCGGCGCTCTCCGCCATGGCGCGCCGGCTCGCGCGCGACCTGGCGCCGTGAGCTTCGCCCGGCCGCTGCTGCTCCTGGCGCTCGGCCTCTTGCCCTTGTGGTGGTGGCTGCGGGCCAAGCGGCTGGCCCGCCTCTCCGGCACGCGCATGAGCGATGTGCGGCCGGCGGCGGGAGCGACGGAGCGTCTCTGGGTCGCGCGCCTGCCCGTCACCCTGCGCAGCGCCTGCCTCGCCGCCTGGATCATCGCCGCTGCGGGACCTCGCATCGGCGCCGCGCGCAGCGAAATGCGCAGTGAGGGGATCTCGATCGTGCTCGCCGTAGATATCTCGGGGAGCATGCAGGCGGAGGACTTCGCGCCGGCGAACCGCATCGACGTCGCGAAGCAGACCGCGATCGAGTTCGTGCGGGCCCGCACCTCGGATCGCATCGGCCTCGTCGCGTTCGCCGGGCAGGCGCTCACCCAGGTCCCCATTACGACCGATTATGCGGTGCTGGAGCAGGCGCTGCGCGAGCTGCACCCGGGAATGCTCGAGGACGGGACGGCGATCGGAACGGCGATCGGAACGGCGGCCAACCGGCTGCGGCGCGCGCCGGGTAAGAGCAAGGTGCTCGTCCTGCTCACCGACGGCGTCAACAACAAGGGCACTGTGGATCCCCGAACGGCCGGGCAGGCGGCGGCGGCGTTCGGCATCAGGATCTACACCATTGGCATCGGCACGCGAGGGCAAGCGCCCATGCCGACGGAATACGGGGCGGACGGCCAGCTGCGCTACGAGATGCGGCCGGTCGAAATCGACGAGCCGCTCTTGACGGAGATCGCATCCACGACTGGGGGGCGTTACTACCGCGCCACCGACAGCCAGTCGATGCGCCATATCTTCGAGGAGATCAATCGCCTCGAGAAGACGCCGGTCGAGCAAGTCGTGTACCGACGCTTCGATGAAGCCTATCGCGTCCCACTCGCGCTCGGGCTGGTGGCGCTGGCGCTCGAGATCGTGCTCGCGGGGACGTTCGCCGTGCGGGTTCCGTGATGACGTTCGACGCCCCCGTCGTGCTCGCCCTCGCGCCGCTCATCGGCGGCGCCGTCTGGTTCGCCGCCGCCTGGGCGCGGCGCGTCCGCGTGCGACGCGCGGCACTCTGGTCGCAGGAAACGGTGCGGCAGGCGGTCGCCGCCGGGCGCCTCGGGCCAACGGCGCTCGCCGTTGCCGCATTCCTCGGCGTCGTGGCGCTCGCGGGGCCCCGGTGGGGCGAGGAGCGGGTCGTCGCCGAGACGCGGGGCCTCTCGGTCGTGATCGCGGTGGACATCTCGCGGTCGATGCTCGCGGAGGATGCGACGCCCAGCCGGCTGCGGCGCGCGGTCCGCGAGGCCCGACGGCTGGTCCAGGATCTGGACGGCGACCGCGTCGGTCTCATCGCCTTCGCCGGCTCGAGCTACATCCTGTCGCCGCTCTCGATCGACGGGTCCGCGTTGATGCTGTACCTCGACGCGCTCGACCCCGACATGGCCTCCCAGGGAGGCACGGGGCTCGCTCCCGCGTTGCGCCAGGGCGGCGAGCTGCTGCAGGCCAGCTCCGAGCTCGCCGACCGCGTCCTCGTCGTGTTCACAGACGGGGAAGCACACGACTCGCTGCCGCCGATCAGCGAGCAGGCTCAGCGCCTCAAAGCCGATGGCATCCGTCTGATCCTGGTGGCCGAGGGCGGGCGCAGCCCGACGCGCATTCCCATGCGGGACGACCACGGCGCCCTGCTCGGCTATCAGAAAGATGAAGAGGGGCGCGTCATCGAGACCGTGCGGCGGGACGATATGCTCGGCGCTGCGGCTGACGCGGCGCAGGGGACGCTCGTCGCGGCGGACCTCCCCGACCAAGCCGGTGCGGTCCGCGACCTCGTCGCCTCGTATCGTCGGGCACGGGCGAGCGAAACCCGCACGGAGCAGAGCCGACCACGAGCCTGGCTGCCGCTGATGCTCGCCGTGGTGCTGTTGGTGGCGCAGGCCGCCTCGCGACGCACCGCCGCGCTCGTCGGGCTCGCGTTCGCGTGTCTCGCCGCCCCCTCCGACGGCACGGCGCAGCAGCCGCAGCTGCCGCGGAGCCCGGCGGAGAAAGCATGGGACCGCCATGACCTGCGGCGCGCACGCGCCGCCTACCTGACGGAGCTCGCCGCGCACCGCAAGGAGGACGCCGCCTGGTACAACGCGGGTACGGCGGCACTGGCCGATTCGGACGGGGAGACAGCCCAGTCGAGCCTCGGCCACGCGGCTGCGTCGCTCGATCCCGACCTGCGGTTCCGCGCGCTCTACAATCTCGGGCTGCTCGCTCTGCACCAGGCCGAGGAGGACAGCGCCGGCCGCGACGCGCACCTGACCGACGCCGAGCGCGCGTACCGCGAAGCCCTGCTGTTGCGGCCCCACGACCGCGCAGCGAAATGGAATCTCGAGCTCGCCGTCCGACAGCGCGGCGGCAGCAGCCAAAACAAGGCCCCGCCCAGCGGCGGCGGGGGGAGCGGACCGTCGGGCGGCGGGGCCCGGAGCAGCGGCGGGGTCCAGGGCGGCCTCAACCCGGCCCAGGCCGAACAGCTGCTGCGCTCGATCGGCCACGAGGAGTTGAAGACACGCCGGGATCGGACGGGCCTGATGCGGCATGCGGCCGAGCCGGGCGTGAAGGACTGGTGACTCCCGCGCTGTGGCTGCTGGTCGCCTTACAGAGCGCCGCGCCGCCCGACGTGACGGCTCGGGTGGATCGCGCGCGCGTGCCGGCGGGCGAAGAGCTGACACTCACCATCCGAGCGCGGTCCCGTTCGGCGGAGCCGGTGGCGCTGGCCCTGCCCGGTCTCATGGGCTTCACGATCGTCGGCTCCCGCGAGGTGATGGAGGTGGCCCTCGAAGGGGTGGGCGGACCGGTCCGCACCATGACGCGCGAGTTGCGGCTCAAGCCCCAGCGTCCCGGCACGCTCGTGATCGGGCCGGTGCGCGTGCGGCAGGGCATTCGGGAAATCGCGACCCCGCCGCTCACCGTGACGGTGGACAGCGCGGCGACCGGGCTTGCGACGGCGGTGTCGCCGATTGCGCGCCGACTGATCGAGGCCGCCCCGCCGCCCGCGCACAACGACCGGGTCGCGCTCAGTCTCATTCTGCCCGGAGATTCGGTGCTGGTCGGCCAGCAGCTCGACGTGATCGCCGCGGCGTGGTTTCCGCGCGAGTTGCGCACCCGCTTGGTCTATCCGCCGATCCTCTCGCTCCAGACGGCTGAAGGCACCTGGTCGTACCCCGGGGCCGTCCCCACCGAGGTCGCCGCGTCGCGGCAGGTGCGCGGGGAGTGGATGGACCTGTTCGTCGCGCACCAGGCGCTGTTCCCGCTCGCGCCCGGCCGGATCGTGATCCCGCCCGCCTCGGTCGCCTACGCGGTGCCGATGAGCTTCTCGGTTTTCAAGCGCGAGGAGCGGTACTCGTTGCGCAGCGACACGGTGCCGGTCACCGTGCTGCCACTGCCCGCCGCGCACCGGCCGGCGGACGACCAACGCGTCGCCGCCCGGGGACTCGCGCTGGACGTGGGGCTCGAGCCGCCGAACGGTCGCGTCGGAGAGCCGTTTGCGATGACGGCGACGGTGTCCGGGTCGGGCAACGTGGCGCTCTGGCCGGAACCGGCGATCCACTGGCCGCGGGGGTTCCGGCCCTATGCCGGAGAAACCGGGATGCGGATCACGCCGCGCGACGGACGGATCGCCGGCACCAAAGTGTTTCACTATCTGGTGATGCCGGACTCCGCCGGCTCGTTCGTCCTGCCCGAGGTGCGCTACCCCTACTACGATCTCGCGGCAGGCGAATACCGCACGGCGACCGTGGCGCCGCGCGCGCTCGCCGTCGCACCGGGGATCGAGCCGCACGCGGCGCGTGCCCTGCCGCCCCTGGCCCGCGGGCGCGTCCCCGCGTGGGCGGACGAGCTGGCGCGCGATTTCGTGCCCTGGGGTTGGCTCGTGCTCTTCGTCGGCCCGCCGCTTCTCGTGTGGCTCGGGCGGCGCCGCGGGGCCGCCGCGCACGTCGGCGCGACGGCGCCGGCCGCGGCGCCGGCGCCGCTCAGCCGGCTGGGACGGCTGGAGCGCGAGTTTCAAACGCTCCTGGCCAGCCACGTGCCCGACGCGCCGGCCCGAGACGGCGATGGGCTCGCCCGCGCGCTCCGCGCGACCGGGGTCGATAGCGCGGTGGCCGACCACGTGAAGCGCCTGCGCGACCGCCTGCGCGCTTCGCGCTACGGGCCCCGCGGTCTCGGGGATGCCGTCGAGCTCGCGGCGGAGCTCGAGCAGGTGTTGCGCGTGTTGAGCGGCGAGACAAGCGGGAAGGGGCGCCGGGTCGGGGCGGTGATGCTGCTCGTGGCCGTCGCGGGGCTCGGTCGGTCCGCTGCGACCCAGACGCCGAGTGCGGAAGCGCTGTACGACGCGGGGGCGCTCCGCGCCGCGGCGGACTCGTTCGCGGCGCGCGCGGCGGCGGCCCCGCGCGTGCCGGCGCATTGGTATAACCTCGGGGCCACCCTGTACCGGGCGGGCGCGGACGGCAAGGCGACGGCGGCCTGGGTACGGGCGGTTCGGCTCGCCCCGCGCGACCCGCTCGTGCGACGCGCGCGCGAGCTCCTCCCGGCCCCCGACGCCGCGAGCGAAGCGCTGTTGACCACGGGGCTCGCAACGCCCGGGGAATGGGCGCTCGCCGCGGGGCTCTGCTGGGTCGCCGTGTGGGTCGCGGTGGGTGCCCGGCGCCGCCGCGCGGTCGCTCTCGGATTCTCGGTCCTCGGCGTTGCGGCGGCCGGGCTCGCGGCCCGCGAGGGGGTGCGCCGGGCCCGGCCGCTGGCGATCGTCCTCAACGCCGCCACGCCGGTTCGGGTGGCGCCGTACGGAGGGGCGAGCCCCGCATCGATGGTCGAGGCCGGTGCCGCGCTGCTGGTCGAGCGGCGCTACGGCGCCTGGCTCGAGGTGCGCCGCGCGGACGGCGTCCGCGGCTGGGTGCTCGCCGCCGAAGTGTCGCGGCTGTGAGGGCCACGATCGCCGTCCTGGCGCCGCAGGTCGCCGACCAGATCGCCGCCGGTGAGGTGGTCGAGCGGCCCGCATCGGTCGTGAAGGAACTGATCGAGAACGCACTCGACGCCGGCGCCACCGCGATCCGCGTCGAAATCGAGGACGGCGGGAAGAGCCTGATCCGGGTGAGCGACGACGGTGCGGGCATGAGTCGCGCCGATGCCGAGCTGGCCCTATCGCGCCACGCCACGAGTAATCGCGTCCGTGTCGCGGTTCGAGCTCGAGACCTCGTCGGACGGCGACGCGTCAACCCGCCTGCGCGTCACCGGCGGGAAGCGCGAGGCGGTAGAGGACGCCGTGCGGCAGCGGGGGACGACGGTCACGGTGCGTGGGCTCTTCTTCAATACACCCGCCCGCCGCAAGTTCCTGCGGGCCCAGGCCACGGAGACCCGCGCGGCCGTCGAGGTCGTGACGCTGCTCGCGCTCACCCGTCCCGACGTAGCCTTCACCCTCACGAGCGACGATCGCGCCCTGATCGACGTCCGTCCCAGCATGCGTCCGATCGACCGGGTCCACGCGTTGTGGGGGCCTGCGCTTGCCGACACGCTGCTGCCGATCGCGCACCGCGAAGGCCCGCTCGAGGTGCGGGGCTTCGCGCAGCGCCCGGCCCAGGCGAAGCCCGCGGGCCGGAAGGGTTATGTGTTCGTGCGGGGCCGCCCGATCCGCGATCCGTTCATTTTGCGCGCCGCGGAGGCCGGCTACCGCTCCACCATCGCGCCGGGGGACCGCCCGTCGCTCATCCTGTTTCTGGAGCTTCCGGGCGACGCGGTGGACGTGAACGTCCACCCCTCGAAGCTCGAGGTCCGCTTCCGCGACAAGTTCTTCGTCGAGAAAGTCGTGGAGCAGGCGGTGCGGGCGGCGCTGGGACCGCTCGCGGCGGCGGCGCCGCTAGGGGTTGGGGGTCAGGGGCTGGGGGCTGGGGCGTCCTGGCCCGGCCTGACAGGTACGATGCCCACGGGCAGCGCGCAGGAGCTGTTTCCCACCGATCCCCTAGCCCCTAGCCCCCAATCCCTAGCCCCTCTGCTCCAAGTCTTCGACACCTACATCGTCTTCCAGACCGATTCCGGCGTCGCGATCGTCGACCAGCACTCCGCGCACGAACGCGTCCTGTACGAGCGGGCGATGCGTCAGCTCACAGGGGACGGAGCGACCGCACAACGGCTGCTCCTGCCGTTGACGCTCGAGTTCACGGCGCCCGAGCTCGAGGCGATTGACGCGCACCGCGAGCTGCTGCGGCGCGTGGGATACGAGGTGGAGCCGTTCTCCGGGCGGGCGGTGGTGGTGCACACGGCCCCGAACCCGCACCCGCGCTTCGACGCAGCGCGGTGTTTGGGGGAGCTCGTTGCCGATCTCGCGGGCGGGCGGTTCGGGGGGCTGGCCAACCGGTTGGAGCGCTTCGCGGCGACGTACGCCTGCCGGGCCGCCATCAAGGCCGGCCAGCGCCTCGAGCCGGACGAGATGCGCGAGCTCGTGGCCCGGCTCCTCACGGCTACGCTCCCCGCGCACGACGTGCACGGACGACCGACGGTGGTCCAGCTGCCGAAGGATGAGCTGGAACGCCGGTTTGGGAGAGCCTGAATGCCAAGTGCGGAATGCGGAATGCGGAATTTCAAGGAGGGGTCGTTCGCGGCAGTGACGTCACCTCCATTGACCCCGGTGCTCGTCGGTCCCACCGCGGTCGGCAAGACTGCGGTCGCGGCCGCGTGGGCCGAGTGCGAACCCATCGGCGTCGTCTCCGCCGACGCCCGTCAGGTGTACCGGGGACTGGACATCGGCACCGCGAAGCCGTCCGGCGCGCTGCTGGCCCGCGTGCCGCACCTGGGTCTCGATGTCGTCGAGCCGGGGGAGCGCTACAGTGCAGGCCGCTTCGCGCGCGACGCCGCGCAATGGCTCGGGCAGATCCGCGGCAGCGGCCGCCAGCCGGTGGTCGTCGGCGGGACCGGGTTGTACGTACGCGCGTTGGCGGAGGGCCTGTTCCACGAGCCGCCGCTCGACCCCGCGCGGCGCGAGCGGTTGCGTGCCTGGACGGCGGACCTCACGCCGGCGCGGCTTGCCCATTGGGCCGCGCGTCTTGACCGACGGTTCGCGGGCGGTGGGCGGCAGCGGGCGGGTCGGGCCGTCGAAGTCGCGTTGCTCACCGGGCGAGGACTGAGCTGGTGGCAGGAGCACGCGCGCACGACCGGGGCGATGCGGCCGTGGTACATTCAACTCACGTTGCCGCGGGACGCGCTGCACCGTCGCGTCGCACAACGCGTAGACGAGATGCTCGCCGCGGGACTGGTGGACGAGGTGCGGCGGGTTCTGGCGACGGGGGTGGCACCGCAGGCGCCGGGCCTCGACGGGGTGGGGTATCGCGAGGCGGCCGCGATGCTCGCCGGGCGGCTTCCGGAGCGCGAGCTGCGGGACGCCATCGTCGTGGCGACGCGGCGCTATGCGAAACGACAAGAAACCTGGTTTCGAAATCAACTGCGACAACCGGGAGACGGGAGACGGGAGGCCGGACACGTATGGACGTTGGACGCGACTGAGTCTCCCCACGCGCTCGCCGCCCAAATTCTCGAGCGCTGGCACGACGTCATCTCTCCCGTGTCCCGTCTCCCGGCTCCCGGTCTATGAGAATCGGGATTACGTGCTACCCCACCTACGGCGGCTCCGGTGCCGTCGCGACCGAGCTGGGGCTCGAGCTCGCCCGACGGGGGCACGAGGTGCACTTCATCTCCTACGCGAGCCCCTTTCGGCTGCGCGGCTACGCCGAGCGGGTGACGTTCCACGAGGTCACGCAAACCGAGTATCCCCTGTTCGAGCAGTCGTCGCCCTACGCGCTGGCGCTGGCGGTGAAGCAGCACGAAGTGGCGATGCGCGAGAACCTCGACCTCATGCACGTGCACTACGCCATCCCGCATGCCGCGACGGCGTGGCTTGCGAAGCAGATGCTCAAATCGCAGCGCGACCTGAAGATCGTGACGACCCTGCACGGCACCGACATCACCCTGGTCGGGCAAGACCCATCCTACTATACGCTCACCAAGTTCTCGATCGAACAGTCGGATCGTGTCACCGCCGTGTCGGCGTTCCTGCGGGAAGAGACCTACCGCGCGTTCGGGTGTGCCGGCTGCGACGTCATCGTCATCCCCAACTTCGTCTCGACGACCGAGTATCACCCGCCCAACGGCGGCACCTGCCGCCGCTCGCTCGCGCCGCCTGGCCACAAGGTCCTGGTCCACGTTTCGAACTTCCGCCCCGTCAAAAGGGTGACGGACGTCGTGCGCGTCTTCGCCGGCGTGCGCCGCCAGCTCCCGGCCACGCTCGTGCTCGTGGGAGACGGCCCGGAGCGCGACACGGCGGAGCAGGAGGTCGATCGCCTTGAGCTGCGACGCGACGTCCGCTTCCTGGGCAAGGTCGACGACGTGGCCGAGATCCTGCGGGGGAGCGATCTCTTCCTGTTACCGTCCGAGACCGAGTCGTTCGGTCTGGCCGCGCTCGAGGCGATGGCGTGCGCCGTGCCGGTTCTCGCGAGCGCCGTTGGCGGCCTCCCCGAGGTGGTCGTCCACGGGGAGACGGGCTTCCTCACGCCCAAGGGGGACGTCGAGGCCATGATCGCTCACGGCCTGCGCGTCCTGCGCGACGGCGACCTGCAGGCCCGGATGCGCGAGGCCGCCGCGCGCCGAGCGCTCGAGTTCGCGGCCGACCGCATCGTGCCGCGCTACGAGCAGGTGTACGAGGACGTGCTGCGTGATTGACCTGCTGCGGCTCGTCCGGCTGAACAACCTGCTGCTCGCCGCGGCCGGCGTCCTGGCCGGCGGCTGGATCGCGTTGGGGACCCTCCAGGTGCCCAACGTCCTGGGCCTCGCCGCGGTCTCCGCGGTCGGGTTCGGGACGGCCGGCTACGTGCTCAACGACATCTGGGACCGGGCCGCCGACCGAGTGAACCGGCCCGGCGGAGAGCGCCCGCTCGCCGCCGGTCGCGTCACGCGCGGCACGGCCGACCTATGCGTCGCCGGCGGCGCCCTGGTCGGGCTCGGCGCCGCGGCGCTCGTCAACGGAACCGCCGTGCTCGTGGGACTCGTGGCGCTGGCTGTACTGGTGGCGTATTCGCCGGTGCTCAAGCGCCGCGGCGCCCTCGGGAACGTGGCGGTGGCCGTGCTCGCGGGCCTGCCGCTCATGTACGGCGCGATCGCCGTCGGACGCCCGGCCGCGGGGATCCTGCCCTGGACCCTCGCCGCCTGGATCCACCTGGTGCGCGAGATCGTAAAGGACATCGACGACCAGGCGGGGGACCGGGTGCTCGGCCGCCGCACCCTCCCGCTCGTGCTCGGGCCCCGGCGCGCGAGCGTGGTGGCGGCGGCGCTGGCCGCAGCGTTCGTGCCGTTGTCGCTCGCGTTGCCCGCAGCGGCGCACTACCACGGTGCGTACTTCGTCATCGCCGTGTTCGCCCAACTCGTCGTGCTGGCCGTGGCGAGCCGGTTGTTCACCGGGCACACGCAGGGGAACAGCCGCCTGCTCAAAGGTGCGATGCTCGTGGGGATCGCGGCGCTCGTGGCGGGGCGGGTCGCATGACACTGGCGCTCGACGGCGTCGCGGCCGCCGATCTCGCCGGCCGGTGGGGCGTGCCTCAGTGCAGCCTGTTCCGCCAGCTCGACTCGACCTTCAGCGCGATTCACGACCTGGCCGCGCACGGCGCTCCCGCGGGGACTGTGGTGATCGCCGAAGAGCAAACGGCGGGGCGTGGACGCGACGGACGCACATGGCACTCCCCGGCGGGCGGCGTCTGGCTCGGCATGCTCCTGCGTCCGGCGGGCGCCGAGCTGGGCGTCATGTCTGTGCGAGTGGGACTCGCCGTCGCGGACGCGGTGGACGCCCTGTTGGGCCGTCTCGAGACCCGTCTCAAGTGGCCGAACGACGTCCTGCTGGGGGAGCGCAAGCTCGCGGGCATCCTCTGCGAAGGCCGCTGGCACGGCGACACGCTGCATTGGCTGGCGGTGGGTGTGGGTGTGAACGTGTGCAACGCGATTCCCGCGCCCGTCGCGCGGCGAGCCGTGACGCTCGAGGAGTGGCTCCCCGCCGTCCGCCGGCTCGACCTGCTCGATCGTCTCGTCCCGGTGCTCGCCGGGCTCGCATCGGGCGAGCCGGTCTTGAGCGAGCGCGAGTGCGCTGCGTTTGCGGCGCGTGACTGGCTACGGGGTCGCCAGCTCCGCTCGCCCGCCGCCGGCCGCGCGCGCGGCCTTCGCCCCGACGGCGCGCTGCTCATCGATCTCGGTGCCGCGACGATCGGCGTGCGGGAAGGTCACGTGGAGCTGGCGTAGCGGTGGTAGAGGACGATAGAAGGCGGTAGAGGACGGTAGAGGACGAAACCCCTCACCGGACTCGGCTGCCCAGTGACCTATACAGGCGCCACGTCAGAAACCCCGCCCGCCTTCGCAGATCCTCCAACGTGTGCCAATCGGTGCTCGACAGCATCTCGAGTTCTCCTGCGACACGAAACGCGTACCCGAGTTCCGCCAGTGAACCTATGGTGATGTCAAGAAACCGACGATACTCTCGCGCGCCGTGTTTGGCTGATCCCTCGACGATGTTCGCGGCTGCCGAGAAGGCAGCCCGCCGCATCTGCGATGTTAAGCCGTACAGCTCTTCTCTCGGGAACGACCTCGTTGCCCGATAAGTCTCGAGTACGAGCTTGTGAAACTCCTGCCATGCTTTGAGTCGCTCATAGGGTGGCATAGGTACCAAAGTAATGTTGGCGTTCCGGAGCGTTGGATCGCTTTATTGCAAGTGGTGGCTAAAAAATGCGTCGAGATTCACCGTCCTCTACCGTCCTCTACCGCCTTCTACCATCTTCTTGCCCCATGCTCCTCGCCATCAACATCAACAACACCGAAACCAAGGTCGGGCTGTTTCGCGGCGACAGCCTCGAGGCCCACTGGCGCCTCACGACCACGCCCTCCCGCACGCCCGACGAGTGGGCGGCCACGCTCACGTCGTATCTCGCGCAGGAGGGCCGGTCCACGACCGCATCCTCAACACGCTCGCCGCCGCACAACTGCTCCGCCGCGACACCATCGTCGTCGATTTCGGCACCGCGACGACGTTCGACTGCATCACGGCCGACGGCCACTTCCTGGGCGGTGTGATCATGCCCGGAATCCGTACCGCGTCGGATGCGCTCATCCGGGGCACGGCCAAGCTTCCCGCGACCGAGCTCACGCCGCCGTCGCGCACCATCGGGCGGCGGACCGAGGAGGCGATCCGCTCGGGCGTGCTGTTGGGCACGGCGGACGCCGTGGACGGGATCGTGCGCCGGATCAAGGCCGAATGGCCGAATGGCACGACGCCGCAGGTCATTGCTACCGGGGGCCTCGCGAGCCTGGTGGTGCCGCTGGCGCACGAGATCGAATCGGTGCATCCGGACCTCACCCTCACGGGGCTCCGCATCGCCGCCACGGCGCTGGGCCTGAAGTGGTAGCCGACGCCCGCGCGCTGAACGCCTGGCGCCGGTGGGGTTATCGGCTGCTGCCCGGCGATCTCTTCTCCTACGTGCTTCACCTGCGCCCCGCCGAGTGGCCGATCATGGCGGGGCATACGCTGCTCGGCTACGTGCTCGCAGTCGGGTTCGGCGGCGTGGTGCGCGGTGCGTGGTTGCCGCAGGCGCTCTTCGCACTCGTGGTGTGGGTGATCTGCCTCAACGGCGGGACGCTCGCCATCAACAGCGTATTCGACAAGGACGAGGGCGACATCGGCTATTTGAATGCGCCGCCCCCGCTGCCGCAGCACCTGCTGGCGTTCAGTGTGGCGCTGCTCGCCGGCGGTCAGCTGCTCGCCTTCGCGCTCCCGCCGGCGTTCCGGCTCGCGTACGCCATCTGCTTCGTGCTGTCGGTGCTCTACTCGGTGCCGCCGTTTCGTTTCAAGGCAGTGGCGGGAGTCGACTGGGTGATCAACATGTGGGGCTTCGGCACGCTCACCCCGTTTGCCGGGTGGGCGGCCACGGGTCGGCCGCTCGACGCGGGCCACGCCCTCGTCCTGCTCGGCTTTTGCCCGCTGTTCGCGGGGCTCTATCCGCTGACTCAACTGTATCAGATGGAGGAGGACCGCCGCCGGGGCGACCGGACGCTCGCCCTCCTCCTGGGGCTGCGGGCGAGCCTCGGCGTCGCGATCGCGTGCACCGTGCTGGCGTTCGCGTTGTTCGGCTGGGCGGCGGCCCTCCTGGGGGTCGGGGCATGGCCGCTCGTCGTCCCCCTCGCCACGTGGCTCGCGGTGCTCGGGGCCTGGTACGGACGGCGCGAGGCGCTGTCGCCGGCCGGCCACCAGCGCGGGATGTATCGGGCGCTCGCGGCGTGGGCCGTGACCGATCTCGTGGTCTTGCTGGTGTTTGCCCGGTGAGAGCCCGAGCTTAGATTTCCGCGACGGTCCCCTAACCCCGATTCACGAGGAGACACGAGGCATGTCGGCCACCGCCGCACCGGTTGCTGCGGAGCGCTCGGACTTCCGCACCGTCACAGTGGGCGGCGCCAAACTCGGCGTCGCGACGGCGGTGGCGGTCGTCGCGTTCCTCGCCGCGTCCCGGCTCGTGCCGATCACTGCGAGCCTGCGAGGCGCGGTCGAGGCGCTCATCGTCCTGGGAACGGGCCTGGCCGTGGCTTTCCTTCCTGCTCGATGGACGGGCGCCCGCAGCACGGAAGGCATCGCGGGGGCCGCGGCTATGGGCCTCGTCGGCACCGTTGTATTCAGCGCCATCGATATCGTCCTGCTGCGGCCCTTTAAAGCGTATCCCTGGACCTGGGACGCGATCGGCGGCGGCAGCACGTGGTGGTATCTGCCGATCTGGTGGATGCTCGGTACCTTCCTCGCGTGGGTCGGGGGCATGGTCACGGCGCGACAGGCGATGTTCGGGGGCCGCGCGGTGGTGGCGGTGCTGTTCGGCCCGCTGGCCCTCGTCATCGTTGCCCGTCTCGCGGGGCTGGGCTTCGCGCTCCCGCTCGAAGCGGGAGTCGCCTACACCATCGTCCTCGCGCTGCTCGCCCTCGTCACGCTCGCCCGGAAGGGCTAGCGCGCGGGGAGGGGCGTCGTGCCCCGCTGGCTCGCTCACCTGCTGGTCGTCGTGGGATGGCTCCTGACGCCCGTGCTCGCGTGGTCGGCGTCGTACGCCGGTCTGTGGGCGGGCGCGCTGGTGGCCACCGGTTTCGCCCGTCCCGTTACCATGCTCGTCGTGGCAGCCGCCGTTGCCACGCTCTGCGGGTTCACCGCGCTCTTTATTTGGGTCCGGTTCATGCGCCGGGTCCCGCACCTCTTGTCCCATCACATGGCCCCACGCACGTCGGAGGAGCACCGCGTCGTTGCCGCGGCTGACTAAGCCCTGGCGGCTCGCGCCGCTCCTCGTGCTCCCCGTCACGCTCGGGGCACAGGTGGGCGGCCGCGGGCTGGAGCTCCATCTCGGGCGCTGGTACAACGGCAATCGCGCCGACGTCTACGAGTTTCGGACCACATCCCCGTTGGGAGGGACGTTCACGCGCGGGTTCGGGGCGTCGGTGCTCGTGAACGACTCGCTCGGCCGGCGACGCGCCTTCTACGGGCTCGGGTACGAGATCCAGGCGGGCCGCGGCCGCACCACGCTCGGACCCTATGCGCTCGCCGGCCTGGCGCTCGGCTTGTCCACCGACGGCGGGACGCAGGAGCTCGCCGCCCAGTGGAGTGTGGGCGGTGGCGTCGAGTGGCGGCCGCTGGCATGGTTGGCGTTGGGAGCGGAGGTACGCTATCGGCTCGAGGATCGCGGGCCGCGTGGGTTCTGGAATCCGCGCGACGACGCGCGCAGCGGAGTGAGTGCCGTGCTCGGAGTGTCCTTCGGAGGGCGAGGGGGAGGGGGGGGGCGGGCTGGAGGACGGGGGCGAGGCGAGTACGGCGCTCCGCCTGAGCTTCCGCCCCCTGCGCCACCCACGACGATCAGCGGCAATGCCGCCGATGTGGTCCAGACCGCCATCGAGTCCCTCGGCACGCCCTACATCTGGGGCGGGACGGCCGACAACGGGTTCGACTGCTCGGGACTGATTCAGTACGCGTACGGCCAGCATGGCATTCGGCTGCCGCGCATGAGCCGCGATCAGGCGCGCGCGGGGGCCGAGGTCACGCCCCTGATCGACGCCCTCCGTCCGGGAGACATCCTCCTGTTCTCCGCCCGCCCCGGGGCGGGCGTGACCCACGTGGGGATGTACGTAGGTGAGCTATTGGCTGGATCGCTGGGTGGGGGCGCGGAGAATCATTCCGTGACACGTTGTACGACGCTACGACGGTACGTCGTAAGAGCGCCCCGGGCCGCAATCCGTCTCGTACAACGTAGCGTCGTACAACGTAGCGTCGGGTTAGGCGTCGTAGCGTCGTATGTCGTTTTCGGATGCGCCCCCCCCACCCGCTACGAGCAGCCCTCCGCGCTGCGGGGGTACGACATCCTCATCACCCGCCGTGATTCCCTGGGGCAGGGCATCGCCGACGGGCTCGAGCGTCGCGGGTTCAGGGTGCGTGGCTGGGTGCGGGGCGGGGGCAGGCCCGCCGCCTACCTGTTGACGTTCACGTTCCGCGAAGTGGAGCCGCCGGCCGTCACCTGGCTTCACCTACGGCTGGCAGACACCCGCACGGGGGCGATCGTGGCAGCCGTGTCGGCGCCCCTCGATTCCCTGGGGGCCACGACGCTGGAGCGTGCCCGAGCGATCGTGGACTCCCTCGCCGCCTCCCCGGTCCTCGGGCGCCAGATCTCGCCCCCTTGACATGCCGCCGCCGTGGGGAGAAATTCCCCGCGGTTGATTTAGCACTCTCGTGGTGAGAGTGCTAACAACAGTGTTCCACAAGCACTTAGAACCAGGCACCGAGGTGGAGGACTCTAGCACCATGGCAACCGCAACGGCTGCGAAGACGAAGCTGAAGATCTTCCCGCTGGCGGATCGGGTGGCCATTCGGCCGATGGAGGAGACGGAGACCATGAAGGGTGGTCTCTACATCCCCGACACGGCCAAGGAAAAGCCGATCCAGGGCGAGGTGATCGCAGCGGGTCCCGGACGTCGGGAGAAGGATGCACTGGTCCCGATGGAGTTGAAGGTCGGGGATCGGGTGGTCTACGGGAAGTACAGCGGCACACAGGTGGAGCTCGAGGGTGAAGAGATCATCCTCATCAAGGAAGCGGACGTCATCGCCAAGCTTGGCTGAGGTTTCTAGGAGGAAACAGACATGCCTGCAAAGCAGCTGGAGTTCAACGTCGAGGCCCGCGCCCGCTTGAAGCGCGGCGTGGACCAGTTGGCCGAGGCGGTGAAGGTGACCCTCGGTCCGAAGGGCCGGAACGTCGTCATCGACAAGAAGTTCGGTAATCCCACGGTCACCAAGGACGGCGTCACCGTCGCCAAGGAGATCGAGCTCGAGGACCCGATCGAGAACATGGGCGCCCAGATGGTGAAGGAAGTGGCGACCAAGACGTCGGACCTCGCGGGAGACGGGACGACGACGGCGACCGTGCTCGCCCAGGCGATCTTCCGCGAGGGACTCAAGTCCGTCACGGCCGGGTCCAATCCGATGTCGTTGAAGCGCGGCATCGACCGGGCGGTCGAGACGGTCGTGGAGGAGCTCAAGAAGATTTCCGTCCCGACGTCGGGCAACAAGAAGGACATCGCCCAGGTCGGGGCGATTTCGGCGAACAACGATCAGGAGATCGGCAAGCTGATCGCCGATGCGATGGAGAAGGTGGGCAAGGACGGCGTGATCACGGTGGAGGAGGCGAAGGGCCTCGAGACCACGCTCGAGACGGTCGAGGGCATGCAGTTCGATCGCGGCTACCTGTCGCCCTACTTCATCACCGATCCCGAGAAGATGGAGGCCGTGCTCGAGGACGCGTACGTCCTGATCCATGACAAGAAGATCTCGTCGATGAAGGACCTGCTGCCGATCCTCGAGAAGGTGGCGCAAGCCGGTCGGCCGCTGCTCCTCATCGCCGAAGACGTGGAGGGTGAGGCGTTGGCGACCCTGGTCGTCAACAAGCTGCGCGGCACGTTGAAGGTGTGCGCCGTGAAGGCGCCCGGCTTCGGCGACCGCCGCAAGGAGATGCTGGTCGACATCTCGGTGCTCACCGGCGCGCCGCAGGTGATCTCGGAAGAGATGGGCCTGAAGCTCGAGAACGCGACGCTCAACGATCTCGGCCAGGCGAAGCGGATCGTGATCGACAAGGACAACACGACGATCGTCGGCGGAAAGGGCAAGTCCGAGGCGATCCAGGGCCGCATCAAGGAAATCAAGGCGGCGATCGAGAAGTCCACGTCCGATTACGACAAGGAGAAGCTGCAGGAGCGGCTCGCGAAGCTCGCGGGCGGCGTCGCCGTGATCAACGTGGGTGCGGCCACCGAGACCGAGATGAAGGAAAAGAAGGCACGCGTGGAAGATGCATTGCACGCCACGCGCGCCGCGGTCGAGGAGGGCATCGTCCCGGGCGGCGGTGTGGCGCTGCTGTGGTGCCAGCGCGTGCTCGACAAGGTGAAGGGGAGCGATGAAGACGAGAAGATCGGCAGTGAGATCGTGCGCCGGTCGCTCGAGGAGCCGATGCGGATGATCGCGCAGAACGCGGGCGCCGAGGCGTCGATCGTCGTCGGGAAGGTGAAGGAGTCGAAGGACAAGAACTTCGGCTACAACGCCCAGACCGACGCGTTCGAGGACTTGGTGGCGGCGGGCGTCATCGACCCGACGAAGGTCACCCGTACCGCCCTGCAGAACGCGGCGTCCATCGCGGCTCTGCTCCTCACCACGGAGTGCGTCGTGGTCGAGAAGAAGGAAAAGGACAAGGCTCCTCCGATGCCGGGTGGTGGTGGCGGCATGGGTGGGATGTACTAGGAAGAACGCGCAAAACCGGAAGAACCAGAAGAACGGTCCAGACTTACCGTTGCGATACAACGCCCCGGGGGTGTCCCCCGGGGCGTTCTTTTTGTGGCCTGCCCCACATCGCCCTCTCCCTCCGCGGGTTACCGTATATGCTGCTTAGGCATCTTATAACAGCTATACGTGATATAGTGTCACCGTTGAAACGGGAGGCGTTTGTGCACGGTCCCTCGACCCCGCGTCGGTATCGCATCGCCGGATTCACGTTCATCGAGATGATGATTGTGTTCACCGTCGCGGGGATCCTCCTCTCCATTATGGTCAGGGCTGTCCGCGGTACGTGGGCGGCGGCCTCGCGCCGCACCGCCAGCCGGGACGCAACCGCGTACCTGTACCGGGCACGGAGCATCGCGATCCAACAGAGCCGGGCGGCGTCGGTGGTCCGCAGCGCCAACGTCCTCAAGATCATGGTCGATTCGTCGGGGACGCCGGTGCAGCTGGGCACGCAGCTCGACTTCTCGCAGCGCTACGGCGCGACCCTGGGCGCGAGCCCAAGGGACACCATCCAGTTCGACCCCCGCGGCTTCGTCGTCAACGTGACGCAAACGCCGAAGCTGATCGTCGCGTTCGGGGGCCGCACCGATACCGTCTGCGTGACGGGCCTCGGGAAGATTACTGCACGGAGCTGCCCATGACCCCTCGCTCGGAGCGGGGCTTCACGATCGTCGAGCTCTTGGTCGCCGTCGTGATCTTCAGCATCGGCCTGCTCGCACTGGCGGGGACTGGATCGGTGATCCTGGCGTCCCTCACCAGCACCCAGCACCGGACCATCGCGGCGAGCGTGGCCGAATCGCGCTTCGAGCAGATTCGAGCCACCGGGTGCGCGGCACGGGCGGCCGGCTCGACCACGACCCGGGGAATTGCCGAGGTGTGGACGCTCGACCGGTTGGCACGGGCCGACGACGTGACGGTCGCCGTTACGTTCCTGAGCAACCATCAGGGCCGGACCGAGACGTTCAGGAGCTTTCTGCCATGCTGACCGTGCAGGCAGTCCCGTCGCGCCGGGCCGGATTCACGCTCGTCGAGCTACTCATCGCCATGGGGCTGATGAGCCTGGTGGGGGGTGCCATCGTCTCCCTGCTGCTGCGGCAGCAGCGCTTCTACAACAGCACGACCGAGTTGATCCAGACACGGCAGCAGGTCCGCCAAGCGGCCGCCATGCTTCCCTCCGATCTCCGGGGGATCTCGAGCGCCGGCGGCGACATCTCCGTCATGACCGACTCGGCGTTGGAGTTCCGCTCTGTGTTCGGCAGCTCGGTGGTGTGCGCTAACATCGGCGGGGTACTCTCGACCGTCCCGCGAGTCCTCGCCACCGGGGCGACGATGACCAACTGGGCCACGATCCCGGTGGTCGGCGACTCACTCGCCGTCTACAACAACGGACCGACGTTGGCGGTTGTCGACGACGGCTGGTCACTCTACCGGATCACCGCGAAGGATTCGGTGACCACGAACGTCGCCAACGGCTGCCCGACGGCGACCGGGCTCACCCGGGCGGGCGACATCTCGGCCGCCAATCCGAGCTACCGGCTGACGCTCTCGACCGCGGCCGCCAACACCATTGCCGTGGGCGCGGCGATTCGCTTCTTCCGCCGCGTGCGCTACCGCATCTACCGGGACACGGACAACCAGTGGTATCTCGGGTTTTTCAACTGCCTGTTCGGCCGGGTGCCGGCTTGCAACACCACTCAGCCGATCGCCGGCCCGTTCCAGCCGTACGCGAACGGCGCGACCAGCGGGGTGCAGTTTGCCTACTACGGCGTCAACGGCGCCGTTACCGCGGACCCCCTCCAGGTCGCGCGCATCAGCCTCGTCGTGCGGGGGCAGTCGACGGGGCTCGTCAGCCTGAGCGGGACAGGTGGCACCGTGTTCCACGACTCGCTGCGTATCGAAGTCGGCTTGCGCAACCGCAACTAACCGTCACGGAAACCCATGTGCAGGCACCCGATGTACCCGAAAAGGAATGAGGCCGGTATGCGGCGGACACTGCGGTCAGAGCACGGTATGGCGCTGATGATGGCCCTGGGAGCCATCGTGATCATCGGTGTGCTCATGGGGGGCGTCCTGTTCGTGACGACGCAGGACTACCGCGTCGGCAGCAACACGATGCGCTCGACGCGCGCTACCGCAGCCGCCGACCTGGGGTTGAACCGGGTCCCCGTCTTCTGGAATCTGGCCGACAACAACCGCATGCAGGCCGGAGACACCCTCAAGCGGACGTTCCCCGCGCCCGGGGGCACCGCGACGGTGATCATCACGCGCCTCGGCGGACCGTTCTTCTGGGTCGTGTCCGAGGGGTACGCGGGGGGGATGGGGAGCCAGGCCTCGGCGCGGCGCCGCTTCGGTACGTTGTTCCGGCTCGACATACCGGAGATGAACTTCCTGGGCGCGATCACGACCCAAGGCAATACCACGGTCAACGGGAACGTCAGCGTGAATGGAAACGACGCAGCCCCCGCCGGTTGGGGCGCCTGCGGCGCCCCTGGCGCGAACGTCGCCGGGGCGGCGATATCACCCACGACCACGGCCACGGTCCACGGGAGCGTCACCCTCAATGGGAACCCGGCGGTGCTTACGACCCCCGCTGCCGGCGACTCGAATACGTACTTCACCTACGGAAGTACGAACTATCAGTCGCTCGCCGCGGCGGCGAGCCTGACCTACCCGGGCGGCACGCAGCTCACGGGCGTCGGGCCCATCGCCGCCGGCCCGGTGTGCCAGGCGAGCGTCACGCCGGCCAACTGGGGAGACCCGAACCGTGCGACTCCGGCGGGTGCGTGCGAGAGCTACTTCCCGACCATTCACGTGCTGGGCGACTTGAAGGTCACCACGGGTGCTGGTCAAGGCGTCCTGCTGGTCGACGGGGACCTTACCGTGGCCGGCAACTTCGCGTTCACGGGCGCCGTCATCGTGCGCGGGGGGCTCAAGATGTCCGGGACCGGCAACAAGATCACCGGCGCCGTGATGGCGGCGAGTGTTGACGTGAACGACAATGTCGCGCTCAGCGGGAACACCTCACTGCAGTACTCCTCCTGCGCTCTGCAGGCCTCGTTGTCGGCATCGGCCTACCCCAAGCAGGCCATACAGCGCGGCTGGGTGGATATGTACTAACGACTAGACGCACAGACGCACAGACGCACAGACGCAACACGCGTGCAGATGCACAGATGCACCCACGCAACAAGCGCGGAGACGCATCTGCGTAAGCAGTGATCAGGGGTCGGGAGTTTCTCCCGGCCCCTGTTCTCTGTTCACCTGTCTGCGTCTCTGCGTCTGTGCGTCTAGCCGTGCGGGTCCTAGTATCTTTGGCCCCATGCCCGCACCCGGCGGTGACCGCGCAAC
>WNGK01006092.1_pt1 | contig 33147 bp, 23 predicted proteins | sample 5400601 | NCBI WGS metagenome assembly WNGK01 (sample SAMN13153376, study PRJNA577476) | soil metagenome | isolation source: 60 cm soil or saprolite under Garry oak tree replicate 1 | place: USA:California | collected 2016-06-15 | reverse complement strand
TGGTGCGACGCGTGAAGCTCGGCGAGAATGCCGCGGTCACGCGTGAAGCGATCTTGAAGTCGATCTCGGGCCCGAAGTTGAAGTTGCGCGACCGCCCGCCGTTCGCCCGGAACCAGTTGAACCAGAGATAGGGGACGATCGCTTTGCGGTCGTCGCCGTTGATCCCCAGCCAGGGCGCGAGGTAGGAATCCTGGCGGACCGCCGGGCCACCGCGCGCGCAGTCGTAGCAGTACGTAGTCCCCAGTTGTCCGATGGTCCCACCGAAGTGGAGCGACCACGTATTCAGGAATGTCGTGTGCGTGTTGGTGTTGAACGCCCGCTCCCCGGGCAGACCGTCAGTGGTCCAGTACTGCCACCAGTTGAGATTCCACTGGAAACGCTGGTAGAAGCTCCGCTTGTGCCGATCGAAGTACCCCGCCCAGGTGCTCCACGCGATCTGATCGGCGCGCTGCAGGTACCCGAGGTCGTTGATCTCGAAGCCGGGGGACCGGCGTTCGACATTGGATTGAAACAGAACGTTGCCCGCGACCTTGCCAAACTGCAGCATTTCGGCATCCCCCGAGAGCGACGTCCGAGTCGAGTCGAACCGCAGCGCGTCGGGCCGCTGGTAATAGTGCGTAGCGTCGAGCTGCGTCGATGCGATTGCCTGCGCGCTGCCGGCGACTCGGCTGAAATCGACCGAACCCGAGAACTCGTAGCGCCCACCCGGGAAGCGGTGACGGAAGTCCATCCCGCCCACGTACGCACTCGAGTGCAGATACGGGTGGCTCCAGGGGTCGTTGTCACGATTCACGGCAGTGATGATGCCGCCCACGCTCGACTCACCCTTGCGCAGGTCTTGCCGCAGTCGCAGCACGCCGTAATTCGTCGCCGGCTCGATCGTCACGCCGCCCTGACCGGCCTCATGCGCGGTCACGGCGTCGAGTGCACCAATCGTCAGGCCGCCAGGCAGTCGCCCGGTCAGCTTGGCGGCGCCGAGGATCGTCGTGAACGCCGCGGAGGTGCTGTCCGAGTAGGTACCGGCAAGTTCTGGCGCCCGTCCGATGCGCCGCGAGTAGACCAGTCCCTCACCGGTCGAGCAGTCGTTGACCGCTGTGCAGTTGACGTTCCACTGGAATTGACCGGCCCCCTGTACGAAGAATGGCCGTCTCTCCTGGAAAAAGGTCTCGAACGCGGTGAGGTTGAGCACGCCGGGGTCGGCCTCGACCTGACCGAAGTCTGGATTGATCGTCGCGTCGAGCTTGAGATTCGAGGCCACGAGATACTTGAGATCGCCGCCGACCGTCACGTCCTGTGTGCGTCCGATTCCCGTGCTGTTGAACTCGGCCACGTTCTTGGTCACGAGGTACGGCGCGGCTTCGAGCCGGCGTGGTGCCTCGAGCCCCTCCAGACCGTCGATCTCGCCGAACTGCGACACGAACCCCGCCTGCGACTGGCGGATGATGGGCCAGCTCACGCGTTGGGCGTAGCGGTAGAGGTCGCGATCGACCGTCAGGCCGAAGGTGTTGCTGCGCTGCCGCCCATACGGCAGCTGCGACAGCGGGATGCGGAATTCGGCCGTCCAGCCCGTGGAATCGATGCGCGTCGCGACGTCCCACACGGCGTCCCAGGCGAAGTCTTCGTTGCCGTCGTTGAAGATTTGCGCGTCGAGCTTGACGCCCGACGGGTTGACCCCGAACTCGAAGCCGGTGCGGCGGTCGTGATAGGAGTCGAGAAAGAGCCAGACCATGTCGCTTGGCGTGAAATAATCGCGACGGGCGAGGACGGTGATGATGCTGTCGGGATGTGGATCGAAGCAGCGGACCAGGACGTAGAGGTTACCCGCGTCATAGGCGACCTTCGCTTCCGTCGGGAGCTTCGGCGGTCCCCCTTCGTTCGGCCGCCACTCCTCGAACTCCCGAATCGGCGGTGCCTCGCGCCACACGGCGTCGTCGTCGCGGCCGTCGATCGTGGGCGGCTGCGCGGCGCGCGTGGCCGTGACACTCTTGGTGCCCGCCTGACGCGGCCGCGCGTCCGCTGGGCGTGAGGCATGATCCGGAGACTGCCCGGCAAGCGTGACGGCTGCGAGGAGCGGCAACACAAACAGCATGATGGTTTCCGGGTGGTTTCTTCGTTGGATGACGAAACCCCGAAAATGGTTGTTTCAGAGCGGTTAACAGACCAACGGCGAGCCGTCAGTCAGACGGCTCGCCGTAGTCGCTCAGCGGAGGGTGTTGCGGAATGCTACCGCGCCAGCGCTCGCACCGCTGCCGCCAGCGCCAGCACCCGCTTCGCGTCCCGGGACCTCGTGGCATCCTGGTCGAGTTGCGTGGCAAGCGATGTCAGCGCGCGTCGCGAGGTCGTCCGCTCCGCGCTGGCGAGGATCGTCCGCGTGGCGCCGATGCGGTCAGCGGGGAGGCCCTTCGAGCGCTCGAGCTGATCGACGTACGCGCGCGCCACCGCGAAGCTCGCGGGCCACGTGAGGCGCTGCTGGTCCTGGACGTTTTGGTACGACACTTTCACCAGCTTCGCGGCGTCGAGCTCGTTCTGAGTGAGTAGAGCGTTCGGCTGCAGCTCGAGCACGTCGAGCCCACGCGCGATCTCGGTGCTGTAGATGTAGCCGTTGTACCAGTATGCCGACCAGCTCCCCGCCATCTCGAGCTTGGTCGAGTCCATCGGACCGCGGTCGAAGTACGCGATCTCCGCTGGATGCGCGGGATCGGTGAAATCGAACACGGACACGCCACCCTGATACCACCCCTGGACCATGATGTCGCGACCGGGGACCGGGATCAGGTTCCCGTTGTGCGCCACGCAGTTTTCCGTCGAGGTCTGCGGGGCCGGCAGCTTGTAGTAGTTCCGGAACGTGAGCGCGCGGTTTGCGACGGAGAAGATCGCGTCGGCGCCCCATTGCGGCTTGTCGGTCGCGCGGCAGCGCGGCGCGATGCCGCCGCCCCATTCGTCCGTGAAGATCACCGTGCTGCCATCGTTGTTGAACGTCGCCGAGTGCCAGTACGCGAAGTTCGAATCCGAAGCGGCCGCGACCCGGACGGGGTGAGCGGGATCCGTGAGGTCGAGGAGCAATCCGTACCCGGCGCACGCGCCACCGGCGATGCTGAGCTCCGGATAGACCGTGATGTCGTGGCACTGATCGGGGCCGTGGCGCACGCCGCCGGGACCCATGGGTGCGAGAAACTCCGCGTCGATGATGCCCTGGATGGCGCCGCGCAGGGCGGTGCTGTCGGCGCCGTTGGGCGCCGTCCTGCCCTGACTCCGCGCGACGCTATCGAGCATGGGATTGACGAATTGTGGCGGGAGTACGATGGGCAATCCCTGAAACTTGATGACGTACGCGCCCGTCGCTTGCGCGGAATCCGCGAAGTGTTGCGCGGCGGCGGAGTCGGAGGGGGTCGCCCCGTGCATCGGCGGCGCGACCAACGCTTCGAAGATCCGCGGGCGGCTCACGACGCTGGCCGACTCCGGGTGGGCCAGCGGCACGCGGATGATGTCGATGCGGAACCGCGCGGACGCCGTGTCCTGCTCGGGCAGTGCCGACGAACACCCCGCCAGCTCCTCGGCCGGACGCACCGGCGCCTGCCCTGAGACATAGATGTAGACCACGCTCGTGTCCTTCGGATCGGTCACCAGCGTGTGGGTGTGGGACCCGCGGCAGGTCTGCACGTTGGCAAGGATGCGCGGGTGATTGAGATCGCTAATGTCGAGCACGCGCACGCCGCGGAAGCGTTGTGGGCTGACCTGTTCCTGGATGCCTTGCGCGCCGCAATCAACGCGTCCGTTCTGTGACTCGCCTGAGAGGAACAGCAGGTTCTTGTAGACGGACACGTCGTTCTGCTGCTCGGGGCATGTCTCCGCGTGCACGAGCTTCGGACCGCTGGGATCGGCGATGTCCCAGATCGAGAAGCCTTGGAAGTTGCCCTGGATGACGTAGTGCCCGGTAAACGCCAGGTCCGAGTTCATGTAGTCGAAATTGCCCGGCTCAGCCGGAATGAACGTCGCCGTCGGCCGGCTCGCAGAAACGAGGCGCATGTTCCAGGCGGCCTGGGCGGCGTCCCACCATCCCGCGCGCAGTCCGACGCGTGGATCGGCTGAGGGAGGGCTTTGGGCGTTCAGCACGGGAACGATGAGGACAAGGGGTGCGAGCAGGGCTCGCCATAGTCGCTGCGTAACCACGAGGGACCATCTCCGTCGACAAGGGGCGATCAACGTACGACCGGTACGACCGAACGTCAACGAGATCTGTTCCCCGGCGCTACGCCCTCGGCGCCGCCGGCTTGGCGGCGTAAATGAAGTCGTAGTAATCCCGCATCGTCAGGCCGGTGGAGGCTTCTTCGTCGACGATCACGATCGCGTCGCGATGCAGCTGCAACGCGCTGGCCGTCACCATGCTCGTCACTGGCCCTTCGACGGCCCGCCCGATCGCCTTCGCCTTGGTCTTGCCGCTGGCGACGAGCACCAGTTTGCGCGCGTCGAGGATCGTGCCGACGCCCATCGTGATCGCATACACCGGCACGTCCTCGCGGCGCTCGAAGAACCGCGCGTTGTCGTCGATCGTCTGCTTCGACAGCGTCTTGAGACGCGTGCGCGAGCTCAATGAGCTGGTCGGCTCGTTGAACGCGATGTGACCATCGCTGCCGATGCCGAGGATCTGGAGGTCGATGCCGCCGCACTCGGCGATGCGCTTTTCGTACCACGCGCAGAAGGCGGGGTAGTTGCTCGTCGTCCCGGACGGAATGTTGATGTTGTGCGGCGGGATGTTCACGTGCCGAAAAAAATGCTCGTGCATGAAGTAGTGATAGCTCTGCGGGTGATTCACGTTCAGGCCGACGTATTCATCGAGATTGAACGTCGTCACGCGCGAAAAGTCCAGCTGTTCCGTCTTATGGAGCCGCACGAGCTCCTGGTAGAGACCCAGCGGCGTGGACCCCGTCGCCATGCCCAGCACGGCATTGGGTTTGGTGTTGAGCAGCTCGGCGACGATTTGCGCCGCGACCTTGCTCATCGCCGCATAGTCTCGCTGCACGATCACTTCCATCGACGCTCCCTCGGGGAGGTGGGGTCGGTAAACGCGTAGTAAATTGTCGTGGCATGTACCTTTTCGCACTCCTCGGCGCCACGCTGGTTGCACAGGTTCCGTCCATCCCGCTGCCGGAGCATCCGCGGCCCGACTTCGAGCGAACCGAGTGGCTGAACTTGAACGGCCGGTGGCGATTCGCGTTCGACGCGCGCGATGAAGGCGAGCGCGCAGGTTGGGTGAGCCGTGACCTGCCCGGCGCCCGCGAGATCCTCGTGCCCTTCTCCTGGGGCGCACCGTTATCGGGTGTTCCCGACAGCGCCGATATCGCGTGGTACGCGCGATCGATCACCGTGCCCCCGGCCTGGCACGACCGGGGGAAGCGGGTGTTCCTGGTGTTCGGCGCCTGCGATTGGCGCACCACGGTCTGGCTCGACGGCACAAAACTGGGCGAGCACCAGGGCGGCTACACTCCGTTTGCGTTCGAGCTGAAGTCGGCAACGCCGGGCCAGCCACAGCGTTTGGTGGTTCGTGTGGACGACACCCCGCATCCGTTCAAGCTCGAAGGCAAGCAGGGCTACGGCAGAGCACGAGGCATGTGGCAGACCGTGTACCTCGAAGCGCGCGGGGCGGATCCCTTGGAGGCCGTGCATTTCACGCCGCATCACGACCTGGCCGGAGTGGGCGTCGACGTGCGGCTCCTCGAGCCGGCGCCCCGCGATCTGACGCTGCGACTCACGTTCACCAATCGCGACAGCCAACCGGTGGTGACGCAGCGGATCGCGCGCGGCAGAACGGCGGCGCACTTCGACGTCCCGCTTCCGAACGCGCACCGCTGGTCCCTGGAGGATCCGTTCCTGCAAGACGTCGTGGTCAGCGTCACTGCGCCCGGGGGGGGCCTCGCCGAGGACGTCGTCCATACCTACTTCGGGATGCGCACGATCTCCGTCGTGAATCTTCCGGGCACCAGTTATCCCTATGTCGCGATCAACGGCACGCCCGTCTTTCTGCAGCTGACACTCGATCAGGCCTATCATCCGACGGGCTACTACACGTTCCCCACGGATAGCGCGCTGCGCGAAGAAATCTTGCGCGCCCGCCAGATCGGACTGACCGGCCTGCGCGAGCACGTCAAGATCGAAGCCCCACGCAAACTCTACTGGGCCGACCGGCTCGGTGTGCTGATCATGGCCGACATCCCGAACTGGTGGGGTCCCCCAGATTCCGCCGCCTTCCATGAGCACGACGTCGCCCTGCGTGGCATGATCGATCGCGACTACAATCATCCGGCGGTGTTTTCGTGGGTGCTGTTCAACGAAACCTGGGGCCTCCTCACAAGAACCGGTGACCACGAGCGCTATCCGCCCGAAATCCAGCAGCGCGTGGCGCGCATCTATCATCTGGCGGGCTCACTCGATTCGACGCGCCTGGTCGAGGACAACTCCGTCTGTTGTCACCGCGGGCACACCGAGACAGATCTCAACTCCTGGCACGAATACCTGCCAGGGTGGCGCTGGCAGGCGCACGTGGACCGTGTGAGTGATAGTACGTTTCCCGGATCGTCGTGGAATTTCGAGGCGCCGTGGAAGCAGGCGCGGCAGCCGATGCTCAACTCGGAATTCGGAAACGTGTGGGGCTACGAGGGCAGCACCGGCGATGTGGATTGGAGCTGGGATTATCATCGCGCCATCGAGGCCTTCCGCCGTCATCCCAAGCTCGCAGGCTGGCTCTACACCGAACACCACGACGTCATCAACGAATGGAATGGCTACTGGCGCTTCGATCGCTCGCGCAAGGAGACGGGATTCGGAGGCCTGGTGGAGGGAATGACGCTGCGCGATCTGCACGCGCCGCTGTATCTCGCCGTGGGCGATGCCGAGTTGAGCCGGTCGGTGAAGCCGGGTGAGCACGTGGACGTGCCGCTGTATGCCTCGTTCCTCACTGGCAGCACCGCGTTCGGTGACTCCCTCACCATGCGGGCGGAGCTGTCCGGCTGGAACGCGCTCGGCGAAGAGCGCTCGTATGGCACGTACACGCGCCGCCTCCCGTACCGGCCGTGGATGTCGCAACCCTTGGCACCGCTCACCGTCACAATGCCGAGCGAACCTGCCGTCCTTGTGTTCGCAGTGCGCCTCGAGGACGGCGCGGGGGGGGGCACGATCCTGCAGCGCAACTTTACGACCTTCGTGGTCGAAGGCGACGCTCCGACGATCGCTACGCTCGCCGATGGACGCCGCGTCCGCGTCGCACACGTCGCCGCGACATCTCCGTCGAGCAGTCACTGGTCGCTGAAACAGTGGACCGTGCTGGGCGATCACAAGCTCGACGGCGCCGGCAGCGGCTTTTTCGAGTATCGCATTCCGTGGCCGGCCGGGCTCGACGTGCGCGACGTAGCCGGGGCGACCTTTCTCGTCGAAGCCTCGGCGAAGCGGCTCAACGGCAAGGACCGCGACACGTTGTCCGCTGAGGGTGGCGACTACATGCGCGGCGGTGGCTTTCACGATCCCAGCCGGAACCCCAATAGCTATCCAATGACCGGCGCCACGCCGTTCCCGAGCGCGGTGACGGTGCGCGTAAACGGCGTGTTGGCGGGCCGATGGGAGCTATCCGATGATCCGGCGGATTCGCGCGGCATCCTGAGCTGGCACGCGCAACCGCACGACGGTCATCTGTACGAGGCGGGATCGTACGGCGAGCTGCTGCACGTGCCGCTGCCCGCCGACGCCATTGCGCGCGCGGCACGCGCCGGCGAAATCCTCGTCAGGTTAGAAGTCCCGGAGGCGTTGCCTGGTGGGCTGGCCATCTACGGCGCTCACTTTGGGAGGTATCCGTTGGATCCCACGGTGCTGTTCGTGCTCGCGCGATGATGCGGCCCGCGTGGTTCGCCAGCGTCGCGCTCTGCCTGCTCGCGGCGTGCACCCTGCGGGAGGTCAGGCAGCCGCCCGCCAGGAGAATCTTCGGGCGGTTGCCCGACGGTCGACCCGTGGAAGAGTTCACGCTGACCAACCCCCACGGCATTGAAGTGCGGGCGATTACGTACGGCGGGATCATCACGGTCATCCGCACGCCCGATCGATCCGGAAACCTTGCCGACATCGTCTTCGGCTTCGACAGCCTCCAGGGATACCTCGAGCACTCGCCATACTTCGGCGCCATCGTCGGGCGCTTTGCCAACCGCATCGCACAGGGCCAATTCACGCTGGACGGGGTGACATATCACCTCGCCAGGAATAACGGTCCCAATTCGCTGCATGGTGGTTTGCGCGGCTTCGACAAAGTGTTGTGGACTGCGGAGCCGCTGCACAGCGACAGCGGCGCGGGTGTGGCGTTCCACTACCGGAGCCCGGACGGGGAGGAGGGCTACCCCGGCAACGTCGATGTGCGCGTGACCTACACCCTCGCGACGCGCGACGAGCTCGTCGTGGATTACACGGCCACCACGGACAAGCCCACGCCGATCAATCTGTCACAGCACACCTACTGGAACCTGCACGGCGACGGGAAGGGGGACATCCTCGATCACGTCCTCACGCTCGACGCGTCGGCCTACACACCGGTCGACTCGACCCTCATTCCGACAGGCGAAATCGCCGCGGTGGCCGGGACGCCATTCGATTTCCGCCTACCCACGGCCGTCGGAGCGCGCATCGAGCGGGCGAACCAGCAGCTACGTTTTGGCAAAGGTTATGATCACAACTGGGTCCTGGACCGTCCGGCAGGTGGTCTCGTGCGCGCGGCGCGCCTCGTCGATTCGACGAGCGGCCGCACGCTCGAGATCAACACCACCGAACCCGGGATCCAGTTTTACTCGGGCAACTTCCTGGACGGCACGATTACCGGGAAGCGTGGGGGGGTGTACGGCCATCGCGCCGCGCTCTGTCTCGAGACGCAGCATTTCCCCGATTCGCCCAACCACCCCAACTTCCCGTCAACCATCCTGGGGCCCGGTGACACCTACCACACGCGAACCGTGTTCGCGTTTGGCGTGCTCCCCTAGCCACTACATGCTGCGGCGCTGCGCCGTGGGCGGCAGGATGGCGTTGAGCCGCAGGTAATTCGCTTCCTGGCTGTAGTGATCAGCCCAGTCCCCCACTGTGATCATGATCGCGGCGGCGCGCGTGAAGGGGTTGGGACCGAACAGCTGGATCGGCTCGTTGAGCTTCGAATCGTCCAGGTGCGCGAACGCCGTCTCGCAGAACTGGAACGTCTCCTTGAGCCGTGCAACGAGGGCGTCCTTGCCCAGGGTCGAGTCGGCCGCGGTACGCTGCGGTGCCGGCACGCCGGCGACCTTGCTGCAGAGCATATCGTTCCCCTCGTTCGCGAGGTGCGCCTGAATCATGGCGAAGCTCATCTGCGCCGGCGTCGGCCGGTAGTTGTACTTCTCCGCCGGCATCGCCTCGGCCGCGGCGACCAAAATACGCGCATAGCGCTGCTGCATTTGGCGCAGCGCGTCCGCGACGGGGCTGGCCGAGGCCGCGGGAGCAGCGGCGGTCGCCGCTGTCGTCGCTTGCGCAGCCAGACTCAGGGGCAGCACGGCCAGGGTGATCAGGGTGGCACAGCGTCGACACGTCATGGTGCTCTCCAATTAGGGGAGGCGTGGATTTTGCCCCAATTACGTGTGCGGCGCTAGTAAGAGATTGGTAAGGAACGGCGTGATCTTGAAAGGCTCGTTTTCCCTCGGCACCTTAAACGCACTTCCCCTTTTCAAGAGCACACTATGGACCGTCGAGCTTTCCTGCAGGATGCCACCGGCAGCGCGGCTGCTCTCGTTCTCCCAAACCTCGTCGTAAGTCGGACTCAATCAGACCAGGTCCCCGCCGCCGTGCTGGCGCAGGTCGAACGCCGGCACGACGAGGCGGTGCAGCGGCTGCAGGAATGGATCCGGCAGCCGTCGATTGCCGCCGAGAACCGCGGCATGAATGAAGGCTGCGAGCTGACGATGCGGATGCTGCGCGATGCCGGCTTCCAGCAAGTGACCAAGGTACCGAGCGACGGGCAGCCCGGCATCTTCGCGACCCTCGACGCGGGCGCGCGGCGCACCCTCGGCCTCTACTATATGTACGACGTGAAGCAGGTCGATCCGTCCGAGTGGTCGTCGCCGCCCTGGGACGCCGCCCTCGTCGACAAGCCAGGCCTCGGCAAGGTGGTCATCGGTCGCGGCGCGGTGAACCAGAAGGGTCCCGAAGCGGCGTTTCTCGCCGCGCTGCACGCGATCCGCGGCGCGAACAAAAAGCTCCCGGTCAATCTCGTCCTCGTCGCCGAGGGCGAAGAGGAAATCGGCTCGCCGCATTTCCCGCAGATCGTTCGGCGTCCCGAGGTGCTCGCGGCGATGAAGAACGTCATCGGGATCTTCATGCCGGCGGCCGCCCAGGGGCTCGATGGCGAGGTCACCATCACACTCGGCGCCAAAGGGGTGATCGAGTGCGAGCTGGTGTCGAGCGGCGAGCGCTGGGGACGAGGGCCCCGTGCCGACATTCACTCGAGCAACAAGGCCCGCGTCGACAGCCCGGCCTGGCACCTGGTGGAGGGGCTGGCGACGCTCGTCTCTCCGGACGGCAATGATCCCGCGATCGACAACTATGCCGACAAGGCGAGGCCGCTCTCGGCGGACGAGAAGGCGATGATCGCCGCGGCCGCGGCACGCATGGATGAGAGCGCCGCGAAAAAACTCCTCGGCCTCGAGCACTGGGTGCACGACGTGAGCTGGACGGAGGCGCTCGAGCGGCTGATGTCCCGTCCCACGGTCAACATCGAAGGATTGGTCGGGGGCTACACCGGCCCCGGCGGCAAGACGATCCTGCCGCATCGCGCCGTGGCGAAGCTCGACCTCCGGCTCGTGCCGGACATGACGGCCGCGGAGTCACTCGCCGCGCTCAAGGCGCACCTTACCAAGCGCGGCTACGGCGATATCGAAGTCAACATGACGGGCGGCTACGATCCCACGAGCACGCCGCGCGACGCGCTGGTGATCCGGGCGCAGGAAGCGGTGTACCGCCGCTCGCGGATCGAGCCCATTCTGCTGCCGCGCAACGCCGGCTCCTGGCCGGGCTACGTGTTCACGGGCGAGCCGCTGAAGCTGGCAGCGGGGCACTTCGGCCTGGGCCATGGCAGCGGCGCGCACGCGCCAGATGAGTATTACGTCATCGAATCGACGAATCCCAAGGTGCTGGGAATCGACGGCGCGGTCCGCTCCTACGTCGAGTACCTCTACGAAGTAGCGCGCACGCGTTGAGGACACGCGCGCTGCTCTTCGCCGGCGTGGCGAGCGCGACGCTCCTCGCCACGGCGGTGCAGCAACGACCGGCCCCCCCCCGGCAGCCCGACTTCTTCCCATTCGCGGTCTGGTACTCCGGCGGCAAGGCGCGCGCGACACCGTGCGCACGTGGGTGGAATGGGCGGAGGCGGAGCCGCGACGGGGGGAGTATCACCTCGAGAATCTGCGGTTGCTCCTCGCGTTGGCTCAGGAGGTGGGACTCCGCGTCATGGTGCAGATGTACGCCGACGCGGCGCCTGACTGGGTCGGCAAGGCCTATCCGTACGCGCGCTTCGTGACGCAGAGCGGCGTGGCGATTCCGTCCCAGGTTGCGCCCGGATTCTGCACCGACAACCCCGAAATCCGCAGGCTCGTCGACGCCCTCTACGCCGCCGTCGCGCGTGTCGCGTCGCGCTATCCGAGTTTCTACGGCTGGGATCTCTGGAGTGAGCCGCACATCATCAATTGGGCCGAGATCGATTACGTCCCGAACGCGCAGTTCTGCTATTGCCGGGCGACGCAAGCGGCGTTTCGCGCGTGGCTTCGGAGCAAGTATGGCACGCTCGCCGCGCTCAACCGCGCCTGGCACCGCCAATTCGCGGCCTGGGCCGACGTCGAACCGCCGCGCTTCAGTACGATCCTGAGCTACACGGACTATCTCGACTGGAAGGCATTCATCTCCGATCGTCTCGCGGGCGATCTAGCGGCGCGCTACGCCGCCGTGCGTGCCGGTGGTTCGAATCACGTCGTCACTTCGCACGCCGCGATCTCCTCGCTGTTCACCTCGCCCCACGCCGGCGAGGGGGCGAGCGACGACTTTCGCATGGCGGAGCGGGTCGACTTTTACGGCGTGTCGATCTACCCGAAGCACAACCGGCCCGAAACGCATTGGCCCGCCTGGCAGCTGCTCGCGATGCTCGACTTCCAGCGCAGCGCCAACCGCGCGAACCAGGGCTGGTATATCGGGGAGATGCAGGGCGGCGAAGGGAACATCGCCCTCTTGCACGGCGATCCCGTGACCGCGGCAGACCAGCGTCTCTGGGCGTGGTCGGCGATCGCCGCGGGAGCGAAAGCGATCAACGTCTACGCCTACTACCCGATGTCGTCCGGCTATGAATCGGGCGGGTACGGTCTGATCAATCTCGATGGCACGGTCACCGAGCGCGCCGTATCGCTTGGGCGGATCGCTCGGATGGTCGACGCCAATCAGCAGGTCTTCCTCGGTGCTCGTCCGGTGCCCGCGCGCGTGGCCATCGTGTACAACCCGCTCGCGCAGCTCGTCGGCGGCGCCGAGCGGCGCCAGGATTATCCCGAGGCGCACCGCAACTCCCTGATCGGCTACTACCGCGTGTTTGCCGAGAACAACATTCCGGTGGACTTCATTCACCGCACCGAGCTCGAGCGCGGTGATCTCTCGCGATACGCGTTGATTATCGTGCCGTATCCGATCATGCTGACCCAGGCTGCCGCGACCGGCCTGCGGCATTTTGTGGAGCAGGGCGGCCACGCGGTGGCCGAGGCACGCCTGGCCTGGAACGACGAGCGGGGCTTTGCGGCCGAAATCATCCCTGGCATGGGCCTGCACGAGGTATTCGGCGTCCGGGAGAAGCACGTCTGGATGCGGCGCGAGCCGCGGCTGACGTTCACTGATACCAGTGGCGTGCTGACGCGCGGCCTTGGTGAACACACCCTGCGCGGTGCGCTGTACGCAAGCACGGTGGACGTAGTCGCGAAAGACGCGCGCGTGCTCGCGACGACGGATGGCGAGCCTGCGCTGGTCGAATCGCGTTTCGGCAAGGGCTCGACCCTGTTCGTGGGATCGTACATCGGATGGGGCAATCAACCGGAGCAGCAACCGGACAACACCGCATTCATTCGACGCTTGGTGGACTGGGCTGGGATAACGAAGCCCGTCGGCACGTCGCACGACGGCACGATGGGACTGCCGCTCATCGCCAGGCTCCATGAGAGCGCGGAAGGCTACCTGCTGTTCCTGATCAATCATGACTCTGCGGGTCAGGACGTCGCGGTGACGGTGCGGGTCCCGGCCGGCGCCTACACGCTCACCGACCTAGTAAACGGCGGCGCCGCTCGCTCGGCCAACGCGGACGGCGCCGGACTTCGCTTCGACACGCGGATCGACCCGAAGAACGCGCAGGTCTGGTCGATACGCCGGCAGTGACTAGCGCTGGTTCACCGTGTTATCCAGCTGCGGGCGTGTGGCGGCGGTGGTCGACGTGACCGTGATGTCGCCGAAGGCGCTGATAGTGTAGAACCGTCCCCTGAAGAACGAGACGCTGGCTCGGCTGAACTTGTCCGTGGTCGAATCGGTGTAGCGCGCGGACAGATTGTACACGCCTTGGGGCAGGGTGGTGAATGTCCCCACTCCTTGGTACGGCACTGGAGCGCTGAGAGGCACGAGCGTCAGGGTGTCCCCAATGGTGGCCCTCGCATACAAGTTCAGCGGGTGCGCGGCATTGGCGATCGCGTTCACAAACCGCACCGACGCCACGGTGTAATCGGCCGGTGCCGTCACGGGATCTTCGATGAGGAACGCGTCAATGGTCTTCGCCGTCGTGTTATAAAACCCGCTCTGGTAGAACGAATAGAACTTGCCGTCAGCGAGGCTCGCGGTGACCATGGCGATCGGCAGATCCTTATCCGTTGCCGCGGCGATCCGGCCCGTGAGCGCATGCGACCCGGCCGCGATGCTCAAATACACACCGCCATCGCCGGCGCCGCCGTACGCCACGCCGGTGTTCGCCTCGACGCCCGTGCCGGATTGGACCGCGGTCATCTTGATCGCGTCGGCGTAGAAGTTCACCTGCGGGGCGTTCACGCCGAAATTGAAGAACTTGATCCGCGTGTTTTGCGGCGGCTCGAAGGGCAGCGTCTGGACGGTGTTCTTCTCGCACGCGGCAAGCGCGGCCGTCACCACCAGCAGCGCAATCCGAAATCGATTCATGTACCTGGTCATGGTTGGGTGATCCACAAGTCTTTGGTGTGGTAATCGCTGTTCAGCCCGCCGATCGCGTCGAGTGCATCCCGGTTCCACACGTATTCCGAGTTGAACCGCGGCCGGATCCGTTGCACGAGCTTCCCGCCATTGTCACCAAAGAGCGCGGTAGGCGGCGTGAATCCGCGGAAAACCTGCGTCCCGCTCACGGGATCGATGTCCGTGTAGTGGTAGCGGCGCACGTCCATCCAGAGCTCGTTGTGCCCCCAGCCCCAGAGCGCGATGTACTTTTGCGACATCACGTGTGAAAGGGTCAGCGTCGCCGGGACGATGTTCGGGGACGCCAGGAAGGAGTCTCGTGATGCCGTCGTAATCGCGTTGGGGTTTCCGGCTTCGGCACTGCGATCGTTCACGAACTGGAAGTGTGACGTGATGCCATTGGTGTAGGCCGTCCGCGCCGTTGCCTGATCGCCCGCGCGCAGCGCCGCCTCCGCCTTGATGAATTGCAGCTCGAAGTACGTGATAGCCGGGAGCTTCGACCGGTCGGCGAAGATGTAGCGGGATGGCAAGGCCAGCCCGCCGTCCGCCGTGTAGCCGAAGAAGTTTCTCGGCCGCTGCGCTTGCGTGAGCGCGCCAAACGGTGCTCCGGAGCTTGCGTTGACATCGACGCCGCGGTAGGTGGTGTTCGCCGAGTCGAGCGCCAGCATCCGGCTCATCCGCGGGTCTACCGTGCCGCCGAACTGAGTGCCGTTCATCAAATTGACGATGAACTGCGTCTGGCGATACAGCGTGATGTTGTTGCGCGTGCGCCCCCAGAAATTGCAGTCTGCGAAGTCGGTGGACGTGCACGGATATGCCAGCAGCGCGTCGTCCGCACTGCTCGCGAATGAAGAATCCACCAACCGGATGACGCGGGCGGGGTCGTAGGTCGTCTTGTTCGAGTAGTGGTTGAGGGTCAGCGCGAGCATGCCGTACGCCAGCTTCAACCACTGCGTCCGGTCGCCGTTGTAGATGTGATCGCCGGCGGCGAGATAAGTCGGATCGACGGCGCCATCGCTATGTTTGAGCAGCACGATCGCACTGTCGAGGAGCCGTTGGACCTCTTGATACGCGTAATCCTGGGGATCGTAGTCGAATTTGGTCCGCGACTGATCGATCGCCTCTTTCACGATGATGTCGCCGTGCAGGTCGGTGAGCACCTGCCAGCCCCATGCCTTCAGGATCAGCCCGACACCCAGCAGATCCCAGCGCTGCTCGGCCGTGGCTTTGTTGTTCATGTCGATCAGGTTCTGGCCGAGCGACCAGTAGACGTCCCGCCATTGCTGCGCGCCGTTATCACTGCCGGCGTCGTAGCCCATTTTTCCCCAGGTTTGGCCGGGGCTGAAGTTCGCGGACGTCGAGTACCACTCCTGCGTATAGTGGCCCACGAAGCGACCATCGAACTGCGGCGACGTCACAAACCAGTGCAGCATCGGCGGCAGGTAGAGGTTCGCCGAGACCGATTGCGGACCATTCGGATTCGTGTTGACGTCCAGGAAGTCGTTGCAGCCGGCCGTGCAGGCCAGCATGCCGATGAGTAGGGCGGCGTATGTGTGCTTCATGGTCAGAATCCCACGCTGAGGCCGAAGTTGACGCCGCGCGGCATCGGGAAATTCCCGAAGTCGATCCCCACCGCCCCGGAGCCGCCCACCGCGGCCGTGTTCCCGTTGATGATCGGATCCAGGCCCGTGTAGTTGGTGATGATGAACAGGTCCGTTCCGGTGAGATACACGCTGGCGGAGCGCGCCCGCAGGAGCTTGCCCGGTAGCTCGTACCGCACCGTGATGTCGCGGAGCCGCAGCCAATTGATGTTCTTCTCGATGAACAGCTCTTCGCTCATGTTCGTGTAGTAGGCCGTCTGGACGCTCGGCACGATCACGATGTTATTCGGCGTCGGATTCGCGCTGTTTTCCCGCCCGTCGCGCAGGACCCCCTCGATGATCCGCGGCTGGTCGCGGTCGAGGGTCTCCATGCTGAGACCGCGGGCCGTGAGATAGTGCTCGGTGGCGTTGAAGATGTCGCCGCCCTTGCGAATATCGAGCAGGAAATCCAGCGAGAAGCGTTTGTACCGGAACGTATTGCCGACACCCAGCGTGAAATCGGGCTGGCGATCGTAGCCGGCGTCGATGAAGTTCGCCGACACCGCGTTCGAGCGGACCGGCAGACCCGTCGCCGGATCGATCAGCAACTTCCCCTGATTGTTGCGCAGGTAGTAGAACCCTGTAAGGGACATCGTGGACAGGCCGACCTGCGTCCCGTTGCGCACGTTGCCGTAAAGCCAGGTGTCGGAGACGTAGGATTCCGGGATGCCGTTGGGCAGCTTGGTCACGATACTGCCCGAGGCCGCAAAGTTCAGGGTCATGTCCCAGCCGAACGACGGCCGCGAAATCGGCGTGCCGCGGGCGGTCAGCTCCAGACCGCGGCTGCGCGTCGCGGCACCGTTCAGGTTGAACAGAATGAAGCCAGTGCCGTAGCTGCCGCGGAGGTTTTCGACGATCTGGTCCTTCGTCGTCGCGCGATACACCGTGGCGTCGAGTCCCAGGCGGCCGTTCAGGAACGAGAGCTCCACGCCGCCTTCGACGGACCGCTTGAACTCGGGTTTCAGCGCGAGATTCGGACCCCAGAAGTCATACCCGTATCCGCCGTAGGACGTCGTCTTGTACTGCAGCGACGGCCGGTACGCGTACGGCCGCGCGTCCTTGCCGACCGCTGCATAACCGAGCCGCATCTTTCCTGTCACGAAGCGCCGCAGACCGGGAAACGCGTCGGAGAAGATGAAGCTGGTCGATACGGACGGATAGAAGAACGAATTCCGCCCGCGTGGGATCGTGGACGTCCAGTCATTGCGGCCGGTGAGGGTGACGTACCAGTAGTCCTTGTAATCGAGGACCGCCTGGCCGAACAGACTCACCAGCCGGCGCTGCTCGATCGTGGTCAGCGTCGAGCGCGTGCCCGTGTTGTTCATCGACACGAAGTTCGGATCCAGGAAATTGATGCCGGTCTGGGCATCCGATGTCGATTTGAAGTCACTCACCTGGTGGCCGACGAAGCCGCTGAGCGAGAAGCTGTTGGTGAGCGCGTGGTTATTGACGTTGAGGAGCGTGAGGGCACTCAGGTTGCGGGAGATGACGTCCGCCAGATCGAGTATCCCTCGTTGCGAATAGCCGGTGACGCTCTCCGGATGTCGCAGCAACAGATTCTGCGTGGTGTAGTTGTCCGTGCCCAGGTTCGTCTTGATGTTGCCCCAGGAGAATGGGGTCACGACAACCCCGACGTTGGCGATCAAGCGGTTGGTTTTCGCGTTGATCTTGTTCTTGGCAACGTTGAAGTAGGGGTTGTCGAGCTCAGTCCCGGCCCCGATCGCCGTCACGAGGCGCCGCGTTCCCGCAGGCGTCAGATAGTTCCTCGCATCGTCGGTTTGCGGCCACAGCATCAAGCCCATGAGCGGGCCGATGTCGCCCTTGTAGACCTGGTCGTTGTTCGCGTAGCTGTAGATCATCGACAGGTCGGTGTTCAACCACGAGTTGATTCGGGCCTGCGAGGATCCCGTGACGTTGATTTTATCGAGGTCCGAGTTGTGTACGACGCCTTCTTGCTTGTCGAGCGTGGTACTCAGCCGGTAGTTGATCGTATTGTCGGCCGTCGCCCCACTGAACGACAAGTTGTGATTCTGGCTCAGCCCTTTTCTCAAGAAGCCATCGATGTTGTCGTAGAACTGCGTTCCTGCCGGATAGGGGGCGCCGAAGTATTGCAGCGATGCCTGGGAGCCGTCGATGAGGCTCGAGGGTCCGTACACGCGTTGCAGCTGGTAGTTGGCGCGCGTGGCTTCGACCCGCACCGTGCTGCTGTACTGCATGCCGCCGCCCGCCCGGCCGCGCTTCGTCTTGATCACGATCGCGCCGTTGGCGGCATCGATGCCGTACAGCGCGGCGGCCTCCGGGCCCTTCAGCACGGTGAGCGTCTCGATGTCCTGCGAATTCAGGTCGGCGGCGCGGTTGGTGAAGTCCACGCCACGATTGCTGAACGCGGTGACAGAGCTCTTGTCGGACGCGAGCACGCCCGTATTGACCGTGCGGTTGTCGATCGGCAGGCCGTCGACGATGATCAACGGCTGGTTGCTGCTGCTGATCGAGCTGATGCCGCGGATGACGAGGGATGAGGAAGCGCCCGGCACCCCGGACGTGCTGGTGACATCGACACCGGCGACGCGCCCCGACAACGCGTTGAAGAAGTTCTCGCGCTGCGTCTCGGCGATTTCCGCGCCCCGGACGCTCTGCTGCGCCGTGCCCAGCGAGCGCTGTGACGCGGTTTCACCGAGCGCCGTGACCACCACGGCGTCGAGGTCCAGCGCCACGCGCCGGAGCTGCACATTGATCACGTCCTCGGTGCCAACCGCGCGCTCCATGAGCGCGGTGCCGATGAGCCGGAACTGCAGGATCTGGCCGGCCTCGGCAGCGATGGTGTAATCGCCCTGAGTATTGCTCGAGGTGACGGTGGATGTGCCCTTCACGGAGACCGTGACCCCGTTCAGCGGGGCGCCCTGCTCGCTCGTGACTCTACCGGTAATCGTGCGTTGTTGCGCGACCGCCGGACCTGGAGCGGCGGCGATCAGGAAGCAAATGAACAATGCCAACAGTGCTCGTTTCATATCACCGCGGTTGGGGGTTGGGGGTTGGGGGGGGGATGGAGTGGACGAGACAAGGGTACGGGCCATCAGGTGGTTGCGGAGTGAAGACGCAGCGAGCAGCTACAGCGCGTGCGCGCGGCTTCTGGCGCACTCGGGAACAAATGGTAGTACATGCCGATCATCATCGGCACGAAGACCAGCGTGTTGTAGACGAGATGCAGCTCGAGCCGCGGAATGAACAGTTGAATGATGCTCGTGGGCTGCGCGGCGCCGAACAGCGCATGGCCGGCGATGACCTGCCCCTGCAGCAGGGCGTGCTCGATGTGATGCCAAAATTGGATGACCAGAGCAGCAATCCACCAGCGTCGCGCGCGTCCGACGAAGCCCGGCAGAAACGCCCAAATGCCCGCCAGCATGATCAGCGCGTAGCCGTAGTGCAACACTTCCGAGTGCACGAGCCACGGGAACGCCTGGCCCAGGACACCGCGCGCCTCGTGCATCGGCCACTTGAGCGCGTACACTTGATAGGCTTGCACGAGATGCTCGGCCCAATGGGCGAGAACGATGCCCATGAAGATTTGCATCGCCCGCTTGTGCCACGGGCCATTGAGTTGTTCGAGAAAACGCGTCAACACCTCTCCGAAACTCGACGGCTATGGGGGAAGGGCGAAACTATTCGCGAAACGAGACCTTGTCCACCTGATCCGGGCCGCCACCTGGAACGGGTCGAGCCGCAAACTTTCGGCGCTCCGCTGTGTGCCCGCGCCAATCCGCGGCCGTCTTCAGCGCAACCAATACCACGAGCGCTCCCACGGGCGACCCGAGCAGCATGACGATCCACCCGCCGAACAGCACCGTCAGGTGCAGCACCAGGACTCGGCCGTACGGCTGCCCCATGAGGGTATTCAGCGACGCGCGCTGGTATTCGCCGTTCTTGAGGTAGTTCCAGTAGACGGAGAATCCGTGACTCGCCACGAGGCTCAGCAAGCCCCAGCCGAGCTGGTTTGCGCGGATCGTCGCCGGCACCGCCGTCAGCAGATCGAAGGGCTGGAGCCCCTTTGGTCCGAAGAACGCGACGACCAGCACGCCGAAGATCGGGACCGCATTCGCAAGGACGAGTGCGACTTGGGACGGGGACGGGGTCACGGAACCACAGCATAACAAGAACGGCGCCCTCCGAAGAGAGCGCCGTTTCGACTAACGACTTCGAACTCGACGCGCTCGCCTTCGGCGAGCGACTTGAAGCCCTGCGCCTGAATGGCGGTGTGATGCACGAAGCAGTCCTTCTCGCCGTTTTCGGGCGTGATGAAACCAAAGCCCTTCGCGTCGTTGAACCACTTCACGGTACCGGTGATACGTGCCATCTGATGAAACTCCTGTGCTAAATGCTGTTCCCGGCGTCGCGCGGTCGTCACCTTGCGGTGCGCCGCGAACTGTGATTCCGGCGCCGGTCGAGCGAGGCCTCAAAAAATGAGGACCGGAGACGTTGTCCCAGGTCCTCGATCGGTCTGGCCTGTTCGCTCGGGGAGAAGAATCCTCAGACGGACACGAAAAGTCCGCTGTTGCTCGCGCTCTACACGCATCCGCATCCGGTCGTGAAGCCGGCCATCGAGTACACGCTTCGCGTGGATAGCGCCGATCTCTCCGGCTGGTCCGTCGAACTTCACCTGCGCACCACCTCGGACACGTTCCGGCTCGCGATGGCGGCGCATCCCGAGTACGACGATCGCTACTGGCGTTACGTGCGCAACTTTGTCGTCGAGGCTGCCTCAGGATGGGCAACGTTCACGAAAGTCGATAGCGCCGTGTGGCAAGTCGTTGCGCCGCGAGGTCCGGTCACGGTGCGATATCAGATCGTTTTGCCGCCGGCGCAACCAGGGGCGCGCGCCGCGTGGCGGCCGGTTCTCGCGCCCACCGGAGGCCTGGTAGGCGGCCCGCATGCCTTCATGTACTTGCTGGGCGCCGAGCACATGCCGGTGATTGTGACGCTCAAGCTGCCGGCGAGTTGGGGAATCGCGACTGGTTTGCGGGATGCCATGCCAACTTCCCCGGCGTCCTCAACGCATAGGGTGCATCAGGGAATGCAGGCGGAGGGCAACAGCGGGCGACTGTGGTTCTACGCTGCAGCGAATGCCGCGACCCTCGTCGACTCACCCATCCTGGTCGGGCGCTTTCGCGACTGGCAGTTCACCGAAGCCGGCGTGCCGCATCGGGTCGTCTACTGGCCGCTGCCGGACGCTGCACCGTTCGACACGGCGGCGTTCTTGACGAGCGTCAAGGGCATCGTGCATCAAACGATCACGCTCTTCGGTCGCGCACCCTATCGCGACTACACCTTCCTCTTTCAAGACGGCGCCTACGGCGCGCTCGAGCACCGCAACTCCGTCACCATCGGCGCGCCGAGCAAAGACCTGGCGACTGACCCGCACGCGCTCCTCATGGAGACGGCGCACGAGTTCTTCCATACCTGGAACCTGATGACGATCCGGCCGGTCGAGTATCGCGACATCGATTACCGCACCCAGCCGCCCGCATCGAGCCTGTGGTTCAGCGAAGGCCTCACGATGTTCTACGCCGACCTCCTGCTGCGCCGCGCGGGCTTCCAGCTTCACGACTCTACCCGCATCGCCCATCTCGAGCGCTTGCTGTCGAGCTACATCAACAATCCTGCGTACGCGCGCTTTTCAGCGGAGCAGGTCAGCCGCGTTGCCTACAACTCGGAACCAGGCGCCCTCGGCGACTACAGTGCCAGTACACACCTGCAAGGCGAGCTGATCGGCACGATGCTCGACCTGATCATCCGCGACGCGACGCACGGGCAGCGCTCGATGGACGACGTGATGCGCCTGCTCTTCGATCGTGCCTCAGGCATCGATGGCCGCAGCATCGAGCAGGTGGTAGAAACAGTATGCACCTGCGACGTGACGCCGTTCTTCAACGCCCACGTGCGCAATGCCGGCGCCATCGACTTCGATCGCTACCTCGGCTCGATCGGCCTGAAGACGGCTGTCACCTCCGGGCCGGCGGTCTATAACGGCGAGCCCGAGCGCGATCTCCGCATGTTTGGGTACGAACCCGAGGCCGACAGTGGCGTGAAGCTCATCGTCTCGAATCCCGCCAGTATCTGGGGCAGGGCAGGGTTGCACAGCGGCGACCGTCTCGAGCGCATCGACGGCGCGCCGGTCAAAACATGGCCGGAGCTGCGCACCAAGCTCCAAAGTCTCCACATGGGGGACACAGTGCGCGTGGAGGTGCGCCGGCCGGATGGTCCTTTCGCGACGACGGTCCGCGTTGCGGGGTTCGACCGAGCGACCGTGCGGATGACGGGCACGCCGAACGCCCTCGGCACCGCATGGCTACGCAGAGCGCCGTAGCTCCTTGATCTGCTCGACGGCGTCGGGATTCTCGAGCGAGGAGAGATCGCCAAGGTCATCCGTGCCCAGGTATGCGGCCCGAATGACTCGGCGCAGGATCTTCGCGTTGCGCGTCTTCGGCAGATCCGGCACGAATCGCACCGTCTCAGGGCGCAGTGGACGGCCCAGGCGCCCGGCGATCGTTTCGGCGATCTCGCCCGCGACCGCTGGGGAGCCATCGTAGCCGGTCCGCAGCACCACGAACACGACGATCGCTTCGCCCTTCAGCTCGTGCGGTACGCCGATCGCCGCCGCTTCGAGCACCGCGGCGTGTGCGGTCGCGGCCGACTCGACCTCCGCGGGCCCGATCCGCTTCCCGGCCACCTTGAGGGTATCGTCGGACCGCCCCTCGATGTACCAGAACCCCTCTTCATCTATACGGGCCCAATCACCGTGCACCCACACGTCGGGAAACCGCTTCCAGTACGTGGCGACGTACTTGTCGGGATCGCGCCAGAACCCTCGCGTCATGCCGGGCCACGGCTTGCGGATGACGAGCTCGCCCACCGCGCCGCGCACCGATCGCCCCTGCGGGTCTGCAACGTCGGCGGCAATTCCTGGTACTGGACCCGCGAATGCCGTCGGCTTGAGCGGCGTCCAGGTCGTGCAGCCGAGGATGCCGCCGGAGCATTCGGTGCCGCCGGAGTAATTGATGAGCGGCACGCGCTTCTCCCCAACGACGTCGAAATACCACCACCACGGTTCCGGATTCCACGGCTCCCCGGTCGAGCCGAGCACGAACAACGACGAGCGATCGTGTCGCTTCACGGGCTCCTCGCCCGCCCGCATCAGGCCACGGATGGCGGTTGGCGAGATGCCGAGATGCGTTACCCGATGTCGCTCGACGATCGACCATACCCGGCCGGCATCCGGATAATCGGGCGCGCCGTCGTACAGCAGGATTGTGGCGCCGTTGATGAGGCCGCCGGCGATGAGCCAGGGCCCCATCATCCAGCCGATGTCCGTGAACCACCAGAGCACATCGCCGGCCTGCAGGTCGAACACATGGGCTTGATCCTGCGCCGCCTTCACCGGGAAGCCGCCGTGGACGTGCACCGCGCCCTTGGGCCGGCCGGTCGTGCCGGACGTATAGATGAGCATGTACGGATCTTCCGGTGACGTGTCGGCGAAGGATTCGTCGCCTCTTTGATTCATGACATGGTTCCAAGAGACTTCCCGATTGCGCAGGCGGATGTCGCGGCCCAGTCGCTGGACGACGATCACCGTGCGCACGTTGGGTGCACCGTCCACCGCGGCGTCGGCCGTTTCCTTCATGGGAACGATCAGCCCGCGCCGGCGGAAGCCATCGGCCGTGATGAGGACCGTCGCGTCACAATCGCGCAGCCGTCCGGCGATCGCGTCGCTTGCGTACCCGGAGAAAATCGGCGTGAAGATCGCGCCGATCGCGGACACGGCGAGTGTCGCGATCGCGCATACGGGTGTGAGCGGCAGGAAGATGCCCACGCGGTCGCCGGGGCGAACCCCGAGGGCGCGGAGACCGGCGGCGCAACGCCGCACGGCCGTTGCCAGCTCGCCGTACGTCAGGCGTGTCGTGACGCCTTCTTCGCCTTCGAAGATGATTGCGATGCGCGATGGGTCGTGCCGCAGCGCCGACTCCACGTAGTTCATACGGCCGCCCAGCCACCACGTCGTCCAGGCGATGCCACGCGAGGAATCGAGGACGCGCTCGTAGGGTTTGCGCCACACGAGCCCCAGATCGCGGTCTACCGCGCGCCAAAAGCCGTCGGGATCTTCGACAGACCAATGGTGCAGCGATGCGAAATCCCGCTCTCCATGCGCCTCGGCGAAGCGCCGCAGCCGGCTACGCTCGAGGTACTGGTCGGTCGGATACCAGGCGAACGTCATTGGCGCCGGACGGCGATCGCCTCGATGATGAACGTCACGCGATCGGCCACCCGCACCGTGCCGCCGGGTCCGCCCCGGTACGGCCGAATCCCGAAATCGGTCTGGTTTACGGTGAACGTCGTGGTCGCGCGTACCGTGTCGGCTCCAAGACCAGCGCCGACGATCAGCGGCACGTTCTGGGACTGACCCTTCATCGTCAGAATCGCATCGACGCGCACGGTGTCCCCCGCGCGTTCGACAGCTCGACCGGTCAGCGTGATTTCCGGGAAATGAGCTGCGTCGAGCACGTCCTCCCGCATGGCCGCGGTGACTTTCCGGATTTCTGCCGTATCGGGCGGTGTTATGACCTCGAGGCTGTCTGTCGGAACCGAAACGGTTACGTGCGACGCCGTGAGCTGGTCAGGATAGAAGACGATTCGCCCGGAGAAACTTCGCGCTCGAATGACATGGTCGTGGCCTGCGAAGCCAAGCAGACCTGCCTTGCCGGTGCGCACTTCGAGACGACTCGGGGGCACGAGATCGTAGCTGACGGAATCTCTCGCGGCTGTTTGCGCCGCCGTTGGCGTCGGCAGGATCGCGAGCAGAAAAAGCGGATATACTTTCCGCATCCGTCACAACATACTCAGGGGAGCGCATGACGACGATTACCGATGAGATGATGCGCGAGCGGCTCACGAAAACACGCAGCTACGCCATCGTCATCCTCCATGGGACTGCCAAGATCAAGGAGCCGGGCGCCGAGCAGATCATTTGGGAGCATGGCCGCCGGAACTTTGAGCTCCGCGCCGAAGGCAAACTGGCGATTGTCTGTCCGGTCAACGACGGGAGCGGCGTGTCGGGAATCGGCATCTTTAACGCCGTTCCGGCGGAAGTGTCCAAGATCATGGAAGGCGACCCCGGGGTACGTGCCGGGCTGTTCACCTATGAAATCCATCCGTGCCGAAGCTTCCCTGGCGACTCACTACCAACCGGATAGCTTTCGATAAACCCGCTTCCAGGAATCGCAATGCTGGCTGACCTCAGTATCTGGCACATTCTCATTCTCGTGGCGGTCATCACGCTGATGTTCGGGGCGAAGCGCATCCCGGAGATCGGCGCGTCCCTCGGCAAAGGCATCCAGGAGTTCAAGCGCGGCCTGCGCGAGGTGACCAACACCGACGAGGCTTCGCCCCCGCCACCGCCGCAGCAACTCCCTCCTCCTCCAGCGAGCGCCGGACCGAAACGACTCTCCGAGTAACACAGGCGGTGCACATGCGAATTTCCCTGGTAGCGCTCGGCCTTGCTGCGCTGCTCCCAGCGCACGCTGGCGCCCAAACTCCTGACTTTCGTGGCGCCCTCCGCTGGCGCACTATCGGCCCGTTCCGCGCGGGCCGGGCGCGCGCCCTCGCCGGCGTGCCGGGTAAGCCGACGGTCTTCTATATCGGATTCGACAACGGCGGCGTGTGGCGCTCGAGCGACTACGGCTCGAACTGGGAGCCGCTGTTCGACCGCGAAGCGACCGGCTCGATCGGCGCGATCGCCGTCGCGCCGTCGAGTACCAACATCATTTACGTCGGCACCGGCGCGGGGATCATCCGACCCGATCTCGCCACCGGGAACGGGATCTATCGCTCGAACGATACCGGCCGCACGTGGACCCATCTCGGTCTCGATGACACGGAGATGATCGCGTACGTGGACGTGGACCCCACCAATCCCGACCGGCTGTTCGTGGCGGCCCTCGGCCATCCGTACGGTCCCAACGCAGCGCGGGGCATTTATCGCTCCACCGACGGCGGCCGCACGTTCGAGCAGGTGCTCTACAAGGACGAGTACACCAGCGGGAACGAAGTCCGCATCGATCCGAGCAGTCCAAACACGGTTTACGCCACGCTCTGGCAGCAGCAGCAAACGTTCTGGGAAGCTCAGTCCTTCGGACCGGATTCGACCTGGCCGGGCGCTGGTGGGATCTATAAGTCGACCGACGGTGGGACGACCTGGACGCAGCTCACCGACGGACTGCCCGCGGTGCTCGAGGCGAACATCGCCATCGCGCCGAGTAATCCGCAGGTGATTTACGTGATGGTGGCGTCCGTGAACCCTGCGGGAGGATCGGGGCCGGTCAGCTTCTACAAATCGAGCGATGGCGGTGCGCATTGGACGCTGCGCACACGCATTCCCGGTGCGACAGTCGTCGGTGACTCGACGGCCGCCACCGCCGATGCACGCCCCCTCGGCCGCATTGGCGGCGGTGACTTGCCGCCCATCGTCGTCGATCCCAAGAACGAGAACGTCGTCTACAGCGCGTCGATCGTTATGTGGCGCACGGAAGACGGCGGTACGAGCTGGTCGGCGGTACGCGGCTCGCCCGGTGGCGATGACTATCAACGCACCTGGATCCACCCTGACGACCCCAACGTGATCCTCGCCGTCTCGGATCAAGGGGCCGTCATCTCGTCCAATCGCGGCGCGTCCTGGAGCAACTGGTACACGCAGCCCACGGCCGCCGTCTATCACGTGACGGCTGATAACGCGTTCCCCTACCGTGTCTGCAGCGGGCAACAGGACTCCGGCTCGATTTGCGTCGCGAGCCGCTCGGACGACGGCGAAATCACATTCCACGACTGGCATCCGGCGAACATCCAGGAGTACGGCATCGCCGCACCCGACCCGCGCGATCCCGACATCGTGTTCGGCAGCGCGCGCCGCGGCGTCTCGCGCTACGACCGCCGCACCGGCCAGACGGCGCAGGTCGGTCCCGATTCCGCCGCGCGCGGCGACAAGTTCGGCCGCAACGTGCGCACCATGCCGCTCATCTGGTCGCCGCTGAATCCCAACGTGCTGTACTACACATCGAACGCCGTCTGGAAGTCGGTGGATCGGGCGCACACGTGGACCCGCATCAGTCCCGATCTCGCGCGGCAGACGTGGACTGTGCCGGCGAGCGCGGGGCGTTACGCGAGCACCGTCACGCCGGCGCCGCGCGGAGCGATCACGGCGCTGTCTCCCTCACCCAAGAGCGGGCCGGGGGCGGGGGCGGGGGCGGGGGCGGTGCTCTGGGCCGGAACGGACGATGGCAACATCCAGGTCACGACGAACGGCGGTGCCACGTGGCGGAACGTGACGCCGACGGCGATCAAGCCGTGGACGCGGATCTTCAACATCGAAGCGGGCCACTTCGATACGCGGACCGCCTACGCGGCGGCGAACACGCTGCGCATCGACGACATGCATCCGCATTTCTGGCGCACGCACGACGGCGGCCAGACATGGACCGAGATCAATAACGGCATCGCGCCGAACGCGGTGGCGAACTCGATTCGCGAGGATCCGCGCGTGCCGGGATTGCTCTATGCCGCCACCGACGTGCAGGTCTGGGTCTCGTTCGACGACGGCGCGAACTGGCAGTCGCTACGGCTCAACATGCCCGCGATTTCGGTGCGCGACATCCAGGTGAAAGACGACAGTACGTGTCTCTGCGCAGACCTGATCGCGGGCACGCACGGCCGGGGGTTCTGGATTCTCGACGACCTGACCCCGCTGCGTGCGCTGGCCAGGTCACGGCCTGCGGGGGGGAGCGGCACGTTCGTCGTGCGTCCCCACCTCGCTGTCCGCGTTCGCCTCGCCACGAACGAGCCGACGCCGTGGCCACCCGAGCTTCCCGCCGCCCAGAATCCACCGGCCGGCGCCATAATCGACTACGCGCTCGCAGCCGATGCGTCCGGTCCGGTGAAACTGGAGATCCTCGAAGCGCGAGGACGTGTCATTCGGTCCTATTCGAGCGCCGATCCGCTGCTCGAGCCCGACCCGGGTGTGGACCCGGTCGCGTACAATCGCATTTGCCAGCGCAATCCTGCGGCATCTGACTGCAGTCTGCCCCTGTATTGGCCGGCACCCGAGCAGCATCTATCCACGCGGGCGGGTCTGCATCGCTTCACGTGGGACATGCGCTATCAGCCGATTGGTGATGCTCCGCGCAGCGGGGAAGTCGAGGCGACGGGGGCGGTGCCGCATCGCAGCGAGCACACGCCGCGGGCGCCATGGGTGGCGCCAGGCGGTTACACGGTCCGTCTCACAGTAGAAGGAAAGACGTACACCCAGCCGCTCACCGTACGGCTCGACCCGCGCGTCAAGACGCCCGCGGCGGGGGTACGCCAGCTCGCCGCGCTGTCGCGCGAGATGTACGACCTCGCGGCCACCGCTCATGCGGCCTACCAACAGGCGCGAGCGCGCGTCGATTCGTTGACTGGCACATTGCGCGCGGAGGTCGAGTCACTCGCGCCTCCCCCAGCTCCACGACCGCGGGGATTGCAACGTCCGGGTCTGGCAGCGCCGCCCGCCACTCTCGAGAGCGCGAGCAACGCGGCGCTGGCCGCGGCGATGGCGATGCAGGATGCCGATGTGACGCCGACCGCGGCACAGGTGGCGGCGTGCGCGCGGGCGCGCGCGCAGGTCAACGCGGTGCTGGCGCGCTGGAGGCGGCTGCAACCACGGCGGGGGGGGCGGGGGGCGCGCTGATATCGCAGCGGATCGGTGCGGCAGGCGCGGAATGGGTGAGCGCGCCGATGGCGATCAGCGCAGCGCCGGCGTCGGCGTAGGCGCGCGCCGTGTCGACCGTGATGCCGCCGGAAGCCTGAATCGTCACATTCCGCGCCCCCCCCCGGCGCGCCCAGGCGGCGACGCGTTCGGGCGTCTGGTTGTCGATGAGGATGTGCGTGACACCGGCGGCGAGCGCCGTCTCGAGCTGCTCATCGGATTCGACCTCGACGATGACCGGCACACCGGGGGGAACGGCGCGCAGCGCGTCGCCTAGCGAGTGGTTGTTCTGCCCCAGCAGCGCCCAGTGATTGTCTTTCCACAGGACCGCGGCGGCGAGCGTCGCGCGGTTCTCCACGCCGCCGCCGATCGTCACCGCATACAGCTCGAGATTGCGCAGGCCGGGAGTGGTCTTGCGGGTGTGGGTGATCTTTGCGGGGGTGCCCCGCACAGCATCGACCGCGCGGCGCGTGAGGGTTGCGACGCCCGCGAGCCGCTGCAGAAAGTTGAGTGCAACCCGCTCGCCCGCGAGCAAGGCTCGCGCCGTGCCTTCAACGATCGCGAGCGTCGTGCCGGCGTCCGCCCAGGACCCCTCCGCGACCATCACGCGGACGGCAGCACGGGAGTCCAGCTCGCGAAAGACGGTCGCGAGGATCGGCAAACCGGCCGCGACCAGGGGAGGGGGACCCTCCGCGATGAAGCGCGCCGCGACGCGCTGGTTGGCGGCGCGCCCCAGCAGATGGGTGGTGACGTCCTCACGGGCGCGATCCTCGGCAAGCGCGCGTCGGACCTCGAGCAGCCCAAAGACAGATGGCTCAGCCAATCGCGAGCATCCGGTCGATGGCGCGCCGGGCGCGCGCGGCGACGTCGGGAGCGACGGTCACTTCGTACTGCAGGTGGCGCAGCGAGTCGCGCAGGTTTTCCAGCGTGATCTGCTTCATGTAGCGACATTCAGCGCCTTCGCGAGCGGCGACGAATTCCTTCCCGGGATTCTCCCGCCGCAGGCGATGCAGCACGCCGGTTTCCGTCGCGACCACAAACGTCCGAGCCGGCGAGACTCGCGCGCGCCGCATCATCTGCTCGGTCGACACGATGCGCATGCGGCCGCCGGCGACGTCGCCCTCCGCTTCGGCGTAGTACATCGCGCTCGTCACGCAGCCGCATTCGGGATGCACCAGAAACTCCGCGTCCGGATACTGTGCTCGACGCTGCTGCAGCATCTCGCGCGTGAGGCCGGCGTGCACGTGACATTCACCCATCCAGACATCGAGCGGGCGGCCCGTGACCTTGCGCAGGTAGTTGCCGAGATAGACGTCGGGCAGAAACAGCACGGGGACGTCGGGCGGCAGCGCGTTGATGACCGCCACGGCGTTCCCGGACGTGCAGCAGTAGTCCGCCTCCGCCTTCACGTCGGCCGCGGTGTTGACGTACGCGACGACGACGCCGTCCGGATGGGTCGCCCGCCAGGCGCGCACGTCCGCCGCTTGAATCGTCGCGGCCAGAGAACAGCCGGCGGTGCGGTCCGGGATGAGAATGCGTTTGTCGGGGTTGGCGATCGCCGCGGTTTCCGCCATGAAATGCACGCCGCAGATCACCAGGATTGGCGCGTCGAGCTCGGTGGCCCGCCGGGCCATCTGCAGCGAATCCGCCACGACATCGGCGAGGTCCTGGATCTCGGGACGCTGATAGTTGTGCGCGAGAATCGCGGCGCGGCGCGCGGTGCGAAGCTCGTCGATCTCCGCGAGGAGGTCACGTGTCGTCGGTGCAGAGGTGCCCATCAGATGCAGCTCCCATTGTTGTGGTGCCAGTGACTGGGGGGCCGATTGGGTAACGCCTCGATCCGTCGCAGATGACGGACCGCTCCCAGCCTGGGACGCGCGTCGCCGCACGTCAGACAGAACAATAATCGGCACCAGCGTCCAGACGAAGGGGGGTGGGGGTGGAGTAGTCAACGCCGCGGATCGGGGGTAGCTTCGCGATTGCGACGCTCTCCAGAGAGGGGCTATGCGCGTCTATACGATCATCCTGGTCGCAACTGTGTTCGCCGTTCCGCTGCGGGCCCAGCGGCCCGCCGCCGCAACGACGGACCGGGACACCGCGGCCAAGGCGGCGCCAACACCGATCCCGAATGAGACATCGTCCGCCACCGACCACACGATTCGGATCGGTGGGCAGCTCGTGCCGTATCGAGCCACGGCCGCCACGATGCTCCTCAAGAATGACAAGGACGAATCGATCGGGATCCTGTACTACACGGCCTACACCCGCACCGATTCCAGAGACCCGAGCCAGCGCCCGCTCGCCTTCATCTATAATGGCGGCCCGGGCTCAGCGTCCGCCTGGCTGCACATGGGTGCCTTTGGCCCGCGGCGGATCGTCACCACAGACGCGGCGTTCACGCCGCCACCGCCGTACCAGATCGTCGACAATCAGAGCAGCCTCATCGATGTCACCGACATGGTGTTCATCGATCCCATCGGCACCGGGTTCTCCAAGCCCGTTGGGAAGGGAACCGGGAAGGATTTCTGGGGCGTCGACGAAGACGCGAAGGCACTCGCGCAGTTCATCTCGCAGTACGTGAGCCGCGCTGGTCGCTGGGCTTCGCCCAAGTATCTGATTGGCGAGAGCTACGGCACCACGCGTTCGGCGGTCTTGGGAGACCGACTGCAACGCGATGGGTTGACGCTGAATGGCATCGTGTTGATCTCGTCGGTACTCGACTTCGAGACATTGCTGTTCTCGCCCGGACACGACCTCTCCTATGTGCTGTACTTGCCGAGCTATGCCGCGACCGCGGTCTTTCACAAGGTGATTCCCGCGCCGGGCAACCTGCCCAGTTTTCTCACCGAGGTGCGACGCTACGCGATGAGCGAGTACGCCGCGGCGCTCACCGCCGGTGCGACGCTCCCAGCGGACCGGAAGGCCGCCGTCGCCAAACAGCTGGCGGCATATACCGGCCTTTCGGAAGACTATCTGTTGAAGGCCGATCTCCGCGTCCCCCTGCGGCAGTTCATGGCGGAGCTGCAGCGCAGCCGAGGACTGGTCACGGGCCGGCTCGACTCCCGCTTCTCGGGCCCGCTGCCCGATCTGCTCAGCGAGAATGCGCCGGGTGATCCGCAATCCTCCGCGGTTACCGGGGCGTTCACCGCCGCGGTCAACTCGTATCTGCGCGGCGAGCTCAAGTTCGACACGCAGGATCGCTACCTGCTGGGCGGTGGCAACCAGGGCCAATGGAATTGGGCGCGCGAAGGCTCGCGCGGCTGGGCGACGACGACGTATGTCGGCTCGGATTTGACGCAGGCGCTCGTGACGAACCCGTACCTGCGAATCGAGATCGAGAACGGCTACTACGACCTCGCGACGCCGTTCTTCGCGACCGAGTACACCGTGAGCCACCTGGAGGGATTGTCGTCCGATTTGCGCGACAACATCCACCTCAAGTACTACGACGCGGGTCACATGATGTATCTGTACGAGCCGGCGCTCGCCGAGCTGAAGCAGAACGTGGCGCGGTTCATCACCAATCCGACACCCGCGACCGCGAGGACCGCCGGGTCTAACTGAGTCTGTCGCGGCCGGACTGGCGCATCACTCCGGGTGAGCGAGCGGCTTGCCGTCCGGGCCGACCTGGATCTCGGATCGCTTGGTGCCGGTACGCACGTGCGCTTCGTACGCCACGAGGGCACCGCGCTTGGTGAGCGACTCGACCTTGGTGATCTTGCCGGACCCAGCCAATTGGAGGAGACCCGCCCGCACGGCCGCAGGGAGCGAGTCGATCGCGACCTCTTCTTCGATCTCCAGCACGGAGCCGTCGGCGCCGATGGTGACGTCCCGGTTGTGGCCGTGCAACCTCATCGCGACCTCATACTCGAGCTGATCGCCGTTCTTCTCGCTGGAGTACCCACGAACCGTCGCGCCATGGCTTTCCTGATCGGCGGTCTTCTGCACTGCGGGCGGCAGGTCCGAATGCTTCAACCGTCTCTCTTGTGTGGATCCTGTTGACGCGATAGCGCACGTCAGAATCAAAAGGGGAACGGCCCATTTCCCGGTTCGCATGGTAGTCCCGTCGGTGGAGTGGATAGGGACGAATTGTACCCGAGCCTACCTTACAGCCAGCTTACAGCCGCATCCAGCGTGAAACGCACGCGCCGCTCGGCGCGCGCGTAGAATTAGGAGGTCTACACCCCGACAACCAACCAGGAGTCGTATGAACAGACCGTCAATCCATGCCCTTGCATTGCTGGTCGGCGTCGCGCTGGCGTGGCCCAGCGCGAGCCCCGCGCAAACCTTCAAGGTCGCGAAGTACAGCATCGGCGGCGACGGCGGCACCGATTACTTGACCGCGGAGCCGGGCACCAGCCGGGTGTTCGTCTCGCGCAGCACGCACGTGATGGTGATCGACGGCGCCACGGGCAAGGTGCTGGGCGACATCCCGGACACGCCGCGCAATCACGGCATCGCGTTGGC
>WNGK01000778.1_pt1 | contig 33150 bp, 29 predicted proteins | sample 5400601 | NCBI WGS metagenome assembly WNGK01 (sample SAMN13153376, study PRJNA577476) | soil metagenome | isolation source: 60 cm soil or saprolite under Garry oak tree replicate 1 | place: USA:California | collected 2016-06-15 | reverse complement strand
CAAGTCGGGCCGGAACTACTACTACTCGCTGCGCCGGGACGTGCTGCACAAGCTGCTCGACGACCTGTGGGAGCTGGCGCCCACGCCGCGCCCCGTGGTCCGCGAGGAGGACGGGCACGTGGCCATGGGCCGCCGCCAGCCGGCCCGCAAACGTCGCGGCGCACGGGAGGCCGCTGCCCCCCAGAACGCCGAGGAAGCCGTCGTCCTGACCTGGTAAGGCAGCCGGGTTACGCGTTCGCGCGGGCCCGGATGCGCGTGTGAGCTTCTCCGGCCGGTTCACCCGCCCCGGACCCACCACAAAACATTGACATATCTATATCTATCACATTAATGTGCGCCTAGGGCCGCCTCACCAGGAGAGCACGTGCTCACAGACGACACCATCGGCGAGGAGATCGCGACGGTCGAGCGGCTCCGCGGGCTGCGGGACCAGGTCACGACCCAGATGGGCGGCCCGGAGGCGGTGGACGCGATCCACGCCGCCGGGCGGCGGACGGCGCGCGAGCACATCGCCGAACTCGCCGACGCCGGCTCGTTCCGCGAGATCGGGACCTTCGCCACGTTCACCGACAAGGTGACGGCGGAGTACCCGGGCAACTACGGCGGCGGCATCATCGGCGGGCACGCCACGCTGGACGGCCGGCCGGTGACCGTGGCCGTGGACGACGACAGCCTGGTCCAGCCCGCCGCGCGCAGCACGGGCAAGGCCGCCCGGCTCTACCAGATGGCCCGGCAGCGGCGGAACCCCTACATCGAGGTCGCCCAGGGCGACACCGTGCCCGACCTCGGGCCGCGCCCGGGCAAGACCGGCACCGGCAGCGCCAGGACCTTCGGCGCCGAGCCCGCGTTCCCCGCCCTGCTCGAACGCGGGCGAGCCGTCCCGGTGGTCACGGCGGTCCTCGGCGACGCGTCCGGCGCCTCGTCGTTTACCGCCGGACTCTGCGACTTCCTGGTCCGGCTGGAGGGCACGCGCCTGTCGCTGGCCCCTCGGGTCACCGCCAGCGGGCCCGACCGCCAGGGCCCCGTCGGCCAGGCGGCCGGCAATGGGGCCGACGGGGAGGCCGACGCGGTGGTGGCGTCGGCCGACGAGGCATACGCAGCGATCCGGCGGTTCCTGTCCTACCTCCCGTCCTACGCCGGCGGCCCGCTCCCGGTGGCCGACGGCGACGCCGAGCCCGGCTACGACGACCAGATCGCCAGGCTCGTCCCGGCCCGCCGCAGCCGGGCCTACGACATGAAGGCGGTCATCCGCCGGCTCTGCGACCCCGGCAGCTTCCTGGAGCTGAAGGCGGGCTTTGCCCGCAACATCGTCACCGGGCTCGGCCGGATGGCCGGCATCCCGGTCGGCGTGCTGGCCAACGCGCCGATGCGGATGGCCGGCGGCCTCACCCCGGAGTGCTGCCTCAAGGCGGTCAGCTTCGTCTGCCTGTGCGACGCGTTCGGCGTGCCGCTGCTCGTCCTGCAGGACACGCCCGGGTTCCTGGTCAGCGCGGCGGCCGAACGGGACCGGGCGGTGACCCGGGTCATGACCCTGCTGCAGGCCATGTCGCTGACCACGGTGCCGACGGTCAGCGTGGTGATCCGCAAGGCGTTCGGCCTGGCGTTCGTGATCCTGGACGCGAACCGCCGGGCCGACCTCTCCCTGGCCTGGCCTGGCGCGGAGATCGGGTTCATGGATCCGCCGGTGGCCGCCAACGTGCTCTTCGAGCCTCAGATCCGGGAGCTCCCCGAGGCCGAGCGGGCGGCGTTCCTGGCCGCCAAGGCCGCCGAACTCGGCGTCGGCTTCGAACCCTACGGCGTCGCGACCAACCTGACCGTCGACGAGATCATCGAGCCGGGAGCGACCCGCAGCGTGGTGGCCGGCTACCTGCGGACGGCGCTCGCGGCCGGGCCCCGGCCCGGAGCCCCTGGCCCGCTGGCGACCTGGCCCCGCTGGTCGTGACCATGGCCGACGACACGAGCCAGGCCAAGCCAGCGCGGCTGACGCTGCACGAGCACATCGAGCGGCTGGTCGATCCGGGTACCTACGCCCCGGCCGCTCCCGCGGCCGACCAGACGGCACCGGCCGGCGGCGAGGCTCTGATCGACGGGCGGCCGGCGACGGTCGGATACTCCGGGCATGCCCTGGAGCGGGCGCTCGCGCGGCGGCATCCGTACGTCGGGCTGTCCTCGGGCACCGGCGGCCTGGCCCGCGGCGGCCGGCGGAACCTGGGCGTCCTGGACCCGGTCTGGGGCATGAGCGGCGGCCCGATGCTGCTGGAGATGTGCCGCCGGGACCGCGTCGTGCCCGTCGTGTCCGCGGTCGTCCGGCACTCGTTCGGCGACTCCAGCTTTTTCACCGGCCTGTCCGACTTCGTGATCCAGCTACGCGGCACCTCGATGGCGCTGACCGGGCCCCGCGTGCTGGCCATCGGCACCAGCGAGCGGGTGACCATGGAGGAGCTGGGCGGGGTCGACGTACACCGGCACAACGGGCAGGCCGACGTGATCGCCGAGACCCTGGACGAGGTCTACGCGGCGATCCGGCGGATCCTGTCGTTCCTGCCCTCGTGCGCCGGGGCGCCGCTGCCGGTCCGTGACCCGGAGCCTCCGGCCGGACCGGTGAGCCCGGGGCAGCCGATGCGGGCGCTCATCGATGGCCTGTGCGACCGGGGGTCGTTCCTCGAGCTCAAGCGCGACTTCGCGCCCAGCCTGATGACCGGCCTGGCCCGGCTGGACGGCTACCCGTTCGGCCTGGTGGCCAGCGAGCCGGCCGTCGACGACGGCGCCTGGTCCGCCGACGCGTGCCTGAAGGCGACCAGGCTGGTGAGCAACTGCGACGCGTTCGGCCTGCCGGTCGTGTTCCTGGTGGACTCACCCGGACCGCGCGACGAACACCCGGCGGCCGTCTCCCGCGCGATGATGCTCGCCCAGGCGGTCCAGCTGGCCGAGGTGCCCACGTGCTGGGTGGTCACCGGGCGGGCGCGCGGCACCGGCCTGCTCATCACCGGTTCCGCCCGGGTCGCCACCGACCTGGTGGTCGCCTGGCCCGGCGCCCGGGCCGGCTACTACGACGACACCGGGTCAGCCGCCGACGCCGGCGACTGGGCGCCCGACGGCGCGGTCAGCCCCGCCGGCACCCGCCGCGTCCTAACGGCCCACCTGCGCGCCGTCCTCGGCCCCTCGCCGGTCAGCCGGCCAGGGAAGACGCTGCGTACCTGGCCCGCGGGCTTCTGAGCGCGCACCTGCCTGCCCGATTGATCTGCCAGGCAGCGCGGTGACGTAACCCCACAGGATGTCAGCTGGCCGCGTAGAGAATGTCGTACGGGCCTTGTTTCAGCGTGCACTCCCTCAGCCCGGAGCTGGGGAAGCCGTTGTGCACCGACGAGGTCGTGGTCCAGTTCAGTTTCAGGCCAGCGACGTTCGTCGGAACGCTGGACGCGGCGCTGAGCGCGACCGCTAGCTTGGTCCCGTCAAGGGAGTTGGCCTTCTCGATCGCCGACTTGATCGCGAGCAGGTTGAAGTAGCCGGTCAGCACCCCGGAAGTCTGCGGGTTGAGCCCGATCTTGGCCTTGGACGCGTTGAGCAGCGCCTTGTTCTCGGGGGTCAGCAGCGTGGACGTCGGCTGCCCCGGCGTGTAGGAGATGACGCAGCCGTCGACCGTTCCCGCCGGGACCTGGGACGCGGTGACGCCGAAGTCGTTCAGGCCGCCCCAGCCGACGATCTTGGGCGCCCATCCGATCTGCTTGAGTCCGGAGACCATGGCCGGAACGCCGGTGAACCCGGTCGGGAACAGCGTCTGGATCCCGGCCTGCTTGGCCTGGGTCAGCGGAGTGGTCAGGTCGATCGCGGTCGGCGAGTACGTGATGGTCTTGACGAACGTCAGCCCGGCCGCCTTGACATCCGCTTCGGCGTCGGCCGCCAGCTCGGTGCTGAACGAGGTCCCGTCGGACAAGATTCCGATGTTGTTATCACCGTGGGACTTGGCCCAGTTCACCATCAGCTGGGCATACTGGGCGTTCGACGGGAGGGTGCTGTACGCGGTCGGGTTCTGCTTGGCGTTGAACAGGGCGTCGGCACCGTCCCCGTTGATCACTAGGACGTGCTGCTGCATCAGGTACGGCTGGATCTGGTCCTGCGCCGAGGAAAACGAGTCGTTCACGACGATCACGTTCCCCTGGGAGACGAGCTGGCGGGCGATGCTCAGCGACGTCGCCGGGTCCCCTTTGTCGTTATAGTTCGACAGCGCGAACTGGTGGCCGCACACGCTGTCATGAGCGTTGAAGTAGTTGACCTCGATGGTGGACTCGAACTCCGTCAACGTCCCCGCCGACGCGGTCGGACCGCTCAGCGGCTCGATGTTCGCGATCTTGATGGGTCCAGCCGGGATGTTCGAGCACAGGCCCGAGCCTCCGCCCGACGTGGTCCCGCCTGACGAGCTGCTTGACAAACCGCTTGAGCTGCACGCCGCCAGCCCCAGCGCGAGCACCGTCCCGACCGCGATGGGTCGGAACCCGTGGCGGAAACTAGCCATTCCCATGTGCCGTTCCTTTCCCGGCTATTTCAAAAATTTTGCCTTTACCTTAGCGTTCCGCGCTCAATCCGCAGATGAGTTTCGAAGAGTATCCAACTTATTGTTTCATAACAATTTAAGCGTAACGTCACCATGCAGAACCGCTCACCGCCGCAGGCAAGCGGGCCGGGGAATTCGGCCTGGGCTGACCCCAGTCAGGCCTCCCGCTGCGCGCGGGCGGTCGGCGTCAGCACGTCGCCGACCGCCTCGGCCAGGAGTTTCATCTCGTAGATCACCAGGTCCGTGTCGCACTCCAGCGCGGCCAGGACGGCCAGGCTCGACCCGTCGCTGATGGCCATGACGAACATCAGCCCGCCTTCCATCTCCACCAGGGCGTGGGTGGGCTGGCCCGCCTCGAACAGCCGCGCCGCGCCCTGAATCAGGCTGGTCAGCCCCGAGGTGATGGCCGCGAGCTGCCCGGCGAAACCGGCGGGGATGTGCTCCGAGAGCGCGAGCGGCACGCCGTCCGCGGACACCACGGCCGCGTGCGCGACGTGCGCGACCCGCTCGGTGAAGTCGGTGACGAGCCAGTTCAGGTCCTGGCGGTATGCGTAACTCACCGATTCGGCTCCCTGGGGAAGAGTCGGTCTGGCCCGTGGCGCGGCGCATCCCGCGCTGGAATCCGCTCAGGCGGTTGCGGGCCACGTCGGGCGACCGCGGCGACCGCGGCGACCGCGGCGTGGCCGGGGCCTGTGCGTCGTGCCCGGGTCCCGGGCGGCCCGTGGCGCCGCTGTCGGCCGGGCGGCCGCCGCCCGCAGAACCCGGAATGAGGTTCGCTAGCGGAACGCGGATGGGCAGCCCGGCGGCGGTCAGGTCGCCGCGGGTCGGCTCCGCGATGATCTGGGCGGCATGCTTGTCGGCCGCCCACCCGTCGGTCCCGGACGCGGCGGCGGAGGGGCCGGGCCCGTCGTGCCGCACGGTCGGCTGCGCCGCGGCCGGACCCGCAGCGGACGACGAGCGGCTGCGGAACCAGTTCGACGTCGCCGCGCTGGCACTGGCCGGCACGGTCTCGCGTGGCCCGGTGCCTGCGTGCCCGGGTGCGATGGCATCGCGCTGCTGGCCTGCGGGCCGGGCTTCCGGGACCGGGCGCGTGGGCATGTCCGTGGTCCGGCGGCCCGGGAAGCCGGACTGGGCGGCGAACGTCCGCGACCGCGCTCCGTAGAGGCCGGCCCCCCGCTCGGTGACGCTGTCCGGCAGCCAGACCAGCGCGGTAAGCCCGTGCGGTGACCGGGGACGCAGCCGGACTCGCACCCCGTGCCTGTCGGCCAGGCGGGCCACGGCGAACAGGCCCATGTGCCGGGACACCGAGACGTCCATAACCGGCTGGTTGTCCAGGCGCAAGTTCATCTCCGCCAGCCGGGCCTCGGGAATGCCGACCCCGCTGTCGCTGACCTCGATCAGCACGCCGCCGCTGGTCAGGGCCTGGGCGGTCACGTGCACCGGGGTGTCCTTGGCGGAGAAGGTCGTGGCGTTCTCGAGTACCTCGGCCAGCAGGTGCACCACGTCGGAGACCGCCTGCCCGGTGAGCGCGATGCCCGGCGGGGTCTTCAGCGCCACCCGGCTGTACTGCTCGATCTCCGACACCGCGGCCCGGGCCACGTCGGCCAGCGGCACCGGCTCGCTCCACTTGCGCGACCTCTCGTGCCCGGCCAGCAGGAGCAGGTTCTCTGAGTTGCGGCGCATGCGGGTGACCAGGTGGTCCATCGCGAACAGGCTGGACAGCCGATCGGGGTCACCCTCGTTCTGCTCCAGGGAGTCGATCATCCGCACTAGGCGCTCGATCAGGGACTGGCTGCGCCGGGACAGGTTGACGAACATCGCGTTGAAGCTGTTCCGCAGCATGGCCTCGTTGCTGGCCAGCCGTACCGCCTCGGAGTGGACCTGGTCGAACGCCCGGGCAACCTGGCCGATCTCGTCGGTGGACAGCACGTCGATCGGCGCCACCTCCAAGCTGGTGGGCGGATCCTGGGCCTCGCCCAGCAGCCGGACCCGCTCCGGCAGTTCCACCGTGGCGATATTCAGCGCGCCTTCCCGCAGCCTGCGCAGCGGCCCGACCAGGGACCGGGCCACGGCCGCCGTCGCGATTAGCACCAAGAGCAGGATGATCGCGGTCACGATGGCAGTGAACAGCGCGGACCTTTTCGCGCCGCTCTGCAGCAACTGAGCCCGCGCGACGATGTTCCTGGCCACGTCCAGCTCGACCTGCTGCATGCCGTCGACCGTGCCGGACTGGGCCTAGCCCGAGTTTCCGATGATCATGGTGCGGAATGACTGTTTCCGCTGGTCAGCTATGGTCCGGGGGGGTGGTTTTCGTGTATTACCCATGTCAGCGTCTGGGGGCGTAACGGGCGAGGCCGAAGATCTCGGTGAGCTTGTCTTGGACCGGGCTGGTTTCGGTGAGCATGCGGTGGGCTCGGGGCCGGCCGCGGCCGCCGCCCTGGTAGAGCAGGATGGTCTCGCCGATCCCGGCGAGTTCGCCGAGCAGGGCGCGGACGGACAGGTCCAGGCCGGCGCGGGCGGCGGTTCGGCGCATGAGGTGGGCGATCTGCAGGGCCAGGACGCAGGTGAAGACGTGGACGCGGATGTTGTGCTCGGTCCAGTGGTGCATCGGTGAGAAGGACACGACGCGGGTGTCTTTGAGCTGGCGGAAGGAGAACTCGGCCTCGGACTGGGACCGGTACCCGGCGACCACCTCCGGGACGGGCCAGTCGTCGTGGCCGGTGATCAGCACGTGCTTGCCGAAGATTTCTTCTTCCAGCGCGGCGCGGGCGCCGACGTCGATGTTCCAGGTCAGGCGCAGGTCCTTGGGCTGGTTGCCGGTCAGTTCCCAGGTGATGACCCGCCGGACCCAGGGCTTGCCGGTGATCGCGGTGATCTCGGCTTCCACCTTGTCCTTGCCGCGGCGGGTCTTGCCGCGGGCCAGGGTAGCGGCCAGCTCGTCCAGCTTCTTGCCGGCCTTGGCCAAGGTGGTGCCGTCGAACCCGGCGGCCTGGCTCTTGTGCAGCTCGGGTGAGTGCGTCAGGATGGCGCGCTGCTGCGCGCCGTAGACCTCGCGGCGGGTGTCAAAGGCGGTCAGCCCGCCGAACCGGTCCTTGTCGACGACCGAGCGGGCGGAGGCGGGCAGGGCGGTCAGGTCCGGGCAGTCCGAGGCCGGCACCGACCCGATGTAATGCAGCCTGGTGCAGGCCAGGTGGGCGAAGTTCGCCTCGGAGTTCTGCCCGGCGTCGAAGACCACGGTCAGGTCAGGGTCGCCGCGCGGGATGCCGGCCGCGGCGGCGACCGTCTCGTACTGGCCGCGGAGCTGGTCGATCATGGCGGTGAACTGGGTGACATCAGGCCGGTCGCCTGGGTAGGCGTGCCAGGTCAGCGGGATCCCGCCGTCCCGGGTGACCACCAGCCCCAGGCCGACCAGCCGCAGGTCGGCGCGTTTCTGCTTGGCCTTGCCCCGCTGCGCGATAGGCGCTCTCCCGTTCGCCGTGTCAATGAAGGTGGCGAAATTGGTCATGTCCAGCGCAACCGAGGAGACGTCCACGCCAGAGGACTGCACGATCCGCACCGCGATCGTCCGGCTGATCTTCTCCAGTTGCTCCAGGGTGACGGCGTGCATCGCGTCCCAGAACCGGCGGTGGTCCAGCGCCGGAGCGGGGATCTTGGTGAACCGGGCCGCGGCGGTGGTCTTCCACCAGTCCGCGAACGCGGCCTTCGAACACGGCGCGACCAGCCGGTTCAGTGCCGCCAGCGCCAGGTACGTCCCCGTGGACAGCGGCTGCCCGGCCGGGCGGGGGCCGGCCGCCTCGTCGATGATCCCCGCCACGCCGAGATCTTCCAGCATGCCCCAGGCCGCGGCGACCGCGCCGAAGTCCTTGTGCCCGGTCCGGTCCGGCAGGCCCAGCCCGCCGCCGCGCATCGCGGCGGCGAGCTCCTCGGCGGTGCCCAGGTACTCCTGTGAGACGATCCGGGGCCTGCCGTCCACGCGGGCGGACTCCACCAGGTAGTAGTACGTGGCCGTGCCGCGCTTCTTCCCCACGATCGACGCCATATATGGGTAATACACTAATCCAGGTCGGGAATCAAACACCCAGCCGTCGTGTCACCTGGGAGAACTCACCGAGCCGGCAGTCTGGCCAGGCCTCAGGAACCCGTGATCATCGGAAACTCGGGCTAGTACCACGCCGCAGGCGCCTGCGCCGGGCTGATGCCCAGGGCGCCCACGCCGCTGGCCAGGCTGCCGGCGCCCCGGACGTAGATCTCGATGTTCTCGGCCTTCTCGTTGAACCGCGTCCCGGCTACGGTGCTGTTGTACGCACCCTGTTCGGTCGGCGTGGCCGTCGTGCTGAACGCCGTCAGGTCGATGAGCTCTCCGGACTGGGCGGTGATCAGCGCCTGCTGCTCGTCGTCGGCGAAGACACGGTGGAGGAACGCGTTGTTCAGCAGCGCGCGCTGCTGCGCGGCCTCGTCCTTGGCCAGGGACATCGCGTTGAGCGTCTGGACGTCATTGACCAGGACGGAGTCGGACGTGCCCTGCCCGATCTGGTCGTCCAGGGCGATCATGTCGGTGATGGGGCGGACGTAGGCGCCGATCACCGCCACCGCGGACTGGCTGGCCTGGGCCGTAGTGCGCAGGTCCTGGAGGTCCTTGAGGTCGGAGACCACGGTGGCCACCCGGGTCTGGATGTTGGCCGGGAAGGAACCGCCGATCCTGGCGGCCGGTGACTGGACCCTGGCTGCCGCGGCGTCCGTGGCGTTGTACGCGCCTTTCAGGCCACTTGCCCGGGTGAGAGGTGCGATCCCGGCCGTCCGGTCGCGCTCGTCCTCCAGAGCCTGCACCAGGCCGGTGACCTGCTGCCCGAGGATGGCGAGCTGCGACACGCGGCCGAACTCGTCCGCGCTGCCGACCGCCGATACGATCTGCCGCCCGCCAAAGACCAGGCCTATCAGGAGGGCCAGGATGATCACGGCGATCAGCCGCGTGGACACCGGCCAGTTCCGCAGAGTCAGCGCGTGCGGACCGGTGAGATGCGAGGCCGTGGCCTCGGTCGCGTACTGGCTCGCATCGCCGGCGTGCGATCCGGCGCCCTCCAGCCTGTGGTTTCCCATCGCTGATGTCCTCGCTGGTTACGCGCTCTATTAAGCCGGCGCACCGCCAACTCACGCGGATCAACGGCCTCCGGCTGACCAATTGTGGGATGCTGCTGCAAACCTTAGTCGCACAAGATTCAAAGTATCCGCCAAATACTGATCTAAATATCTTCAATTGTCGAAGTTACTGTCCCGTTCATACCACCCGGTCCAAGCCGACGTCGACAAGCGCGCTCCTAGCGGGCCGTCCAGCCGCCGTCGACCACGACCGTCTGGCCGGTCATGTACTGGCCGGCGTCGCCGACTAGCCACAGGATCACGCCGGCGTAGTCGTCCACAGTTCCCGCGCGGGGGAGGGGCGTGTTGCGCCGCAGCCAGGCCAGGGAGCGCTCGTCGGTGTACATGACATCGGTGAGCTCGCTGCGGAAGAAACCAGGGGCGACCGTGTTCACCCGGATGCCGTGCCGCGCCCACTGCACGGCCAGCTCGGCGGTCAGCCCGGACAGCCCCAGCTTGCTGGCGGCGTAGGAGGCCTGCGGTATGCCGGGGACGCCGACGTGGCCGCTGATCGACGACACATTGACGATGGACCCTCGCCCGGCCGCCAGCATGTGCGGGAAGACCTCCTGGGCCAGCCGGAACGGCGCGATGAGGTTGAGGTCGAGCGTCTGGCGGATCGCTTCGAGCGGTTCGTGCTCTGCCCGCTCCCGGGTGAACATACTGCCGGCCACGTTGACCAGGATCTCCGGGCCGCCGATCCCGGCGGCGACCCGCGCGACCGTGTCACCGATCTGCGTCAGGTCGAGCAGATCGCAGCCGACGGCCAGCCCGCCGATCTCATCGGCCAGCTTGACCAGGCGGTCCTGGCGGCGGGCCACCACGGCCACCCGGGCCCCGGCCGAGGCGAGCGCACGCGCCAGTCCCTCGCCCAGGCCCGATGACGCCCCGGTGACCAGGGCTACCCGGCCGCCGAGGTCAAACCGCCGCAACACCTCGGGGATGCCGGTGCCGGCTGGGGCCTCCATCGATCACAACCCCGTAGGCGCGCCGGCCAGGAACGCGTGCCGGCCGTACGATACGGTCACGATGTCGGCCTCGAAGCGGCTCAGCACCACTGCCTGGGTCGCGGCGAGATGAGCGCGAGACATCCGCTCGGCTTCTGCGGCGTGTCCGGCCGCGATCTCGTCGGCGATCCGGCGGTGAGCCGTGACCGCGCTGGCCGCTTCGGCGGGCGAGGGGTACTCACCGCGCTCGGTCATCGCCTCGGCCCAGGTCTGTTCCTGCGCTGACCACAACGCCACGAGGCTTCCCACCACATGGCGGACCGTCGCGACCGTGGTGTAGGCGACGAGCAGATCGTGGAATGCGCGCGCGGCCCGGGTGAATGCCGCGCCGTCCTCGGTCAGCCCGGCCGTGACCGCGATGCTCGCCTCCAACGCCGGGATGACTGTCTCGGCGCGGTCGGGCCGCCTGGCGCACTCTGCGGCGCACATCGGCTCCAGCATGCGCAGGCCGGCGGCCAGGTCCCCCAGCGTGACCCGCCGGGCCTGAAAGGCCAGGCCGAGGTGGTAGGCCGCCGCCGACTCGTCGGGGCGATGTACCTCGGCACCGCCCACGTTGCCGCGCCGCACGGTCACCAGGCCTTCGGTCTCCAGGATCCTGATGGCCTCCCTGACCGATGGGTGACTGACGCCGAACTCGCTGACGAGCTGGTCCTGCGTGGGGAGCCGGTAATCGCCGTCTCCGGCGAGGATGCGGGCGCGCAGCTCGGCCGCGACCGCCTCGGCGATCCTGTGCTGCCTGACGCGGCTGCGGCCGGGGGGCGTCACGCGGTCGCAGCCGGGCTGGGGGCATGAGCCATAGCCGCATCATAATCGGCGAATGTGTATCCTCGCTAGTATAGCAATCCTTATAAGGATAGCGCTATTGTGACGTGGTGGATTTCAGCATGGGCGAGGCCCAGGCGGCGCTGCGGGCCGAGTTGCGCCAGCTTGTCGCCCAGCATGTGCCGCCGGATTTCCTCGGTGCGTTCACCGACGACCCCGCCGACCTGGCGGTCGCCCAGCGGTTCTGCCGTGTCCTGGCCGAACGCGGACTGCTGTGTGCGGCCTGGCCCGAGCGCTTCGGCGGTCACGATGCCTCGCCGTGGGAGCAGACCGTGGTCCGCGAGGAGATGTGGGCGCATCACGAGCCCAGAGGCGCGCAGTACATGGGGGTCAACTGGGTGGGCCCGGTCATCATGCGCCACGGCACCCCGGAACAGCAGCGGCGGCACCTGCCGCCGATCGCGCGCGGCGAGGTGATCTGGTGCCAGGGTTTCAGCGAGCCCGGCGCCGGCTCGGACCTGGCGTCGCTGCGCACCGCGGCCCGGCGCGACGGCGACGGGTGGACGGTAACCGGGCAGAAAATCTGGACCTCATACGCCACGCTGGCGCAGTGGTGTTTCCTGCTGGCCCGGACCTCGCGGGGCGAGAAGAAGCAGCATGGGATCACGGTCTTCCTGGTGCCCATGTCCGCCGCGGGAATCGAGGTCCGCCCGATCCGCGCCATGATCGGCCCGCATCATCTCAATGAGGTGTTCTTCGACGGGCTGCGGGTGACCGAGGGCAACGTGCTCGGCCAGGTGGACCAGGGCTGGCGGCTGGTTCAGGAGGTGCTGGCCTACGAGCGGGTGGGGATCGCCCGGTACGCGCGCTGTGAGCTGCTGCTCCAGGCCGCGCCCGCCGTTCTCGGCGACCGCTGGGATGCGCTCCCGGCCGAGCTCGGGGGCCGGTGGGCGCGGGCGCTCACGCAATGCCGGCGGGCCAGGCTGCTTGCCTACCGGGTGGTGGCGCTGCACAGCGCGGGGAAGGTGACCCCCAATGATTCCGCTGCCTACCGGATCGCGGTCACCAGGCTCGACCAGGATAGTGCCGAGGTGCTGATGGAGATCGTCGCGCACGTGCCGGGGGCCGGCGAGCGGGTTCGCAGGTTCCGGCTGGAAGTGGAGGACCACTGGCGATACTCGCAGGCCTCCACGGTGGCATCGGGAAGCAGTGAGATACAGCGGATGCTGCTGGCCCGGGCACTGCTGGCCCCCGGAATTCCGCAGTGAACATCGAGCTGAGCGCAGAGGCGGCCGAGTTCGGGCGGCTGGGCCTGCGGGCGCTGGGGGAAGCGGGCGGCGACCAGCTCGTCGTGCTGGCCGAGGACGAGCCAGGACGCCGGGAGAGCATGGTGGCGCCGGTCCTGGGCGAGCTCGGGGCATGGGCGCTCGATCCTCGCGGCGACGCCGGCGAACTGGAGGCGGCGGCCGCCTTGTGCCGCAGCGTCGGCTACTGGGCCGCCCCCTATCCGGTCGCCGAGCGGCTCGCGCGCCCACCCGACCTGCCCGTGGACGGGCTGGTGGTAGTCCCGGTCGGCGCTGGCGCTGGCCCGTACGGTGCCGTGGCCGGGCTCACCCTGCGCTGGGCCGCGGTGACGCTGGCCGGCCGCCGTAGCCTGGCCGTGGCCCGGCCGTCGGCCGCGCCCGCACGGGAGTCGGCCTTCGTCGCCGCGCTCGACCTGACGCCCATCGACGGCGTCGGCAGTGTCGCGGACGCTGCGCTGGGGCTGGTCCTGCCCTGCTGGACGCTGCTCGGCATGCTGGATCGCGCGATCAGCCTGGCCCGGGCGCACGTGCTCGTCCGTGAGCAGTTCGGCACGCCGCTCGCTTCCCTCCAGGGCGTGCAGTTCCAGCTCGCCGACGCCGAAGTGGAACGCAGCGGGGTGGAGATGCTGGCCAAGTACGGCCTGTGGAGCCTTCAGGTCGGCAACCCCGAAGCGCTCGACGACGCGCTCGCGTTGCGGCTGGCCGCGATCGAAGCGGCGGAGGTCGTGTTCCGCGTCGCGCACCAGTTGCACGGCGCCATGGGCTTCTGCGACGAGGCGCCCCTGTCATGGCTGTCTCGCTACAGCCAGCCGCTGCGGCGGCTGCCGCTCGGCCGGTCCGCGACGCTCGACGTGCTGACCGCCCGCCTCGGCCGTCGCGGCCTCACCGGCCTGTTCAGCGAACCGAATGGGACAAGCAATGAAATATGACCTTCCGGAGGAGCTGACCGTCGAGGGCGACGGGCCGGTCCGTACCGTCATCATGAACCGCCCCGCCGAAATGAACGCAGTCGACGCGGCGCTGCACCGTGCTCTCGCCTTCGTGTGGCCGCAACTCGCCGCGGACCAGGCGGCCAGGGTGGTGATCCTCACCGGCGCCGGGCAGGCTTTCTCCGCCGGCGGTGACCTCGACTGGATCACCTCGTTCCTCGAGGATCCGGTCGCCAGGGACGACAGCCTCCGTGAGGGCGCGCGGATCATCGACGAGATGCTCCGGTTCCCGCTGCCGGTCATCGCCGCCGTCAACGGCCCGGCGGTCGGCCTCGGTTGCAGCGTGGCGGTACTCAGCGACATCGTGCTCATCTCCGAGACCGCGTACCTGGCCGATCCGCATGTCTCTGTTGGCCTGGTCGCGGGAGACGGCGGCGCCGCATTCTGGCCGCTCCTTACCCTGACGCTGCGGTCGCGCGAGTATCTGTACACCGGCGCTCGCATTCCCGCGGGCACGGCCGTCGAGCTTGGCCTGGCCACCCGCACCACCGCACCGGAGGACCTGCTGCCCGAGGCCCGCAAGCTCGCCGAACGGCTAGCGGCGCAGTCACCGGAGGCGCTCCGTGGCACCAAGCGTGTGCTGAACATGCATCTGTCGCGGGCGCTGAGCGGCGCGGTGCAGGCCGGCTTCGCAGCCGAGGCCGCCACCATGCAGTCAGCCGAGCACCGCCAGCGGCTGCTCGCCCTGCGCCGGAAGACCCGGTCCTGACGCCAAGCGACCTCGCCGGCGGTCAAGATGCCGTGATTCCCTGGCTGGTCAGGTCCTCTCCGTCCGCATCCAGCCGGGGCGGCGTGCCCGGTCCGGAACCGGGCCGCACCCCGATCGGTCCCAGGCTGGCGTTCACCGCCGGCCGCCGCCGCTCGGCGATGCGCTCCCAGGTCCCGGCCAGGCCGCGCGGCACGATCAGGGCCATGATCACGAAGATCACGGCGAAGGTCACCGGCGCGGCTCCCGGCTTGCCGCCGGACAGGTCCGAGACCTCCTGCGACAGGTAAGTGATCAGTACCGAGCCCGCCAGCGCTCCCCCACGGCCGGGCCGCGCCGCCGACCAGGGCCACGGTGATGAACTGGAACAGGGCCGTAGCCCCGAGGAACGTGTCCGGCGAGGTCAGCAGGTTGTACTGGGCGAACACCACGCCGGCGGGAGCGGCCAGCATCGCGGCGATCAGGAACACGATCAGCCTGATCCGCGCGTTCGCCACGCCGACCGACTCGCCCGTCTCGGGGGCGTCCTTGATCGCCGTCACGAAGAGCCCGAAGCGGCTCTGCCTCCACCACATCCAGAAGCCGATGAACAGCACGTTCATCACCAGCAGGATGCGGACGAAGGCGCTGCCGTTGTCGAACTGCATGGCGCTGAACGTGATGTGCGCGGGGGTCTTGGCGTAGAGCCCGACGGCGCCGCCGAGCGGCTTGATCGCGATGAGCAGCGGGGTGGCCGCCTCGGCCACGATCAGCGTCACCAGCGCCGTCAGCACCGCCCCGCCGCCGATCCGGGTCGCCACCAGGGCGATCGGCAGGGCCAGGATCGCGGCGAGCACCGGCGCGATGAGCAAGGACAGCCACGGCGAGACGCCATAGGTGTTGTACAGGTAGATGCTGGTATAGCCGCCGACGGCGACGAACACCGGCTGCGCCAGCGAGAAGATGCCGAGCGACCCGTAGAGGAAGTTGAACGACAGGCCGCCGATCGCGTAGTACAACGCCAGCACCAGGATGGTGACGGTGGTCGCGTTCACCGCCCCGGCCACGAACCAGCCGGCGATCAGCAGCACGGCCAAGGCGAGCAGGCCCTGGTGTTCCCGGGTGAAGGCGACAGCGCGGCCCGTCATGCCGTCACCCGCCCGGGCCGGATCAGCAGGTACCCGAGGATGATCAGCAGCGGCGCCAGCGTCGTCCAGTACGACGACAGGTACCCGGCGGCCATCGAATCGGCGACGCCGATCACCAGGCCTGCCACCACGGCCCCCGCGGTGCTGCCGATGCCGCCGAGGACCACCACCGCGAAGGCGGAGATCAGGTATGTCGTGCCCGCGCTCGGGGTCAGCACGGTGAACGGCGCTATTATCACGCCCGCCAGGCCGGCCACCACGATCGACAGGGTCACCGCGGCCCGCTGCATGATCGGCACCCGGATCCCGCACAGGCCCGCCACCACCGGATCCTCGGCGGTGGCCCGGAGGGCACGTCCCCACCTGGAGACACGGATCAGCACGTGCAGGCCGCCGGCTACCAGGAAGGTGAAGATCGCGGCCACCAGCTCGGTCCACGGGATGCTGATCCCCGCGGCCGGGAGGAAGCCGATGTTCACCCCGGTCAGGCTGCGCGGGTTGTCGCTGAACAGTGCCTCGAGCAGGCCGTTGATGAGCAGGAGGAGGGCGAGCCCCACCAGGAGCTCGCCCACCTCGCCGACCTTCCGCCCGCGCCGCTCGAACACCTCCGCCATGGCCCAGCCGGCCAGCCCGAACAGGGCCAGCGCGGGGAGCAGGGTCAGATACGGGCTTATCCGCCAGGCGACGAAGGCCTCGTAGCCCAGGTACATGCCCACGGCGACGAAGGCGCCGTGCGCGAAGTTCGCGATCTTCCCGACGCCGAGCACCAGCGTGAAGCCGATCGCCACCAGGCTGAGCACCGCGCCGGCCAGCAGGCCCAGGATGAGCAGCTGAGCAAAGAACATGCTGCTGGTTCCCCTCGTTCGTCAGGTTGCGGGCGGTGTCGGGCTCAGCTGCCGTACGGCATGACGCTGGCCTGCTTCAGGCTCGGCGGATACACGTATACGAGCTTGCCGTTCTGGTCCTGCTGCCAGTAGTAGGGCTGGTGCGTCGGTGAGCCGTCGGAGGCGAAGCTCAGGGTGTCGGGGAAGACATTGCCGTTGGCCGCGGTGAGCGAGACGCCGTGCAGCGCGGAGGCGATCGCCGGGCCGTCGGTGCTGGCCGCCTTCTGCAGCGCGGCGGCGATGAACATCACGGCGGTGTAACCCTGCCAGGCCTCGATGCTGGGCGCGGACCCGATCTTGGACTGATAGACCTGGTTGAACTTATCCAGCTGCGGGCTGGAGGTCGGCGGGCTGGACGCGCTGAACATCTGGCCGTTGGCCAGCGACCCAAGCTGCGACATGGCCACCTGCGACTGCGCCGTGCTAAAGAACGCCTTGGCGTTCGTGTGGAAGGTCTGCTTGAACAGCCGGCCCAGCGCTATGCCGTCGGCCGGGTAGCCCATGTTGAACAAGATGGCGGGGGTCTTCGAGGCCATCCGGGAGGCGATCGAGGACAAGTCGCTGGTGCTCAGCGGGTAGCTGACGTTGCTCACGACGTTGAAGGGCCCGTTCTTGTTCAGAATGGACCAGGCGGCGTAGAACCCCTGGCCGTAGCTCGTGTCGCTCACCGACAGCCCGACCGTGGGATCGGTGATGCCGAGCGAGCTGTCCGCGTACTTCAGCATCGAGTAGTAGCTGTTCGCGATGCCCGTGGTGGTCGTCAGCTGGAACACGTCGTTAAAGCCCCGCCGGTGCACCTGGTCTCCGATGCCGCCGACGTCGACCCAGGGAATGTGCGCCCGGTGGGTGACGGCCGTGGCCGCCAGCACGGTGTCGGTGATCTCGCCGCCCCAGATCGCCTTGCAGCCCGCGGAAACGGCCTTGGTGGCTTCGGGGGCGCCCATGTCGGGGTTGCTCTGCGTGTCGAACTTCTTCACGACGAGTTTCGCGCCGCCCAGCGACTTGATCCCCCCTGCCGCGTTGATGATGTCGGCGGCGACCACGCCGCCCGCGGACTCGGTCTTGGCCAGCGGCTGCTGGACGCCGCTGAGCTCCGTGACGTTGCAGATCGTGATCGTCTTGGGCGCTGCCGAGCCGCCGGAGTTGCCGCCGCCACTCGAGGCGCAGGCGGCCAGAGCCAGGACGCAGGCTCCCCCCAGCAGCACGGCTGGCTGTCTCTTCTTCATTGCCATCCCAGCCTCCTGTTGCTTGGATGCTCGTTCGGATCGCCGGACGGTGTTCAGCCTCCGAACACCACGCGCGCGATGTTGACCGCGTCCGACCGGTCGACCGGCCGGGACTCGGTGACGCGGCCGCCCTGCATGAAGACCAGCGTGTCCGCGATCTCTGCCACGGCGGCGTTCTGCTCGGCCAGCAAGACGCCCAGGCCCATCTCGCCGCACAGCGAGCCGATGGCGCTGAACATCTGGGTGACCACTACCGGAGCCAGTCCCTCGGACGGCTCGTCCAGCATGAGGATCTTCGGCCTGGCCATCAGGCCCCGCCCGACAGCCAGCATCTGCTGCTGCCCGCCGGAGAGCTCCCTGGCTTTCTGGTGCTGCTTCTCGCGCAGCAGCGGGAACAGGGTGAAGACCCGATCGAGGCCGTCCCGGCGCTCCTGCTTCGCGCGCAGGTGACCGCCGATCAGCAGGTTGTCCAGGACAGTCAGCGAGCCGAACAGCCGCCTGCGCTCGGGGATGAGCACGACGCCGTGTCGGCAGCGCTCCCAGGACGGCGCGCGGGTCAGGTCCAGGCCCGCGAACCGCAGGCGGCCCGAGTCGACGGGCAGCTCGCCGCCGAGGCACGCGAGCAGGCTCGACTTCCCGGCGCCGTTCAGGCCGACGATGCCCACGATCTGGCCCGCGGGCACCTCGAAGGAGACCTCGTCGACCACGCGGAGCCCGCCCCGCCGCACGGACAGGGCATCCACCTCAAGCTTGGCTGTGCTGTCCAAGGTAGCTCTCCACGACCTGGGGATCGCCGAACACGTGCTCGGCCGTTCCCTCGCTGATCACCTTGCCGGCGTTCATGGCCACGACCCGGTCCGCGACCGTCCTGATGGCCCGCACGTTGTGCTCGATCACCAGGACAGTCAGCCCGTTCTGGCGAAGCTGCCGGACGAGGTCGATGAGCTCATCGACCTCGTCGGCGTTCGAGCCGCTGAATATCTCATCCAGGAGGAGCAGGGACGGGTTGATGACGAGCGCCCGGCCCACCTCGAGGCGCTTGGCCTCCACCGCGTTCAGGTCGGCGCCCCGCTTGGCCCGGAGCGGTTCCAGGCCAAGGTAAGCCAGCGCCCGCTCGATGCGCTTCCGGGCGTCGGCCGGCTTGGCCCCGCTGGCCAGCGCCGCGGTACGCAGGTTGTCGGCCACCGTCAGCGAGCGGATCGGCCTGGTCAGCTGGAACGTCCGGGCGATGCCCCGGCGCGCGCGCCGGTGCGGGGGGTGCCTGGTGATGTCCTGCCCGCCGAACAGGATCTTCCCCGAGCTGGGCGGGAACGCGCCGGCGATGAGGTTGAAGAGCGTCGTCTTGCCGGCCCCGTTCGGGCCTATGATCCCGAGGATCTGGTTCGGCGGGACGCGGAGGCAGACATCCTGCACCGCCCACACGCCGCCGAACTTCTTGCCGACGCCGTCCGCGGCCAGCAGCGGCTCGTCCTCCGCGGCGGCGCCAGCGGCGGAAGACGCTGTCCCGGCTGACCCAGTGTGGCTCATCGCGTGCACTCCAACTCGCCGTGGCGCCCGTGCTGATCGGTCGGTTTCCTCCAGGCGGCGGCCACCAGATCCGTCCACCGGATATCGGCGGCCATTTCCACAGATTGATAGATTTGGAAAAGACTAACCTTGGCCCGAACGGGCGTCAAGGTGCGCCTCCGGTTCGTTTCGTGCCCTGACCGGAGTCAGGCCCGGCTGCCGCTGTTCTCCGGCCAGCGGTTGGAGAACTTGGGCTCGCGCTTCTCGGCGAAGGCCCGTGGTCCTTCCAGAACGTCGTCGCAGAGCATCAGCCGCTGGTTGATCGACTTGTAGTAGTCGAGCGACTCGCGGACGGCCAGGTTCCGCCAGAAGTACGCGACCCGCTTGGACGCCTGCACCGCGACCTGCGAGTTGCTGGCGATCATCTCGGCGACCCGCATGGTCTCTTCCATGAGCTTGTTGCGCTCCACCACCTTCTGCACCAGCCCGAGGCGCAGCGCGTCGGCGGCCGTGACGCGGTCCGCGGTCATCAGCATGTACAGCGCGTCGCCGAACGGGATGTACCTGGCCAGCAGGTTGACGGCGATGCCCGCCATGATCCCGCGCTTGACCTCGAACACGCCGAACCAGGCCGTATCGGCCGCGATGCGGATGTCGCAGTTCAGTGACAGTTCCAGGCCGCCGGCCACGGCCAGCCCGTTGACGGCCGCGATGGTCGGCTTGGGGCTGGCGCCCACGCCCCACAGGTCCACGCTGGTGGTTCCCACGTTCGGGCCGCTGCTGGCGGTCCGCGCGGCCACCTCGGTCAGGTCGGCCCCGGACGAGAACGCGCGGTCGCCCGCGCCAGTGATGATGGCCACGTACTGGTCCGGGTCGGCGTCGAACTCGGCCATCCCGCCGGTCAGCTCCTCGCTCATGGTGCCGCCGAGGGAGTTGAGCTTCTCCGGCCGGTTCAGGGTGAAGACGGTGATGTGCCCGTGGCGTTCGACCAGCAGGTCCGACATGAGTTCCTCCTTGGATTGGCAGCGCTCACGGATTGGCAGCGCTCACGGCGGGGCCATCGCCCGCCGGCCGTCGGCGTGCCGGCCCGGATGGCCGCGTCTTTGGTCGCCGCCCGACGGTGACGACTATTCCACAAGTTTGATACCATCGACGCGACCCAGGCAACCCTTTGCGATCGGGCAGGCCCATGGATGCAGAGCCGGTGATCCTGATCAGCTTCGTCCGCCACAGCCCCTTGACTCCGCGTTCGGCAAGCGGAATCCTTCGATATTAAGCCAACTATCAACTTTACTGGCGCCTACCTAGGAAGGTGGGGAATGGCAAGACTCGCTGACGCGGCCGTCGCGGGCGTCTACCAGACGAAGCAGGGCGACCTGAGTGATCGCCCCCAGCCGGACGTCTGGTGGGAGTCGGTCCGCGGCGCCTGCGAAGACGCAGGCGTGTCCATAGGGGACATCGACGGCCTCATCGCCGAGGGCCCGGCGGGCGTCGGGCTGCGCGACGGCCTGCCAGCGCCCGGCCTGGCCGAACAGCTCGGCCACCCGGTCCGGTTCCATGCCCGGAGCACGATCGGCGCGGGGTCCACCGCGTCCGGCCTCAACCTGGCCGCCTACGCCATCGCGCACGGCCTGGCCGAGGTGGTCGTGATCGCCAACGCGGTGGCCGGGCAGGCGGCGGGGTACGCCAGCGCCAACCGGGACGAGGCCGTGGCCGCGATGGCCAAGCTGAGCGGGCCGTACGAGTACGTGTACGGCACCACCCGGGTGTCGGACTACGCGACGCTGGCCATGCGGCACATGTACGAATACGGCACCACGTCCGAGCAGCTGGCCGAGATCGCGGTGGCGCAGCGGCACGGCGCGACTCTGCACCCGCTGTCGGTGCACGGGCACCGCGGCGAGCTGACCGTGGAGGACGTCGTCAATTCCCGGCTGGTGGCCGACCCGCTGCACCTGCTGGACTGCTGCTCGATCAACCAGGGCGGCGGCGCGGTCATCGCGACCAGCGCCTCGAACGCGGCCAGCATCGGCCGGCACGCGCCGGTGGTGCTGCTCGGCTACGGCGAGGGCCACAGCCACATCGACCCGAACGCGGCCGAGAAGCTGACCGAGTTTGCCGCCGCCCGTTCGGCCGCCGACACCGCCTTCGGCACGGCCGGGGTGGGCCGGGACGAGATCGACGTGGCCGGCATCGGCGACCACTTCACCATCGGCGTGCTGATGGGGCTAGAGGACGCCGGGTTCTGCGCTAAGGGCGAGGGCGGCTCGTTCGTCGAGAAGGGCGGCACCGCGATCGGCGGCAGGCTGCCGACCAACACCTCCGGCGGGTTCCTGTCCTTCAGCCATGCGGGCCTATGCGGCATATTCACCCTGATCGAACTGGTGGAGCAGCTGCGGCAGGAGGCCGGCGCCCGGCAGGTGGAGAGCGCCAGGCTCGGCTTCCTCAACGGCGTCGGCGGCGCCCAGCAGGCGCATTCCGCGGCGATCCTCGGGAGGGCTTAACTCACATGAGCGACTACGCCAAGTTCCTGCCGGAAGGCATCCCCGACTCGCACCGGCCGTTCTGGGACTCGCTGAAGGAGCGGGCGGTCAAGGTGCAGCGCTGCGACGACTGCGGCACGTTCCGGTACATCCCGAAGGAGATCTGCCCGAAATGCCACGGCTTCAGCGCCACCTGGACGCCGATCAGCGGCCGTGGTGACGTCTACAGCTACACCGTGGTCCGCCGCGCGCCCACCCCGGCCTACCAGGCGGACGCCCCGTACGTGCTGGCGCATGTGACGATGGCCGAGGGGTTCCGGATGATCGCCAGCCTGACCGGCGTCAACCCGGAGTCCGTCCAGATCGGCATGCCGGTCGAGATCGCCTACCAGGACGCAACGCCCGAGTGGACGCTGTTCACGTTCGAGCCCGCGAGCTGAGACCAGGCAGGCCCGGAGGAGGTGCACGTGGAGATAGAGCTTTCCGACGAGCAGCGGTTCCTGCAGGAAACGGTGCGCAAGTTCCTCGAGCACGAGGCGCCGCTGTCCGCGACGCGGGAACGGGCCGCGCAAGGCGAGCCGCCGCTCGCCCCTGGTTACTGGTCACGGGCCGCCGAACTCGGCGTGGCCGCCATGCTGATCCCGGAGGAGTACGGCGGCCCCGGCTCCGACCAGCCCGTCCTGGACCTGGTCGTCGTGGCGGAAGAGATGGGCAGGCTGATCGCCCCAGGCCCGCTGCTGCCCGTCTCGGTGGTGGCGGACACGCTGGCCCGGGCCGGGACGGACGAGCAGAAGAGCCAGTACCTGCCCGGGCTGGCCGAAGGCTCCGTAATCGCCGCCTGGGCGGCGGGCGAGGCGCCCGATGCCTGGGAGCCGGGCCAGGCCGCCACCACGGCCCGGCGCGACGGCGGCGACTGGGTGCTCAGCGGCGAGAAGGCCTCGGTGGAGGCGGGCGACGTGGCGGACGTGTTCCTGGTCACCGCCAGAACCGGCAACGAAGGCGCCCAGTTCCTCGTGCCCCGCGACGCGCCCGGCCTGGCCGTCCAGACGCTGCCGCAGTACGACCTGGGTCGGCGGTTCGCGGACATAACCCTGGACGAGGTCCGCGTCCCCGCCCAGGCGATGATCGGCGAACCCGGCCACCTCGACGAGAACCTGGAGCGGCAGTACCTGCTGGCACTCACGCTGCAGGCCGCGGAGACCGCGGGCCTGCTCGAGCGGATCTTCGAGCTGACGCTGGACTACGTCAAGGACCGCTACACCTTCGGCCGGCCGCTCGCGTCCTATCAGGCGCTCAAGCACCGGATCGCGGACCACAAGCTATGGCTAGAGGCGGCGCTCGGCCTGTCTACCGCGCTGGCCAGGGCGTTCGCGACCGAGGACGAGGGCTGCCGCCAGCTGGCCAGCGTGACCAAGGCGCACGTCGGCGACCAGTCGCTGACCATCATCTCCGACTGCGGGCAGCTGTTCGGCGGCATCGCCATGACCTGGGAGCACGACCTGCACCTGTATCTGCGCCGGGCCACGGCGAACAAATTCCTCTACGGTTCGCCGGCCCAGCACAGGGAGCGCCTGTGCCAGCTCATCGGACTTTGAGGGAGAGGCGACGGCATGAGCACTCAGCAAGAGAGCCCCGAGGGCTTCGGCGCGCGCGCCCGCGCGTGGGCCGCGCAGAACCTGCCGCCGGCCGAGGGCCCCGAGGGCCTGGAGGTCGACGACAGCGAAGAGCTCCGCATCGTCGCCGAGGCGAGGGAGCTGCAGAAACTCATCTTCGAGGCCGGGTTCGCCGGCATCAGGTACCCGCAGGAGTACGGCGGCCAGGGCCTCACCCGGGCGCACCAGCTGGCCTGGCGGGAAGCCACCGCGGGGTACAAGCTGCCGACCGCGTTCAACGTGACGCACGGGATCCTCGGGCCCACCCTGCTGGAGTTCGGTACGCACGAGCAGAAGGCCAGACACCTGCCGGCCATGCTGTCCGGTCAGGAGCTGTGGGTCCAGTTCCTGTCCGAGCCGAGCGGCGGGTCCGACCTGGCCGGCCTGCTGACCAGGGCCGAACGAGATGGCGACACGTTCATCCTGAACGGCTCGAAGATCTGGAGCACCGGCGCACACTTCTCGGATTACTCGATGGTGCTGGCTAGGACCAACCCCGAAGTGCCCAAGCACCGCGGGCTGTCGATGCTGTACATGCCGATCCGCAGCCCCGGCGTGACCGTGAACCCGATCAAGCTGGTCACCGGCGGCTCGCACTTCTGCCAGGAGTACTTCGACGACGTGGTGCTGCCGGCCGGCAACCTGATCGGGGAGGAGAACGACGGCTGGCGGGTGGCCTCCGGGCTGCTGTTCCACGAGCGGAACATGGTCGGCGGGAACAGCCTGAACGACCACATGGCGCCCGCGGGCGGCGAGGGCGAGGCCGACACCATCGGCGAGCTGATCGCGCTGGCCCGCGCCGTGGGCCGCGACCAGGATCCGCACACCCGGCAGCTGGTCGCCGAGGCGATCGTCCTAGAGGCCCTGGCCGACCCGACCATCAGCCGCGTCAACGCACAGCTGAGGGCGGGACGGATGCCGCCGCCGGCCGCGTCCCTGGTCAGGCTGATGAGCGCGCTGACGCAGTATCGGACCAAGGAGATCGCGCTGGAGATCGGCGGCACCCGGGCCACGATGAACGGCGTCGGCGACCCGGTCGGTATCCACGCGCAGCGCTGGCTGGGTGCCCGGATCGGCACGATCGCCGGCGGCAGCAACGAGATGCAGCGCAACGGCATCAGCGAGCGGGTGCTCGGCCTGCCGCGCGAGGCCACCCCGGACAAGGACGTCCCGTTCAGCCAGGTGCTGGCCAGCCGCCGCCAGCGCCAGGAGCGCCAGGGCCAGGCAGGGTGAGCATGCGGTGGCTGCGGTGACCCTGGAAACCAAGCTCATCGGTCTGAGCGTGTGAGGTAAGCGCACATGTCGTCCCCCAGCCCGAACGGCCGCCCCGCGCTGGACCGGGTCTTCAACCCGAAATCCGTCGCGATCGTGGGCGCCAGCGAGACCAACCCGTTCGCCCCGCACGCGCTCGGCACGCTGGACAGCGACGCCGACGTGTTCTTCGTCAACCCGCGCTACCACAGCGTCTTCGGCCAGACCTCGTACCCGGGCCTGCGCGCCCTCGGCAAGCCCATCGACGCGGTGTTCAGCCTGATGAACGCCGAACGCACCACCGACCTGCTGGAAGAGGCGTGCGAGTGCGGGGCGGGCGGCCTCATCACGATCGCGAGTGGCTTCGCGGAGTTCGGCTCGGACGGCATAACTTTGCAGGAGCGCCTGCGCGCCGCGGCGCTGGCGGCGAACATGCCAGTCATCGGGCCAAACGGCGTCGGTTACATCAACGTGCCGAAGAAGCTGGACCTGACCATGCTGCCGCCCTTCTCCCGGCGGCCGGGCGGGGTCTCGATGATCGCGCACAGCGGCGCCACCATCGAGGCGGCGGGCGCCGCGGCCTGGCGGGCCGGCGGGGTCGGCTTCAACATCATGATCTCCGCGGGCAACGAACCGGTGACGGACATGGCCGACTACCTGGAGTACCTGGTCGACGACCCGGACACCGAGATCATCTGCCTGGTTCTGGAGAAGATCCGGCGCCCGGACGCGTTCTTCGCGGCGGCGGCCCGGGCCCGCGAGGCCGGCAAGCCCATCGTCGCGGTCAAGCTGGCCCGCACCGAACGAACCCAGCGGATGGCCAAGTCCCATACCGGGACGCTCACCGGCGACGCCTGGGTCTACGAACAGGCCTTCAAGCAGGCCGCGATCCTGCGCGCGGACGAGCTCGACGAGATGGTGGACCGGGTGCAGTTTCTCGAGCAGTTGCCCAGGTCCCGCTGGTCCCCGGTGAAGGGGCTGTTCGTCTACACCGGGACCGGCGGCTTCGCCGCGATGGCGGCCGACCTGGCCGACACCGAGGGCGTCGACATCCCGGAGGTCGAGCGGCTGTCGGACTTCATCGGCTCGGTGGTCCCGGGCGGTGGCGTACCCAATCCGCTCGACGCCACGGCTTTCCTGATGGGCTCACGACCAGAGAGCGTCGAGAGCATCATGCAGACCTACCTGGCCGCACCGGAGTTCGACACCAACATCTTCCTGTCCCAGTTCGCCGACTGGGACCACGGCGGAAAGGTCAGCGCCGAGAACTTCGCCCAGCGCACCCAGGCAAGCAACAACCCGACGATCATCGCGCCGCTGGCCGGGGTCGGCGGCCAGTGGCTGGAGGATCTGCGCCGCGACTACGGGGTCGCGATCGGCAACGGCCTGCGCGGCTGCCTGCGCGGCCTGAACACGATGGCGACCTTCGTCCGCTCCCGGCCGGACGCGCGGCTGAACGACCCGCGGCAGGTCCCGGCCGTGCCGCGGCCCGGCGTGGCCCCGGTGGCCAGCGAGTCCGGCCCGATGCTGCCGTTCGCGGCCACGATGGACCTGCTCGCCTCGGCCGGCCTCCCGGTCGCGCCCTACCACCTGGTGGCGAGTCCGGCCGAGGCCGGCTCGGTGCCGTTCGAGGGTCCGTACGTGGTGAAGCTGGCCGACATCAGCCACCGGACGGAGCACGGAGCCGTCCGGCTCGCCGTCCTCGACGGCGGGCTGGAGGCCGCCGTCGGCGAGCTTCGCGCGCTGGCCGGCCGGGACGGCCTGCCGGACCTGGTGGTCGTCCAGCCGATGATCGAGGCCGAGGGCGAGGCGTTCATCGGGATCCGCGGCCAGTCCGAGCTCGGGCCCGTCGTGGCATTCGGCCTCGGCGGGGTGTTCGTGGAGGTGTTCGGCCGGGTCAGCGGGCGGCTAGCTCCGCTGGTGCCCGCCGACGCCGCCGAGCTGATCGCCGAGTTCGACGACCTCGGAGTGCTGAACGGACTGCGTGGCAAGCGCCCCTGGGACCGCGACGCCCTGGCCGCCATCCTGGTCAGCGCGGGCACACTGGCCGCGTCGGGCCGGGACTGGATCGACACCTTCGACATCAACCCGCTGGTCTACGGCCCGGACGGCTTCGCCGCCGTCGACGGCCTCTGCCTGCTGCGCGGCTAACCAGCCAGCGCGCTTGCCCCTTGGGCGAGCTTTCGACGGTTAGCTATCCGGGACAAGGTCGGCCACGTCGTGGTGAAGCCTGGCCATCGCCTGATCGAACGTGGCGAGGCGAGCCCCGCGTACCCGCGCGAGCTGTGCCAGGTAAGCGTCGGTCACCTGACGGTGACCAACGATTCCCTGGGTGGGCACATCGGCGTACGGGACATCATCGGGCCAGAATTCATGCCGCGGATCGGCGCTGGTGCCGTTAAGGACGTCTCGTGCCGCGCTAGCCGGCTGGCCTTCACGGATGAGCAGTCGCATCAGGCTGCCTTGAGTGATCGGGCAAGTCGCGAAGTTGCCGTTCATGCCGACGAACCAGTTCTCGGCGGCACAATGGTGAACATGATCGTCGACGAGCAGGGCGATGAGCACGTTCGCATCGAGGAGGACAGTCACTGATCGTCGTCCTCTAGCTGCCGCACATCCTCGCTAGTGATCGTCCTGCCGAGGTGCGCGACCGGGAGGCCGGTGCGGGCGCTTCTCGCTATCTCGCCCGCGTGGCCCGAGCCGAGTCCGCGGCGGATCAACCCGGCAACGGCCTGACTCAGCGACTGATGGGTATCCCTGGCGATGGCAACCGCCTGAGCATGAAGGTCATCCGGAATGTCGATCGTCGTGCGCATACGAGTAGTATAACTTCACCGCATCATGATGCAATGATGCGATACTTGCTGTCAGGGTGGACGCCAGCGCTGGCGCCGGTCAGCGGCCGCGGGTCAGCGCCCGGCCTCAGTCGGCCGGCATGGTGCTGACCGCGTCCCTGATGTAGCGCCTGATGGCCAGGTCCTCGATCCGGTCGAGCCTGCGCACCAGGTCGCGGAGTTCGGCCAGGAACGCGGCGCGCCGGGCGGCCAGATCATCGCCCTCGAACAGCCCTCGGTTCCTGGTCAGCTGCAAGGCCGTCTGGAACAGCAACGCCGAAACCGACTCCGAGCTGCGCAGCCGGCGCTGGGCCACGTACTGCCGCCCGAGCCCGAACGCCTCGCGGACCACATCGGAATCGGTAATCGCCGGCCGGGAATCGTGCGCCAGCACGTCGGCGACGAGCCGGTACGCCTCGACGAACGGCCGAACCACCACGTGGGACACCAGCGGCCGCATCCCGGCCAGCAGCTCGTCGGCCGCCGCGGGCCCGGACCGCAACCGCGCCTCCCAGGACGGGTCGTGCCGGTCCATCTCCGCGGCGACCTGGCGCCGGTGCTCGTCCCGCTCCTTGAAGTAGAAGTCGAACTTCAGCAGGTCGCGGAGCCGGGCGATCTCGTCCCAGAACGCCTCCACCGGATCCGAAGCGGCCTCGCCCGCCCGGAGCACGGCGAGCTCGCACAGCGCAGTGTCGAGCAGGAAGTGGATCAGCGAGTTCCGGTAGAAGGTCGCCTCGAGCTGGTGCTCAGGCCCGATCAGCCAGACCGGATCCCGGCCCTCCGCGACGAAACTCACCACCCCGCCCGCCACCAGTGCGTCCAGCGTCGCCCGCACCGCCCCGGCCCCGGCCCCGGACCCGGCCCCGGTCAGCGCCCTAGCGCTCGCCGCCCGCGGCACCGAACGGCTCTCCAGGTAGTCCATCCCGTCGGCCAGCCCCAGCCGGATCTGGCCGAACGTCAGGCCGGCTCCCTGCATGGCCAGCAGCACGGTGGTGACCAGGGCCGTCGCCGTGACCGGCATGCCCTGGTTGATCCGCCACGCCACCTCGAACGCGGTCTTCTGCAGGGCCAGCCGCCGCGCCGCCGGGTCCCGAGCCACCACACCACCGACAGGCCCGAGGAACGAAGACATCAGCACCGGCTCGTCGAACCGCACGTAGACCTTGCCGTAGTGGCGCGCCCCCTGGGCCTTGATGAAGCCGTACAGCCAGCCGAACCCTTCTGGCTTCTTCGTCCCGCCCTGGGCGTAGTCGGCGTACTCGGAGATCTCGTGCAGCTGGTCGAACGTGATCGACACCGGCAGCAGCACGATGTCGTCCACCCGCCCGGACAGGTAGACGTCGGCGGCGTAGGACAGCAGGCCGAGCCGCGGCGGCAGCGCCTTTCCCGTCCGCGACCGGGTGCCTTCGATGGACCAGGAAAGGTTGAACCGCTTCTCGAGCACGTACCCGACGTACTCACGCAGCACGTACTTGTACAGCGGGTCGTCGCTGGTCGAGCGCCGGATGAAGATCACGCCGGCCCGGCGCATCAGCGCGCCCATCGGTCCGAACGCCATGTTGATCCCGGCAAACAGGTGGGCCGGCGGCAGGCCAAGCTCCTGCATGGCGGCGGCGAGCACGAGCGTGTCCAGGTTGGACCGGTGCGACCACAAGAAGATGCCCGGGTGGCGCTCCATCGCCGCGCGCACCCGTTCCACCTGGGACTCGTCGTAGTCGATCTGCGGGTCGAAGCCGCGCTGGAAGATCAGCCGGCCGACGGTCGGCATGACATCGATGAGCCGGCGGCTCCAGCCCGCGGCGAGCTCGTCCAGGATCTCCCCGGCCTCGTCCAGCGACGGCACCTCCGAGCCAGGCCCCCGCCGGACCGCGCGCAGCCCGTTCCGGAACCGGCGCGAGGACAGGATCTCGTCCTTGACCAGGCTCGGCGTCTTGTACCTGGGGCCGCGCAGCCGGTACTCGGCCCGGTCGAGCGCCAGCTTGGCCCGGCGGGCCACGTAGGCGGCGAAGTCGTCGTCGTCGGTCGTCTCGGCCCAGCGCTGCCGCAGCGACCCGAGCGTGGCGGGCTCCCCGGCCAGCACCACCGCCCGCCCCGGCTGGCGCGCCAGGATCCGCTGCTGCTGCCGTTCGCCGGGGTGGTACGGATCGTGTCCTGGCCGCAGGTCGGCCACCCGCGCCACGCGCAGGCCCCCGTGCTCCTCCGGCAGCCAGGCGACTCGCACCGGGACCAGCCGGACGTCCCCGTCGCCGTCCAGCAGCGACCGGGGCAGCTCCTCGCCGGCCGGCCCCAGGCTGACCGGCGGCACCGGGCTCCCGCCGGCCGCCGCGATCCGCTCCCGGATCAGCCGCGCCTCCGTCGGCGTGGAGCTCTGGGTGAGCACCACGGTGCCCGGCTGGCCGGCCACGTCAGCCAGCAGCCCGGCCAGATCGTCCGCCGAGGTCACGGCGCCGTCCCAGGGGCGGGCCATTCGGCTAGCAGCTGCACGTACGCGATGCGGATCTCTTCGATCCGCTCCCGCAGATCCCGCACCGTCCAGTCGGCCGTGCTGACCGGCGGCAGCACCGTCACGTCCACCGTGCCTGGGTTGAGCGTGGTCGAGCTGCGCCCGGCCACCGAGTCGGAGTTCCTGATCACGATCGGGACGACCGGCAGGCCGGTCGCCATCGCGATCCGGAAGGCGCCCTTCTTGAACGGGCCGATCCCTTCAGCCGACTGGGTGTCCAGCCGGGTCCCCTCGGGCGCGACCACGATGGACAGGCCCTTGCGCGCGGCCTCTTCGATGGGCGCCAGGGCGGCTACCGCCGAGGTGGTGTCGGCCCGGTCGATGAACGCCGCGTCCATCAGCTTGCCGAGCGGGCCGACCAGCGGGTTGGTCTCGAGTTCCTTCTTGGCGATCCCGGTCCAGTTGTCCTTGACCAGCGCGGCCACGATGAAGATGTCGAAGTTGTTCCTGTGGTTGAACAGGAACACGGCGGGCCGCTGCGCGGTCAGGTTCTCCTCGCCGGTGACGTTCAGCTTCACCCCGCTCAGCGTGAGGACGGCCTCCGGCCAGAACCGGGTCAGGAAGTTGACCCCGACGCGCTTGTTTCTGGTCAGCACGCCCAGGCCCAGCGCGCCGGCCGCCAGGGGGCCGAGCGAGCCGATCGCGGCCAGGTTGCGGATCCGGCCGAGCGGGCCGCCGCCGCCCCGGCTGCTGAACCGCAGGATGGGCCAGCCGCGCCGCTCGGCCACCTTGGTCAGCTCGGGCCCCGGGTTGACCGCCCGCGGGTTGCCGACCAGGTGCATCAGGGCGAGGTCCTCGTCGCCGTCCGCGTAGAAGTAGCTGGACCGCAGGTCGACCCCGTGCTCGGCGGCGAACTTCTGCACGCTGGTGGCCTTGCTGGTGCCCCAGATCACCGGGCGCTGGACCTCGCCGGTCAGCACGCCGTGCTCGTCGACCACGAACCTGTTGCACACCACGTGGTCGATGCCGAGGTAGCGGGCCACCGGCTCGGCCTGCATGGTCAGCGCGGACGAGCTCAGCACCACGGTGTGGCCGCGGCGCTGGTGAGCGCGGACCAGCGCCCGCATCTCCGGGTAGATAAGGTCGACCACGGACTGCCGGAAGATCCGCTCGCCGACCTCGTCGACGTCCTCGGCCAGCCGGCCCTTGGTCGTCCGCACCGCACCCGCGATCACGTTCTCGAACTGGTGCCGGCCCAGCCGGTACTCGACCGCGAGCTGCATCATCTGCAGGAACTCGGCCGCGCCGACCTCCCGGTGGCGCAGCCGGTCCCTGGTGACGGCGGCCACGGTGAACCCGGCCACCAGCGTCCCGTCCAGGTCGAAGAACGCGCCGGTACCAGGGCCAGGCGGGCTCGCGTCGACCTCGGCCACGGAGCCGGGCAGGCGCAGCGGGCCGGTCATGAGGTCCGCCGTCCCAGCTCAACGATCTCGTCGAACCCGGCCTGGAGGCACTTCTCCAGCTGGTCCGCTGCGGGGAACGACGTGGTGTCGTAGCGGAACGCCACGGTGCAGGTGCCCGCGCGGGAGATGAGGATCGCCATCATGGCCACCCGCGGCAGCGGCCCGAGCCCGTACTGCCGGTCCACCCGCGCCCCGGCCAGGAAGGTCTCCTGGGCGTAGCCCGGCACGTTGCTGGCCTGGATGTCCGGCGGGGTGATCCGGTCGATGACCTCGTGCAGCGCCTCGTCGGGGAGCAGGGACAGCACCGGCGCCAGCCGGCCGATCACGTCGATGGCTGGCTCGCTCCGCCCCGCGATCACCTGCTGGCGGACCTGCCGCATCCGCTCGACCGGATCGGACTCGCCGACCGGCGCCGCGATCGTGACCCCGGCGAACCTGTTGCCCGAGGCCGGGTCGTCCGCACCGCGCAGGCTGACCGGCAGGGCCAGCGGAAGCGCGTCGACCGGGACGCCGAGCACCTCGTGGTACCGGCCAAGCCCCCCGCACAGCGCAGCCAGGTACGCGTCGTTCACCGACCCGCCCACAGCCTTGCCCGCCGCGCGCAAGTCGGCGAGGGGCAGCTCGAGCACGACCGTTCGGCTGACCAGGCTACGGCGGCGCAGCAGCGGCGACGGCTCGGCCGCCGGCGGGCTGAGCACCCGGCGGGCCGAATCCGCGAACCCGACGGCCCCGGTCACCGTGGCGCCGGGCCGCGTGATCAGCCGGGCCGCGGTGCCCGCCGCCCGGCCCAGCAGCTTGCGCCCGGCCGTGAACGTGGTCTGCGGCAGCTGCCTGATGCTGTCCCGCAGCAGGTCGCTGCCGCTCACGTCGCGGGGGACCGGCACCGGCGGCATCGGCCGCGGCTCCGGGGCCCGTTCGGTGTCGTAGACCTGCTCGAACAGGGCGATCCCGCCGAGCCCGTCGGTGATCGCGTGGCTGAGCTTGGTCAGCAGCGCGGATCTTCCGTCCTCCAGGCCCTCGACGTACACCGCCTCCCACAGCGCGCGCGAGGTGTCGAGCGGCGACTGCAGCGTCAGCTCGGCGAAGTCGAGCAGCTGGCGCAGCGTGCCGGGGGCGGGCAGCGCGACCCGGCGCAGGTGGTAGTCGAGGTCGAAGTCGGGATCCACCACCCAGCGCGGCGGCGTGGCGGGCAGCGGCGGGATCACCACCTTCTGCCGCATCCTGATGACCACCCGGCTGGCCCGGTCCATCGCCTCGCGCAGCCGGCCCCAGTCGGCCGGGCCGTCGAGGATCTCCAGGTTCAGGAACGCCGAACGCGTGGCCGGATACGCCTCACCGCGGTGCAGCAGGTAATCCAGCGGGCTGAGCTCGTCGGACATGGAGCCCCCTGAAGGATGCGGACTATATGGTGCAAAACTTCCCAGCCGGCGCCCCTCTTACGCAAGCAGGGCCTTACGCAAGCAGCGCCTTACTGCGGCGGCCGGGACACGCACTGGGCGAGGTACAGCTGCTCGCCGAGCGTGTTCATCAGCTCCAGCTGGGTCTCCAGGTAGTCGATGTGGGTTTCCTCGTCCGCCATTATCGTCTCGAGCAGGATCGCGCTCGTCGTGTCCCGGCGTTCCCGGCACAGCGCGATGCCGGGCTTGAGCCGCTCGACCACTTCCACCTCGATGGCCAGGTCGGCCTCGAACTGCTCGCGGATGGTCTGCCCGATGCGCACAGAGAACAGCCGCTGGTAGTTCGGCAGGCCGTCCAGCAGCAGGATCCGGTCGGTGAGGGCCTCGGCGTGCTTCATCTCGTCGAACGACTCGGCGCGGGTGTGCGC
>WNGK01000936.1_pt1 | contig 33162 bp, 30 predicted proteins | sample 5400601 | NCBI WGS metagenome assembly WNGK01 (sample SAMN13153376, study PRJNA577476) | soil metagenome | isolation source: 60 cm soil or saprolite under Garry oak tree replicate 1 | place: USA:California | collected 2016-06-15 | reverse complement strand
CCGAATCCACTTTCTACACCCGCCACGGCGACTGGTTCGCCTACGGCTGTGCGATAATTTCCATTGGAGCGCTGCTCTCACGCTTTACGTTCTGGAAAAACCAAAACCAGTTCCAAAAATTGCAAAAAGGCTGACGCGTCCTCATGAATCAAGAGTTAGTGATGGAATACGAGAAACTGAACAAAAAAGTCCACGAACTTCGGGAGTATCTTTGACGCGGAGAAAGTCCGTCCGCAACTAGCCGAAATCGAAAGGCAGTCCGCCGACCCGAATCTGTGGTCGAATCCGCAGCGATCCCAGCAAGTAATGCGCGAAAAGAAGCGGTTGGAGCACGTGCTCACAACCGATGCCGATCTGGCGCGCCGTGGCGATGACATTGCCGCCTACTTCGACCTCTCTAAAGAAGGCGAGAACGTCGACGGCGATCTGCAGCGCGAAATCGGCAACCTGCGCGAATTGCTCGACCGGCTCGAAACCGAGACGCTGCTGTCGGGCGAGAACGATGCGCGCAATGCGATCGTGACCATTCATCCCGGCGCCGGCGGCACCGAGTCGCAGGATTGGGCCGACATGCTCCTGCGCATGTACCTGAGATGGGCCGAACGGCGTGGCTTTGAGACCGTGCTCTACGACTACCAGCCCGGCGAGGAAGCGGGCCTGAAGTCGGCGACCTTCGCTGTGAATGGCGAATACGCCTTCGGACTTCTGCAGAGTGAAATCGGCGTGCACCGCCTGGTGCGCATTTCGCCCTTCGATCAGGCCAAGCGCCGGCATACGTCGTTTGCCAGCGTTTACGTCTCCCCGGAGATCGACGAAAGCATTGAAATTGTCATCAAGCTGGAAGATATCCGCATCGATACTTACCGCTCGAGCGGCAAGGGCGGACAGCACGTGAACACCACTGATTCTGCCGTGCGCATCACGCACATTGCCACGGGCCTGGTCGCCAATTGCCAGAATGAGCGCTCACAGCACAAGAATAAAGAGCGCGCCATGAGCATGCTGCGCTCGAAACTCTATGAATTCGAGATGGAGAAGAAGCGTGCGGCCACAAAGAAAATTGAAGACTCGAAGCTCGACATCGAATTCGGATCGCAGATTCGTTCTTACGTGCTGCAGCCTTACCGGATGATCAAGGATCATCGCACCAAGACCGAAGTCGGTGACGTTGATCGCGTGCTCGACGGAGACTTGCAGCCGTTCATTCGAGCCTATCTGCTGGCGCGACGTGGAGAGAAGCAGTGAAGACAGCAGCGAAAAAACCTCAAACACCCTTCGGCTCCGCTCAGGGCAGGCAGGGGACACGGAGGACGCAGAGTAAACCGAGGCTTGGCCCGCGCTTCCTCCGTGCGTTTCTATTCGCCGCCGAAAAGCACAAAGGGCAGTTCCGCAAGGCCTCGACGATCCCCTACCTCGCGCACCTGATGGGCGTCTCCTCACTCGTGTTCGAGGCGGGAGGTGACGAAGATCTGGCCATCGCCGCGCTCCTGCACGACGTGGTTGAAGACTGCGGCGGAGCGCCCATGCTCAAAGAAGTCCGCCGTCGTTTCGGGAAGCGCGTCGCGAAAGTGGTCGACGGTTGCACCGATGCCGACACTTATCCCAAGCCGCCGTGGCGCGAACGCAAAGAAAAATACATCCGTCACCTGAAGACTGCCGATGCAGATACGCGCCTGGTCTCGGCTGCCGACAAGCTGAACAATATGCGCTCCATTCTCAGTGACTACCGTGCGATCGGAGAATTTGTCTGGTCACGATTCAACGGGGGACGCGAGGGCACTCTTTGGTACTATCGGACTTTGCTGGATGTATTTCTCCGCCACCGGCGGAATCGCGTCACGCTCGAACTGGAACTGGCAGTGAGCGAACTCGAATTGCTGTCCGCAGGGAAGGCATCTTCCGGCGATCGAAATTCCCAATCCGCCGGCGAGGCATGAAGTTATGGCGCGCATGATCGATCAAATCCGCGCTTCGAAGCTGCCCGCGAACATGATGCAGTTTGCCGCGCGTGGCGCGCTCCAGGTGCCGCCCGCCGAGAACATCGAGATCCTCGTCTATCTGGCCCGGCACAACCCGGTGTTCGGCGAACTGGCTCGCATGACCCTGGCCGGGTGGGACGAAAAGACGTCTTTGGCCGCCGCCGCCGATCCCCAGAGCCCGCGCGAGGTGCTGGACTATTTCGTTTCGCCAGACAATTTACGCCCCAAGTTGCTGCCGGCGCTCCTGGAGAATCCCTCGATATCGGGGGGCCAACTGATGAAGCTCGCGATCGGCGCCTCGCGGGAATCGATCGAGGCTGCAGAAACTGGCCAGCGCCGGCATTGCGCCTGCCGCTGATGCGCCTGTCGCCGAACATCCAGTCGAACACCCAGTCGAACGCGTAGAGTCCGCGACCGAAACGCTAGCCTCGGCAGCGGGTTCCGAGGCTGCCGGCGAAGCGGGGGACGATGAGGTCGTCTCGGACTATCTCCAGGAGCATGCCAACGACATTGCCGCGGAGTGGGACAAGCCATTCCAGGCGATCGGCGGAATTGTTGACTTGCTGGGGCCGGATTATTTCCCAGTTACCGATGTTGCGGAAGCGCCCGCACCTGCCGCTCCAACTCCAGTCGCCGCGCCACAAGCTGCCCCTGAACCCAAGAAGCCCGCCGCCGCGCCCGTGCGCGAGAATGCGCTCCAGAAAATCAATCGCCTCGACGTCAAGGGCCGCATTCAGTTGGCGTTGAAGGGCAACAAGGAGGAGCGCTCCCTTCTCATCCGCGATGGCACCAAGGTCGTGGCACTGGCTGTTCTGGAGGCGCCCAAACTCTCTGACGGCGAAGTGGAAAAATTCGCCAGCCAGAAGAATGTGCTCGAGTCCGTGCTGCGCCAGATTCCGCTGAAGCGCCGTTTCATGAAGAACTACAAGGTCGTGCGGAATCTAGTGTCGAACCCGCGCACGCCGCTCGATTTGGGGCTCGGTTTGATGAAACATCTCTTGATCGCGGATTTGAAAAACATTTCCGCCAACAAGGAGGTTTCAGAGACGGTCCGCAAGCTGGCGCTGAAAATGTACAAACAGAAAGAAGAGCAAGCGGCCAAGAAGTAGGCCGCAAAGACTTGACACAATCTGACCCCATCGCCGAACTTCTCAAGCGTGCCCGGACAATTGCCGTGGTGGGCCTCTCGTGCAACCCGTTGCGTCCCAGCTACGGGGTTTCCGCCTACATGCAGATCCACGGATATCGCATCATCCCGATAAATCCGCAAATCGAGGAGTGCCTGGGCGAGAAGGCTTACACGTCGCTGGTCGAAGTGCCAGAGAGCATCGACATCGTGAATATTTTCCGCCGTCCGGAATTTGTGGAGGAGATTGTCGACCACGCCATCCAACTGAAAGTCCCCGCAATCTGGATGCAGGAAGGCGTGATCCACGAGAAAGCCGCGGAAAAGGCCCGCCTGGCTGGGATATTGGTAGTGATGGACCGCTGCATCCTCAAGGAACATCACGAGCGATTCAGATAAGCCGCCCGACGCCCACGAATACCACGCTGGCATCGTCGCGCACACCAGATCCGTTGGCGAACGTCCGCACGTCATCCACGATGCTCACGGCCGAGGCCCCCGGCTTCGCCGCATGTTCCGCGAGACGGCACAAACCGTATTCTTCCGCGTTTGCGTTCTCTGCCTCGGTGATGCCGTCGCTATAGAAGATCAGCTTCGATCCCTCAGACAACGAAATCTGCGTCTCGGAATAGTCCCCACAGCCAAGGCCTAGGGGCAAGCCGCGCTCTGTCTCCAGAAAGTGTTCGCCCTTCGCGTCGACGAACAGCGGAAGCAAATGTCCCGCGTTGGCGAAAACTACGGTGCGCGTTGCAGGGTCGAGCACGGCATAGACCATGGTCACAAATTTTCCGGCGGGAAAATCGTCCACGAGCAACTGGTTCAGTTTGGTCAGCACCTCGCCCGGCGTGCAGCAGGCTTCGGCCAGAGAGCGCAACATGCCGCGCGTTGCCGACATCAGCAGTGCGGCGGCGGTGCCTTTGCCCGAAACGTCGGCCAGAACCAGACCCCAGCGCCCATCGGGGAAAGGAATAAAGTCGTACCAGTCGCCGCCCACGGCACGCGCGGGCACGCTCAGGCCGGAAACCACAAACCCGGGAATATAAGGAGAACTCTTGGGCAGTAGCGCCTGCTGAATGACGCGCGCCTCGTCGGCTTCACGCTGCAGGGCGGTACTCTCCGCGCGCTCCGACTGAAACCGCCGCGCGTTGTGAATGGCCACGGCGACGTGATCGCACAGTGCCTGCAGGATTCTCAATTGCTGGCGCGGAAAGCCGTCCACCTCAGGATGCGACGCCGTGAACACGCCCACCAGTCGCGAGCCCACGTGCAACGGAATGGCCACTTCCGAGAGCGTCGACGCCTCGCATCCAATGTAGTACTCGTCCTTGCGCACATCGGGAGCGTAGCGCAGCTGACCGTTCGCTGCGACGTAGCCAACCATCCCCTCATGGCCGATCTTCAGGCGATGTCCTTTGCCGTGCAGACTGCATCCACGCACTCCGGTCAGCACCATCTCGCCGCGATCCTCGTCGTGCAAGTAGATGCTCGCCTCCAGACAACCGAAGGAATCAGCTACTTCGTTGACGACGCTGTCGATGAGTTGGTCGAGGTCGAGAATCGATGTGATTCTCTGCGCGGCTTTTTGCACACGCTGGAGGTCATCGACAAGATCGACAGGGAGAGCGCGAGCGGGATGAATTTCGTTGACTGCGGCATTAGGAATCGTACCCATAGGATCAATCCTTCTCGCTGAAGGGGGCCTTCGTAGACCCTTGCTGATGCCGAAATAGATGTCGCGTCGGGACGTTAAGATTCTTTCTTTAGTGACGGATCGCCGCCTTCGCCAGCCCGCGAACGCTGGCGTTTGACCTCTTCCTTGCGCTCTCGAATGCGCTTCTCAACCCCTTCATTCGTAGGGTGGTAATAGACGCGGTCGCGGAGATTATCCGGCAGACATTGCATGTCGGCGACTTTGGCCTCGAGGTCGTGTGCGTATTGATATCCCCGGCCGTAGCCGAGGCCCTTCATCAAACTCGTGGGAGCGTTGCGCAGGTGCAGGGGGACCGGATCAGCTGCGGTCTGCTCGACATCCTGCTGAACGTCGCCGTAAGCGGTGTACAGTGCGTTCGACTTGGGCGCCACAGAAAGATAGACGACCGCCTGCGCCAGCGCGAGATTTCCTTCCGGCATACCGATGAAGTCAACCGCATCACGGGCCGCCATGCACAGCGACAGCGCATTCGGATCGGCCAGCCCGATATCTTCCACCGCCATCCGCACCACGCGCCGCGCGACGTAAAGCGGATCTTCACCAGCCTCGAGCATGCGGCCAAGCCAGTACAAAGCGGCGTCGGGATCGCTGTTGCGCACCGATTTGTGCAGCGCCGAAATCAGGTTGTAGTGCTCTTCGCCGGACTTGTCGTAGAGCAGAATGCGCTTCTGCAGCGCGTCGCGGACGATTTCGTCGGTGATCTCCCGCACGCCCTGTGAGTTTCTCTGGGCCAGCCCCGCGGCAACCTCCAAAACGTTATAGGCACTACGCGCGTCGCCGCTGGTGTAACTCGCGATTTTCTTCAGCACATCGTCGGACGCAGTGAGATTCTTTTCTCCGACACCGCGTTCGTGGTCGGTAAGAGCCCGCCGGAGCAGCAGCACGATTTGGTCTTCAGTGAGCGGCTTCAGCACGTAAACGCGGCAGCGCGAGAGCAATGCGGAATTGATTTCGAATGACGGATTCTCCGTGGTCGCGCCGATTAGCCGGATGTTGCCCTTCTCCACGTGTGGCAGAAACGCATCCTGCTGCGCCTTGTTGAAGCGATGAATCTCGTCGATGAACACGATTGTGCGCGTGCCGTACTGCCGCGCCCGCTCGGCGTCGGCCATGACCTGCTTGATCTCTTTGATTCCCGCCAGCACCGCAGAGAACTCGATGAACTCCGCCTTGGTCATATGCGCGATGATCTTCGCGAGCGTGGTCTTGCCCGTCCCCGGAGGGCCCCAGAAAATCAGCGAGCCCGTGTCGTCGCGGTCCACCTGAGTGCGCAGCGGCTTGCCGGGACCGATCAGGTGTTCCTGCCCGACGTATTCCTCGAGCGTCCGCGGACGCATGCGGTCAGCCAGCGGCCGCGTCGCATCGGCGGCGCTACCGGCATTCGGGATGGGCTGGAACAGACTCACGGTTTCAGCTTAACCCAGAAGAGGATTGCGGTCGACCAGCTCTGCGGCATCTCGGGGGATGACTTTTGAAGGTCACCTCCCACCGAGCCCCGAGAGAGCGGTACGGTGAGGTTAGGTGCGCGTCCCGAAGGGACTCTTGAGAGTAGCCCGGCGTTTTCACAGTCTGTTACGAAACTCAGTTGAAACTGTCGACGTCGAGGAAAACGGTGAGAAGATCGAGGAACGACGGGATCGCTTATGTCTAAAGGGTGGGCAGGACGCAGGGCACGCTGTTTACGGTGATGCTGGAGGAGTTGATTCCCGGCGATCACGTCTGCCGGGTCACAGAGGCGTTTGTCGGCAGGTAGGAGATCGATGGGTTGGGATTTGTGCGGTCGGAAGCGGCGGAAACCGGGCGGCCGGGTTACGATCCGCACGATCTGCGGCTTAAGGCAGCAACCGGCCTCTTGAAGTTCGGAACAGAAGCAGATGTAACCCGGCTTCAACCCACCGATCAACCAAGGAGTCAGCGAGTTTCGTACCAGACTCTGGAACTCCGGGCTATTTTCAGTGGTCCCTCCGGGACTCTCCGACCGGCTGATAGCTGAGAGCTACAGCCCGTATTTCTTCATCAAATGCCGGAACGACCGGTAGGAGATTCCCAGCACGTCGGCGGCTTTGGTCTGCACGCCGCCGCTCTGCTGGAGCGCATTCTGCAGCAGCGAGCGTTCAATGCCCGCCACGTAGCTTTCCATTCCTACCCCTTCGGGAAGGGTCACATCGGGCCCGATTTCCGGCAGAGTTCCGCTGCCGGCAGCGGCTGCTGCGGCACGCGCCTTCGGGCGTTCGGCGGGAAGCTCGACGTGCAGTTCGTCGGTGGTTTCAAGGGCCACTGCGCGCTCGACGGTGTTCTCCAACTGGCGAACGTTCCCCGGCCACTCGTATCCGCACAATGAATCGAGCGACGGAGCATTGACGCGCAAAATGCTGCGGCCCGCGGCGCTCGCATATTTCTTGAGGAAGTGGTTGACCAGCAGGGGAATGTCTTCCCGGCGCTCGCTCAAGCAAGGCACGCGGATCGGAATCACATTCAACCGGTAGTAAAGATCCTCGCGAAAAAGGTTTTCCGCGACCGCTTTGTCGAGATCGCGATTGGTGGCGGCAATCACGCGCACGTCGATTGCAATTTCGCTGGTGCTGCCCACGGGGCGCACCGTGCGCTCCTGCAGGACACGCAGCAGTTTCACCTGCATCGCCAGAGTCATTTCGCTGATTTCGTCGAGGAAGATGGTGCCGCCGTCCGCAACTTCGAACAGGCCACGCTTGTTCTGGTTGGCGCCGGTGAATGCGCCCTTCAGGTAGCCAAAGAGTTCGCTCTCGAGCAGAGTCTCAGGGAAGGCACCGCAGTTAACGGAAACGAACGCGTCGGTGGCGCGCGGCGAACAGACGTGGACGGCGCGGGCGACAAGTTCTTTACCGGTGCCACTCTCGCCGTGGATCAAAACGGTCGAGGCCGTGGAGGCGACGGTGCGCACCGTCTGCTTCAGCTTCTCCATGGCGGCGCTCGATCCAATGATGTTGTCGAGCGAGTTGCGGGTCGCGGCATCGCGGCGCAGGGCAAAATTCTGCTTGCTGAGATTGAGTTTCTCGACCGCACGGTTGATCGCCAGCTTGATTTCATCGACCAGTCCGGGACTCTTGCGGATGTAGTCGGTGGCGCCTCCGGCTTTTACCGCTTGCACGGCGGCTTCGTAGTCGTCCACCGCTGTGATCAGGATAACGGCGGAGTCGGGCGAAACCCGGTGGGCGTGGCGCAGCACTTCGATGCCGTCGATATTCGGCATCTTGATGTCGGTGATGATGACGTCGTAGAGGGCGCCGTCAATCTTGTTTTTCGCGGTCTGCCCGGCCTGCACGGTCTCGACGCGGTGTCCCTCGCGGCGCAGAGAGATGTCGAGCATTTCGCAGATGGAGCGTTCGTCGTCGCAGACGAGGATATTAGCCACGCAAGCCTCCTCCGGCTCCGGCCGCAGCCGCCGTAGGCTGCGACGCGACCAATTTCCGGGCCTTGTCTGCCACGACGGCAGCGTTGTCATCCGTCGAGACGGGCCGCTCGGCATCGAGGCGGCGCAACCTCAGCACAAATGTGGTGCCTTGCCCCGGATTGGATCGCGCCCAAACCTTGCCTTCATGCGCCTGCACAATCTGGTAGACGATCGCCAGCCCAAGCCCGGTGCCGCCTTCGAAGTCGGACTGGAAGGGCTCGAAGATCTTCTCGATCTGCTGCGGCGTCATGCCCGATCCGGTGTCGATGAAAGAAACCTGCCAGTCGTCGCCCAGAGACTCGACCGCAGCCGTCAGCCTTCCACCATTTTTCATGGCGCGGACCGCATTCTCACAAAGATTCCAGAACACCTGTTTGAGCTTGTCTCCATCGGCTATGGCCCACGCCTGACGCACCGCAAACCGGCGGTCGATGGTAATGCCGGTTTTCTCTGCCGTCATGCGATGATCCATGAGCGTCAACGTGTCTTCGACGGATTGAATCAGGTCGACCCGATCAAAGTGATACTGCTTGGTGCGGGAGTAAGCCAGAAAATCGGTGATGATGCTGTTCAGCCGCTGTGACTCGCGGGTCACGATGTCGAGCAGGCGGCGGTGGTCATCGTTCATCTCGGGGACGCCGGACAACATACTGACCGAACCCGCAATGGAAGTCAGCGGATTGCGGATTTCGTGCGCAATAGCCGCAGCCAGCCGGCCGACGGCCGCCAGTTTGTCCTGCATCCGGACTTCACGCTCCAGGCGGCGAATCTCGGTAAGATCGTCGAGAACGTAGACGTACCCCAGTTCCCCGCGCTCCGGCACGGTCAACGCTGTCACTCGCACCCGGACCGTTTTGCGGAATTTCTTCGGCGCATCGAAGCGTACTTCTCCGTGGGTCCGTTGCGATTCCACGGTGGGTAAAGGATCCACAAACAATTGATGCACCGGCGCACCCACCAGTTCAGACGGGCCGCGCTCCAGCAGTCGCTGGGCGGCGGCGTTGACCAGCGTAATCCGCCCATCGAGGCCGGTGGTGATCAGCCCGCTACTGATGGAGTGAATGATGTTTTCGTGCAGCGCCTGCAGATTTTCGAGCGCGCCGCTGGTGTCCTTCAGTTGTACGCCCACCTGCCGCAGTTTTGCGGTGAGCAGTCCGGCCAGGTAGGCCACCGCCAGGAAGGCAAAAAGGTTGACGAAAATGATGGCCTGCAGCGCCTTCGGACCGGGGTGAGTGGTGCAGTAGGAAGGAACCACGCCATAGTAGTTCAGTTCCAACACCGCACCGTAAAGAATGAACGCCAGGGCGGCCACGAGGTGCGCCCACACGCGCGGCAGCAGCACGCTGGCGACGATGATGACCAGGGGATAGAGGAAATTAAGCGAGCTGTCCCATCCTCCAGTTTCGTGGATGACGATGCTGACTAGAAACAGATCGGTTAGAACTTGAAGCGAGGCCTGCAGGCGGTGCTCCTGCCAGAAGGAGAGCAGCAGCACGTAGAACAGCGAAAGGCTGTACCAGAACAGAATTGTAGTGACGAATAGCCGCATGGGCAGCGGCGCCGGACTGAAGTGGGCGACCGCCAGCTCAATGGCAAGCAGCAGGGTCAGAATGAAAATGCGGACCCGAACCAGCCATACCAGCCAATTGCGCTCGTCGAACGTCGATTGCATTGCGATCTCAGGTCTTCGTATTCGGTCTTCGGTCTTGGGCAGGCTCCCAGGTGTCAGGCCCTGACCTAAGACCTGACACCTAAGACCCAAGACCCGATTTTTTCCTAGCCAGCCAGCTTGGCGATCATGGCGAACAGCGGCATGTAGAGAGAGATCACGATGCCGCCGACGCTAACACCCAATATGGCGATGATGACCGGCTCCAGCATGGCCAGCATGTCCTTGGTGGCGGCGTCGACTTCTTCTTCGTAGAAGTCGGCAATTTTCTGCAGCATCGAGTCCATGGCGCCGGTAGCCTCGCCCACGCCAATCATCTGCGTCACCATGTTGGGGAACACGCCGCACTCCCGCAACGGGTCTACGATGGTGCGTCCTTCTTCGATGGCCTTGCGCACCTTCATCAGCGCCTCTTCGAGCACGGCGTTGCCTGAGGTTCTGGCCGTAATGGACAAGCCTTCCAGAATCGGCACACCCGAGGTAATCAGGGTGCCCAGCGTACGCGTGAAACGGCCGACTGCGATCTTGCGCAATAGCGACCCGATCACGGGGATGAAGAGCAGCATCTTGTCGAAGTAGTAGCGCCCACGAGGATGCTTGCGGATCTGCTTGACTCCGAAGAAGAGAGCAAAGCCGCCCACACCGAACATCCACCAGAAAGTCTGCACGAACGAACTCAGACCCATAACGATGCGCGTGGGAAGTGGCAGGGAAACGCCCAGTCCGGCAAACAGGTTGGCGAAGATGGGCACCACCCACTTCAGCAGTGCGCCGACGATCAACCCGGCCATACTGACCACAGCGACGGGATAGATCAGCGCCGACTTCACCGCCGATTTCAAGCGCACCGCCTTTTCGACGTAGGTCGCGAGGCGCTGCAGAATGATGTCGAGAATACCGCCGGTTTCACCGGCCTCGATCATGTTGGTAGTGAGGTCGTCGAAGACCACGGGATACTGGCGCATGGCGTTGGCCAGCGTAGCGCCGCCTTCCACCGTGGTTCGCACGCCGGTCAGAACTTTTTGGAATGCCTGGTTTTCCTGGTTGGCCGCCAGGATTTCCAGACACTGCACCAGCGGCAGGCCGGCATCGATCATGACCGAGAACTGGCGAAAGAAGATCGCAATGTCCTTGGTTCCGACCTTGCCCGAGCCGAATGTGGGCATGGAAAATTCCTTGCCCTTTTCGCGAATTGCGCCAGGCGTGATGCGTTCGCGACGCAACGCCTGCGCCAGCGACTGCTTGTTTGCTGCCATCCGCTCGCCGGAAATCTTTTGCCCGGATGCGTCCTTGCCGGAAAATGTAAAGACTGGCATGTTTAGCTTCTCCTCGAGGTACCGGTTTCGTAAAAATGGTGCTGGTTCAAATCTTTATGCTCCCGCCGCGCTAGTGCTTGGATGGAGCGGCTCCTCTGGCCAGAGTCGTTCCCGCCGTAGTCGGACGGTTCGTCAGACTGGCGCCGCGGTTGATCATTTCCTGCAATTCATCCGTATTGCTGGAACGCGCCATGGCGGTTTCCAGCGTGATCTGCTTCTGGAAATAGGCTGTGGCCAGCGACTGGTTAAATGTCTGCATCCCGAATTTTTCCTGTCCCGACTGCATGGACGAGTAGATCTGGTGAATCTTGTCTTCGCGAATCAGGTTGCGTACGGCGGCGTTGGGCACCAGAATTTCCATGATCATGGCCCGGCCTTTGCCGTCGATCCGCTGTAACAAGCTTTGACACATGATGCCTTCCAGAACCAGCGACAGCTGAGCGCGAATCTGGGGCTGCTGATGCGCCGGGAAGACGTCGATGATGCGGTTGATGGTCGAGGTTGCCGAGTTGGTGTGCAGCGTGCCGAACGTCAAGTGCCCGGTTTCGGCGATGCGCAGCGCCGACTCGATGGTTTCCAGATCGCGCATTTCGCCGATCAGCACTACGTCAGGATCTTCACGAAGTGCGGCGCGCAATGCGTCGGTGAAGCTCTTGGTATCGGCATGAAGTTCACGCTGGTTGACCAGGCAGTTCTTGTTCATGTGCACGAACTCGATCGGGTCCTCGATGGTAAGAATGTGGTCGTGGCGCTCGCTGTTGATCTTGTCGATCATGGCCGCGAGCGTGGTGGATTTGCCCGACCCAGTCGGACCGGTCACCAGCACCAGGCCGCGGGGCTTGTCGCACATCTTGCTGACGACGGGCGCCAAACCGAGCTGATTGAAAGATTTGATCTCGAAAGGAATCAAGCGGAAGACAGCGGCTGTGGCACCGCGCTGGTTGAAGACGTTGGCGCGGAAGCGAGCCAGGCCTTTTAACCCAAAGGAGAAGTCCAGTTCGAGGCTTTCTTCGAAGCGGTGCTTCTGGGAATCGGTCATGACGCTGTAGGCCAATTGCTTGGTCTCGGCCGGCGTCATCTGCGGCAGATCGAGCGGCACCAGGTGGCCGTGCACTCGAATCTGGGGCGGCGAATTGGTCGTGATGTGCAAGTCGCTGCCGTTCATCTCCAGCATTCTTTTGAGCAGATCGCTTAACGACAATCCCATGGCAAATTCCTTCCCTTTCAGTTGCTACTTCCGAATCAATGAATCGTTTCGCGGGCGACTTCCTCGAGCGTGGTCATCCCCGCCGCCACCTTGATCAGTCCGCTGCGCCGGAGAGTGATCATGCCTTGCTCGATCGCCTTCTTTTTCAATTCCAATGAGGAAGCCCCGACCAGAACCAACTCCCGGATCACGTCGTCGACCTCCATGACCTCGTACAGACCGCAGCGGCCCTTGTATCCAGTGTTGTTGCAGACCCCGCAGCCCTTGCCCTTCTGGATCTTCACCGTCTTCGCTTCCTCGGGAGTGAAGCCCGCTTCGATCAGGGTCTGGACGGGCACGTCCATGGGCTCGATGCAGTCCTTGCAGATGCGCCGAACCAGGCGCTGCGCGCAAATCAGGTGGACCGAGGTCGCAACCAGGAACGGCTCAATACCCATGTTCATCAAGCGGGTAATCGTCTCCGGAGCGCCATTGGTGTGCAGCGTGGAGAGCACAAGGTGGCCCGTGAGTGCGGCCTTGATGGCAATTTCCGCGGTTTCAAAATCGCGGATTTCGCCGACCAGAATGATGTTGGGATCTTGCCGCAGGAACGATCGCAGAGCCGCGGCAAAGTTCAATCCGATCTGCTCCTTCATCTGCACCTGGTTGACTCCGCCCAACTGGAACTCGACCGGATCTTCGGCGGTCATGATGTTCGTATCGGGCTGGTTCAGGCGTGAGATCGCCGAATAGAGCGTGTTGGTTTTGCCGGATCCCGTGGGTCCCGTGACCAGCACCATGCCGTAGGGCTTGAGGATGGCTTTTTCGAATTTCACCAGCGACTCGGCCTCGAATCCGAGTTTCGTCATGTCGAGACGCAGGTTCTCCTTGTCGAGCAACCGGAGCACGATTTTCTCGCCCCATAGTGTGGGCAACGTGCTGACGCGGAAGTCGAGCTGTTTCTTGCGGCCCCCGACGTTCATCTTCAACATGATGCGGCCGTCCTGCGGCAGGCGTTTCTCGCTGATGTCTAGTTTCGACATGATCTTCAGGCGGGAGGTGATGGCGTCCTTCAACTTCAGCGGCGGAGACATGATTGACTGCAGCACGCCGTCAATACGGAATCGGACACGGAATTCTTTCTCGTACGGTTCAATGTGGATGTCGCTGGCCCCCCGCTTTACAGCGTCGCCAAGAACGACGTTCACAAGTTTGACCACTGGAGCTTCGTCGGCCGCTTTTTCCAGCTCGGCCAACTCCATTTGCTGCTCTTCCGATTGCAGTTCGACGTCGCTGTCGCCAATCTCGGACATCGACTGCATTACTGTTGCGAGATCTTCTTCCTTGGTCGAGCCGTAGGCTTTTTCAATCCCCGCGAGAATGGAGCTTTCCGAAGCCACGACCGGCTCGATATTGAAGCCGGTCATGAACTTGATATCGTCCATCGCGAAGACGTTTGTAGGGTCGACCATCGCGATGGTGAGCGATGCGCCCACGCGGCTTAACGGAAGAATCTGGTAGCGTTTGGCGGTCTCGAAAGGAATCAGCTTGACGACTGCAGGATCGATTTCAAAATAAGAAAGATTGATGGCGGGAACGCCGTATTGGCGGGAGAGAAAATTGGTGACATCCTCATCCGTGAGGAAGCCGAGCTTCACCAGGGCGGAGCCCAGGCGACAGCTCTGTTCCTTCTGAGCCTTAGTCGCTTGTTCCAACTGCTCTGGGGTAATGATCTTCTCTTTGACGAGAAGGTCACCCAGCCGTTGAGACATACACAGAACTCCTATCCACTAGGGTGGAACGATGTCTCGCACTTGTGCGGGCATAGCGCAAACGGCCGCCCATCAATGGGGAAAGGCGCAGCTCATTCGCGTTGACATAAATTGTCAACGCTGGCGGATTACTTCACCAGTAACTTTGGTACTTGGACCTGACGGAGCGTTCCGGTCGCAGACTGGTGCTTGCGGCTGAACTCCACGCCAAATGCTTGTTTTCCAGCTTTTAATGCGCAGCCTGCCGGCTCAAGTACATGCACTTCAGTAAGTCTCGTTGCACTTCGTATGGGTCACGCGACCACCACAGGGCGTACTCGACTAGACTCAAGTTGAGGATTCCTTAACGTGTCGCGGGCGCGCAGAGATAGAGATAGAGAGAATGACGTCCGCCAGTACTATCACGCCCTTTATCGTGCCTGGGGAGGCCAGCACTGGTGGCCAGCCGAAACGCGCTTCGAGGTTATCGTCGGAGCGTATCTGACGCAGAACACGGCATGGACCAACGTGGAACTTGCGTTGGCAAATTTGCGCACCGCAGAGATATTAAGTGTTAAAGGAATTCGAGGCGTGACGCTCGACAAACTCGAGAAGGTGATTCGCCCCTCAGGATATTTCCGCCAAAAAGCGGCACGCCTCAAGACGTTCGTCACCTTCCTCGACAACAAACACGGGGGCTCGCTGGATCGACTCTTTGCCCAACCGACCGACATGCTTCGCGAAGAACTGCTCAGCTTGAACGGCGTCGGTCCGGAGACCGCGGACTCGATTCTGCTCTATGCGGGGAATCATCCGGTCTTCGTCGTGGACGCGTACACGCGCCGCATCCTCGATCGGCACAAAATCCTGCCGGAGAAGACGGGTTATGAGGAAATTCGGGAACTGTTCCAGCGAGCCTTGGCGCCCGTCGCTCACGAGCAACAACGAACGCCAGCGCCGCAACGTGAACCGGGAATCCGCGGCGCTGCTCATCCGCCCTCGGCAATGAGCACGACGGCGCGCACCGCGCTGGTACAGGTTTACAACGAGATGCACGGGCTCATCGTTGGAGCGGGGAAAAACTACTGCCGAAAAACTAAGGCTGCTTGCGATGGATGTCCGCTCCGGCCATTCCTGCCAGCGGACAACAGCGCCACCAGGACTCAACCATAAAAGGCAGAGTAGGGAAACAGGTCACAGAGGACCATATCCCGTCTGGTTCTTTACCCGGCTCTGTGCACGACCTACAATTGCACCTTCCCCCCACGGAGAGCCAGCATGAAAATCCAAGGCATCGAGAACATGTCTTCCGATCAGTTGCGATTTGAGTTGCAGCGGGGCGCCAGGATTGTCTGCTACCAGTACTGTGTTTCGCTCCTGGTGATCACCCTTCGCCGGTCATCCGACGCCTATTACATACCTGCCGGAGAGAGCGCAGTCGCCAAGGGATTGCCCTGGACCCTGCTTAGCCTGGTAATGGGTTGGTGGGGAATTCCGTGGGGACCGATCTTCACGGTGCAATCTCTCATCGTGAATTTCAAAGGCGGGAAGGATCTCACGGCAGACTTCAGCGCGTCCATGACTCGCCGGGCCGTTCCTGCACCGGGCGTCATCCAGGCCGTGAAGTAGTAGCCATGATGATACGTATTGGCCTTCGCTGTGCGACTCTCTTGCTTGCTCCCGCTATTCTTGTCTCGGGACCGCAAGCGCTGCGGGAGTCAGCGCATTCCGCGGGCGTGCTCGTCGGGACTGCGGTCCGTCCTTCTCTGTTTTCCGAAGCTGCCTACTCGGCCACCCTGGCGCGCGAATTCAACATGGTCGAGCCTGAGGACGCGATGAAATGGTGGACGGTGCGGCGGAACGCGGGCACATTCGACTTCAGCGAGGGCGACGAAGTCGTCCGCTTCGCCCAGGCGCACGACATGAAAGTGCGCGGACACTGCCTGGTGTGGGATCACGACAATCCCGAGTGGCTTGCGCAAGGCCACTTCACGCCCCCTCAGTTGTCGCGCATGCTGCAAGAGCACATCGGCACGGTGGTGAAGCACTATGCCGGCCAGGTCTTCGCCTGGGATGTTGTGAATGAAGCGCTCGATGAGACTGGCCGGGTCAAGGATTCCCCGTGGTACAACCAACCCGGCATCGGACTGTCTGACAAGGGCACGGCCTACGTCGAGCAGGCCTTTCGCTGGGCGCATGACGCCGACCCACAGGCGCTGCTCTTCTATAACGAAAACGGTGGCGAAGGCCTCAATCGCAAATCCGATGCCGTCTATGCCATGGTGAAGGATTTCAAGCACCGCGGGGTCCCTATCGACGGAGTCGGCCTGCAGATGCATATTTCGCAGCTTGATTTCGACACCGCAGCCGTCGCCGCTAACATCGCGCGCCTAACCGCGTTGGGTCTGCAGGTTCACATCACCGAACTCGATGTATCCCTCCCGGTTGACTCCGGTGGCGTGACCCGGAACGACGATCTTCTTCATCAGGCTGAGGTCTATCGCGGAGTGGTCCGGGCATGCCTGCAAAATCCAAGCTGCACCGCGATTCAAGCTTGGGGATTCACCGACAAATACTCGTGGATCGGGTCCCACTCTCATGGCACACGTGGTGCCGCTCTACCGTTTGACCGTGCCTACAAGCCCAAGCCCGCATACGACGCCATATTTGAGGAGCTTTCGACCAAACGCGTTCGTGTGGGGCCAGGTCTCTGACCCGGCCGCGCACCGTTCATCCCGATAACTGAGTGGTTTCGCCGCCTAGCCGTGCAGCGTACGCCCGAGGCAGTGCATCTATAATGACTTGCACATCCTGGCGGTTTGGAGTGTGTGACAAGCACGTCGGGATGCGGAATGCCAGTGGCGCAGCCAACCTCAATTCCGCCGCAGAAGACGTCGCATCGCAAGCAGGTCATCATTCTGCTCGCGATTTCTGTTTTTCTTTTGCTGGCCATTCTGGTTTCACAAACTGCCTTTGACCTGACCTTCCTGCGTCCCGGAAACAATCAGGACATCGTCGTCTTCGCCGCTCTCTCGGCGCTGATCTTCCTGCTGTTTGTGGCTCTCACCTTTGTCCTGATGCGCAATCTGTTGAAGCTCTTTGCCGAGCGGCGGCTGGGAGTGCTGGGCTCGAAGTTTCGCACACGCATGGTCGCCGGGGCACTTCTACTGTCGTCTTTGCCGGTGATGGTTATGTACTGGTTCGCCTACGGATTGATGAATCGCTCGATCGACAAGTGGTTCTCGACTCCGGTGGAGGAGGTGCGCGCCGACACTCACGCCATGGCCACTCTACTGGCCAGCTATGCCATGCAGAACGCGCGAGCCGAAGCCTTCGCCATTGCGGCCTCTCCCGAGATCGACCGCGGCTTTTCCGGGCACGGATTCTCGGGCGTGGTCAGCGAGTTTCAGCACCACGAACAAACACTGCAAGGTGGATTTGCTCTGGCGGTGCGGGACGACAATGAAGAGGCCAGTTTCAACGCTCCTGCCCCATGGGCAGTTCTGAAAAACAAATTGCCGTTGGCCGACGCGGTCGTGGGGCATCCCGCTCAATTTAACTGGCAGCAGACGGACTACACGTTGGGCAGCGCTCCGGTCGAGGGCGGAGGCCTGATTTTAGTGGCGATTCCTCTTCCGAGCGAGTTCTCGCAAACGGTGCGCCAGGTCGAGGCCAGCCAGCAGCGCTATTACGATCTAGCCCGCGAGCGGAAGCTCGTGCGTCGCACCTACATGGGCCTGCTGCTGCTGCTCACCATGATCGTGCTCTTTGTCACCACCTGGCTTGCGCTATTCCTTTCAAAGATTGTCACGCGCCCGCTGTCAGCCTTAGCCGAGGCTACACAGGAAATCTCGCGCGGGCGCCTCGACTACCGCGTGCCGGTTAGCTTCGCCGACGAGATTGGCGACCTGGTGCGCTCCTTCAACCGCATGGCGGAAGATCTAGAAGGCAGCCGCCGGCAGATTGAGGCCTCTAGCCGTGACCTCAGCGCGGCCAACGCGGAACTCGACCAGCGCCGCCGGCAGATGGAAACCATCCTCGAGAGTATTCCTACCGGCGTGCTCTCGCTGGATGCCTCGCGACGTGTGACCCACGTCAATCAGGCGTTGCTCCGTATGTTTCATCCCGACGCCGGACACGACAGTGCGCCTCAAATTCTTCTCGGAGCGTCTCTGGCGGATGTGTTCCCTGCCGAAGTTCTGGAGGATTTCGAACCTCTACTCCGGCGTGCTGACCGCATGGGCATGACCACCAGCCAGATGAAAATGCAGTTGCCCCGGGCTTCGTTAAACGTCGCCGTCACCGTCGCCACTCTCAAGCATCAAGGCGAGGGCTCCGGATATGTCGTGGTGTTCGAAGATCTCTCCGACCTGCTGAAGGCGCAGAAGCAAGCCGCCTGGCGCGAAGTGGCGCGCCGGGTCGCACATGAAATCAAGAATCCGCTGACGCCCATCGCCTTGTCGGCGGAGCGCATTCAGCGCCATCTGGACCGTGCCACGCCGGACGACCCCGCGTCGCTCGGGGTCGTACGCAGCTGCGCGGAGACCATCGCCGGGGCGGCGGAGACGGTGCGCCGGCTGGTCGACGAGTTCGCGACACTCGCTCGGTTTCCCGTCGCCAAACCGCAGCCCGCAGATATTAACGAAGTCATTGAAAACGCGCTCTCCATGTTCAACGGCCGGCTGGACGGAATTGAGGTTCACACTACGCTGGCCTCCGATTTGCCGAAGGTCATGGCCGACAGCGAGGCAATCAAGCGCGCCATAGCCAACCTTGTAGACAACGCCGCTGAGGCGTCCCAAGATTCAGTAGTGCGAGAAATCGAGATTTCGACTGCACTGGTGGCGAGCCGCGACGCGGTCGAGATTACCGTCGCCGATACAGGCCACGGCGTGACCCGCGAGCTCAAGGAAAAACTCTTCCTGCCCTATTTCTCCACCAAAAAGCGCGGCACCGGACTCGGCCTGGCCATCGTCAGTCGCATCGTGGAAGATCATCATGGCTCGATCCGGGTGGAAGAGAACCATCCCATCGGCACGCGGTTCATTGTTGAGCTTCCCGTAGTGCCCGAACCCGCGCCGGCTGCGGTCACCGTTCAACATGCATAACATCCTCATCGTTGACGACGAAGCCGGAATTCGCGACTCTCTCGCCGGCATCCTGGCCGACGAAGGCTATGCTGCCTCTTCCGTGGGGAGCGGCGAGGCCTGTCTCGACCTGCTGCGCAAGACCGCATTTGATGTGGTGCTACTCGATATCTGGCTCCCCGGCGTCGACGGCCTCGCGACTCTGGAGAGGATTCGAGAGTTCGACAATCCTCCCGAAGTCATCATGATCTCCGGCCACGGAACCATTGAGACCGCCGTGCGGGCCACGAAGCTGGGCGCCTACGACTTCCTGGAAAAGCCGCTCTCCCTCGAAAAAACTCTGATCCTGGTGAAGAATGCCATCGACTCGAAGAAGTTGCACAGGGAGAACGTCGATCTAAAGAAGCAGCTTCAGGTGAAGAGCATCATCGTGGGCGACAGCATCCCGATGAAGGCTCTGCGCCAGCAGATCGGCCTGATGGCTCCGACGAACGGGCGAGTGTTGATCTACGGCGAATCCGGGACGGGCAAGGAGCTCGTAGCCCACGCCATCCACGTCCAGAGCCTGCGCAAGGATGACACTTTCGTCGAGGTCAACTGCGCCGCGATTCCCGAGGACTTGATCGAGAGCGAGCTCTTCGGACACTGCAAGGGCTCGTTCCCCGGAGCGGCCGCCGACAAGGAAGGCAAATTTCAGAGAGCCCATGGGGGCACGCTCTTCCTCGACGAAGTCGGCGACATGAGCTTGAAGACGCAGTCGAAAGTGTTACGCACGCTCGAGGAGCAGCGCTTCACGCCCGTGGGCAGCGATGAGACCATCACCGTCGACGTGCGCGTGATTGCCTCGACCAACAAAGACTTGGAAGAAGAAATCTCGCGCGGCAACTTCCGCGAAGATCTTTTCTACCGCCTCAATGTAATTCCGTTTTTCGTTCCGCCCCTGCGCGAACGCAAGGAAGACATCCCGCTTTTCACGCGGCATTTCCTGAAAGAACTGGCGGCGACCTATGGACGCCGGCCACGCGAGATCACAGATGACGCCATCGAAGTGCTGATGCGCTACTCCTGGCCGGGCAACGTGCGCGAATTGCGCAACGTAATTGAGCGCATCGTGATCATGAACCCCACCACCACGCGCTTCGACAGCAAACATTTGCCGCCGCTGGTCTACCGCGAAGGCAGCCGGCGCGCGCCCAAGACTGAGTTCTCCACGCTGCACCAGGCCCGCGACGCCTACGAACGCGACTATATTCTCAAGACGCTCGACCAGAACCACGGAAACGTAAGCCGCACCTCTGAGGTACTGGGCCTGGAACGCAGCCATCTTTACCGGAAGATGAAGGCCTTGGGGATCGCAGCGAAGGAGTAGAGGGCGAGCGCAGTTCTTGGAAATTTACCGCTTCACCATGTGAATCTCGGTGCCGTTCTTGTGGAACTCCACTTCGTCCATCAGTTGATTGATCAGGTAAATTCCGCGGCCGTGATTGGAATAGAGATTCTCACCCATGGTGCAACTGGGAATCGCCTGGGGATCGAAGCCCGGCCCGGGATCGCGCACGATGATGAGGATGCCGCGCTGTTCGTCGCAAGCCACGATGCACTCCACGACTTTGGTGGGATCTTCCTTGGCGCCGTGAACCACGGCATTGGCCAATGCCTCCAGCAGAGCCAGTTCGATGGCGTCTTCCTTGCCGTCGACGTTTTTCATCTGGCGGACGGACTCCATAACCTGCGCTACGACCGGGTCCACGGCCTTGCGGTCGGCCGCAAGCGTGACTCGCACGCGCAGGTCAAGTTTTTCTGGATCGAAGTCGTGCTCCGGGAAGTGTTCCTCGGAAGAAGCCCCAAATTCCATGGTTGGCCCGTTCGCCCTCTGTCCGCCCCCTTACTAGTAGTAGCGAGCGCGGCCTATTGTGATTCTAGCTGCAAGGCGTAAATCGGGCAATGGCCGCCTCATTTGAGGCTGGTCGCTACCATAGCATAACCTCAGTCTTCTGTGTGGTTACGGCCGTCGTCCGCGATGCTGGCCGCCGGTGCGCCCGAGTCTTCTGCCCGATGCTCCTGTGTCCGATGTTCGGGTGTCCCATGTTCCAGCATCCTGTGCTCCAGTTGCCGGCGCCAGTCGAGTTCTTCCACAAAGCGCCGCGAATCGCGCCATCCGGGTTCCGCTTTCACGTAGAGTTCGAGGAAGACTTTGGTCCCGAGCATGCGCTCGATCTGCAAGCGGGCCGAGGTGCCGATCTTCTTGAGCATCTGGCCGCCCTTGCCCACCAGAATGCCCTTCTGCCCTTCGCGCTCGCAGTAGATAGTCGCCGCAATTCGCGTGAGCCTCGCGCCTTCCTCGAAGTTGTCTACGATCACTGTGGTCGCGTAGGGAATTTCTTCACTGGTGTTCACCAGCAGTTGCTCGCGGATGATTTCCGCAGCCATGAAGCGCGCCGGCTGATCGGTGATTTGATCTTCTGGAAAGTACGCCGGGCCAGCCGGCAGAGTTGCGATGACCATATCGAGTAGTGTGTCGAGTCCGTTGCGCTTAAGCGCGGAAATCGGCACTACTTCGGCGAAGTCATAGAGCTTGCGGTATTGCTCGATCAGCGGCAGCAGCTTCGATTTCTCGCGGATCAGGTCAACTTTATTCAGAATCAGAAACGCCTTCGTCTTGGGCCGCCGCAGCAAGTCGAGCGCAAACTGATCCCGGGGATCGAACTTGCGCGTGACGTCCATGATGACGAGCACCAGGTCACAGCCCTCCAGCGCCTCGCGCACCTCAACCATCATTTTTCGACCCAGGGATGAATCGGGCTTGTGGACTCCGGGCGTATCCACCAGCACGATCTGTCCCCCGCCCTTCCCCTTCCGCTTGGGAACGTGCACCACGCCCTGAATGCGGTTTCGCGTAGTCTGCGGCTTCGGCGAAATAATCGCGAGCTTTTCACCGACGAGCGCATTGAGCAACGTGGACTTCCCCGCATTGGGGCGCCCGAGAATGCAAACGAAACCGGAACGGAATGGCATAGGGAATCAGCTTCTAGCTACTGGCCTCTAGCTACTGGCCTCTAGCTTCTAGCTACTAGCTGCTAGCTAGAACCACACAGGACAACTCCTTCTATCTTAAGCGACTAATCGAAATCCCCCGCTCAAGAAGAGACGAAATCGGTAGCGAAGGGGCTTGGCTAGAAGCTAGGAGCTAGTAGGTAGAAGCTGTTCAAATCAACTTCAACTGCCGCGGCTGCACCGCGGTGACGCGTACCCGCTCCACCTTGCGGTCGGTGGAGTCCAGCACTTCAAAGCGGAGACCGTCTTCCTCTACCACTTCGCCCTTGCGCGGAATTCGTCCGGCGAGTTCGCTGACCAGGCCGGCGATGGTAGCCGACTCTTTCCCTTCTGGCTTGGTGCCGAAGAGTTCATCGAGACGGTCCACGTCCATTCCACCAGCAACAATGAACGAGCGCTCGCCCTCGCGCACAATCTCCGGCTTATCGTGGTCGTCGCGGATCTCGCCCACAATCTCTTCCACCAGATCCTCGATCGTGACCAGTCCGGCTACGCCGCCGTATTCGTCGACCACAATGGCCATGCGGATATTCTGCTTCTGCATTTCGCGCAGCAAGTCGCTTCCCAGCTTACTCTCGGGAACGAAATAGACGTCGCGCCGCATAATCGAATCCAGCACGCGCACGTGGGCTTCGCTGTCGGGAACTTGCAGCACGTCCTGCGTGTAGACAATGCCCTTAATGTTGTGGATGCTGCCCTCGTACACCGGGACGCGCGAGTAGTGCTTGGCGCGCAGCATCTCGATGAACCGCTCGACCGTGGTATCGGAGGGAACGGCAAACATCTGCGGACGCGGCTTCATCGCCTCGCGAACCGTCTTGCCGCTGAATTCCACCACCGACTGAATTAGATCGCGGTCGCCTTCCTGAATGATGCCCTCTTCCTGTCCCGCTTCGATCAATGCATCCACCGCCTCGGCCGAGGTCTCGGGCTGTTCGCTGGCGCCATGGTTGGTCAACGAAGCCACCGATTGCAGGAAGCCCAGAACGATGGTGACCGGCAGCACCAGGTAGATGAGGACTTTGAGAATGAGTGTCAAGTGAACCAGCCACTCCCCCTTGGTGCGCGAGAAAAATACGAACGGCAGGAAGCGGTTGCAGACGATGACGATGAGGATCAGGCTAATCGCCGCCTGCAGAATCTCGTAGATGCTCCACGACTGGTCGCTGAAAACCAGGAAGCCGATGAATATCGCAATCGCCGCCATGGTCAGTTGCGTGAGCACCGCCATCGACAGCGAGGCCCGGGTGCGGCCAACCCCCAGTTCCGGTTCCACCTTCTGCTCGAAGACGTCGATGTTGTCCTGGAATTCACGGGAAAGGAATTTCCCCACTTCCTGATAGACGCGATCCACGTACGAGACCAGCGTCAGAAGGCCGAGCAGGAGCAGAAGCGCGATGGCGACGGCGTAAGTCATGCCATCCTCCGCGTTGCCCGGACGCGGGTCGCGCCGCGCTGGAACTTCGAGGATTCCTTCTTTCCCGCTTGAACTCGCGCAGGTTGGGCTCGTTCGATCAGGGCAGCCGGGAGCCTCAGCGCCCGGCGCAATGTGGCTTCCTTGCGCGCCATTTCACCATTATCGCGCTCGTGGTCAAAGCCCGCCAGATGAAGGATTCCGTGCAGCGCCAGAATCTTGACTTCCTGAGCAGGGGGATGTCCGAGCCGGGCGGAATTCTGCAGGGCAATGTCGGCGGAGATAGCGATTTCGCCCGACAACTTGGGTCGCGTGCGAGATTCGGGAGTGGGGGAAGTGAACGGAAACGACAACACGTCCGTTGGCTTGTTCTGGCTGCGAAACTGGCGATTCAACGAACGCACGGCCACACTGCTGGTGACCAGCACATTCACCTGGCCCCGGAGGCCCACGGCCTTCCGCGCCCGCAACACGAAACGATTGAGCGCGTCTTCGTCTAATCCCGCGACTTTCTTTTGCAGAATAACCAAGTCCCTCTCTCTGAACTCTCCACGGAGTTGGCGGCGCTAGCGCAAAAGCAAACAGGAGGGCCCGAGTCGCGGCCCTCCCGCCCGATGTGTACGGCTCATCCCTTGGCTTCCGCCGACGTCGACTTATCTTCGTTGGCAGCAGCCGCCGCCTGTTTTTCGACGCTCGCCGCATCGGCATGCCTGGGCTCGGCCAGCAAGAGCATCTGCTGTTCGGCGACGCGCGTCTTGTGCTCGTCGTAGGCGCGGACGATGCGCTGCACCAGATGATGGCGCACCACGTCAGTTTCGTCGAAGTGAACAAACGCCAGCCCTTCCACGCTCTTCAGCACATCCATCGCCTCGAGCAGGCCGCTGCGGCGGGCGTTGGGCAAGTCGATCTGAGTGACGTCGCCGGTGATCACCGCCTTCGAGTTGAAGCCCAGGCGCGTGACGAACATCTTCATCTGCTCGGACGTCGTATTCTGCGCTTCGTCGAGAATCACGAACGAGTCGTTCAGCGTACGTCCGCGCATGAACGCGATGGGCGCGATCTCGATGACGTTCTTCTCCAGGTAGCGATCCACCTTTTCGGGATCGAGCATGTCATACAAGGCGTCGTACAGGGGCCGCAGGTAAGGATCGATTTTGTCCTGTAACGTGCCTGGTAGAAATCCCAACCGCTCGCCGGCTTCCACCGCGGGACGCGCGAGGATAATGCGGTTCACGCGCTTGGCCAGCAGCGCGGAGATTGCCATCGCCACGGCGAGATAAGTCTTGCCCGTCCCGGCCGGGCCAATGCCAAACACCATGTCGTGCTTCTCGATGGTTTCGAGGTAGCGGCGCTGGTTGCTGCTTTTGGGCTGCACCGTACGCTGTCCGAACGAGCGCTTGCGCCCGGCCTCGGCCAGGCCGCGAAGAGTCGAATTTGGATCTGAAATCAACACACGCAACATGCTGTTGAGATCGCCATTGTTGAAACTGTGGCCGGAGCGCTGCAGGCTTTCATAGTCGGCGAAAACCTGCTCGGCGCGCGCCACGTCCCGCGCTGCGCCCTCCAGTTCGATGGCGTTCGACCGCAGATTGATGGTGATGCTCAGCCCATCTTCCAGCAGGCGCACGTTCTCATCCCGCGTGCCGAACAGGGTCTCGATGTTTGGGCTAACGCCGATGCTTTTCTTCATGCTTGGGTTCGTGCCTTTGGGTTCATGCTGATGTGGAGCGTGCTCGTGTTTGTCGTGCTTGTATAGGTCATGCTGGTGTGGCGACAGCCGCCCTCCGCTGTCCGGCCGGGCAAAGCCCGGCGGTCGCGGACGTTGAGATACACCTGTGCCTGCTCCACCTCGAAGACAAAGCAGGGTTTCGCTTGAAGACGGGACCAGCCGGACGACGCATGCCCAGAAGGCAAGTCACTACCATTAAGTTAAAGCGTACCCCGCGGCGAAGTGGGAGTCAATGGCAGGCAACGCGAAAGGCGTCAGCCTCGGCCAGAGGCCGGATCTGCAACTGGGTTTGCAACCAGAGGCTCATCGAAGAGTGCCATCTCCTCCGGTGTCGGTGCCTGGAACATCTCGAACCATCGGGACAATGCGTCTCGCTCTACGGGTGGCCTCTCCAGGCCTCGCCGTTGAATCCTGTCAAACAGGACATCCTCGGGCGCAGACAGATAGTGCAACTCAACCGCAGCACCCAAGGCTCGGGCTCCGAGCCGCAAGGTATCGCGCTCGGACCTGCCCCAGGTGCCCCATTCGATGATTACCGTAAGACCATGCGCGAGGAGTTCCTGACTGAAGTTCCACTGTAGCGCCTCGATCTTCGCGCGCCTTTCTTCGTCATAGATGTCTAGTGACAGAGCATCCATCCACTCATCCGGAGAAAAACGAATCGCGTGGAGCCTGCTCTCGAGCAGCTTGGCAAATGTAGTCTTGCCCGAACCCGGCAGCCCGCACACTATGATTAGTCTCGGTCCAGTACTGGTTCGTTCCATAGGAAATTATCCCAGATGAACCATCTCGCTGTGGGAAACTCTTGAGGTATGAAGAAGCCCTTCCTGCGCGTCACCAAATGGCTCGGCGACATTCCCGTGGAGGCCGAATGCACCGCGTGCGCTGCCGCGGAAAAGTTCCGCGTCATCTCTACCAGTCATCGTCCGAACCGCGAAGAATACAGCAGGCAGTTGCAGCGCGCCTTCGATCACCATTTCAAGACGGTGCACGCCCGCGAGGGCTCAAGCCAGGGTAGCTAGAACGGTCAGCATTAAACACTGCCGCAGTTTCTGCCGCATGTTACGGCGTGGCCGAGCGAGCGTCGGCAACGGACGCGGGCACAGCCCTTGTCCGCGCCCACTCCCGCAACGTTTGAATTTCCTCCGAGCGTGTAATCGAAAGCGGCACGGTCTGCGCCAGGGCATCGAGAAGCGACTGCGTGGAGAGTTCCTTCTTCTCGGAATAAGCCGCGTACAGCCCTCCCTGCACGGCGGCGGCGATCTCGGCCCCGGAGTATCCCTTCGCTCCGAAGGCGACTCTGTCGAGATCGAAATCCGCCGGATTGCGTTTGCGCTTCATAAGCTGAATCGAGAAGATCTGCTTGCGCTCGGCTTGGTTGGGCAGATCGACGAAGAACAATTCATCGAAGCGGCCTTTGCGGATTAGCTCCGGCGGCAACGCCGTAACATTGTTGCAAGTCGCGGCTACGAAGACGGGCGCCTTTCGATCCTGCATCCACGATAGAAACGAAGCCAGCAGGCGCGACGAAACGCCCGCATCGGCCGACGCCGAATCGGGGCCGCTGCCGGCGAATACTTTCTCCAACTCGTCAATCCACAGGATGCAGGGAGCCAGTCCCTCGGCGACCTGAAAGACTTTGCGAATCCGCTTTTCGGTCTCGCCGATAAACTTGTCGTAGACCGCCGACGTATCGAACTTCACGAGCGGAAGCTGCCACTCGCCGGCCACGGCGCGTGCGCACAACGACTTGCCGCAGCCCTGCACCCCGAGGATGATTACGCCGTGCGGCGGCTCCAGACCGAAGGCCCGCGCGGAATCTTCCCATGCGCCTCGTCGTGTGGCCAGCCACGGCTTCAGATTCTCCAGCCCGCCGACGTTCGCCATATTGTCGGACGCTTCCACGAACTCCAGCATCTCGGAGCGCTTGAGCAGCGATTTCTTCATCTCGAGCACATCGGTCGCGATCTCCGGACACACTGCATAGCGGGTCACCAGCGCCTGCGAAATCGCTCGCTCGGCCTCTTCCTCCGTCAGTCCACGCAGGTTTTCGGCGATCAAGTCCAGGCCTGCAGAGTCGAGTCTGCGTTGCAGGGTATGGGTCTTCGAAATGCGGACGAGGGTTTCGTCGATGAGCTGCCGCAGCCGTTGCCGGTCCGGTAGCGGCAACTCGAAGAATTCCACCAGCCCACGCAGCTCCGCGGGAATCTCAATCTTGGGCGAGGTCAGGATAATGGTCTTCCGGTTCGTGGCAAACCGCTGACCTACATCGCGCAGTCGGCGCACTACGACCGGATCGTCCATATGGCGATGCAGATCTTTGAGAATGAAGGCCGCCTCCACCGTGATGCCTTCCAGGTTGGCCAGCATCTGGGCGGGCTCGCGGCTGTTGTAAAGAGCCTTGGCGTTCTGTTCCATCGAATCCATGTTTTGAGAATCCAGGTCCGCATGCGGGGGCGCGTAGAGTGCCGCTGTATCCGTCCCCGTTACTACCTCTAACATGGTGCTTCCGCAGCGCATCAGTCCGCTGGCCACGCTCCATTCAAAGGTTGCGAGATTGAGCGCTGAGCACGAGCTTCGCACCATGCGCACCGCCCGCATTTCCTCGACCGTCTCCATCACCACGATGGGCGTGGAGGAATCGATGAGCATTTTGAGGCGCTGCAACGCGTCCGCGATGGAAGGAACCGCCATAGGTTTGACCGGTCGGGAGTGCTCCCCTATAATAAGTAATTCGGACCCACCCGAATATCTCTCTGGAAACACGAAGGTAACGAACCAACCATGGCAAATCATCTTTCGGCGCTGAAGCGTGCGCGCCAAACTACCAAGCGTACGGCCGTCAATCGCGCCAATACTTCCACCCTGCGTACGCAGTTGCGCGACCTGCGCGAGACCGTCGAAAAGGGCGACAAGGCCGCCGCCGAGCAGTCCTACCGGAAGACCGTATCCGCGCTCGACAAGGCCATCCAGAAAGGGACGTTGCACGAGAACACCGCTTCGCGGTACAAGTCCCGGCTGGGTTTGCGGGTCAATGCGATGAAATAGCTGTCAGCTATCAGAATCTAGGGAGACCTTTACCGGTCTGCCCTTTCGTTTTGGGCACGCATCGGTATATCCACAATTATTTTTTCTCCAGGACCTCTAAAATCCTTATTTTCATCGAGTTGCGTGCCTGAGATTCGGATCTGGGTAAAATATTGAGCCGTAAGGACTTGCGCGTAAAATATTGGGGAATAAGGACTTAGCTTTAAGTTCGTAAGTTCGCAAAGACCGAGGGTTTGATTCCGATTCTCTTTCTCTTTGGCGGAGCGGTCATGCATGCTCCCATTTTGGGCTTTCTGTATCCTCAGTCAAGGTTGCTCGTCACAATCCGCAAATTTTCGGCTGTGGAAGGCTGTGGAAAAAGGATGGCGTCTTCTGCGGGTAGCGGATTATTTCTTGACGGCCGAAGATGAGTAGTCCTGCCAGAGGTACTGAAGCGCCTCGGGAAGTGTTTGTTGTTTCACCGCCCGGTCAACGTGTCCGGCGTTGCGGGCAAAGACGAATTGGTAGTGATAGCCCTTGGCAGCGAGCACCTTCGCCATCTGCTCGTTCGCGAGAACCCAATCGTGCATGTTGTCACGCATTGCGTTCGGATTGAACAGATCCCGATCACCAACTTCCATCCAGATTCGGATCGGCTTGACCGGGTTTTCCGGGATGAGACGTTCGTGAAACCCCCAGGCGCCGTGCGGCGTTTGCGGATCGTACGGCCACTGCTGATTGATGAACGTTCCGGAATAGGTGAGAACACGGTGATAAAGCTCAGGGTGATACCAGGCCATAATCAAAGCGCAAGAGCCTCCTGAGCTGCCACCCATGGTCGCCCTGCCGTCGGGATCCTTTGTGAGTTTCACGTGAGCCTGGGCTTCGACCAGCGGCAAGACTTCCTTTTCCACAAACTCGGCGTAGACACCGGACATGGTGTCGTACTCAAGACCGCGTTCACTTCCCTGCGCGTCCCCGCTGCCGTTGCCGATTGAGATGGCGATCATCGGCGGGAGCTTGTGTTGGGCAATCAAAAAGTCCAGCGCGGAAAAGAGCAACGGGTCAGGCCCGTCCGCGCCAACGATGAAAGGCGCGACGCCCCCCGGGACATACTGTTTGGGGACATAGACGGCCACCTTCCGTGTGTAGGGAGCGGGATGGCTTGTCGTCACGATGAGCTTTGCGGGGTTTGCAGGATCGACGGTTCCGAACGTATTGGCATTGCGTGCGATGCCCGGATAAATCTTGCTGTCCGATGATTTCATCGTGAACTCAATCACCGTCCCCTGCGGAATCGTGGAGCCGCGGACGCCTTCGTCCGCCGGGATAGTGTGAGTAGGCCCAAGGATGAAATTGCCATCCGCATTCGCGGAAGGATTTACGCCATCAGGCAATTCCTTCGCCGTGACGTAGCCGGGAGTGCGCGGGTCCCGTGTCGGCGGCGCCAGCCGTTCCATATGTTGCGCCACCGGAGCAGACTGGCCGAAGGTTGGATTAACAACCATGATCAGGCTGACCAGAAGGGAAATGCTCAGAGAGCGCAGGATTGGAGTCATGTTGTCATTTTGCAGCATTCGCGATTCGGCGGGAAGGACAGTTTAGCGGTTGCAACTCGTCATCACACCTGCTGTGGTGAAGATCGCGCTCCCCGATAGCATCGCTGCCCACCCTTGCAAAAGACGCAAGGGGCACCCCCAGGGAACGATGCGCACAGAAAATCAAGGGTGGGCCTCCCGCCCTTGTCATCCCACCTGTTTACAACAATTACGCCGAGGTGCAATCCTTGTCGCGTGCTCAGCGACGTAGACCCTCTACCGAACCTTGTGCTCCTGCATTGTTCGCTGTGTTCGGAGCGGGAGCAGGCGTGGGAAGCATTTGTCTGGAGCAATCATGGGCCAGGATAGCTTTATTCCGGTAGCAACAAATGCCAGGTTGCGAAACGACCTCGTCGAGCGCGGGTTTAGTCGTCAACCGCTCAGAGTCGATGTAGACGTAGCGCGCACGTTGGAAGCGTTATCCCATGCGGCGTGGTCCATTCCAAAGGACAAGTACTATGATGGCGGCGACCGGTATCGTTCACTAAATCGTCTCCGGGCCGAGATTGTTGAGGGTGGTGTAAAGGTTTGGTTGAGCGAAGAGAGCACGCCCTATGTGCAGCTGAAAAAATACAACACGACACTAGGCGACCAGCCGCGAGAGTACGCTCCCCTGCCCCCGGCGATCGCCGGTTCCATCGGTGTTCGCAAGATGATTGCTCACCACCTTCATCACCTGCCGCTCTCGGCGGTGGGTACGAGGTATTTGGTCAACAGCCATCTAATGAGGTTCACGGCTACGCCGGGCCGGCCGTGTGACACGAGCCCACCGGGCTTACATAAAGACGGGGAAAAATACATTGCCACGCATCTACTGGGCCGATGCGGCGCTCACGGTGGCGAAGTCATCATAACCGACAATGACAAACAAGAAATGGACCGCTTCACAATGCGCGAATCGGGTGAGTGTTATGTCTTCGACGATGATCGCATCTGGCATATGTTGACGCCAGTGGCAGTACTGGAAGGCAATCAGTACGCCTACCGTGACACGCTGGCATTCGATATGCTGCCAGAGGGCTGGGAACCCGTGAAGTGATCCTTATTGACCGGGTTCTGAGTGTAATCGCTGTTAACACTCATTGATCCGAAGTCGGCTAGCTTAACTGAGCGGATTCCAGCCATAATCGAGAAAAGGCACTCCACCTGGGGCTGTCAACTATCGGAGCGATGATCTACTAGCGCCAATGATCAGTCGATGAATGGGATTCTGCCGTTGATCTCTATTTCGTCGTTGCAGGTTTAGCCGCGCCCGGTTTCGGCTGACTCTTGTCTGAGCCAACCGGGATCATCGCGTGTTCATAGGGCGTGCCGACCCACATCATGTATGGTTTGGCTGGGTCAACGTCGGGCGTCGAAGTCAGTCCCAGGGACTTGCTGGCAGGACCGAGAATCATCACATGAGGACCGGTAACCACCCAGTGATTATCCGCAGTCTTGCTCATCGCATAAGGATCCGTGTTGCTCCCGCCAACGTCATAACCCGACAGCATGTATGTGAGTCCTAACTTGTTCGGCGGAGGCTGGTGCTTCGCCCATGCGTCAAAGAATTCCATGCTGTTGGCATCAGCACACATTTTTTCTCCGCCGCCAATCACCATGCACGAGAATCCGTTCTTGCCCTCACGCAGCACGGTGATCTTCCCATCTTTCTCCATGCGAACGACCGCTGCGTCTTTGGCCACAGCTTCTGGGGCAGCCGAGAGAGCTTGAGCGACGTATTCAACGTCCGGAGGATCTGTTTTCTGAGCGGACACGAGAGTGGCAAGGACAATGAGTAAAAGCGGCACTGCAAATCCTGTTCTCAAGGTGGGCATAACCGTCTCCTGATTTGGTCTGATTTCGGGACTGAGGCAGGAGCATTCTACGTTCAGGACCTCGCTGTCAAGCCACTTGCGTCCGACCCTTGGCCGGGGTTCTTGAGTGTAATGGCCTTAACCGACGACGGGCGACGCTCGGCTCTATCCCAGGTGAACTGCATGATCCCTAAATGAAAAAGCCCCCGCCAAGTGCGGGGGCGAAACGGAACGAGGTTTTTTCACTTGCTGCCAGACATGCCGCCGGTCGCACCCTCGTGCGTATCGATCGAAATCAGAAAAGCGTTCCGGTCGGAGTAGGAGAATTTGTGTCCCTGTACATTGGCGCTGTGATCGAGAGAGCGGTACATTTCGAAGCCGTCATTGTTCTGGGCCCCGAAATAGTTGACGTTCTTTAATACGACGCCTTTGCCATCGGCGCCCCCCTCACGCTTCAGCTTCATGGAGGCCATCTGACCACCACCAAGGGTAGCGTTGACGATGTCCCCAGCCCGACTGACCTCAATCGGTGCTTCCTGTACTTTCAGGTCGCCCCATTCCAGACCGTAGGTCTTGAGAATCATAGGGGCTAGAGCGTCCCGTTGTTCTTTGTTCGTGGATGGATCAAACGATACTACTACCCATTCTCCTTTCTTGTTTGTGCCCCACTCGTCGCCCAGGTCTCCGGTCAGCCAATATTTTGACCCTGCCAGGTTCGTGCTGCCCGAGTACCCTTCGCGCACTTTGACCGCCATGTTGAACTCACAGTGCGGGTGCTCGGCGTGTTTGTTGAAATAGCAGGGACAGAACAGATGGCAACTGCAGGCTTCCACGTAATCTGCTTTCATCTGCCATGCAGGTTTTCCGGGAGTCGAGGCCAAGAGGACAAGCACACACAAAACGAGAAGGCTTATCTGCTTCCAGCTTCTCATATCCACCTCCTTCTTTTGAACCACAATTTCCGAAGGGACCCTGACTTGCTTTGGTGAGCGAAGGGATTCTACCGTGGTTGACCAGATTTAGCCAGTCGTCTCTGGGTCGGTTCTGGGACGGCCGGAACGGTTGTATACAGCCTTCACTCGCCGATGCATACCCTCAGCACCTCCGGTTTTTTCCCGCCCGGCACTGCAACTCGGATGGCTGTTGGAACATCGCCATTTCACTCATCCTATGAAAAAGGATGTCAAGGAAAAAAACTTCTCCCTGCCCCTCTGAGAGATTCGGGTGTGGTGACTTACATCCAGCCCCACCTCATTCCTCACCTCATGCTTAGAGGGGTTATTGGTTTG
>WNGK01002134.1_pt1 | contig 33191 bp, 34 predicted proteins | sample 5400601 | NCBI WGS metagenome assembly WNGK01 (sample SAMN13153376, study PRJNA577476) | soil metagenome | isolation source: 60 cm soil or saprolite under Garry oak tree replicate 1 | place: USA:California | collected 2016-06-15 | reverse complement strand
ACGGAGCCGCTGTTCGGCAACCCGATCGGGTGGAAGCTTCCGCCGAGGATCGGCGCCGTGAACCACTTGTCCATGGCGAAGACCAGATGTCGCAGCGTCTGGACGAAAGACCACTCGCCGTTGACCGACTCGTGCAGTTTGTCTTCGGGGAGAGCTTGCGCCCGAGTGATCGTCTTCGCCCACTCGTCTTCGAGTGCCGCCCACGCCGCGCGCATGCCCTCCGGGTCCGGCTCAACACGTCGGCTGCCTGCAGGACCTCGTTGGAGGTCAGATAGCGCGGCGGCCCGAAACCGCAGTCCTCACCGATCGGGGTCCCACCAAAGATGACGTCGAGGTTGCCGTCCGTCGCCTGGTCCAGCAGATAACCGAGCACGGCCCAGGCCTTCTCGATCGAGATCCAAGGTTCGGTCGACGGGCTGTTCTCCCAGCCGAGTGTCATCGACGCCGTAGACGCCTCCATGAACGCTGCCGGATCACGGTTGAGCCGCTCCAGGTCGCTGGGTGCGACCCGCACGTACAGACCGGTGATGCTCATCTTGGTTCCCGCCTCGTTCACGCCGAAGCGCCCGCTGCCGCCGAAGCACTCGATGCCGGGCGCAGTCCCTCCAGGCGGAGCGCAACTGGCCGGCCATCGCGTTGCCCAGTACATCCGCGCCTACCTCGACTCCGCATACCAGGTCACCCCGCCGTTCGCCGAGTGGGAACTTGAACTCCACGGACCTTAGCCAACCAAACAATAGTGACACCGCGAGCATCGCTACCGCCTTGCCCTCACAGTCTTGCCAGCTCACCTCCACGCCACGGCGTCCGTCATCTCAACGACCAGCAGCAAGAAGCGATCGCCCCTTTCGTACTCCAGGCTCGCGGCGTCCCAACACCAGCACCTTCCAACGCCGCTACCCCTCTGGGATCTGGGATTGCGGCGCCGCCGAGCCGATAGGGTCTCAGGTGAGATGAGCCGGCAGCAGCGTGCGGCCGTGGCGGCCGAGACCGTGAAGCTCCTGGGAGACGGAGGCTACGTCGCACCCTCGGGCCGCCGCGTGGACCTCCGCGCAGACGTCCAGGCCGCGGTCGCCCGGACGCGGCTGTACCTCCCGTCCGAGCTGTTGCTCCAGGCGGCGGAGCCGATGGCGGGGCTGGAGACCAGCATCCAGGTCACCGGTGAGTCGACGCTCGCGGCCACACGCCGGCTTGCGGCGAGCGCCGACGGCGAGGTCGGCGCGCTCAACTTCGCCTCGGCGCGCCACCCGGGCGGCGGCTTCCTGAGCGGAGCCTCCGCGCAGGAGGAGAGCTTGGCCCGCGCCTCAGCGCTGTACGCCTGCCTGCAGGCGGCGCCCGACTTCTACCGCTACCACCACGCCACCCGGGACCCGCTCTACAGCGACCGGGTCGTCTACTCGCCCTCGGTGCCGGTCTTCCGAGACGATGCTGGCGTCCTGCTCGAGGAGCCGTACCGGGTCGCGATCCTCACCGCGGCCGCGCCCAACGCGGGCGTGCTGCTTGAGCGTGAGCCCAGCCGCCTGGCACAGGTGCGGGCCGCCTTGGGGTCACGCAGCGCCAAGGTGCTGGCGGTCGCGCATCGCCACGGCCACCGGGTGCTGGTGCTTGGTGCCTGGGGGTGCGGGGTGTTCGGCAACGACCCCGAGGACACGGCTGCGGCGTTCGCCGAGCACCTGCTCGGCGGCGTGTTCACGGGACGCTTCGCCCTGGTGCTGTTCGCGGTGCTGGATCCCACACCCGGTCGGCGGATCCACAAGGCCTTCGCCCGCACCTTCGGGTAGGCGCCCAGAGCGATCGCCACTGCGGCCGCCCGATGGCCCTTCTCGAGCGACCGCGTTAAGCGCCAGATAGCCGCCCGCCCGGGCCTTCGCGTCGGCCCCAAACCGTGGAATACCGAGCACCCGGACCAACAGCGGCCTATTGTCTGAACATGCCAGAAAGAGAGCTTACGATCCGCCGGGCACGTCCCAGGGAGACCGATGCGGTCGCCAAGCTCCTGGTCCGTGCGTTCGCAGAGCTCGAGCGGGGGTTCTACTGGCCCGACGGCTGGGACCGCTACCTCAGCGGCGTCGCCGACGTGGAAGGCCGGCGGGACCAGGCACAGCTCTGGGTGGCCGAGCTGGACGAGAACATCGTCGGGTCGGTCGACTACTATCCGCCGGGAAACGGGGGCTACCACCCTGCCATCACCTTCCCGCCGGGCTGGGCCGCCTTCCGGTGTCTTGCCGTCGACCCCGAGCGGCGTGGCACGGGCGTAGGCCGCGCGTTGGTCGAGCATCTGGTCGCCCTCGCCCGCCGCGACCAGGCAACGCACCTGGTCCTCCACTCGATCCCGCTGATGACCATCGCGGTTGGGCTGTACCAGCGCATGGGCTTCGCGCGCCTTCCCAGCCACGACTTCCGGCCGCGGGCAGAGAGCTCCCACCAGTGGCTCGCCTACGGGCTCGCCCTGGGAGGATAGCGCTCCGATGGGCGGAGGGGCGGCGGCGCCGAACAGACGGATCCCGGTCCCGATCCGGGTCCGGGTGACGGTGGCCGGGTCGGGGGACGCCTTCGGCAGCGGGGGCCGGTTGCAGACCTGCGTCCACGTGCAACCATTGGGCCAGGAGGAGGCGGTGCTGCTTGACTGCGGCGCGAGCGCGCTGACCAGCCTCAAGCGGTTCGGCCTTGAGCCGAACGACGTGACCGTCGTGGCCGTGTCCCACCTGCACGGCGACCACTTCGGTGGCCTGCCGTACCTGTTGCTGGACGGCCAGTTCCGCCACCGCGACCGGCCGCTGCACTTGATCGGACCGCCGGGGCTGCAACAACGGCTGGAGGAGGCAATGGAAGTGCTCTTCCCCGACTCCACCCGAGTGCGTCGCCGCTTTGCCACCCACGTGCACGAGCTGGCATCCGGCGCCACGCTGGACGTCGAACAGGTCACCGTGCAGGCCTTCGGGGTCGACCACGCGGCGGGCGCGCCCGCCCTAGGCCTTCGCCTGCGCGTGGCCGGCCGGGTGATCGCCTACAGCGGCGACACCGCCTGGACCGATACCCTGATCGAGCTGGCCGACAACGCCGATCTGCTCGTCTGCGAGGCCTACACCGCCACCCGGCGCATCCGCTACCACCTGGACCTGCCGACCCTGCGCGCCAACCTCCAACGCCTGCGGTGCACACGGCTGCTACTCACCCATCCCAGCCCCGACCTGCTGGCCCACCGGGCCGAACTGGAGCCCGACCTGGCCCTGGCCGAGGACGGCACCGTCGTCGAGCTCGATTGATCAGCCGGCCCTCAGAGGGCCCCAGGGCCTCGCCGGCCGCCTGGTGGTCGCCTACGTGGCCGTCAACCGCCACCGCTTGGTCGCCCCTGATGAGCTCGCGACGCGCTGTGGGGCGAGCGCCTGCCCAACGGGGCCGATACCGCGTTGACGGTGCTGCTGTCCAGGACCCGCACCGCGCCGCATCCGGCCGGCGTGGAAGGCCGCGGCGAGCTTCGGCTCGCCCTCCGCCGGACGCCTGGATCGACGTGGAGGCTGCGCTGGAGGCGGTACACTGGGCTGAATCCGCCATCGCGCTGGTGCGCTGGCGCGACGCCTGGGGAGCGGCCCTGGTAGCCCGGTTCGTGGGCACCCGGCGCTGCCTCGCCCGCCATGAGGCGCCCTGGATCGACGCCCGGCGGCGCGCCGGCTGGCCGAGGTCCTGCTGCGCGCCTTGGAGGCCTACACCGCCGCCAGCCTCGGGTGGGCGGGACCGAGCTGGCCGGCGCCGAGCGGACCGCTCTTGAGCTGATCGAGCGGGCGCCGTACCGGGAGAGCGGCTACCGGCTGCTGATGGAGGTCAAGGCGGCCCGCGGCAACGTTGCCGAGGCGCTCCAGATCTACCAGCAGCTCCGACGCACCTGCGCGAGGAGCTCGGCGTGGCACTGGGACCCGCGACCCAGTCGGTCCACATGCGGCTGCTCCAGCTCGCCGATGACCAACATCGCAACGAGTAGCAATCGCCACACCGACCGTCACGCGCGTGTGCAACCGGTAGGTGCCGTCGCCTCTACACGCGAGCCATCCGGTAAAGCCTGACGCTCCAGCGGTTTACGGGCTCGAGTCTGCACGGTGGTGCCTGGCCGTGCCGGCACGATCGGAGGGAATCACCTGCGGCAGGAGCAGGTTCCTCTGCTGAACGGTCAATCCAAGCTCAAGGAGCCACGTAGGTGAGACGACCGCTGGTTATTGCCGCCGCGTCCGCGGCGATCGTCCTCGTCGCCGCCGGGTGCGGAAAGAGCAGCTCGAGCAAGAGCTCATCGGCCAGTCCGCCGACGACCAACCCGCCAACGGCAGCCGCACCAGCCACCACGGCGGCGGCCGGGGGCGTGACGGTCGCCGTCAAGAGTTCGAAGCTCGGGCGCATCCTCGTCGACGCCAACGACCACACGCTGTACCTGTTCGAGAGAGACAAGGGCACCACGTCCTCCTGCTATGGCGCCTGCGCCGACGGCTGGCCGCCCTACACCACCTCCGGGGCGCCGCAGGCCGGGAGCGGCGCGACCGCGTCGTTCCTGGCGACCACGAAGCGGACTGATGGCACGAGCCAGGTTACCTACAAGGGCCACCCCCTGTACTACTTCGTGGGCGACACCAAGCCTGGCGACGTCACCGGCGAGGGCGTGAACGCGTTCGGCGCCAAGTGGTACGTCCTGGCCCCGAGTGGCGCCAAGATCGACAAAGACTGACCGCCCACAGCGGCGCCGGTGGCCCGGTGCTGCCGGAACTGCAATGGCGCCGTTGAAGGCGAACGGTTCTGAGAGCGGTTACGAATCGCACTGAGGTGAAGATATCGGCTCTGACGGCCTGAGACCCATCTGGGCCACTCGTAGCCTATGGAGCGGCAATCGCAGCAGCAGTTACGATCTATTCGTAACGCTATTACAATGAGGCGAGCGACAGGACGGTATTTAGGAGGCAGTTGCTCTATCCGCTGAGCTACCAGGGCTCCTATGGAGGGTCGAAGTGCCGTTGAGCTGCGGTTCCTTCTCTCCCTGCTGCTGGCGCGAGGCTGGCACACGCTGCAATAGCACCTGCCTTCCTGCTGCTACGCTGAGCGCTGCCAGGATAGAGGCCGTTGCCCGCTCCTTCGGACGGTCCCTGCTGGCCGAGCGCAGGTCCGAGCGAACCGTCGATACCTACTCCGAAGCACTTGAAAGCCTTCGCTCACCGCTGGCGTGCCGCAGGAAACAACGCCCCGGCCTCGTGCGCCTGGCCGGCTGGCATTCCCCAAATGCTTCGCCGCTACGCTGCCTGTCCCGCCGATGCCCGCGCCTGCGAAGCCCACCGCCGCCTCTTCCTGGGTCGACCAGCTGGAGACGTCTCTCGATGACCAGGACTTCGTCGGGTCACTGCCACCTCACCGTTCTCGTGGTTGGGCAGGGCCGTCAGTCCCTGTAGAAACTCGGGTGAAATTCACGACATGATTTTCGGACCGTCCGTAGGGGTCAGCATGTGAACTATCTTCGGGGAGTGGTGGCTGCGAGGTCGTTCAGTGTGGCGACCACGACGTACCAGCACACATTGAAGGTGTCGCCGTCGGGCACGTCGCCGATCCGGAATTGGACGGGGACGTGGACGAGCGACCGTACAAGGGAAGGGCTCTGAGAGAGGAACCGATTCGGCCTCTGACCTGCGGCCTCTTCGCTCCCTCTCGACCTGGCCGAGGCTAGCACACCGCCGCTTCAGCATAGAACTTGTCGTCTCCCAGCCGATGGCCGATGCCAGGATAGACCCCCTTGTCCGTTCCTTCGAGCGGTCTCTGCGGGCGGAGCGCAAGTCCGAGCGCACCATCAAGACCTACTTCGAGGCGCTGGAGCAGCTCAGCGCGCTCCTGCACGAGCGCGGGCGGGGTCTGGCAGACGCGACTACCGCCGACATCCAGGACTATCTCCTCGACATCATCGAACATCGCCGGCCGTCGACCGCCAACAACCGCTTCCGCGCCCTGCACCGGTTCTACGCATGGCTCGAGGACGAGGAAGAGATCCCCAACCCCATGCGGCGCCTCAAGCCACCAGCCGTCCCGGAGGATCCGGTTCCGGTCCTCGACGATGAGGCGCTGCGGCGGCTGTTCGAGACCTGCGAGGGGCGCGGCTTCGACGAGCGGCGCGACACCGCGATCCTGCACCTGTTCCTCGATGGCGGCCCCGCGAAGCCCACCGCCGCCTCTCGCCGGTGGATCGGCTGTAAGGAACGCGTCTTGGCGACGGGGCCTCGTCGCCGGCTACTCATACGTTGAGGTCGTGCTTGCCCGTTTTATCACGTTTCTCCGTCTCCTCGAACACGAAGTTGAATTCGCCTTGGTGGAGGCCGCTGCTCGTGCAAAGCTCGAAGGTGCCGTGGTAGGTGTCGACGGACCAGAGGTCTCCGGTGGCCGGGTCGCGATAGACGCTGCGTTTGTTGAGTGAGCTCAAGCGGGTGTCGTACTCCCACTTCTTGCCTTCGGCGACCTCGGCGGCGGCCCGCTCGATCTCGGGGACGCGTTCGTTGACCGGCAGCCGGCGTATCCGCTCCTGGAACGCCGTGTTGTCGAACGTTGTGGATGCGCCTTTGCCGGGCGGAGGAGCCGTGTCGATCCTCGCCAGTGCGTCGGCGGCTCGGCGCTCCACGGCCATGAGCTCCTCGACCGCGCGAAGGGCGTTCAGGCCACCGCTCCGGACGCGGTCGTCCGGCGAGAGGTCCTGGAAGACGTCACGCTGCTTGCCGAACTCCACGCGAAGGGTCTTGGCCTCCCATTGGAAGCGGGTTCGCAGCTCCGGCCGCCGTTCGAGGGCCAGTTCGACGGACTTGATGCGCTGATCCGCGGCCTGCAGGACTTCTGAGGAACGGGTGGGCAACGTGCTGGCCGGACTTTCCTCGGGTCCACGGCCGGCCGCTTCGTCGGATGCCGCGCCTACCGGCTCGGGGTGGGCGCCGCGCGGCGTGGCACGACCGTCGAGGAGGTCGATGGCGGCGCGTAGGGCGGGACTGTCGTGGCTCTTCGGGCCGACGCTGCCGACCAGGCGCATGAACTCCAGCGTCTCGGCCTCGCTGCCGCCCAGCCGGGCCCGCACCACCTCCCGGAAGGCGCGGTAGTTCCCGTGCAGGATGGCGTTCTCCACGACATCCACGCCGAGCCGGTCCTTCAGCAGTTCGACGAATGCCACGTTGCGGTCGTAGGCGTGGTTGCCCGCCGCCAAGCCGAGCCGGTCCCGGGCGATCGCCTCGGTGATGCCTTCGTTGAGGTACCGCCCGAGCAGTTGCTTGGCCAGCGGCGCGGTCTCCTCGGCCACCTTGTGGATCGCCTCGTGCAGCACAGTGCGCAGGTCCCCGTGCGGTGAGATGTGCAGCTCGCCGGTGTTCGGGTCGAAGTAGCCGCCGCTCGGCACCTTCAGCCCGGGGAAGCGCCGGGCGAACTGCGTCTCATAGCGTTTCACGTCGTCGTAGAAGAAGGCCTGGCCCCGCATCGGCCGCACCGGCCGCCGCAGCGCCTCGGCGGCGAAGTCAGTGAGCTCGGCAGCGGTCATCCTCACCGGCTCGGCTCGCGTACCGGGGGCCGGCGACGCCTCGACCGGCTCGACGGGGTGCCCGACCAGCGCCTCGGCCGGCCGGCTGGACGGCCTCTCGGGCGCGATCTCCGCCGGACCGGGCAGAGCCATCGAGGTGCGGCCGGGCACGTCGGCGGGTCCGGCGGTCACGTCCTCCGTCGGGCCGGTGGCGCTGGGCTCGGCGACACCGGCCCGCTCGGCCGGGGCCGGCTCGGCGGCTCCACCCGGCCGCCTCGCGTGCTCCTCTGGACTGACGGCCTCGGTCACGGCGTGGGCGATCTTGCCCTGGCCGTGGGTGAGCAGGAAGTTCCGCACCGACAGGTCCGCGGTGAGGGAGCGGCCCTCCAGCGCGGCGGTTGCCTCGATGCCGGCTAGCGTCGAGGCGGCGGAGATGGCCTCCCTGCCGGCCAGGCTGGTGACGAAGCGGTTGCCGAGCAGCCCGGACAGCTTGCCGACGCTGCCGGATCCGATCACCGAGCCGAGGCCGCCGAGCAGGTCGTGTTCGAGGCTGGCCAGTCCGTAGTGGTCCTGCACCGCGGCGTTGGCGGCCACCGTGGAGACGGTGTTGACGATGAGGCCGCGCGCCAGCTTGACCGCGCGGGCCGCCAGCACGGCCGCCTCGGCGCCCTCGGCCACCCGCAAGATCGCCGCCGCCGCCGGGGTGAGCAGCGCGGTCAGCGCGACCTGCAACGCGAACGCGGCGACCGCCTCGAACGTCGCGCGCAGCTCCGCGTTGGCCTTCTCGTAGCCGGCTCGGTCGCCGCGGATGGTGGCCCGCCACAGCCGCATCTGGTGCAGCGCCTCAGAGTCGGTCCCACCACCGGTGACGAAGCGGACGAACAGCTGGCGGATGTTGCTGATGGACTCGTCCATCAGCGCCCGGGCCTCGTTGCCCCAGTGGTCGCGCCACCAGCCGGTGAATCCCCGGTTGTCGATGGCGTACTGGTACTCCCGCTCGGCCCGCGCGGAGATGTAGCGGGCCTCCTCCAGCCCACCCTCCGTCGCCGGCCGCTGGAGGTAGTCCTCGAGGGTGAGCCGGTCGGCGCCGGAGGCCTTCCCGCCGGTCCCGGTCAGCGCGGCCATCGCATCGGCGACGTCGTTGTCCTCGCCGGCCGTCGTGGGTGCGCTGCCGAACAGCTCGGCCTCCAGCTCAGGGAACCGCTGCCTGATCTCCGCGATCTCGGCGGCGGACTTGCCGCGCAGCGTCCGCTTGACGGTCTCCAGGTCCTTGCGGTCTCCCGCGAGGGCAAAGCGCAGTTCGCTGACCGGGTCGAGCTGGCCGCCGGAGAATCGCAGCGTCTGGTTGAGGACGACGTCGGTCAGGGTGCCGGTGCTGCCGACGAGCCGGTCGAGCGTGGGCGCGTCGGCCGGTCGCCCGGCGTCGTAGGCGGGGGGGAGTCGGCGGAGGTAGTCCTCGGCGAGCGAGCGCGCGGCGGCGGCCCGCGTCGCCGGGTCCTCCAGCGGCATCGCCTGGCCGGTCTGCTGCTCCGCCTGCTCGCGCAGCCCCCGCAGCGTTTCGGTAATCGCCTCCCCAGTCAGCGCGTCGGCTTCGCGGAGCTGGTGCAGGTGGGCCGCGGCGCGGGCTGCTGGATCACCGGCGGCCACGGCCCGCAGAGCGGCGGCGTCGGCGCCACCCAGGCCGGCGGCCGCCTTCTCGACATCCCCGCCGAGCACCTCGCGCATCCGGTCCTTGGCCGCCTGCTCGGCGGCGGCCTGGGCGGCTGCAGGCTCGGCCAGGTCACCCTGCTCCAGTGCGGCCTTGCGGGCCTCGTCCCCGGCCTGCCCGACTCTGGTCTCGATGTCCGCGACTACGCCCCGGCGCTGCTTGCGCAGCTGGTCGATCTCCACCGTGGCGACCATCTCAATGCCGGGCCGCTCCTGCAGCTCGGCGATCTTGGCATCGATCCCGGCGACCCGGCCACGCAGGGCGGCGACCTTCAGCGAGTCGGCCGCCCCGGCGGCCCCGCTGAGCAGCAGTACCGCCCGCAGCAGGTTCCCGCCGAGCCGCCCGAGGTCCCCGGCCAGCTCGATGCTGGAGAGCGCCCGGTACCGCTTGGCGAGGGCGGCGTTGCCCGCGGCGTCGCGGCGCAGCAGCGTCATCACGCGCTCGACGTCGGCGTCGGGTAGATCGCCGTGCAGCAGGGTGTGCAGCTCGGCTGCATCGGCGTCGAGACGGTTGAGCTCGGCGAGGTCGACCGCGAGATCGCCCTCGCCGGGTGCGGCCCTCGTCCCATCAAGGAGGACCCTCACCCGGGTCAGCCTGTCGGAGGTGAGATCGGTCGGGAAGCCCGACTCGCCGCCGCCCAGCAGGTCCATCCTGAGCGGGCGGTGCTCGAAGGCGGTGTAGGCCCGGTCGATGTCCTGGATCTGGTCCGTCGTGCGCCCGCTGAGCGCCGCGACGACCGCCGGAAGGTCGACATGCCGCTCGAGCGGTGGCGTCATCCGTTTGAGCTGCTTCTGGTCGATCGCCTCGACCAGCCGGTGCGCGATGTCCTGCGGGTTGAAGCCGACGTCCAGGTCGGCTGGCTGGCCCGCCTGCGGGGCGCGCTGCACCTCTCGGGGGCGCCGGCTCAGCAGTGACACCAGGGCCTGGTTCCCCGCGTTCCGCTGCAGCCCGGCCAGATCCTGGAGGATGCGCGCCCGGGTGGGCGCTGGGGTGCGGGCACGGGCCCCAGCGCTCGGATTCACGATCGGCGACGGCGGCGAGGTCCGGTGGCGAGCGCGCGGAGGCGGCCGCCCAGCCGGCTCGGGGAGTTGGTGCGGCATCGGCGCGATCCCCCGTTCAGCTCTTCCCGCTACGGTAACAAGGGACCGTCTGCCCAAACGGGCACACTTCCCGGGCCGCCCGGACGGACGTCCGTCCCGGCACCTCGATGACGTCGCCGGGCTCGCCCCACCTTCGTCTTCCTGGTCGGCGGGTATGTGCTCGGCCCGGCGGGGGTGGCGCGCTTAAAAGGGCCTTGGGAGTTGAGTTGACGGCGGCCTGGGTCGCGATCGGCGACGCGCCGTCGGGGGCGCTGCACCGTCCTGGTTGCAGAGATCTGGCCGGCGCTGTGCCGGGTGGCCCTGTAGGGTGGCTCGGTCGCTGGTCATGACCGTGTTGGGGGGTGGACGGTGCGCGCGATCCTGATGACCGCCGTGGGCGGGCCCGAGGTGCTGCAGCCTGCCGAGGTCGCCGAGTTGGAGTTCGGCAGGAGAGACGTCCGCGTCGAGCTGCGCGCCGCGGGGGTCAACCCGGTCGATGCCAAGCTGCGCGGTCATGGCACGATCGCCGGAGCGCCGCCGGCGATCCTGGGGCGGGACGGCGCCGGGGTCGTCTCCGACGTTGGCGCCGAGGTGACCCGGTTCCGGCCGGGTGACGAGGTGTACTTCTGCGACGGCGGGTTCGGGACCACCCAGGGGACCTACGCGGAGGCCAAGGCCCTGGACGAGCGGCTGGTCGCCCACAAGCCCAGCCGGCTGTCGTTCGTGGAGGCCGCGGCCGCGCCGCTGGTGACCATCACCGCCTGGGAGGCGCTCCACGGGCGGGCCCGCGTCACCAACGGCCAGCGGGTGCTGGTCCAGGGCGGCGCCGGCGGGGTGGGGCACCTGTCGGTCCAGATCGCCCGCACCGCTGGGGCCAGGGTGGCGGCGACCGTGTCCGCTGGGCCCAAGGCGGAGCTGGCCGCCAAGCTCGGCGCGGAGCGGTGCATCGACTACCGCGGCGAGGACGTCGGCGAGGCGGTGCGGGCCTGGGCGGGTGGCGACGGGGCCGACGTGGTCCACGACACCGTCGGTGGGCGGACCTTCGCGGACAGCTTCGGGCTGGTGCGCCCCTACGGCGACCTGGTCTCCAACGTGGAGAGCCCCTGGCCGGCGGAGGCGATCCAGGCGATGCAGCAGCGCAACCTGCGCGTCTCGTTCACCTGGACGCTGGCGCCGTCGGTGTTCGGCTGGTTCGACCAGCGGGAACGGCAGACCGGGATCCTGGAGGACGCCGCCCGGCTGTTCGACTCCGGCGCGCTGACGGTGCAGGTCGGGGCGACCTTCCCGCTGGAGGAGGCCGCCGCCGCCCACCGGGCCCTGGAGGCCGGCCAGGTGCTCGGCAAGGCCGTCCTGACCATCTGATCCGTGCTGACCATCTGACCGTGGCGGCCCGACCGTTGGTGTTGCTGGCGGAAGCCTGGGTGCTGGGCGGACAGGTCAGGCGCGGAGCCGCCATTCAGGAGCGTGTCATGGAAGCCGCGGACCTCACTCCCGCCAGCCACCCACCGCTTGCGCAGGTCCTCGATCTCAAGCTGGCCGATCTTGTAGGTCAGCGCCTGCCCCGGGATCGCCGAGTAGCGGTCGGTCTCGCTGGCGGCCAGCCACACGTCGCAGCCGCTGGCACGCAGGGTTGCGATCGACTGCTCGCGGGTCCATCCCAAGGCGTGGATGCCGGTGTCGACCACCAGCCGCGCGGCGCGCAACGCCTGCAGGTCGAGCATGCCCAGGCGTTCGACGTCGTCTGCGTACAGCCCCATCTCGTCGGCAAGGCGTTCGCTGTACAGGCCCCAGCCCTCGACGTGGGCCGCGCCTTGTAGCTCGGCGGCGTTGCGACGCAGCGCGTGGCGGCCTGGTGTCTCCAGTTCCAGTGCGGTTTGCAGATGATGGCCGGGGTTGGCTTCGTGGAAGCTCGTCGCGGCAAGATCGTATGCCGGTCGCGGTGCCCGGGTGTTGACGAAGTAGGTGCCGGCCCGTTTGGTGGTCCCCGCAAGGTAGTAGTCGCCAAGGTCATCCTCATGGGCGAGGTCTACTGGCGCCACCTCGCAGTTGCGGCCAGGGAGCCGGCCAAACCAGTCCGACAGCGCTTCCCAGGAGCGGGCTACCTGATCGCGTGCAAGCGCCAGGATCGCCCCCCGGGAGTCCAGCCGCCCGCCCGGCCGGCCCTCGAGCGCGGCGACCGCTTCGGCCGGGTCGGCGTGCCCGAGCCGGCGCGCCAACGCCAGCCGTTGATCCTGGACCTGTTGCAGCTGCTCATGGCCCTGCTGGTGCACGACGTCGGGCTCAAGCGGCAGCGTCGTCCATCCTAGGACTTCGCTGCGGTAGGTCTCCTCCCCGCTCCTCAGCGCAAGAAGCCCGAGCGTCTCCTGCGCCCGGGGCAGGTAGTCCCGCAGCACCTCCAGGAACCGGGCGTAGGCCGGGTACACCCGCTCACGAAGCACCTCGACCCCGCGCGAGCGCTCCTCGTCGGTGCCGACCACCAGCGGCGCAAGCGCCGGGCTATCGGCCACAGGTGTGGCCAGCAACCGTTCGACCTGCCCGATCGTGCGGGTGACGACCGCACGGGACGCGACCACGCCGCTGGCAAGCCCGTCGGCGGCGTTGGCTGCCACGGCCTCAAGGTAGGCCGGGAACGCGGCCAGCCGTCGCAGATAGGCAGCCCGCTGCGAGGCGGTCTCACCAGGTTGCTGGAACGCCACGACGCCAAGCAGCAGCCCCGGCCCGTAGCGGTGGCCGATGGGCATGTGCCCCACCGCCCACAACCTGTCCATGTTGTGCGTCAGGCAGCCCAGCTCACGGCGCGCCAGCGCCACGGCCAGCAGCAACGTCCGCCGCTCCTCGGGATCAAGACCCGAGGCGTCGACACCGGCGGCAGCCTCAAGCAGCCCAGTATGCACCCGATGCCGCTCCGCGCGGCCCTCCTCAGACGGGTCGGGCAGCACGTCATCGAAGCGGGCGTCGCCCACCGCCGTCGCGAACAGCGGCTCGACAGCCAAGAAGCGGTCCCAGTAGGCATCCACGATCCGCACGGCCCCGCTCATCACCCTCCACCTCGCTATATGAACAACCCGACCGGCACTATGGCGAGAATGGCCCTTGAATGTCCCGCCTTCCACTCCGCAGGGGTAGGCGCCGACGGCCTGCCCCGAACCGGGCGCTCACTGCAACGCCTCGGCATGCGCAAGGGCCCTCGCCATCTCACAACGAGCTGCTCGCACCACCGAAGCATCGCAAACTCGATGGAATCCCCGCAGGCCAGCGGGCCATATCCGCTGGGCGGCTCGGGGTTGGGTCAGAAAAGGCGGCGCCGGATCCGCCAGAAGCACAACCCTGCAAGGCCGAGGGTGAGGGCGGTGTAGATCCCGGTCTCGTACCACTGGAAGGGCCAGAAGTGGCTGGAGGGCTGGTAGGTCAGCTGCTGTCGGTAGCCGAGCCGCGTGACCTCGGCGAGGCATGGCGAGAGCCCCTGCTGGGGCGCGCAGGGTCCTGAGGACGGGGATAGGGACGGGGACGGGGGGATGCTGCTGATCGCGTGTCCTGACGCGTCCACGGTGTGGCTGGACAGGACCCAGGCGCCCGTGTCGGCCGGCTTCGCGCTCACCCGTATGTAACGGTCAGGACCCATTGAAAAGGAATCCAGGTTCGAGTCGGTGATTTCGACCGTCGAACGGGTCGGCGGGAGGAGGTGGGGCCGGACCAGCAGCGGCATGGCGATCTGGAGGGCGACGAAGACGGCCAGGGTGATGGCCATGGCGGGCAGGGTGCGGCGGACCAGCATCCCGACGGTCACGCCCAGGGCGAAGGCGAAGGCGGCGTAGGCGATGGGGACGATGCCGCGTGCGTCGAACAGCAGGGGCCCCATCTTCGGGAAGTTGGCGTTGGTGGCGGTCTTGTCGATGGGGCTGGACCACCAGGTCACCGCGAGGCTGCCCAGCCCCGCGGCGGTCATGGCGGCCAGGCCGGTGAGCGCGAGTTTGACGGCCAGCCAGCGGGTGCGGGTGATGCTCTGGTTCCACACCAGCCGGTGGGTGCCGGCCTCCAGCTCACGGGTGATCAGCGGTGCTCCCCAGAACAGCCCGATCAGGGCGGGCAGGACCAGCACGACGGCGCTGACAGCCAGGAAGGGGCCCTGGTGGTCGTTGAAGAAGTGCCGGACGAAGTCCGAGCAGCCGCCGCTTTGGGTGGTGCAGGCGGCGATCCCGGTGGCGTAGTCGTTGGCCATGCCCGGGCCGGTCAGGGCAAGGATGGCGGCGAGCGCGGCGAGCGCGGCGGCCATCACCGTGGCTGCGGCGCGGAACTGTCGCCAGGTCAGCCAGATCATCGCTGTACCTCCAGAGGCGGCCGGTGGTTGCGGCCGGTGTGGGCGGTGTGGGTGGGCGTGCCCATGTAGGCCAGGACGAGGTCTTCCAGGCTGAGCTGGCTGACGGTCCAGGCGGGGTCGTGGATCGGGGCGTCGGTGCGGACGATGAGGGTGGTCTGCCGGTCGGTGTGGCTGGCGGCGACGACGTGCTGATCGCTGGGGAGCAGGGTGGGGTCGCGGCGCGGGCCGCTGAGCCGGTGGTGGGTGGCCAGCAGTTCCTCGACCTCGCCCGCCACCCGCACGCGCGAGTCGACCAGCACGATCAGGTAGTCGCAGACCCGTTCCAGGTCGGAGACCAGGTGGGAGGACAGCACCACACTGAGCTGGTGCTCGGCGACGGCCTCCATCAGGCCCTGGAGGAACTCGCGGCGGGCGAGCGGGTCGAGCGCGGCGACGGGCTCGTCCAGGATCAGCAGTTCGGGCCGTTTGGCGACGCCGAGGGTGAGGGCGAGCTGGGCGCGCTGCCCGCCCGACAGCTGCCCCGCCCGGCGGCCAGGGTCCAGGCCGAGCTGTCCGATCCGGTCGCGCGCCAGCGCGGCGTCCCAGCCGGGGTTGAGCCGGGCGCCCAGCTTCAGATGGTCGGCGACGCTCAGTCCGGTGTAGGTGGGGCTGTCCTGGGCGACGAAGCCGACCTTGGCCAGCTGCGCCGGGTTGGCGGCGGGGCGGCCGCCGAGCACCTCGATGCTGCCCGTGGTCGGCGCCAGCAGCCCGACGGTCAGATGCAGCAGTGTGGTCTTGCCGGCCCCGTTGGGGCCGACCAGCCCGACGACCCGCCCGGCCGGGATGTCAAGGGTGCAGTCGGTCAGCGCCCAGCGGCGCCCGTACCTCCTGCCCAGTCCCTGGGCCTGGATGACGGCGGTCATGCTATGTCCTCCTCAGCGGCGGTCCGAAAGGTGGTCATGAACAGGGCCTCGATGCTCTCCTCGTCAAGCCCCGCCCGGCGGGCCTTGGCCAGCCAGCGCCGCAGGTCCTGACGCAGGGGCCCGTGCGCGGCCAGCGAGGCGTCGGCGAGCGTGGCGGTCACGAAGGTCCCCACCCCTGGCCGGGCGGCCACCAGGCCCTCGTGTTCGAGTTCCCGGTAGGCCTTGAGCACGGTGTTGGGGTTGATCGCCAGCTTGGCCACCACCTCCTTGACGGTGGGGAGCTGGTCACCCTCGCGCAGCAGGCCCAGCCGCAGTGCCTGCCGCACCTGGCGGACCAGTTGCAGGTACGGCGAGAGGCCGGACCGGGTGTCCAGGTGGAACTCGATCATCCACGGCCCTCCATTCATCTAGGCTCCTAGCACAATATGATGCTACCTAGATGAGATGTCAACCCGGGGGCGAGCCGCGGTCTTCCGCCGCAAGACCTTCACGCTCCCCGCGACCAGGGCACCCCGCTCCGATCCCGGCGGCCTCGGGACTCGGAGAGCTCTACAACGAAACCGCCGTTGACGGCGGTCCGGGCCGGTCGACCGGCGCACGAGGCAGCGGCAGTTTCCGGGCAACCACGCGGGCATGCTGTGACACAGAATTGAAATTATCAGGCGTTGCGGAGCGCGCCGGTGGCCTTTCCGGAGGACGCGAGGCGCTTCACCTGGGTGCGTCATTCCGCCGGCTCGCCGGCTGCCGTGGCGGCCAGGTTGTCGGTGACGTCGGCGCGGAGCGGTGCGGTGTCGTAGAGGATCGTCAGGCGGCGGATCCGGGGCTCGGATCCATCCGTCGCAGGCTCGTGGGCGAAGTCGAAGACGTCGCAGCAGTCGAACACGACGACCGCGCCGTCCCGCAGGGTCCAGTGGTAGCGGAGGTAGGCGGCGGCCCGGGGAGCTGCGGTCGTGCTGACCAGCACATCGAAGACCTCGATGTCGCTGCGTCGCGATGCCGCCGCCAGCTTGGCGAAGAACTCCGGCGCCGGCATGCGTCCCAGGAACGGCGACACCACCTCGCCGACGGGACCGAAGAGCCTGACGATGGCGGCGGTGTCGCCGGCGTGCAGGGCCGCGAGGTAGCGGCGGACGACGCCTGCACGGGCCTGGCTGGGGTCGAGACCGGCCATGGGGACCTCCAGGGAGGTTTTCAGGAACCCGCGGGGGTCGCCGACGCTGCGGACGCCCGCTTGGTGATGAGCAGTTCGAGGCCGTCGAGGATGCGGTCGAGCCCGAACCGCCATCCGTTGTCCCGCGAGGCGCCGGCGGCGGTGGACCCGGCGGCGGCGATGAGCGCGGGGAAGCGGTCGCCGTAGGCGTGCAGCAGCCCGGTGACCGCCGGGCTCAGCGCCCGTTCGGTGGTCCACGGCTGGGTGCCGGCCATGGTCGCCGACTGAGTGTTGCGGATGTGGCCGCTGAGCAGGAAGACCGCGTCCATCTGCTCAGCGCCGTCGAGCCCGGTGCCGGCGAGCGCGCCGACGGCGCACTCGGTCCAGCCAACCTCCTTGGGGCCCATGACCCGATGGCCGACGGTGATCGCTGGGAGCCAGGGGTGGCGTTGCCACCTCGCCCGCAGCCGGTGGGCCCATTCCTCGAGCTTGGGTCGCCAGCCACCCGGGATGCTCTCGAGGTCGGGTGGTTCGCCGGTGGCGGTCTCGATCATGATGGCGAGCAGTTCGGCCTTGCCGGCGACGTAGCGGTACAGGGCCATCTTGGTGAAGCCGAGGTGGCTTGCGACCCGCTGCATGGAAACCGCCGCAAACCCGTCGGCGTCGGCGATCTCGATCGCGGCTCGGGCGATGCGCTCGATACTGAGCGTGGGCTTGGGCCCGCGCCTCGGGGGTGCACGCAGCCCCCAGAGCAGCTCGACGCTGCCTGCCTGCTCCCCTGGCGTGCTGTCCTTCCTGGTGGTCATCTGCGTATTCGCCTCCGCTCTTGCATCGCCCTGGAACTGTGTCTAGTATACACAGCGTCCTAGAGACACAGTCTATGCAGGCCACCGGAGGAGCGGCACCCGTCGAGGGAGAACGCGCATGGGGCTGCAGGTGACCGCCACCATCAGCGCGGCGGTCGCGGTCGGTATCGCCGTGCTGGCAACCTTCCTGCTCCGTGGGGTGCGCGCAAGCTCCCAGGCTGAGCCGGCCGAGCAGCCAGCCACCGCTACCAAGCCGGACACTACCCCCCAGCCCGAGGAGGCCGTCCAGCTCATCCGGACGGGTGGGGGTTGCGTTGCATGCCCGGGGTGAGCACGGCCAGCTGCTGCCGAGATCCACGACACCGCCGAGGTCCAGGCCAAGGAGGCCGCCGAGCCGGTGCGCGCCTGAGCCGCACCCGCCGCACCAGGCAGCTCGCCATCATCGTCCACAGGACGTTTCTTGCTTGGAGATGTCATGGGAAACGTGATCGCCGATATGTCAACGTCGCTGGATGGATTTTCCACCGGGCCAAACGATGGTCCCGACAATCCGCTGGGCGAGGGGGGTGATCGGCTCCACGAGTGGATGGCCGGTCTGGGGGACTGGGGCGAGCGCCACGACCTTACCGGCCCCCACGCCGAGGTCTTTCGCGCATCCCGCGCCCACGTCGGCGCCGCGGTGATGGGCAGACGCGTGTTCGACAACGGGGTGCAGCCGTGGGGGGAGAACCCTCCCTTCCACGTGCCGGTCTTCGTCGTCACCCACCAGGCGCGCGAGCCCCTGGTCAAGCAGGGAGGCACGACCTACACCTTCGTCACCGGTGGCATTGCAAGCGCCCTCGCCCAGGCGCAGGCAGCCGCAGGTGACAAGGATGTCCTGCTGGGGGGCGGCGCGGATATCGTGCGGCAGTTCATCGAGGCTGGACTGCTTGACGAGCTGCAGCTCCACCTCGTCCCCGTGCTGCTCGGCGGCGGCATCCGCTTGTTCGACCGGATGGGGCCGGAGCTCATCGAACTGGACTGCATGCGGGTGGTCGACGCCCCTGGGGTCACCCATCTCAGATTCCGTGTCATGAAATGAGACGTACGCCATCCTGCTGGCAATCCGGTGGTGTTACGGGACGCGCTGAATGGTGATGAACAGGCACACGATCGTGGTGACGACTCCGGTCTGGTCTGCCACGCCGACGACCAGGCACAGCCCGCTCGGACGGTCACCGGCTTCGTGTCGCGCGGCGCCGTCGTTGGTCGCAGATGCCGCCGACCTTCATCACCTCGTGTCAGTCAGCGCCCAGGCGGAGACGGGGGTGGGGCGGCCCCGGTCTGGGCGGGTGTGGCGGCGGTGGCGGGATCGACTCGACCCCGGGTGCCTGGTCGGGCCACAGCAGCAGGACCGGGCAGGGCGCGTGGTCGACCACGAAGCGGGTTGCCGGGCCAAGACTCGCCGGGCCGAGGTGGGGCGGTCGCCGTCGCGTGCGGCGACCAGCAGGTCGGCGCCCTCGGCGGCCTCGACGACCACGCGCTCGACCCGACCGCGGCTGGCCTGCTGCCTGGCCTGGCGTCCCAGACGGGCCTGGGCGTCGGCGAGTAGTTCGGCGGCGGTCTGGTCGGAGAGCGCGCTGATCCGCAAGCAACGCGGCTGGGACCGCCGCCACCGCCTCTGGCAGGCCGCGGGGCCGGGCTACCGCAAAGGCCAGGGTGGCGGCCAGCAGCAGCAACGCGGCCGGTCTCGGCAAGCGCCCTCGGCACGCTGCGAGCCTACCGCGGGCCTGCCAGCGGCGTCCCAGGGACCCATGCCCGACCGCAATCGCCGGGCATGATCGTGGTGTCAGCGGCGACACGATGTCGGCGACCAGGACCTGGGTCGCCGACACGACCGTGAGCTGCAACGGGACCCCAACGTCGTGTGCGCATTCGTATCCCCGTTCAGCGCGCGGCTGCGCCAGCAGGTCGACCTGGAGGCCCTGACGGCCGAACTGCTGGCCGTGGTCGAGCAGACCATGCAGCCAACCAGCGTGTCGCTGTGGCTTCGACCCTCGGTCAGCGCATCCCTCGAGCAGCGCGGCACGCGCACATCCCGCGCGGTATCACCGCCGACGGCAGCTTCCCCCTACGCTCCCACAGCTTCGTGAATCAGGCTCAGGCTCTTGCGCCTCAATCCAGCCGGGCACGCCGGGCCAGCAGCCACGCAGGCGGCCCAGGTTGCCGACGTGGGGTGGACAGGTTCCAGCCTTGACGAGCGGATGACTTCCGATGCCTACTGATATCACGAAGTTCTGAAATGGAGGATCTGTGGCGCAGCTGTCGCCGTTCCGCCTGCCCGACACGCCGGCCCGCACCGACCTGGTCGCCAAGTACTTCCGCGCCCTCGGCGACCCGACCCGGCTGCGCATCCTCGAGCTGCTGCGGGCCGAGGGCGAGCTGTCGGCCGGTGAGCTGACCCGCCGGCTCGCCCAGCCGCAGCCCAGGGTGTCCAACCACCTGGCCTGTCTGCGCTGGTGCGGGTTCGTCGACACCCGCCGCGACCACCGGGTGATCTACTACCGCCTGGCCGACGACCGGGTCGCTGCCATGCTGGAGCTGGCCCATGGGCTCCTCGCTCGCAACGCCGACCACGTGGCCGCTTGCTACCGCATCCCGGAGGCCTAGCATGCCTACCAGCAGCGCAGCTTGCCAGCAGCCAGCCCGACAGCGGCCGCTGATCGAGGTGCTCACCTTCCCGGACTGCCCTAACCGCGACGGTGCGGTCGCGCTGGCCGCGCGGGTGCGCGATCAACTCGGCAGTGCCGCCGAGGTGCGGGTGATCGACGTCGCCGACCAGTCGGCCGCCGAGCAGGGCCGCTTCCCGGGCTCGCCGACCATCCGGGTCGACGGTCGGGACATCGAGCCCGGCGCCGAAGGCCAGGAGGAGTATGTGCACGCCTGCCGGCTGTACCGGGTCGGGCACAGCCTGCGCGGGCTGCCCGACGAGGACTGGCTGCATCAGGCGCTGCTGGCTGCGGAGGCGCGCCAATGACCGACCTGCCCCCATCGGCCGCTCCAGCCGCAGGGCCGCCGTCGTGGTGGAGTTGGCGGCGCACGTCGGGATTCCTGGCGGTCTGCCTGCTGCTGTTTGTGCTGCTGGCCGGCTGGCTGTACTTCTTCGCGCCGCGCTCGGCGCCGCCCGGTGTGAGGATGACCAACCTGCACGGCGTGGCCGACCTGCAGGCCCGCTTCAACGCCGACCGCGGCCTGCCGCGGCTGATCGTGATCTTCTCGCCCACCTGACCGGAGTGTCGACACGGCGCCAGGTTGGTGCAATCCCAGATCCTCAACCCTCATCCCCAGGCCCACCTGCGGGTCTACGCCATCTGGACCAACAAGCGGTTCGGCGATGCCCGCCGCCGCTGGGACGCCGCCGGGCTGACCGACCCCCGAGTCGTCCACCTGTGGGACGGCAACGACGTGTCGGGCGACTGGCTGGTGAACCATGTCACCGGCTACCAGGGCGGCGACTGGGACACCTACCTGCTGTTTGGCCCCGAGGCGACCTGGACCAGCCAACCGACGCCACTGCGCAGCTCGGGTAGCCCGGTCAATGATCAAATCGACGCGCTCAGCCAAGCCTTCAGCCCACTGCTGGCCGCCACCGCGACCCCCTGAGCCGACGCAACGCCGTTGGAGGAGCCATGAGCCGCAACCTTGACCTACTCCAGGCCGCCTACCAACGCGCCGGTCGTGACGGCGTCGACGCCGTCGTCGACCTGCTCGATCCCCAGGTCGAGTGGCTCGCCGCCACACCTGGCCCCTGGGACTGCCACGACCGTGAGCAGGTCCTGGAGACCTTCCGCCGCCAGTACGAGCACGGCGTACGGGCCGACTTCGGCGAGCCCATCGAGGCCGGCGACAAGGTCATCCTCGACGTGCGCCCCTACCGGCGTGACGAGCTCGGCAACAAGACCGACAGGCAGCGGCTGTGGCAGGTGCTGACCATGCGGGAGGGCAAGATCGTTCGCATCCAGGACTACACCGACCAGGCCACCGCCCTCCAAGCGGCCGGGCTGCCCACCGGCCCGTAAGGGGTCCCGCTGACAACCTTGCCGAGGTCAGCATGCCGGACCTGCGCGGACTCGTCCTGGCAGGAAACGTTGCCGCGCGGGGACCCTTTAGCATCACAATCCCACGACAAACACTCTGGCACTTTGCCCGACCCTGGAGTGACCCCTCACCCTGGCCGAGGGAGCGGCCGTCTTCCTGGCGGATGCCGAGTTCCCGAAGCTGGGCGGTGAGTTTGTTCGTGTTCATGCGCCCGGGTCGCGGTCACTGCCGCTGTTGGTCGATGAGCCGGAGCTGGGTAAGGACCTCGTTGCCGGCGTAGAACAGCGGCGCCAGTTCGCTTCGGCCGTCGACGAGTTGGCCTTCCTCGACCTCGGCGCTTCGTAGTGAATCGAATGTGAGCGCATGGAACCGAATGGGCGCCGGTCTGCGGTAGCGGTGCCTTGGAGATCGGCTGGAGCCGATCGAGGTGCGCCTCCGCGGTGTCGAGGAATGCTTCCGACACGCGACGTACCGCTTGGTGCTCGCCCCCGCCGATGACGCCACCTCCGGTGCTCAGGTACAGACTCGTCGTACCGTCGGCGACGGCCACCAGCGAGGCGGTTCCTGTGTCGAGGCCCATCTCCATGAGCGTGGCCCAGATTCTCGGCAGTCGTGGGGAGGGGCTGAACCCCAGTTCGGCGGGATCGACCTCGAGCAATTGGCCACGCAGCCTGAGAAATACCTCGTGTGGGCTGTCGCCGCCGCCTCGGCGATCCTTGCGGCGCGTGAACATGGCAGAACCCTAACAGCCGGCGCGTCCTGGCAGTAGTGTCTGGGGGTGCCTTCTTCGCTTTCCTGCGGTGAAGGCTTGGACTCGGGTTTGTACTTCTCGGGCTGTGAGGGCCCGGCCACCTGCACTTGAAGGATTTCCTCCAGGTGGGTAGCGGGTGAGGTGGCAGAAACAGGGCACCGTGCAACCCGGCGGTGTTCCGCCGGGACGCGGGCGAGCGGTCGGCACAAGCGGTAAGACGGTCGCGCAGGTCGGCCCGTGAGGTGGGCGTCAACCGGGGCGCTGTGCTGCTGGGCCCGCCGCGACCAGGCCGACCACGGCGAGCGCGGTAGCCAACTTCCGCGCTTTATACGTCATTGCCGGATTTGCTTGTGGCACGGTGAGCGGCCTGCCACACTCCGGCTGCACGCTCGGATCTCGATGGATGGCAGGCGATGCGCACACGCTGGCTCGGTGACCTGCCTGACGACCAGGCGCTGGACCCGTCCCTGCGGCAGCTGGTGGGGGGCATCGCCAAGGTGCTGGACCGGCTGCGGCCACCAGCGGTCGCCTCTGGCAGTGTGTTCGTCGTCCCGGACGTGCCCGCTGTGGTTGTGCCCCATGCGCGCATCCCGGGGTGCAGCCTGGTGCTGCAGGTTTCGGACTGGTCCTCGAGCGTGGGGTGCTGGTGGTCCGAGCGGACCGACCCCCGCCAAGGCCCGCCGACGCTGGAGCTGTTCGCGGAGTTCCCCTTGCAGCCGGACGGCATCACCCGTGCGGTTGCGTGGTTTGCGCAGGAGCTGCGCCGGCCGCTGGTCGAGCAGGTACGACGCTACGGGATCGTGTGCCGGCGTGATTGGCTTGTCGTGTTGGACGACGACTACCAGCTGTCGCTGTGGCGCCAATGGCTGCCGTGGTGGCAGCGACCACGCTGGGCTCGCAAGGCTGTCGAGGAGCGCCCCGCAGGCTGGCTCGCCGCGCCCGCGCGCCCCGAGGAGGAGGACGACGACGCCGCGGCGGTCGAAGGTGTGAGCCTTCCCGGCGATCGCTGGCTGCTCGGCGCGGCCGCCACCGCCGCAGCTGCGGCCTGGATCCTGGCTGTCAGCTGGCCGGAGCTGGCCGGGGCTACCTGGGTGCCCCTGACGGTCCGGGTTCTGCGGGTGGCGGCGTTGGCCATGCTCTTCACCTGGTTCGGGGTCGCCACACTGGACCACCCCCCGCGCCTGCGTGTCCCGATGCTGGCCGGGCTGGGGTTGTCGATGCTGCGGCTGGGACTGGGCTTTCTGGCAGGATCGGCCGCGCTGCCCTCGGGGACCGAGTCGGCGCTGCGGACACTGGGGATGTTCTTGCGGGGATGGTGGCCGGACCTGCTTGGTGTCGCCGCGCTGGCCTGCTACCTGGTCGCCTTCCTCGGCATGTCCAGGCGTGAGCCGCTGCGGCGGTGGTGGCCGCGTGTGCTGCCGGTTGCGGTGCTGGTGTCCCTTGCCGATCTGGCCGTGGGTTTGCGCTGGCTGGTGCCGGTCGTGCCGGCCTCGGGCGCCAAGCCGACGCTGCCGCTGCTGGTGGTGCTCGTGGTGGCCGGCCGGGCGGTTGCGGTGGGGATTGCCGTGGCGTTGCTGCTGGTGGTGCTGGACCGACGGGCTGGCATGGCGGCGAGGGTGGTTCGCGCTGGGGTTGCTGGCGGGGCGCTGCTGGCGGTGGCGTGGGGGAACATGGTTGAGACAGGGCTGGGGCGGCTGGCAGGATTGCTGCGGCCAGCGCTGCTGGCGCGGGCGATCTTGAGCGCGCCGTTCGGCTTGGCGTTGTTTGCTGGCACGGCGCTGGTCGCGTTCGCCGCGGCCCAGGCTCCGGCTGTACCGTCGCAACAGGGCCGTAATCCGTCCAGTGTCCGCCTGCCGCGTGCGCCCACGCGGTCACAAAGAACCTAACCCCGCTGGCGCAGGCTTCCAGGCTGCGCCAGCCAGAAATTGCGAAACTCGAGCTGCAATAAGCCAGTGGTCAGTGAAGGTTTCGGGTGAGCCAAGAGGCGCATCGACGAGGCCTGCAAGCGGAGATACAGAGGCATCCGGACTGTTCAGCGCTGTACGGAGGGACTCAGCCGCGGTCGTTACGACTATTCGTAAAGCTATTACAATGGTCTGAGAATGCCCGCGCGAAGAGCAAAGAACGTACGGCCTCTTTCCCTCCGAGACCTGCAAAACGGCAGGAAAGTACAGCGTGTAAGCTTGGCTATTTAGGAGGCAGTTGCTCTATCCGCTGAGCTACCAGGGCTCCTGTGCGGGGAGCGATTCGGCCTCTGACCTGCTGCTTCCTTTCTCCTTCTCGACCTGGCGGAGGCTAACACACCACGGTTGAGCGCAGAACCTATGTTCGCCTCAGCTCGGGCCGACGCCAGGATAGCCCCCCTTGTCCCCCTCCTTCGAGCGGTACCTCCGGGCGGAGCGCAAGTCCGTGCGGCGCCTCGAGCCGCCTCCCGTTCCCGAAGAGCCCGTTCCCGTCCTGGGCAATGACAGCTCAGGCATCTGTTCGAGGCCTACCACGTCCGCGGATTCGAGTGTGGTGCACAGCATCGCATGTGGTCGGATGGTCCGACTTGCCGAGCTATTCGGGCGTTTGTGCTGAAGGACTAAAGCCCTGGTGCTGACATGCCGAGTGTCTATTGATGGATACCGACTGGCGGCTGTCCAGGGTGGCGGTTGTCGCCGACGATGGCGGTTGTCCTGATGTGACGCTCGACGTGTCGCAGGAGGACCGAGTGAGTGGCGATCTACGAGTATCGCTGTAGCGACTGTGGCATCTTCGAGCGGTCGATGCCGATGGGCACGGCGACCGAGTTCGGCGTCTGCCCGACGTGTGGTCGTGAGAGCAACCGGGTCTTCTCCGTCCCGATGACCTACCGGACCCCCAAGCCCCTCGCCGCGACGCTGGCGCGCGAGGAGGCGTCCCGGGAGTACCCGGAGGTCGTAGAGCGCGTGCCGCCACGCAGCCGGCACCACCGTCCCGCGGCGCCCCAGGACGTCCTGGCGCGCCTTCCGAAACCACCCTAAAGATTCGAGCGCGCCTTCCCGAACCCTAAGAATCTGCGGCCGAACCGCCGCCTCCAGCGCCCGCTTGCGGGCCTGCGAGGGCCATCGACACGAGCGTCATCCGGCCAATGGTCCACAACGGGTCCAAGGGGGCTTGCCATGCCTGAAGTGGTATTCCACGTCGATCAGTCCAAGTCAATGCGCGATCAGGAGATCCCCGGGCACAACCGTTGGCACCCGGACATCCCATCCGTCGCGTTCGTACGGCCCGGCACCGAGTTCCGTTTGGAGTGTCGCGAATGGACCGATGCGCAGCTCGGGAACAATGAATCGGCCAATGACGTCCGAGACGTCGACCTGACCCAAGCTCACATGCTCAGCGGCCCCGTCGAGGTCGTGGGCGCCGAGCCCGGCGACCTCCTGGTGGTCGATCTCCTTGAGCTCGGCCCGGTCCCCCAGGAGAAAGGACCCGCCCCCGGGCAGGGGTGGGGGTACACCGGCATCTTCGCCAAGACCAACGCCGGCGGGTTCCTGACCGACTATTTCCCGGACGCCTACAAGGCGATCTGGGACTTCCACGGGCAGGACGCCACCTCCCGGCATCTGCCCGGCATCCGCCACACCGGCATCACCCATCCCGGGCTGATCGGCACGGCCCCATCGGCGGACCTGCTAGCGAAGTGGAACGACCGGGAGCGGGCGCTCATCGCCACCAACCCGGACCGCGTTCCACCGCTGGCCCTGCCACCGCTGGAGCAGGGGACGCTCGCCGGCAGGCTCACTGGCGACGAGTTCTCCAAGGTCGCCCGCGACGGAGCCCGGACGGTGCCGGGACGCGAGAACGGCGGCAACCAGGACATCAAGAACTTCACCCGTGGCTCGCGGGTGTTCTTCCCCGTCCATGTCCCCGGCGCCAAGCTCTCCGCTGGCGACCTGCACTTCAGCCAGGGTGACGGCGAGATCACCTTCTGTGGTGCGATCGAGATGGGGGGCTACCTGGACTTGGGCGTCGACCTCATCAAGGGCGGGATGGAGAAGTACGGGGTCACCACCAACCCGATCTTCATGCCGGGTCGCGTCGAACCGCGGTACAGCGAGTTCATGTCGTTCGTCGGCGTGTCAGTGGACCACGACACCAACACGAACTACTACATGGACGCGACCGTCGCCTACAGGCGCGCCTGTCTGAACGCGATCGATTACCTCAAGACCTTCGGCTACTCCGGCGAGCAGGCCTACCTGCTGCTTGGCTCGGCCCCGATCGAGGGACGGATCAGCGGGATCGTGGACATCCCCAACGCTTGCTGCTCGCTGTACCTGCCGACGGCGATCTTCGACTTCGACATCCGGCCCACCGCCGAGGGCCCAAGACGAGCCGACCGGGGACAGGTCGCCATGACCTCGTGAGGCGATGAGATCGAGCCGGGCGTCTCCGCGCCGACCCGGTGCGCGAGATGCCCGGCCGAGGGGAGCGCTGAGCGATGGCCGCGGCTGCACCACGACGCGCGGCGGACGCATGGTCTGAGCTGGCGGCAGGCAATCCGGTCGTGACCATGGTGGATACGCTGCTGCGCGGGACCGGCCAGGTCATGTTCCAGAACAACCCGCTCACCGGCCTGCTCTTTCTAGCCGGCATCTTCGTCAACTCCGGGAAGCTGGGCGGGCTGGGGATCCTCGGCCTGGCGACCAGTACGCTCACCGCCTACCTGCTCGGGGCGGACCGGACTCTGATCCGTAACGGCCTGTTCGGCTTCAACGGGATCCTGGTGGGCATCGGGCTGGCCTTCTTCCTCAACTACAACGGACTGCTGATCGGCTACGTCATCCTCGGCGGCGCCCTCTCGACGGTTGCAATGATGGCGCTCGCCAACGTGTTCAGCGTCTGGGACATGCCGGCGCTGACCGCGCCGTTCGTCCTGACCGCCTGGCTGCTGCTGTTCGCGGTGCTGCTGTTCGCCAACCTGCGGCCGGGCCCGCTGATCGCGCCGGCGGCGCCGGACGTGCGGATGCTCCCGCCAACCGCCCTGCGAGCGGCGGCGACGGGCGTCGGCGCGATCGGCCTTACCCCCACCAACATGACCAACGCCCTGTTCCGGGGCATCGGAGAGGTCATGTTCCAGGACAAGCTGGCAACCGGCGTGATCTTCCTCTTCGCGATCTTCGTCAACTCCCGGATCTCGGCGCTGTTCGCGTTGCTCGGCTCGGCGCTCGGCGCGCTCACCGCCTGGACCGTCGGTGCGAGTGGCATCGCGGTCTTCCATGGGCTCTACGGCTTCAACGCCGTGTTGTGCGGCATCGCGCTCGGCGGCCTGTTCTTCGTGCTGACCTGGAGATCGGCGATCTACGCGCTGGCCGCCGCGATCATCAGCGCGCTGGTCTTCGCTGCCATCGGCGTGTTCCTCGCGCCCATCGGCATGCCGGCGCTGACCGCACCGTTCGTGCTGGTGACGTGGATCTTCCTGCTTGCCAAGGCCGGGTTCAAGGCGCTGGTGCCTGTGGGCCTTGCCGACGTCAGCACCGCCGAGGCCACCCTGGAGGGCTACCGGACGGGCGGAGCCGGCCCGGCGCCGCCGGCGCGCGGCAGCGCCCCATAGCGCACGTCCGGGCCGCTGCCACCGCCCCGCTCCGATCCCGCGGAGCACGGTTCGTTCAGGAGTGGGTGAGGAGGACGTTGCTGGCGGCCCACCGGGAGCGCATGGCCTCCACGGCCTCCACCGTCTCCGACCGCCACAACGCGCACGTCGAGGATCCCGCGGTCGTCTGGGCACTCGCGTTCAGTCGCCGCCGCCGTCGGCGTCGTGTAAATCCTCTGGGGACTTCGTCGGGTACACCCGATCAGCGGCCAGACGCGTCTCCATCAGAGCAAGTCGTTGCGCGACCATGCCCACGATTTGCGCCCCTTCGGTTGTTTCAAGCTCCAGCTCATTCTTGAGCAATTGGATCGGGTAGCTGGCGAACACGACTCCACGGAGCTCCTTGAAGTCATGGATCCCGTGGTCCAGCCGCGCCAAGGTGACCTTCACGAACTCTTGATCGCTGAGCTGCGTCACCCGCAGTGCCGCGGCACGCTCCTGTCGCGGCGGCTCCACCAGGTATCTGTGTGCGGTGGCCGGATAGTGCGTCGCCACGAGCTCTCGCAACGAGACGGGCCGGTCCTCTGTCCGTGACCAGCTCGTCGGCTGTTCGAGCGCCTCCGGAGGGAGATAGAGGGGCTCAGCCCCCTCGACGAGGTCCTGGAGTCGAATCGTCGCCTGGTCGTGCAGCCGGTCCGACAAGTCGAATGTCTGCGTCCCGGTTCCTGACCATAGGTCATAATAGCGGCTCATGGCCATTCCCCTCGTGACGTCTTGGAGCTCTGGCGGGGAAATATCGCACCACCGCGTACCCTCTCTCATCATGGAAATGCTCGAACAGTATCAGGTGGCTGATCTTGTACGCGGCACCTTCTTTCAATTCCATATTGCCTCTGACGGCGGCGGAGAATCGGTGATCGGCCAGATGCGCGTCCTCACCTGTGAAGGTCGCGCCGTGCAATTTGATGGCGTGCTCGCTCAGCAACCGTGGTGAGGCGAAGAATACGTCTTGAGCGCACTTATTGGGGTCCATCTTATCTCTTGTCCGGATGCGCGTTTTGGGGGGAGAACGGAGCCTGGCTGGGAAACAGCGTCCGCTCCTTCGGCCCGACCTCGGGCCGATGACTTGGTGGCCGGCGGCGGTCCAGTCCGGGGGTGGTCTGGCGGCCGATGGGCCGGGGGTAACGCCAACCAACAAGATACTCTGACGGTGCTCGTCTGGTGATCCCCAGACCTGCTTACTGAAACTCCCCGCGTGCCATTCAGCTCGCTAACGCTCCCTGGCAGGCGCAGCTTCCGGGCGAGGGCATCGTTGGCCTTCGACAGCAGCTCCACCGCCCGCTTGAGGCTCTTGGCGCTGTCGGCGGCCAACCACCACTCGCTCTGCTTGGGGTGGGCTGCCACCCGCACGCGCTGGCCGGGCCGCTCGAACCGGTGGGCCCAGCCGTAGCTGCGCGGGCCAGCACCGTCGATGGCATACCACTCGGCCAACCGCTGACCGGGAGGCTAACATCCGGACCCACAGCGGGATCGGGACCGCTGCAGCTGGATTCCTTTGAACGCTTGACGGTCGCGCAGACCACGGGCGTTAGGGCAGTGGGCGTTGGGCTCATGCCACAGCGGTCGCCCAGGTGAGCGGGATGGTCGTCGCGGTAGCCAGGTCAAGGCCCGCGGGAACAGGCACGGTCAGACTCGCACGGCCAACCGCGACGTCGGCCAGTCCAGTCCCGTCGACGGTAAATGCCATCACCCGGTCCCCGGTGGCCAAACCGTCGACCCCCTCACCCAGGCCATGGATGGTGCCGCCGACCTCCATCCCCGGTACGAACGGCCACCCGGTCCAGTAGCTGGGCACGCCGCGCCGGGCAAGGACGTCGACGAAGTTCAATCCCGCGTACTCGACCCTGATGGTCACCTGACCAGGCCCGGGGGCCGGCTCGGCTCGTTCGACGAACCGGACAACTTCCGGACCGCCCGGCTCGATGATTTCGATTGCTCTCACGGGCTCCTCCAATCCGATCACCATGGGAGCACAGGCGGCAGTCCAGCTGACAGAGCGGTCGAAACCACTACGCCTTCACCGACCCGCCTTGCCGTCGCCGTGGCCGTCGCCGGAGGGTCTGCGGAGATCAGCGAGTGAGTCAGGCTGATCCTCGGCTTCGGATCCGATCACTTCAAGCGGACCCTCACGTGCCGTTCTACGGTACGGGTGTCGGCGAAGACCCGGTCGCGGCAGTGGAGCGGATCACATGGATCCCATGGGATGGCCGTGGTGGTGATCGACGATGGCCTACGCGATGCGCGAGCGGCCTGCGAGCGTGCCTTCGCCTTTCTCATGACCGATTTCGGCTATCGGCGCGATCGCCGGCGCTTTCAATGGGGTGGCTTCCTGCTGCGCTATCGCGGTCCGGTCATCGGCGTGCAGATTGCCTGGTATCCCCGGGACGAGCTGACCGTCTGGCTGGTCAAGCTGCTGGACGGTGACTTCCCGCCCTACCCGATCACGATCCATCCCGACACCGTGCTCCACTACTTCGACCTCGGTGATCTCGAGGCGATCAGCGGCCAGGACCGGCAGGTGAGCCAGCGGCAGTTGTATGCCCTACCCACCGACCAAACCGCCCGTCCTCTGGCGGACAGCCTCCGCGGCTGCGGCGCCGTCTGCTCCGGGGCGACCTCACGCAGCTTCCCCTGCTCGAGCAGCGCATCCGAGACCGGACACGGACGCACATGATCGCTTGGCTTGGCACGGAACATGCGCGTGAGCTTGGCTGGTGACCAGCGGGTCGAGCAGGCATCGCGGCCGGCCGTGGGCGATCTGGGTGATCCAAGCCAGAAGTCCTTCGGGCCCAATCAAAGCGGCGTAACCGGTGACGCAAAATGGCTGGACAGGAGCTTCTGGAGGCGTTCAGCGACGACGAGGCCTAGCGGGCAGGGCGCTGTGAGGCGAACGCCGACGCCCGGCCTCGGAAGGCAGCGTGCCGGCGGCACAGCGACGCTCAGCCGACAAGGCCGAGGCGGCGGGGGAGGTCGGCGGGGGAGCAGCTGAGCCCGATCCAGAATGGGCCGAAGCGGCCGTAGCTGGCGGTCACCTCGTCGAAGCGCATCTCGTAGACGATCTCCTTGATGTCGGCGAGATCGTCGGCGAGCAGGGTCACACCCCACTCGTAGTCGTCGAGACCGGTGGCCCCGGTGACGAGCTGGAGCACGCGGCCGGTGTAGCGGCGGCCGATCTTGCCATGGCCGCCCATCAGCTCACGCCGCTCCTCGAACGCCAGCTTGTACCAGTTCGCCCCGGGCTCTCGCGCCTTGCTCATGGGGTAGAACGCCAGCAGGGTCGTCTGGGGCAGGCGCGGGTGCAGCCGGTCCTCGCGCAGTTTGGCGAGTCGCTCGCCGGCTTTGGCAAGGCGCCCCTCGACGTCGTCCTGGACGCCCTGCGCCGCCAGCCGGGCGCGGACGTCGTCCACGGTCTCCATGTACTCCGACAATTCGGTCATGGAGAAGAACGAGTACACGGGTTCGAGCGGTGCCATGGCGCCCAGGGTCCGCGCGAGCGATTCGTGGCGCGCCAGGTCGGGTCCGAGCGCCATCACACCGAGGTCCGCCTTGAGGCCGAGCACGGAGCTGCAGAGCACCTGGTGATCGGGGGCGGACTCGAAGTGCTCGAGCGCGGCCACCAGCTCCTTGCCGGTCTGGCTCGGGTCAGGGGACTGGGGCGGGCGCACCCGGAAGTACAGGTGGGTGACACCCCAGCCAATGGACGGCGTGACGGGCTCCATCGACGTGCGGCCTCCTTCGCGTTGCGGGACCAGACTCTATCTTGCCTGCTCACGACCTGATTTGCCGACTTCCGCGTGCATGCCCGCGGCGATTGTGGGTCCTATTGCCAGTTGAGGGTATTGACAGGACTGACCCGGTGTTAGAGTGCGCGGGAGCAGCGGCGCAGGCTTCCCCGCAGTGCGGTTCGAGCTGTCCCTGCCGGCCGGGTCATCGCACCCGGCGACGATTGACCTTGCACGTGAAGGGAGGGACAGAGTTTCGTGACTATTGGGGTCGTCAAGTGGTTCAACCCTGACAAGGGATACGGGTTCATCGCCCGCCCGGACGGCGACCAGGACGTGTTCGTCCACTACTCCGCCATCCACCCCGATGAGGGTCTGTGACCAGCATCTTTGGTCATCGTGAGCCGCAGACGACCTACCTCGGCCTCCAGTTCCTCCCGCTCCCACTTGGGGTCCGGCTGACCGCCTAACAGGGCGTACAGGGCCTCAGACGCGCCCACAACCGCCGCTGTGACGGCCGGGAGGTTGGCCTCGATCCACTCCTCTTGATTCACGGTGGCGGTACTATACCACTACCTGAATAACGCCCGTATAGCCGCTATCGCTTCCTCGCTCCACAGTGCCGCACCCCGGTAGCGCCCCAGCGTGCGCCGATACACCTCTATCTCTAGGGGCTCGTTGACTTGAAGCTCAGCGGAGAGCGTCTCCACGCTCACTAAGGCGTCGTCGTCCAGCTCGAAGATGACGAAGGGATGCAGGTAGGCGTCAGGAGCCTCCTGGTCGAGCAGGAGCACCCCGAGCGAGACGTTAGGCAGGCTGGCGACGGAGATGAGCCGGTCGAGCTGGGCAGCCATTAGCTCAGTCGGTCCCGGACGCCACCGGAGCGCCCCCTCGGTGATGATGAACTCGAGGCGTTTGCTCTGGTCGTAGAGGATGGTCTGTCGCTCCAGGCGCTGCGCTACGGCCCCTGCCAGGTCAGCTTGAGACGAGGGGTTGCCCTGCGCCATGACGCGCCGGGCATACTCGGCGACTTGCAGCAGGCCGGGCACCATCGTCGGCTGAAATGTGGCGATGGCTGTGGCTTCGCGTTCCAGCTCGGCAATCTCGCGCTGACGCTGGGTTAAACCGAGACGGTGGAGGATGCGCCAGCTCGTGGCGTCGGTGGCAAGGCGTCTAACCAAGTCTCCGAGTTCGGCAACTTCCTCGGGCGTGGCCTGCGTTGCCTCGGCCCAGGCCCGCACGTCGTCGACGCTGGGGACGCTACGTCCCGTCTCGATACGGGAGATCCGCGGTTGGTTCGTGTTTAGGAGCCGCGCGAGGTCAGCACCACTAAGCCCCGCGCGGCGGCGAAGCTCCAGGAGTTTGCTACCAAGCTGGCGGCGGGCCCCCTCTTGTATCAACGTTGGCCAGATACTCCTTCAGGCTGACGGAGCGAGTAAGGACGAGATCGCGCTGGCGGCGGTAGAGTACGACATCCCCGGCCTCCTCAGTGCCCAGGAAGCGCCCCTCGTCGTCGTAGTGCAACAGGATGGCTACTGTCTCATCGAAGAG
>WNGK01000772.1_pt1 | contig 33235 bp, 37 predicted proteins | sample 5400601 | NCBI WGS metagenome assembly WNGK01 (sample SAMN13153376, study PRJNA577476) | soil metagenome | isolation source: 60 cm soil or saprolite under Garry oak tree replicate 1 | place: USA:California | collected 2016-06-15 | reverse complement strand
GTTCACCTGTCTCCTCGTCGTCCACCAGTATCTCCATCTTCTTCTTGGCAATGCGGATCAGCTTCCCCTGAATGCATGAAGCTTCCTTGAAATCCACTGGTACTATGTCACGTCTCCTTAAGGGCTCGATTAGGCTTAGAAGAGTTTGATCCTCAACGATAATAGTCGAGTTCAACCAGGCTGCGCTCGCCACGGTGACATCCAAAGGAACTCCCCTATTGAAAAGGCTGCTGTGCAATCAGCTCTATTCAGACAATGCGATCCATTCGAGCCTAATCTTTCCGTTTCCGTGCTCCATTAGACGGAGGCTAAAGCTAGCTTTTCGATACGCTGGAACTGGTACCGCAAGAAGGTCTTGACGCTCGGTTCAGAATCTTCTAGGGTGATTTCTCGAATTCTTGGCGCCGCCGACAGGGTTCGAACCTGTGACCAACGGGTTGCTACAGTGGATCTTCCACTTTAACAGCTTCAGCCTCAGCCACGAGCCGAGTCCGCTGCTCTACCACTGAGCTCGCGCCCCCAAACCTCTGAGGGAACGGCGGCCCGCGTATCAGCCGGCGGCAACCGACAACCCGACAAGACCCGTTTATTAAAAGATGCGCGAAGAATCTATCGGTATCGTCAAACACATCATCGATAAGGCTCCATCAGCTTCGTTGAGAAGAGTCCGATAGAGTTCTTGTAATTGTAGGATATCACCACTCTGATTGCCTTTCCTGCTGGGCCAAAAAAAGCCAGAACGAACTCTCGTTTCAATTATCACTTAGCTGAGAAATGAACACCGCTCCTAAGAATTTCAAGAACGAATCGAAGCTTAATGAGAGACATTACAAGTCCCCGACCATATTGCGCCACTGGGTAGCGCTGCCCGCTCCATAAGCCTCGACGATTGCGCTGATGTCTACGACAAGTCTCGCTGTGGCAGGCGGTATTTCGCTCAGAAGAAGAGCGGCAAGATTGTCGAACGTCATCCCCTTGCCCTTAGCGAGAACGATTAGCAAACCGGTTGCGTCACGGATAATGCTCTCGAAGGACTCTCTATCGGAAAACTGGGAGACACTCTCGGCGATCGTGTTCGCTAGAGCCAAGTTTGCACGTATCCTCTGGGAGGCCATGTCTAATGTCATAGCATCGCTTGTTGCGACGGTAAAGTGTACCGCTTCGCTAAGGTTCAACATCTTGTGTGAGGCGTGAACAAACTGTGAAAGTGCATTCTGGCTTTCCTCCAGAACATCAATTCTCCTCGATATTCGAGCATTAGTATGGAGCCCAGCCAAGACTCCTGATCCCAGCTTCTTTATGCCTGGAAAAAGGAAAACGTATGACCAAACAAGAAAGAGCAGAGATAGGGTTGAGAGTCCTATGACCTTCCATGGGTACGAAATCCCTGGGAGCGATGAAGCGAAAGCACCGGCAGAGCCGATCAAGGTAGCGCCAGACGTTACAAGACTGACGAGAAACTTCGTACTCGGCATACCAGTGCATTCCTATCCGACGTACGATTAAGAATTGTGCTATTCTACAGCGTCGATCTGAAACAGTGAGGAAGGTCGCAGAGCGGGGGAGCCCTTTTGGATTTGCGTCTTTTCTTGAGGGAGACTCGGAAGTAGTTCGCAACGATCGTTATTACCAGCGTTTCCAATCGCCCATAGCGCCGTCAGGAAAACACATCACTTGAGTAGTTGCAGGTCCTCGGGATCCGTCGATTCCTTAATCGAAACGAGCCGCCATGTCGTTTGGCTTTCACTAAAACATTAAGAATTCGGGTTGTGGGAGCGGTTTTCTTGGAGGGCCCGTAGCTCAGCTAGGTTTTCTTCAGGTTGAAGAACTGAGAGAGCGGCAGGCTCATAGCCCCGAGGTTCGGGAGACCTGACGGTCCCCGGTTCGAATCCGGGCGGGCCCACCAGTTTTGCCTAGCTGATCTGCCGGCCCTTTCAAAGGGATAGGTGCCGAGGAAGGAGCCTACAGGGATGATTGCGATGGGTGTCGACAGTGCCCATGTTGTGGAGAGGGGACGGGATATCTGACAAAAGATCTCTTGCTGGAGAGGGACGCGGTAGCTCAGCCTGGTGTTTCGAGTCGCTTTCGCACTACGAGATACCAGTCAGCGTCGCGATGTGTGGTGAAGCCATTCTTGAGGTACATTGACAGCGGCCCTGGAAAGTTGTAAGCTGCCGACTGTGGCTTCTTGACCGGATAAGCTTCAGCATACTCTAGTCCTTTCTGGGAAAACCTGTTGCACGCAGCGTTCAGCAGCTGGGATGCGATTCCTTGGTTGCGATGTGTAGAGGCTATTACGAAGCAGACGATTGAACCGACCCGCTCATATTTGTCGGGACCCGGGCTCATCAGCCACTGGACTCCGGGGTAGCTGCTGCGAGGAGCAGCGTTACACCAGCCAACCGGCTTCCCGGCTTCGTAGGCAAGCAATCCGTGCATTCTGTCCTCCTCGATGAGGCTTGAGGCCTCGCGACGACTCTCAGCCTTTCCCTTGTTGTTTGCGAAATGATAGGCGGAACAGTAACAGTCAGACCAGTCAGGATTGTCCGCGAATGCAACACTGTCGAAGAACATTAGGAAGTCGTCTCTCAGAGAAGGCGTTAGCTCTTTGACGACCAGTTCTCTCATGGAAGAGTGTGATAGCGTGCCCTTCGATATCTGCTTTCTGCCGGTGAAGGAAGAATGTAGTGGTGGTAGTCTCTGTCAGGACTGGTCTGTCCGGCCGCGAGGTCCTTTAGAAGAAGGTGCGGGGATAGGACCTTCCCTACACATGTGAATCAATCCCCAACACCTGCACTATGCCCAAATTGGAGCTTGAGCCATCAGCTTCTTCGATAGAAAAGAGAGGGTAGCAACCGCCGCCACCTAGGCTTCCTCGATTCAAAGGTAACCTTGTGAACTCGGGCGCGCAAACCATGTTAGTTGAAGGGACTAGTAGCAGGGTGGGCAGATTCTGTTTTCTAGGCGTGATTGCATTGGGAGTCCAAGTCCTACGGAGAAGTAGAGGTATCCGTCCACGAAGTTGGCGTGTGATGAGACGAAGATGAAGTAGATGTAGTTCCATGGTAGTGGGAACGATGACGCGGGAGGGGTCCAGCCCATCGTAATCTGGGCCATGTCTCCAACCGGAATAATGATCGGAAGCTGTGAGCAGGTCAAGGATAGCGTAGTTCCGCACTGGACCTGGTGTCCGGAGGCAAGTTGCCATGAAGGATTGCCGGCTAACGGGATGTTGGTCATGTAGGCTGAGACAAACTTCACTGGTATAGATCCGGTGTTCATGACGTCAACCTCAACGTTGCCAATGCAGACGCCTTGGGTCCCGCCCAAGATTACGTTGTATCCGGTGCCGCACCAGCCGTTGGTGCCGTATTTTGCTATGCCGTTCACAGTATTCGAGGCAATTACGACAACGCCGTTTTGGTCAAGGTCAAGACTCCCTACCGTATTGCCGATTATCGAGCCCTGATCAGCGCTCTCAACCTCCAACCTCCCACTTACGTGATTCCCTACGAAAAAGGTCTGATGACCAACTTCGTTTTCGACCTGTCCAGTTACGGTTGAGTTAGTCATGGTAAACGAACCCGGACCACCACCGTACATTGCCGAACAGCAACCGTCATGGGAGAATGAGAGGTTACCAGAAGTGTTGAGTGAGCTCCCTGAAATATTGGTGGCTTGCACGTTGTACAAGCCCGTCCATCCGTAGACGTTAGCGTTTCTCAGAGTGATGCTTTGTGAGTAGTTGCCGATTAGATCCCCGTTAATGGTTGCGCCTACCACTGTCAAGTTGGCGCCAGTCATTACAAACACGTTGTGAACTGACGCTGATGCAGTAATCACGCAGGCGCCGTTGATCGGGACAATGACGTCCCCGGAGTATGGTGAAGTTATGGACCCGTTGCATGTCACAAATGGACTCGAAGGGGAACATCCTACGGGCGACGCTGTGCAAGGATCCACGGGCTCGGGTGTCCGTTGGACAAACGTTGCGAATTGGCCTCTTACCGTCGTGAACTTTTCTGAGTACGCGGCCCCAGCATTATCTTGGCCGGTCTGGGATGTGAAAGTAGGCACCACCCAGACAAAGATGATGGTGGACATGATTATTACAATAACAACCATCAATACCTCTGCCATGATCGTGGCCATTCCCTTTCGCGAGCGGCGGAAAGAGGGGTGCATAGCCACTCACTAGCTATTACGTCACCGCGGGGCAAAAGGAACCTGTTACAATTGCCAGTGTCCCATTCGGACAGCCTTAACGTTCAGTCATGGGCCGAGTCTTGTTATCCTCGACGTTTCGACCTCTTGGTCTTGGATTTTGGGCTTCGGGAGCTAGATAACTTGGCCACACGATCAATCAGCTGAGGGTCATCGACTCGTTGACAGATTGCTGGAAAGGCAGTTCGGGACCCATTCCAGGATAATTCGTCGGGCGAGGATATGTCTGGTTCTTTTGTTCGAAGAGTCGCGAGGTTGCGGAATAGAAGTGCAAGTTTGAAATTGTCCTGCAGAACGGTTGCGAGGCGATCGGCGGACCGTGGCTGTACCTTCCAGTTTTCCGCCTTCGAGGGAACGGCTTCCAGATGCTTGTAGACTCCGAGAACAACGGCTGTTGACTTCTCTCCCCAGCCCTCAAGCCCGGGGTATCCGTCGGCGTCATCGCCAACTAGGGCGAGATAATCAGGTATGGAACCGGGGGGCACTCCGAACTTCTTCATCACACCTGCCTCGTTTCGAATACTTCGTGCACGACGATCCAGCTGAATAACACGGTCGTTGCAAACGCATTGGGCCAGGTCCTTGTCAGGGGTGCAGATGTAGATTCGGCCGACTTTCGCAAGCTTACTAAGGGAAGCGGCGGCACCTGCTAGAGCGTCATCTGCCTCCAGCTCAACCATAGGCCAGACGACAACTCCCATTGCCTGCAACGCCTCTTCCAGCAAAGGGGACTGTGATAATAGTCGTGGATCGACCCCTTCACTGGTCTTGTATCCAGGCCAGAGGTTGTTCCGGAAGGATTCTATGACGTGGTCTGTTGCTACCCCGATGTGGGTGATTCCTGATTCGAGCATGCCGGCTATGCTGTTGAGTACGCCGCGAGTCGCTGCAACCTCTTCGTCTCTAGCGTTGGTATGGGTTGGGAGGGCGTAGAAGTGACGGAACAGTTCGTAGGTGCCATCCACGAGGTAGATATCCACGGTAGAACAATTTCACCTCACCGGTAGAAATAGATGAGTCCCGAAGTCGATAGATTTGTCTTCGGTTCCAGTCCGGGCAGTAAGAAGTTCTGTTACTTGTTTTCGTCTTGGATTTCTTTCATGCGAAACGTGACAATTTTCTTCACTAGATCGTAGGGTATTGGCTTTTCCAGCGGGAACCGGAGCGAGCCTTTCTCTCCCTCATACGGCGATAATTCCTTTCTGAAAGCTTCATTGCCCCTGGGTATTGAGTACAATCCGATATGACTTTTCCAAGCGCTGAAATACGCCAATCTCTCTCCGTTTAGCTTGAACGTGGGCATGTCATAGCTAATAGATTCCACCGCTTCAGGCGCTGCCTCCTGTACAGTAGCCCTCAGCTTTTCCAAAACACTCTGAACGTTCTCGGGGAAAGATTCGATGTATTCGTCTATCGTTTCGTATTTCTTAGCCGGCACCATTTCTCGTTCACCAGTGGACTCTTCGATCTGTCCATATATTCCTTGAATGTTGGTCTAGCAATAGTGACTATGGCTTGAGGGGAATACCACACACCATAAAAGTTGAAAGGAAAGGGAATGAACTGATAGTCCATATTGCCTTGACCGAAAGACCAAGTTGGGACAGAACTGGTGTAATTCTAGCGTCAGAGGGTTGGCAGGACATTGGATATGGATTGAAGATGCAGTTGACAATTGCTTCAACTAATATTATCCTTCAAAATGAGAGGATTAAGTTGATACAGAAACCTGGAATACTCAATCGTCTACGTGGAAAGAAGATACCAATGTTGGAGGACAAGTCTTGGGTGGATAATCTCTCTAGGAAAATCGTATTTCCTGATAAAGCCCAAGATCGTCGTATAGAACTTTAGCGCGCTGCCCTGGTCGTCTTCAATGACCCTCGTTAGCTGGATTTTCGCTGCTAGAACGAGCCTTTCCGCAAATTGATGCCGTATTCGAGGTAGGCTTTCAGACAGAGGCCCATTTGAGTCCAGCCCTGGCAGTTCCCGTATGAGCCTTGCAGACCGCCCTCGGTCGATCGCCATTTACCCTCGACAATCTTCACAAGCGTCTCGTTCGCGTTCAAAGGTTCGAAACTCATCTCGACAACGGTATCGTATCCGCCTGATTCAGGTATTGATCCGGTTTTCGGGTCAAAAAGACCCTCGCTCGCCTCCCAGGAGAATCGAATTAATCTGTTTCGGACAACCTTCTGTACCTTCACAGGGGCCTCCACAATTTTGTGTCCAACGTCGTTGAATTTCCATAACACGGTTTTTCCTTCATCGAGCGGTCCATCAGATCCGCCGCTCGTGAAATAGCCGCTCAGCTTTTTCGGGTTATGGACAGCATCAAAGACCTCGCTTACCGGTTTCTGGATTCTCGTCTGAACGGTGAACCTTAGATCCATAATCGCATCCTCCGACGACCCCTTCGCAACATGTTATACATTTATAACACTTTCTTCGTTAAGATATCGACCGTGACATCGACCTTGACAACGGATTCCCGCAAGAGGGTAGCTTGACAATGCAAGACAAGTACGATCCGATCTTCAAAGCACTCGGCGACTCTCGACGGCGCGAAATACTTGACCTGCTCAAAGAGAGATCAAGAACCACCGGAGAGTTGGTCGAGCATTTCAGGCAACTGGATCGTTGTACTGTGATGCAGCACTTGAAGGTTCTCGAAAAAGCCGACCTTATCATTGTGAGACGTGAGGGGCGTCTTCGCTGGAATTACATCAACCCGCTCCCTATCAAAGAACTGCAAGACCGATGGATCGGAAGTTACGCAGACGGCGCAGTCGATCTGCTAGCCCGCATGAAACACGAAATCGAAAGATATTAGTCCCACCTTGCCTGAGCGATCAAGAAGAAGAAAGCCAATTGGGATCTTAACAGAGACGATTGCAGGCTAATCGTGACGGTTACGTTTCCAGGCCTGATACGCATTTTGAAGAGCATCAAAGATTTTCGGAGATCCTTTGACGTTCCAAGTTACGCCGTCGTCAGTAAGCATCTCCATCTTTACATTTCTTGAGAGAACCCCTTTCTTCATATTGCCCCCGATTCTCGTGATTCTCAAGAATGGAATGGACTCCATCATACCAACTTCCGGAAAAGTGGGCGGAAGAGGTCTCGCCAGTGTCGACAACGCGACCCTTTGAGAGATTTTCACGACGATACGATCGTCATACACTTCAAAGTCACCCTTCAGAAGCGCATCCTGATTGCTCTTTGTGAAGGAAACAGATTCTTTCAGCAAGGCTAGTTTGTTCGACGTCATTCGAGAGCTTGAGCCTTTGGATGACGGCGCAGTTTATACTCAGGGTTAAAGAATTCTGCCCTCAAGAAGACTGTTGACCCAGCTAGAGAAGCAAACTACCCCATTATTCACCAATTTAGAGGACTTGGAAGACGAAGCGAGACAGCACCTTGATCAGGCCAGCTACGATTTTGTTGCTGGAGGCGCAGGGGCAGAGCAGACTCTACGGGCGAACCGAGAAGCCTTCGAGAAAATAACGATCATGCCCCGGGTCCTAGGTGGAATCAAAGAAGCCGACACTTCGATTAACCTTCTCGGGCAGCGATTATCGATGCCAATCTATGTTACTCCTATGGCAAACCATGGCGTCGTTCACCCTTTGGCTGAAGTTGGAAGTGCACAGGGCGCGAAAAAGGCAGGCACACTTTTCGTCGCTCCGACAGGTTCTAACAAGACGATGGAGGAGGTAGCAACAGCGATCAGGGATAGCCCTCGATGGTTCCAGCTCTACTTCAACAAGGACCCTGAGGTCAACGAGCAACTGCTTCAGCGAGCTGCGAAAGCTGGCTACTCCGCGATCGTTTTGACAGTCGACTTGCCAGTGTTAGGCATTAGGGATCGTAATGTCAGAAACAGCTTCATGTTATCGAAGGATCTCAATGGATCAAATGTTCCATCCGAGCGATACGTTGCCGCAACGCGAAACCTTCAGTCTCTCACGGCTGGTATCAAGGATGACCTCAGTTGGGACGACTACGAATGGACCCGAAAGCACACTACTCTACCCGTCTTAGTCAAAGGAATCCTCTCTCCCGATGACGCTGAGGAGGCTGCAAAGCGCAAGGTCCCTGCAATAGTCGTCTCAAACCACGGAGGGAGGCAGCTCGACACAGGTTTTGGAGCCATCGAGGCTCTTCGACCAATAGTCGAGAGAGTCAAAGGAAATACGAGAATACTATTTGATAGTGGAATCAGGAGAGGGACGGATGTGTTCAAAGCCCTGGCGCTAGGCGCAGAAGCAGTCGGCGTGGGACGACCAGTATTGTGGGGTCTCGCTCTCTACGGAGCAGATGGGGTTGCTGCAGTCTTGGAGCATTTGCGTGCGGAGCTGACAAATGTGATGAGGCTTGCGGGCGTATCGCGACCTACTGACATCACTTCAGAATATGTCAAGGGGTCCAGCTAAAGAGCTTAGAATCGGCAAAGCAGCGTTGTAGTCGACGTTCATGGCGTTCAAGAATAGACCTCCACGATTTACGCGAACCGTTCATTTTCCTCTAGGAAAACGTAGCTTTGGATTCGTACTCTGGCTGTGGGTTTCCGGCGTATCGGTGAGGACAACTGGTCAGTAACATCATGTCCATGTGGTACCTGAGAGGCGGTTTGGTTCTGACGAAGAATCTTTGGCAATTGCTACGCGTTTACCGCGCAACGATCTAGATCCTCTCTCATCCACAACCGCAAACAATGGTCTGATCGGCCGAATCGTCCAAGCAAGCCCGGTAGTCGAGCGAGCGCTAACTCAAAACGAGATCAACTTCCTACAAAGCATCCTCAAGAAGGGAGCGGTTCCAATCCTTCGAGTCTTAGGCGCGCTCACTGGGTTCAGTGCCATCATTCTTGTGATTGCCGCAGCCACTGGCCAGCCTGTGGACCCGGGAACGTACACTCCCCTAGTCATGATAACTGGAATCCTCGGCATGGCGTTTGGCGGCGCCTCCCAGAGTATACGGTATCCGGTCAGAAAGGCCCTCGCAAAAGGCACAGCACATGAAGTCTACGGAGTCCCCGAAATAGGAACAGGAAGTTCGAGATCTGTCCCTGTTAGGCTTGCAGGTCTTTCCTTCCAGTTGAAACCGGGCCAGGTGGCACGTCTTCTCCCGGGTCGGATGAATAGGATGGCTTACGCGGAAGCCGGCCCGGCTGGGCGGAAAGCGTCGAAGAGTGGACTGTCGACGGCACTAATGCTTGAATGGAACGGGAACGCTGTTGCCAGGCGCGAAACGCTACGGCTGCTCGCCACTGGGCCTGCGACAAGGCCAAGGAACCGGGGAGAGTAGCGTTGCACCGACTCCTCTCGCGCATGCTACTGCTTACTGCTGCAATGGTCCTTGTCGCATCAGTTATCGTCGTAGTGCCTGCACACGCATCAGCAGATGTTGCGTTGAACACGTACACTGCACCGGATGGAAGTAAGCAGTTCATTTCGGATGGCGGCACAATGCCAATCGGGTCTACCTTACAAATCGGTGTGTTCGTAAGCTTGGATTCTTGCGACCCAGTCACGGTCTCCTGGGGCGATGGAGCCTCAGGTTCCAGGAATTATGGTGGTTCCCTAGCGGAGAACTGGCAGCACACTTACAATTCCTCAGGCACTTTCACTATCAGCGCATCGGAGCCGTGTGGCAGCGGCACAGGCCAAACTCGAACCATCAGCGTAGCGAGTAGTGGAGGATTGTTCGGAGGGGGCGGTCTCTTTGACACGTCAGGGTCACAGTTCATCCCAACAATCTTTGGTCTCATTTTCGGATTCATAGGGCTAGTCCTCGCGCTTGCCAACCCCCGAATCCCGGTTTCGGCCAGTTTTGATTTCGACAAGCAAATCCATCAGAGTTCAGGCTCACCGTTCACTCCGACACCTATCAATCCGACAACGATTACTCCAACGGAGATCAATCCGGTGCAGGTAGATTCAAGACTGATCATTCCCAGAACGGTAACCCCGACAATGGTAGTTCCGACACCGATTACTCCGACCGGCTTTGACCCTGCGATGACCACGCTGCCAAGTATGGTCGCCAATCTCGTATCATATTCGGACATTCCAACGGGAGCCCCTCGACAAGACGACCCACGGATCAAAATGGATCCTGGCAAAGCAACAGACCTCAACCAGCTAGTAGCATGTCCAACATGCGGTGGCCGGCTGGGCTACGTGGCAGGCGGATGGTTTTGCCTCAACCCGGCATGCCCCTTGCGGCAACTATGATCTGCGTCCCATTGATCAAGTACGGTCTTGGGCGGGGAAATAGTTTCCAAAAAATGGAAGAATTGTGCGGTCGGATAGGTTGGTTGTCCCTTGCTTGCCGGGCCTAGTCCGTGTCTGCCGTATTCTCGTTGGCGTCGTCGAGGTCGGTGTGAGTTATTGAATTGTCATCTGAGGCATCGTTGTCATCATGATCCTGATGGTTCTGATCCTGATGGTCATCATCATGGCCTGTAGATGTATTGCTTGAGGAGGTGTCCATTGCGTGAAGGATGGCTACTGTTGGAATCAGGACTGCGGCGGCGACTAGAAGGATTAGGGCTATCTTCTTCGAAGATCTTCACCTCCGAGGCGACGCCTCATCCATCAGATACTCGATGAATAATCCAACAATTTTGAACACAACCTCCAGCTAGCGTTACTAATCGAGAAAGTCCAATACCTAATGCTCTGGTTGTAAAGTCTTGATTGTCCAGGTGAAAGTGGAAGCTCATTTGCGCCGTTCCGAAAGCTCGATCTCAAGGACCATCATGAGCTCCTGTATCTTCAACGGCACGCCGTCCTTGCCTTTCCAGGCATCGTAGATCTCGAGAACTTCCCTTACGAAATGGGGAGCCAACCAGATGTATTCCAGACTCAAAACGATTTCATAATCAACACCTTTCTGCCGGGAACTTAGACGAGTCAGCTAGCTGAAACCATTCTCGGCTGAACCGCATCCAGCAGCTGCTTATTGCTCATTGAAGTAGCGATCCTCTGATCCACTATACGCGCACACTTATTGAGTGCCATTCGCCAGGAACCACGTATGTGCGGAATTGCGGATCTCTTACAAGGCGTGTCAGATAGGATCGGATCGCTTGCCTTCCCGGTAGACTGCTACCCCAGCCGCCAAAGAGTGGGTTAAGATTCGCGGTTACAATAATGCTGCCGGGACGCGTGAGACGACGGAGGTGTGGAATGTAGCTCGGGTATTCGCGCCAGTCACCGTCCAGAAACACGACATCATAGCGACCCTTCAGCTTGGGAAGGACGCTTTGTCCCCGGCCGCGGAGGACGCGGATGCGTCTGGAGAGGCCTCGTTGCAGGAAAGCCTGTTCGGCAAGTTCTGCATGATGTGGGTCTCCTTCAATAGTGTCCACGTGGCAGTCAGGTCCTCCCGCGGAAGCCATCACAGCAGCCGTGTACCCGTGACCACAACCAACCTCCAACATTAGTCGCGCATGCGTTAGTGAAGCAAGCACCGTCCACAGGGGCGCCTGCAAGGGGTCGCTGGGGAACATGTCGCAACCCCGCCCGTGCTTACGGCGATGCTGGTTCGACAGTTGGTAAAGGTCTAGATGAACGTCAGCCCGGCCATCATAGATTTCTGTGAGCAGCTGTTTGACGCTTTTCCTCAAGATCTAATCGAGCCTCTGATCAATCTCGGACTATTAATGCAAAAATATTATGGCCTAATTTCGACGCGAAGTTTCGTCCTAGTTTTTCAACTAGGTCTCGCTTAGGTTTCATCTAACTCCTGTATGCAACTACCAGGATCACACGTCTGCGCCGCAATTGGGATACTTGGTAGCGCCACCGGGGATTCGCGAACCACAATAATTGCAGAAAACCATGCCTGTAGCGCCCGCAGGAATCCCTCTGAGGCTCATCGAGCTGTGAACGATCAGGTTGGGCTCCTTCACGTGTTTGAAAGCGATCCATCTGCCGTCCCTCGAATCGAAATACACATTCCCAACACTCCGGAACCTTCCTAGTCTCGATTGTTCCATGCGGACATTTGACAAATCTGGAACCAACAGAGTGGAGTCGTGCGCAATTATTCGACGATTGGTCAGATAGTATTTCCTTCCCTTGTCAACAATGAGGCTCACAAGACTCGCGGCGAGAAATCCGAAGAAGAGGATAGTTGAAGCTGCGTCTACCGCGTCTCCTAGCGATGCCCCATTGATGTTCAAGATCCCGAAAAGGGACATGAAAGCCAAGAATGGGTATCGAAGATGGTAGGCCGGTCTCCCTTTCCAGATGAGTTCCTCACCTGACTCTAGTTCCATCCGAATCAGCTGTTCTCGTTGGAGACCGAATGCGGAGGGTAGAAGTCGGTTGGAATGAATTTATACTGTTACCCCGGATCTTGTCGCCTGACTTCGTTTTGCTGCGTCTCTTGAGACTACTTTTTTGCGTAAATTTAGTAGTCCAGCAAACCTGAACCCGACTTGAAAATGCATGGATCGAAAAGGCATGGAATTGACTCGAACGGATCAAACCTCATTCGACAATCGAAGAGAAGCCGGGCCAGAAGTTTTTGACACGTGCGAGGAAGAATCGGCGGTCAAGGCGAAGATGTTAACTATGTAAAATGGTCATATTGGCAATTTCCGGGAAGACTATTTCTTGAAATCCGGTATGCCCACCATGTTCGAGGAAGAAGCTAAGGCGCGATGCCCAGATTGTAGTCAGTCGCTTACATTTATCCGAACAAAATCGCATCAGAAGAGATGGTACTGTTATGCCTGCGAGAAATATGTTGACCGTATAGCGGAGCCCACAATGGTGAAAGATGTGCATGCCAGAATAGAAGCGATTACCGGTCTCCAAGTGATTGATTCCCATGGAATGATAGTTGGCCGGGTCCGCAAAGCCATCTCGAACGATACCGGCGATGTCAGGTCACTCGTCTTGTCAGTTGACAAAGAGCAGTTCAAGACACTACTGGATGAGAGGGACCTGCCGCGCGAGTTCGAGCTAGGACACGAAAAAATCGCCACAGTCGGAGACGTCGTAATCCTATCCGACGTATTCTCTCCAAGCGCGCTCGCGCCCCCGAAGCCACCTTCAGAAGATTCCTCGAATATCGGCAAATGCTCAAGGTGCAGCGCTCCACTCATCGCAGGCGCAAAACATTGCATTAAGTGCGGGGCATTGTTGACCTCGGCTTCCTGCGTATCATGCGGAACACTGAACCCGACCGAAGCCAGGTACTGCAAGAACTGCGGCAACAAGCTGACCTAACTTCTGATCTAATGTGTCCCTAACAAGTCTGATTGTCAGGGGTCAAGTTTGTTGAGAGCCTAAATAGTTGGCGACTGTTTCGAGCAGATTCCGGCAGAGGCCACAGCCTATGTCAGACATTAATGAAGATCTATGGTTGGACCTTGACCTTGCGGCTGCGAATGTGAATCGGGCGGGAACAGTTCTTGGGTCAACTATAGCCGTCTTTACGTTCCTTCTTTTCTTCCTCTACCCTCGCTATTCCTCTGGGCAGATTGACCCTATTCTCTTCCAGATTACTTTGACAACGGTAGTGCTGACCATTCTTTCGTTCAGCTTGTGCATACTGTTCTGCTACCGGATCGGCGTGTTGAAAATGAGCAGCGTTGAGAAGCGTGCAAGTATACGGACGGGGACTCTATTCTGGGTTATTGGCACCCTCTTCTTGGTATTAGAGCCAGCATTGATATTGTTCACGATCGGACTTGCGACTGTAGGCGTCGTAGCGCTGGTAGCGTGACTCTTGTACACTTTCTTCACATTGCGTGATGCTAGGAGGTATCAGGCGTATCACAAACGGCTGAAGGCCTGAGATTTGTCCGGTGTCAATCTTGGAGAAGAATTTGGAATAACACGCTTGCGTTTAGCATCGCGCCTTTCGTCCTTCGGCACCTAGACGACACAGAAGTGGTTTCCCTCGCGTGACATCTTTTTGAGAAGAGAATGTCTAACGTGATTCAGGAGAAGAGGCTGGCTCTAATTCATAGGGTCATCGTTCCGGACGAGGAATATCCGAAAGAGTACGCGATATTGGTTACTGAGAGCCGGTCGGTCTTCATTCGTCAGAAAAAGACGAGAGGCAACTTTTGGCTTCGTCGGGAGATGAGTTATGGCACTGCGCTAATCACCGACGTGGTACCAAAGAGTCTCGAAGACTACGAACAGACCAGCTTGGAGTCGCTTACTGCCGATAGTGCAAACCTCACTATCCCCCATGAAGCGGTTATCTCGCTAGCGCTGAAGAAGGAAGTCCAGAAGCTCCGTGCATACGACTTTTTTGTCCGGCTAACTATGAGAATGCAAAGAGAAGAATTCCAAGTGTACGATTTTGAGATGAACTACCGGCAAGCCCCGAACTCTCAGGTCATGATTAAGTTCTACATGGTGCCATTGGGCGCGTATTTCAAGCCCAGAAGACAAACCCAGACAAGGGAAACAGTCCTCCGAGAGTACGCTACTGATTCATTAGAGATTTTCCAAAAGGTTCTTCCCACCAAAATTATCTCCTCGTGACGACAATTCCCGGGCTAGAGTATACTTCGTACCGATCCTCAATGCCATCTTTTATCGGTGGATCCTGATGATGTCCCAAAACTGGGCCTAGAGCTTGCTCGATTGGAGCTTTCTTGGAAGCAGCTGGAACATCAAGACCCCTAAGAGCCCGGCTAGCGCCAATACTCCGTTGTAATTTAGGAAATAGCTTCCTGGGGCAAAGTTGGCCTGGACCCAGTTCTGCATGTTGACGTTGGACACGTACTCTCGTACAAGGCCACCGTAGATGGCGATGAGTAGGACGCCTTCGATAAGCGCAACTGCGAGCGCCTTTGATAGGAGTCGAAATTGGGGTTTTGCTTCGGCCTTCGTTTCTCGGGCAACTCCCGCCTCAGCCGAGGATCCCAGCGCCGCGTTCTTTTGTCCAACAAGCGCTTCCAGTTCGTAAAGGGCCGACTCGATCCGGTTGCGGGCCCGCCAGGTTCTTCGCATGGCAAGATAGTATGTGCAAAGGCTCACCCCACCGATCAACAAAGGTATGGAAAGGGGTAGGAGAATAGCCGAGATCGACAAGTCCCAGGGAATGAGATTGCCGAGTCCGAAGCCTCCGAGGGCTCGGGTAGAATACTCCCACGCCGCGGTGCCGATTCCGATGGCGATCAATCCAAAGGCAACCTGGGCTCGTCCCTTCCAGCCGGTGTCCGCTGTAAAGACTGCCTGAACGCCCTTCTGCGCCGTCTTTCGTCTTCTCTTAACGCCGTTGGCCAAAGGCGAATCAGTCCGCAGCAGATCCAAGCTTAGTTAGTACGGTGTCCGCTAGCGATCCTTCAAGCAGTTCCTTTGTGAGGCGCCGGTACTCTTCCGAGGCAGCGTTTCTGGGGCTGTAGATTATGCCCGGTATTCCTTTGCTGGGAGCCTCTGCCATGCGGATGGAACGTGGGATGACGATCTTGAGTATATGATCGCCAAATGAGGTCCTCAATTGTTGGACAACCTTTTTCGACAGTCCTGTTCTCTTGTCGAATAGCGTTAGTAATATCCGATAGTCGAAGTCTGTTTTCGCCCGCGATTTTACAATTCGCATGAACTTCAGCAATGTCGGTAGCCCGTCCATCGACAGGAATTCAGATTGTACCGGTACGACCATCAGGTCGCATGCGACAATCGCGTTTACTGTTAAAATTCCAATGTTGGGTGGACAGTCGATCAGAATCGCGTCGTACTTTCGTCTGGCGACGGCGAGGGCCTCCCTTAGCACGAATTCGCGGCCAGGGATTGAGGATAGTTCTACTTCTGCTCCCGCAAGGTCCAGATTACTAGGGACAAGTGTGAGATTCTCGACCTTGGTCCCAAGCATTACCTCTTCGATTTTTCTCGACTGAGCGAGTGCATCGTATACGGTATAGAGAAGTTTGGACTTTTGGAAGCCTAGGCTGACTGTGGCGCTTCCTTGTGGATCGAGATCCACGAGCAGGACTCGTCTTCCAAGTTGTGCTAGCGCGGTGGCGAGATTGACCGCGGTTGTGGTCTTGCCGGTTCCTCCTTTGTTGTTTGCGAAGCTCAGGATCATGGTCGAGAAATGCCCGTAGCCTCAGGGTTTGGTAAGAGATTCATTCGCAGATCGAGGTGAACTGAGCCTCATCCTCGGGCTGTGATTAGGCAGGAAAATGATCGGTGCTTCCAGACTTTCCGAGAGTTGCCAGCGTCACTATATTACCGGTATTGTGAGGTGAGTTCGCATGTTGTTAGATAGTAGTGGAGTGAGAGTCATGATGCCTGGCCCAGTTTCCACTTCTCGGTGCAAGAAGGGGGAGATGATGAGTGCAAGATTCACACTTCCATGTAAATCGCGAATTGTCTGTGAAAACTTGAACCGGCTAGCATTTTCGTTGCTATTCCACTGAAACCCTGGCCTGAGTTCTAGGCAGAATTTCCCGTTGTTAAACGAAGTCTTAATCAGAAGACAGTTTGTTTTCCGATTTTATGAACCGCGAAAACATTCCTCCACAGCTATCCTCTGCAAAGAAAGAAGCTGCTACGCGCTTCTTGACCGACAGCGCTAGAGCTGCCTACTCGACCAGAGCCGTTTCCTACCAGCTCGACCTCAACATCGTCGGGGTGGGGATAGGTAAGAAGATCAAAGGCGGACAGCCGACTGGGACGGACGCGGTTCGAGTATATGTTAACAGAAAATTTCCCAAAGCCCAGATTCCCCAACCGCAGCTGGTACCAGCGGCAATACGGGGCATCCCTACGGACGTAGTGGAGACCGGCCGGTTCCGGGCCTTCACGCTGGCACCGGCACCGACCCCTCGAGACCGCTTCCGGCCTATCAGACCAGGCAGTTCGATCGGTCCTCCCCCGATCGGAAACATGGTTGAAGCGGGGACCCTGGGCGCGATAGTAAAGAGTGGAGGGACTCAGTACATTCTGAGCAACAACCACGTTCTGGCCAACGAAGACAAGCTTCCAGTTGGAACCTCGATTTTCCAACCTGCTCTTCTGGACAAGGGAAACCAGACAACAGACCAAGTCGCAACCCTGTCCAAGTCCGTCCCTCTTTCACCCAGGGGAAGCAACAGCGTTGACTGTGCGATAGCAACGATTGACAAGGCTGTCCCTGCGGACCCTACTTTCCTGCCGAAAGTGGGCAAGCTCGCAACCACCTTCCCCATCGACGCTACCGATGGGATGAAAGTCCACAAGGTCGGCAGGACGACAGGCTACACGACCGGGTCCGTGCTCGACATCAGCGCAGACGTCAACATCCAATACGATATCGGGACTCTGACCTTTCAGGGACAGATCCTGATAGCCCCAGACCAAGGACAGATGTTTTCAGATGCAGGCGACTCCGGCTCGCTCATCGTTGACAGAGGCTTGGGCAGAGCGACAGGCCTACTCTTCGGCGGCTCGCCCAAATCAACCATCGCCAACCATATCTCGGATGTTCTGACAGCGCTTCAGATTCAGCTTGCAGGATAGGTTCAAGTGAAAGACCGCCGAAACTCCTAGATCTGAGATAGTTGGCCCCGCCCAAGACTCCCTATGATCCCAGGGCCCTCAAACGAAAGGTATCCTCACAGATACTAGAGCTCCCGGGAGTCAGCGGAATAGGCGTTCCAAAGGGGCGACTTACAGTCTACTTAGAGGTGGACTCCGAGGACGTCCGCGATAGAGTTCGGGAAGTTCTGAAAGCGGTCTCACCTGAAGCAGACGTGGTTTTCATGGTTACAGGGAAGTTCTCTAAGCAGGACCCCGACTAGCGTATGACTTCTGGCTCTGTTCAAACGAAAGGAATTGCTGAGACGTTTGATGATCTAGCCCATGACCGTTGTTGCAAGTACAAGTCGAACGGCCTCACCGCTAGCAGTCAGGTTCTACTCGATTTCATCTCCAACAAGGGCTTGGTGGGTAAGACTGTTCTGGAGATCGGGTGTGGAACAGGCTTCTTCTCCTTGGAGACCCTCCGGCACGGAGCATCTTCCTGCCTGGGCGTAGATCTTTCGTCGGCAGCGATTCACGAAGCCAACGAGTTCGCCAAAGAGTCTGGACTACAGGATCGCGTAAGGTTCGATGTTGCAGACGCGGCCACGACTCGCCAGCCTGCCTCTGACGTCGTCGTGATGGACAAAGTCCTCTGCTGTTATCCTGACGCAGAAGCTCTTCTGAAGACCGCTTCAGATTCCTCCAGGGAACTGTTGGGTTTTGTTGTACCACGAAACGAGGGACTGATGAAACCGGCGATGAGGATCGGAACAGCGTTGATCAATCTAGTTGAGAAGTTGAGGAAAACCGGTTTCCGGCTGTACCTTCATTCCCTGCGTTCGATCGATGAGCTTCTCGCCGAGAGCGGTCTCCAGCAGGAAAGCAAGGCGAGGTCTCGATTCTGGCTGGTGTTCTTGTACAAGAGAAACGGGCCCGGCGCGCCTAGGCGAGAGTAGGCGAGACCTTGGATGTCAAACAGGCGGTCGATCGGCTGAGGTCGATGGGCGATCCGAAAGCTGTCGAAGGAATGGCCCGGTTCGGAATCCAATCAAGCAATTCATTCGGAGTGTCTGTTCCCAAGCTCCGAACTATTGCCCGAGAAGTTGGACGTGACCATCTACTGGCATTGAAACTGTGGGAGACTGGGTTGCACGATGCACGACTCCTAGCTTCGATGGTGGATGATCCTGAGCAGGTGACGATAGATCAAATGGACAAGTGGGTCGGCGACTTTGACTCATGGGACGTTGTCGACGGTTCCTGTGGAAATCTGTTCGACAAGACCCCGTTTGCCGTTGCAAAGGCGAGAGAATGGTGCAAGCGTGAGGAAGAGTTCGTGAAGAGAACGGGCTTCGTCTTGATGGCCGAACTTGCCGTCCATGACAAACAGGCGAACGACAAGCTGTTCCTAGATTTCCTAGCACTCATAATCGCGGGAGCCTCTGACAAGAGAAACTTCGTCAAGAAAGCGGTTAACTGGGCATTGAGACAGATAGGCAAGCGCAATCTCAAGCTCAACAGAGCCGCCGTGTCCACCGCTCTGAAGATACAGAGGATGGAATCGGGGGCTGCAAAGTGGATTGCCTCAGACGCCCTGCGAGAACTGAAAAGCCCACAGGTCATGAAAAGACTTCGGGAGAACAAGTAACCCCAACCTTCCCTGCAACCTCAATGTTAGCCGCATCCCCTAGACTGTCCTAGAAAAGCCGATCACGCTCTAGACTTAGCATGACGAAGGGAGGTCAGAGGAGTATACGAAACGCCTATGCCCCACGTTGCCCTCATTCTTCATGTGGGAGGGAATCCTTTCTCACATTGACAACTCGCAAATTCAAGACCCAGCTCCAATTTCTCCTGAAGAAGCTGCTCCCAGCGAATACTCTCCCGAGGAAAATGGCGTCCCAACTGCGACGACGAATAAAGGACTCGCATGTTGACTACCGCCACTACAAAGTGACATACCATCTCTACGAGGAGGCATATCCTCCCGAGACGCCAAGAACGCGGAAGGACAAGCTGAAAATTGTCTTCTGGATTGCTGTAACCCTTCTCTCTTTCGCTTTCATGTTCTATTTCGCCTCGCAAGTGCCCTTGTGTACCGAGTTTTTGTGCCCCTAAGCAACCTTACGACTACTCGGGATCTGATTCCCTTCGCCTGACCCGGTATTCTGGGAATGATCATCCTGAATTATTGTCACCGTGCCCATTTGGGGTGTTCACCAATAACAGGCAATGCACCTTCACCACCCTACCTTCTCCCAACATTTCTTTTTCCGTAACTTTTCTTTTTTTGTAACTATTTTTTTCTGCTAACTATTTCTCGACCCCCCGGGGTGGTCTTTTTTTCCGCGCGCCGCCCTTCGTGAAAACGCTAGGAATCCACGTTCACCGGTTGGAGCCCGGAGGTTCTTCCTTCGTGAAGTCAACCCTGAAACCCGTTCATTAGACCTAACCGGTCCCACGTTCCAGCACTCCCAAAGGGGTCTTCCCGATTGGTGCTGAGATCGCAGTCGCCTGTTACCCCCTTGGCAAAGGGGAGGTTACGATAGGAGCATTTGATGATACACACGCTCAACCACTATTGCCGACCTATCCTGGAGAAGCGCTGAGCACATGTTTCGGAAGCTAGTTAGGAACAAAAAGGCAATCGACACCATAATGGCCACGCTGCTAATGGTCGTTATCGTGGTAGCGGCCTCTGCGATGGTCTTCGTGTACGCTACTGGGCTGTTCGGAGCCCTGATGCGGGCACCGAATTTCCAGAAGGAAGCTCTCAGCCTAGAATTCTCCAACTTTGGACCCGTAAACCCCACCTACAATGTCACTCTGTACCTGAGAAACACCGGAACCGTACCGATCACTCTCACAAGCTACTATGTGAAAGACGCGAGCGGTAACCAGTACGCCAAGAACCCCTGGACCGGCCTGTCAATTACGCCAACCGCACTGGGACAGCCGCAGATCCTGATCTCGGGTTGCGGCTGCAACAATACAGGAGCCCCGTACACGTTCCAGACAGGATATTCCTACACAATAACCATGCTTTCCTCCCGGGGAAGCCAGTTCCAATTCTCTGTCGTAAGGTACAGCTGATCAGAGTCCGCTGATCTTCTCGTAGAACTCGACCAGGCTCCGAGCCGCAGGCTCTTCCTGGTTGAACGCGAAAATCTTCATTCCCTTCTCATACCTTTCGAAGAGAAGGATCTTCGATTTGACCAACGGCTCGGCTATCCTAGCCACTGTCGACGGTGACACATCAAGGACCCGCGCGAGCCCGGCCTGGTTGAACACCTTCTGACGATTCTGTAATAGATGCTCGACCAAACGGACCTGAGCCTTCGACTGGAAAAGATCAACCAATCTCAACAATCTCACCCGACCTAGGAATAGACGACTCTGGTCCCGATGTCCTTGCCTCGAAGCGCAGCGATGATATTAGTTGGGTCCTCAAGGGACACGAAGCGCGTTGGAATCTTTGCTCTCTGCATGATCTTGATCGCGAGGGGATCCAACAGCTCATAGCGCCCGGCAAAAACCTCCCCGCCCATCGCCCATGTCAACAGCTTATCAACATGAACTGAACGGATGAGCTTTGCCTTCGGGTTTTTCTTCGGGTCTTCGTCATAGACGCCTTCGACATCCGTCCCGTTCACAAGGATCTCAGAGCGAGTTATCTCAGCCGCGAGAGCTGCAACAGCACTAGTCGACTGGCCAGGCTGCAACCCACCCATGACCACGGTTTTCCCAGATCCGACAAGGTGAGGCAGGTCCCCCAAGGTGGTGGGTATCTTCGAAGACGCTGCCGAGCCTATTGCTAGCCGCAAGAGCTCCGCATTTGCTCTGGTGATCTGGATTCCGAGAAGATCGCAGGTTGACTCTTCCGCGCCGAGCTTCCGTGCCGCTGAGATGTAGGTTCTAGCATTCTCTCCTCCTCCCGCGACGAGCACCAGCTGATTTCCCTCGCCGACAAACCCTCCAAGGACCTTTCCCATTTCCTTGAGAGCTGTCACGTCAGGATCGCGGCGGAATAATGCGCCTCCGAGTTTGACGACTGCCCGCATTCTCTCTCAACCTTCCGGCTAACACAGGCTCGCTATATTAGAATCGAATGGAAGGTATCCGAGCGTTCTAAGACTCTCTCGAAAACTCTTCGCAAAAGCTGAATAGGCCTTCTATCGAGCAAAAACGACCCTTTACCGATGCTCTCTTACGCGCTAAAGAGAATAGTCCGATCCTGGAAACTCTACGCGTCACTCATACTCGGTATGATGCTCGCGGCCACCTTCTTCGGTGGGATCAACGTGGGCGCCGACACCATTGGGAAACAGGCCCTCGACGCCGAGCTAGTTAACACTCCAGTCGACATCTCCCTCACACCAATGTCGGGCGGAGTTTCTATCCCTCGCTCCTCGTTCGACAATGTTGTTCTTCAAGTAAAACAGGTCAGCGGTGTGGTCGCAGCCGAACCCGTAGGAAGCGAAACCCAACAATTCTATCCCTACAACGAATCAATACCTTACATCAAAGCCATTCAAGAAGGCTCTCTACTCTACCAACACCTCACAATCCTGAACGGGCGAGAAATAGCCAATGCCAATGAATCCGTGATTAACGCGGACTCGAAGTTTGCCCAGAGCTACAAGCTGGGCCAGACCGTCGGGTACAGCTTTGGACAAACTGGACAAAGAAACAATCTGACACTGACACTGAAAGTAGTCGGCGAGGTACAACTAGACAATATCGCGGTCAACACCCTGGGCGTTTCTCCGATCTACTACGGACCCCAAGGGACGACTCCGACGCCGGCGAGCACACTCATAGTGAGCTGGGACAAAACATTCGACCACATGTTCGACTGGGCCTACAATCAAACCCGATTCGGCAGATACTATCCTATCGCGGGCATAGTGAACGTTTACCTTGACAGACCGAAGCTGTTGAGCGCCTTCAATGTCGAAGGCAGCATCGCACAAGTGCAGCAGATCGATGACCAGGTTGCGAACGTCGCGGCACTAAACGGATTCAATTCTCAACCGAACCTGATAAATCCCCTCCTCTCATTCTCCACCAGCATATTCGCGCTCAGGCTCACATTCACCATCTTCTCAATCCCCGTCTTCTTCGTAGCATGGTTCGTCGGAAGAACTGTTTCCCAAGCATCCTTCAACCTCCGCAGAAGAGAAATCGGGCTATTGATGACCAAGGGCTTCTCCCAGAGCCAGCTCTTCAGACACTTCCTCGTCGAAGCCCTCCTAGTCGGCCTCATAGGAGGAGGATTCGGACTAGCGGCCGCGGTACTTCTCAACCCATACTTCGTCCAAATACTAAGCGGAAGCTATCAGAGCGGAGTCTTCCTCAGCCAAGACACCGCCATCGCCACCATAATCTTCACGGTCGCCCTTACCCTGCTAGCAATCTATTCACCCGCTCGAGCAGCAGCCAGTATGGATCCCGCGAAGGCCCTGCGCGAGTACGTCTATCTCGAGGATACACGTTCATCAAAGAAGAGGGGCGCAATAATCGCCTTCTCCCTCGGCCTCTACAAGCTAATCATTCTTCTCCTTGGCATAAACTTTCAGAACATCAGTCGGTTTCTCTTCGGAGTAAACTTCCTCTTCGCCATTGTCCTGATAATATTGGCTATCCTCGATTTTGGGTTGAACATCATCGGCCCATTCCTATTCCTCTACGGAGCCACACAACTCTCCACGGGTCTAGCGATACGCTTTCACAAGAGATTCGCATCACTCTCCAAACGCCTAGTTGGAGATATCGCCTCTCTTGCATCCAAGAGCGTATTCCGAAATCCCCGTCGCGTCACTGCTCTAGTTTTCCTCGTCGCCCTGATAGCCGGTTACTCAATATGGGTGATAGGCGACTTGGCCAGCGTGCAGGACTACAACGTTCGACAGGCCGAAGTAGCGGTAGGCTCCGATCTGCACGCGTCGGGCAGGGTTCCTCTCAACCTCACCTATCCCGTTTTGGTAGCTAATCAGCTGCGTACCTGGAACAATATCACGGGGGCTACTCCAGAGTTCGACACATCTGTCACCCTTTCGTCTCGGGCAGGGTTCCTCCAAGTCAAGGCCATAGACCCGCCAACGTGGAGACAGGGAGCATACTATGAAACCGACTGGTTCGGAGGAAACATCGACGCAGATTTTCAAAACCTGCAGAGTAATACCCGGAGCATTGTATTAGATAGGGGCGTTGCATCATACTACAATATTCTGCAAGGCGGGACAATGAGCGCAAATCAAACTGTGAACCTCACTGTGATCAACTTCTTCGGTCCAGATTACTCCCAGCAGTCCTCAGGCCAACCCTTCGGTTTTTCCTATTTTCAACCCGAGGGATGGTCGTTCGTTCCACTGAGCCTCGTCAGCCAGTACCCAACCCTCTTTTCGGGGTCGGGTTCTGTCCTAGTCAAAGCTCGTCCAGGCGTATCCTTAACCGACCTCGCGGCCTCGATCCAGAAGGTATACCCGTCCCTAACGGTAAGCACGGCTCAGGACTATACGCAAGGAGCAGTGCCCGTCGTTTCCAATGCACCGCAGGCTAGCGCCCAGAGTGCGGGAGCGGTGATCGCCAGTGGGACTCAGAATGTTCTGCGGCTCGGAACAGTTTTCGCAGGACTCGCGGCTTCAATTGGAATCGGGGCAGTGGCCTACACTGGCTTCAAGGAGAGAGAAAAGGAAACCACGATGTTAGCCGTTAGAGGCTTGTCCTACAAGCAGATGCTCGGACTCCTAGTCACAGAGGTCCTGCCGTTGGTTATTTTCGCGCTGATACTGGCCACAACAGTCGGATTGATCACCGTACGCGGCGACAGCCTCGCCCAGAATTCCCTGAACCCTAGCTATGCGAGCCTCCTCGCCCCTCGCAGGGTCGTCTTTCCACTATGGGCCTCTGAGAACATCTTGGCAATTATTGGTCTATTATTCCTGGGTGTTTTTCTGCCTGCGATAACGGCTGCGCGGAAAGACCTTTCAAAGATGAGCAGAACGGTGAGATTTGCATGAGCGCCGTCCCGGTTATAGTGGATTCTCTCGTCAAAGCCTACAAGCTCGGCAGGGTAGAGGTGCAAGCTCTGCGCGGGATCAATCTTAAGGTCGAAGCGGGGGGTATGGTCTCGATCATAGGTCCAAGTGGTAGCGGAAAGACCACACTGCTCAATATCCTTGGAGGGCTGGACAGAGCCACAGCTGGAAACGTCCACATCGGCAACACTGTCCTGACGGACTTGGACCCGACAAAACTAGTCTATTACCGTCGCCAGATCGTCGGTCACGTATTTCAGACCCTCAACCTAATTCCCACACTGACGGCGGCCGAAAACGTCGAGCTTCCAATGATGGCCGCTGGGACCCCGCGCGGGACCCGCTCGGCCAGAACCAAGGAACTCCTTGGCATTGTAGGCCTCGCCGACAGACACGACCACAAGCCCGACGAGCTCAGTGGCGGAGAACAGCAACGGGTCGCCATAGCCGCCGCCCTTGCAAACGACCCGCCGCTTCTACTCGCCGACGAACCGACCGGCGAGCTTGATAGCGTGAACGCGAAGATGGTCACTGACTTTCTTGTCAAGATAAACCGCGAGCTAGGAAAAACCCTGATAATGGTCACACATGACCAGAACGTTGCAAAGACAGCTAACAACATCATGAGAATAGAAGATGGAGTCATCAAGTCATCGCTCACTCCCAGCCAGATCGCCAGCCAAGACACATCCAGCTCCTACCTGGACCAGCTCCGCCACCGCATGTCAGAGCTGGAGAAACAGATGAGACAATTGGACGATGATTTCAAGACGGGCAAAGTTTCAGGTGATGAATACGCTGACCAACGCCTCAGGCTCCGACAAGTAAAAGCAGGCCTACAGGATGAACTGCAGAGGCAGGGAGTCATAGGTTAGCTCCGGTTTCGGAAAAAGCATTTTATACACAAAATCCCTCTATTTTTGTGGGGACTCGTAAGCAAATGTGTAGCACGTGCGCGAAGCACAATCCGGGAAAGAAGAAAAAATCCAAGATGTGAACGAGCCGGCCTAGAAAGGTAGGCCATAGTCCTTACTTTTTCTGGTTGGAGGTCGACTAGCCAGTGACAAGCTCAGTCATATCCGCATCAGACTCGGTCGCCCAGTTCAAGTTCAGGCGAACCCTGGAACAACTAGCACGGAAAGAAGGCCGAGGAACCGAACTCATCAGCCTATACGTCCCTCCCGACCGTAGAATCCACGACGTGCTCGGCCAGCTCCGGGAAGAGGCCGGCACAGCCTCCAACATCAAATCACGCACAACTCGGCAAGCGGTCCAGGACTCCATAGAGAGGGTCATGCAACGCCTACGACTGTTCAAAGAACCACCCCCTACAGGACTCGTGATCTTCGCCGGAATGATCCCCCAGAATGGTCTTGGGAGTGAACGGATGGAGATCTACGTGCTCACCCCTCCAGAGCCGATAACTGTAGGCTTCTACAGATGCGACGCCCGTTTCCACGTCGAGCCCCTCCTAGCTCTTGTTGTCGAGAAAGATACCTATGGAATAATCGTTATCGACGGGACGGAGGCCGTGGTTGCAACCCTAAAGGGACGCAGGGTCGAGATCGTCAAATCCTTCACCTCAGGAATACCCGGAAAGAGCCGCGCCGGCGGACAGTCAGCTAGACGTTTCGAAAGGATCCGAGAAGGTGTCACCCACGACTACTACAAACGAGTCGGTCAACACTTCAACGAAATCATGCTCGCCATACCTGACTTGAAGGGAATTATGATTGGCGGGCCTGGACCGACAAAGTATGTCTGGTCAGAAGGAGAATACCTACAGTATACGCTGAAGAACAAGGTGCTCTCGGTCGTCGACACTAGCTATACGAGCGAGGCGGGGGTTGAGGAGGTTGTTGAGAAGAGCAGCGATATACTGAAAGGGGTCCGGTACAAGGAGGAGAAGCAAATGGTCCAGAAATTCCTCTACGAGCTAGGCCACGAAACCGGCAAAGGTGTCTTCGGCGAGCTACAGGTCCAGAAATATCTCGAAAAAGGCGTTGTCGATACTTTGCTAATATCAGAGAAACTGGAGGGTCAGAGACTCGTCCTCAAATGCAAGAACTGCGGCAATCTCGAAGAATTTCGCGGAACAAGATACGAGGCCCATGCTGTCAAGAGCGAACTTTCCACGCGACTATGCAAGAAGTGCGGCAAGCCGAATCTTGAGATTATTGAAGATAACGATATTATCGATAGTTTTCTAGACTATGCGGAGAAGGGCGGAAGCAAGGTCGAGGTTGTCTCAGAGGAGACTGAGGAAGGACGAATGCTCCGCGACGCGTTCGGAAAAATCGCCGCAGTCCTACGCTACGCAGCCAACTAGTTCGAGCGACTTTCAATGGCGCTGGTCAAAGCGATATACTTCGATCTCGGGGAGACCCTTGTAACCCAAAACATCGAAGACAACCTAGTCACGATGAAAGCCCTGGAAAAGATCAGCAAGATCATACCTCACCGCAAATCCCCATCCGAACTCTTCACACTCTACAAGCAAGGCTACAAGGTGAACGAGGCCTTTCGCACCAAGCATCAGGTGGAGATTCCGATTCAGGCATGGATGGTACAGCTCCTCAGGCGAGCACTAGGCCAAGAACCCGAGGACAGTTTGGTGGAGGAGGCGATCAAGATCGTTGTCTCCGCTAGGGCCGAAAACGCGGTTGTATTCCCAGACTCGAAACCTCTCCTGGAGAAACTTTCGAAGCGAAAGATCAAGCTGGGCATAATATCCAACGTTTCGTCTCACGATGTGGCGGTGGAGATCCTTCGCAAAGTCGGCCTGCTAGAATATTTCGACACAGTCGTAACATCAGCTTTTGTTGGAATTCGTAAACCTGACCCTGGAATCTTTCTCTACGCGTTAATGCAGTTCAAGCTGCAGCCCTGGAACTCAGTGATTGTTGGCGATTCAGAGAGACACGATGTCTGGGGAGGCACTATCACGGGTATGAAGACGGTTCTGGTCTCGAAGAGACCCGCGACCGACAGCCTCGCTGATTATCGCTTTGCAAATCTCGCTGAGGCATCAAGGACCCTAGTGTCTCTATAGGTAGCTGGCGAGGAGCATCCCCGCCACCCCTAGCAATAGTGAGAACGGGAGGCCGGGAAACATCTCGTATTTCGACAATGCTTTGAACCCGAGAAAGGTTCCGGCCAGTATCCCGATGGCGGCGCCGAAGAACGAGAAAACGCCTCCAAAATATACCAGAGCTGTTGTTGCGACCAGCGAGTAGAATACCATGTCTCCCATGCCGATCGTCAAATCCCCATAGGTGAAGACTGCTCCGGGTAAATCGCCCTCTTCGATCGTCTTCGCCAGTGCTCCCACTGGGCCACGGAACACAGCGACAATATCATAGATTACAAGTGCTCCGATCAGGACCAGCGCGGTCAGGGGCCCTATCGAGTAGCCCAAGAAAATCCCTGTCAGCGCACCGATTAGTGTCACTCCTATCAACTGATACTTTCTCGCCCTCCCGAATATTGTAAGGGCAATCGCTACTGCCGTTCCCAGCGAAACGCCTAGGAGGATAATTGTAGCTAGAGGGTCCGAGGGAGAGTTGGGAATCAGGAAGAAAATCGAAGACGTATACCAGAAGGCTACTGCGAAGGATACGATGAGGACAGCGGCCTTGATCAGCGATCGGATGAACTTCATCCTGCCTCTCCTCACCATGAGGAGCATTGCAGTCGCGCTTGCTCCGAGAGCTATTACGAAGATGACGGCGTTGAGGCCTGCTGAGCTCAAAGTGTCACCCTGGAAAGGTGTTACTTGGGCTTGGGGAACGACCTGGTTTGAAATCGGATATCCTAGTAGGCCAGTAACGGTCAGGCTGAGAATTACCGGATAGAGGTGGCGTAGGCGAGGCTTGAACGCCCTATGTTCTTCCTCTGCCATGGAGCACTAGATCTCGATAACGTCCCCGGTCTTGGGAGCCTTCGCGTCCAATCCCTGTTCCTTGGACGCCCATTCTGCAAGTTTCTTACAGTTTCCTTCCGCGCCGTGCACAATGAACACTTTCGTCTTCTTGTCCAGATCGGACAGCGTCAGTTCTAGTTCTCGTCTGCCCCCGTGGGATGAGAAGTCGAACCGCTCTACTCTCGCGTCCACCGGTCGGGCTTTGCCGTGGATAACGAATTTTTTCCTCTCCAAGAGGATTCTGCCAGGGCTGCCGGGCACCTGGAAGCTTACCATGAACACCGCATTCTGCTTCTTCGCAGCCACATTCTCCATATAGAAAACAGACGCGCCGCCCTTCAGCATCCCTGCTGGCGATATTATCACGCCCGCGGTCTTTGCAGCTCTCCGCCGATCATTCCAGCCGTCGACCCAGTGAGCCATCTTGCTGGCCCGCTCGAACACGGACGAGTCCCTTAGAGATGATGGATACTTCAGGAGCATTTCCATCGCGTCGAGAGCCATTCCATCGACGAATACAGGATGCTCGAAGTGGTAAGCTGAGAGAACTGAGAGCAGTTCTTGGGATCTGCCGACGCCGAAGGCGGGTACGAGGACTGTTCCGCCTCCCTCGACCACTTCCGTTACCTTTTCGACAAACTCTTTTTCCAAACCATCGCGAACCGGGTGGTCTTCAGTAGCGTACGTCCCCTCGATGATAATCGCGTCCAAATCCTTGTAGTTACCGGGGTCTGCGCCGTCGACGAGCCTAGTTGGTTGACGATTGAAGTCGCCCGTATACAGTAACCGTTTGCCCTCGGAATTGATTATCGCCTGAGCACTACCCGGTATGTGGCCGGCATTAACCAGAGTCAAAGACGCATCACCGACATCGATCGACTGATGATACTGAAGCTCACGCGTGTGCTTCAACATCGTCTGAAGGTCCATAAACTCGTATGGCGCGTAGTATCCACTGAGCTTCAGGAAGTCCTTGATGATCAGACCGGTAAGCGTGAAAGTTGGTTGCACGCCGTAAAGCGGGACGCCGCCGTGAATGTAGAATATTGGAGCAGATCCAACATGGTCGAGGTGCGCGTGTGTAAGCACGATCGCCTCCACCTCTTTCGGAGGGATGTGCATCGGGAATCCGACGTGATGGTTTACCATTACGCCGTAGTCAAGAACGAGGTATTTGCTGCCGACACTTACTGCGAATGCGGACCTGCCTACTTCCTGGCAGGCGCCTAAGAACCTGATCTTCATCCGTTCACCGTAACAGTATGAGATGGATTATCGCGAGGAATTCTTGTTCACTCTACAAGTGGACCGGTTTGAAAGACTACAATAAAAGCCCTACAACTGAGTCTCCGGAGAGATTTTTAGGCACGATAGGCTAAGCCAATCCACCTTACTCGGTTGGTAATAGAGTGCCAGTTCAGCTTCTTGTAGATTCAAAGAATCTCAAAGGCTGCACCCTAGTCACAGGATTCCATGGTGTGGGACAAACGGGCTACATTGCTACCTCATACATGATACACGCGCTGAAAGCCGAGAGAGTAGGCTTTGTCCAGGTCGCAAACCCTCCGCCCTGGGTCGGGACAGCAGACGGCGGGCTGGTTACACCTTTCGAGGTCTATCGAAGAGGCAAGACAGTCTTGGTCAAGCTGGAATTTTCTCCCCATAGATCGGAGGAGGCGGAGTTTGCCAAGGTTCTTGCAAACTGGGCGGTGAAGGGCAAGTTCAAGGACGCGATCCTGATCGGTGGGTTGGATTCATCTTTCAGGAACAACAACGACGAATTCTGCGTCGTTCCAACCGGTGCGTACATTGACCGAGCAAAAGTGTTCAAGGCACCAATCCTCGAGCCCGGCCTACTAGTTTACGGGCCACTTGCAGTGATGTTGAGCGAGTTTGAAATACACGACTTCCCAGCCATCGCAGTTCTTCCATATGCGGAACCGGCGCGGGCTGACCCTGCAGCCGCTGCGCTAGCGATCCGGAAAATCTCGAAAGCGTACAATTTCAAGGTCAACCTAAAAGAACTATTGAAGGACGCGAAGCTTATCGAGCGAGAATATGACCACAAATCCAGGCTTACGAAATCGCATGAAAGACTGTACGCCTAGCCCAATCGCCGAATGATCGAACCTACGGTACGATCTGGCTTCGACCCCTTCGCCTGAACTCTGATGACCTTGAGATTCGAAGTCGCTCCGGAGAGTTCCTTTCCAAGCGTCGCGCCGTATTCGCCCTCGGAAATAAGGAAAACTTGTTTCGGTGATAATCGCTTCACCCAGGCGGCTACCTGCTCTGCCTTCTGCCCGTACATTCTCGGGTCGTGACTGTCGAAACTCTCGGTCTGCGCTAAGGGAAAGGTCTCATCCAGTTCCATCGGCACTGGTCCGAAGGGAATTGTGTAGAAGCAGATAGACACGTTTGACCTGTTTGCGAGCTTGCTTACGATAGGAAGGTTGCGAGGGTCCTCGTGATAGGGTCTCCTCCACCGGCCGGGTAAGAGAATGACAAACTTGCCCCGTTCTACCCGGACCCGCGACCTTCTCACACTGTAACGGACCATCTCAGGCCTGTTATTGCTAGCCTCGCCGAAATGGGAGATTCCACGAGGCTTGACGGTTGGCGTGAACTGTTCTAGAAGAGAGGAATGTTGAATGATTTTTGCCAGGAACTTTTTGAACGCTGGGTTGGCGTAGGCCCGATGCTCAAGAAGTTCCCACAGATGACCCCTTCTAATCGCTTCTCGTATCCTGTGCAACTCGGAGAAGCAAGCGAGAAGGTTGTGTTTTGACAGGAGTTGCTCTCTCTCAGGTGTGTCGAGATGTCTTAACTCCTCAGGGGTGATGCTGTCACAGATCCTGCACATGCAGGAGAATTCCTCTATCTCGGCCAATTCCTGGGTTCCGTCAGAGGTGAGGTACCTGCCTGTCCGAGCGTAGAGCGCGTAGGCAGCTGAATCAAACAGATCACATCCAAGAGCGACTATGAATGGGAACATGGCAGGGTGGCCTGCGCCAAAAAGGTGCAGAGGTCGGGCGTGAGGGAGACCCTTCTTAGCAGCGACTATCATGTCCACCAGAACGTCGAAGCGCTGCGCCTCCATCAGTTCGGTGGGGCTGCCGAGCGCGTAGATTGAGAATGGTCGCTTTCCCATCTCCACCGCGGACCGGGCGACCTCTTTGATGTGGACTCCGCCTTGGACTGGCCCGACCCAGAGGATATCCTTCCGTTTGATTCTCTTGAGAGCTTCGTCCGCTCTGCGAACAGTCTCGTCAACGGTCCATCCGGCTCGTCTCGCATCGCTGTGAAAGCCCGTTGGAAAATCAAGAATTACTCCAATGTCAGTATCAATCTTCTCCTGGTAAACAACGATCTCCGAAGGCTTTACCCCCACATGTCTGTACTCAAGAATCTGGTATGCCCCAGAATCTGTCGCTACAGTCTCCTTGAAGCCCAAGGTCCCGTGGACATCCTTCGGCAGCTGACCCGGTCTCCCCCTCTTCAAGAGGTAGGCATTGGTCATTATCGCTTTGATGCCGGCCTCGCGATAGAATCTTGGATCTAGAACTGGACGGTTCGGGTCTACGACCGGAAACATGTGGGGTGTTTGAAAGCTACCGCTCTTAGTGGTGAGTGTTCCGATTCTGCCGAGAAGATCCTTGCCTTGTACTTGAAAGGACAAAACGGGATTTAGGCCTTTACGCCTTTTTCCCTCATGAACTCGTCAAAGACTCTCTGAACCCGTTCGGCAGCAGGACCAGCGCCCTCGATAATGCCTTTCTCGTTAACCCGGATTCTATCCATTACAACGATCACCCCAGCCTCGTCCATCACCCGGACCATTCTGGGGAAGACCCGTTCAAGCCTCTCACCAAGACTCTGCAGATCAAACGGCTTCTCAAAACTCGATATCTGGACAATCGTGTCCCCGTTCAGGAAGACTTTGTGGATATCTCCTGCGTCCGACTTTGCGTTGGTGAGGCAGACGCTAAGGGTTTCAGTGTCAACGCCGGTCAGAGTGCCGATGAAGGTCTTTCCCTGCGCCGTCAAGACGCTCACGTGCTTTTGGAGAAGATTCGACAGTTCTTCCATGAATTTCCGGCCCGCGGTCGAAGACAGTTATCCAGGCACCCTTGAGGCGTGCGGACCCGGAGACCGCTATATCACCTTTGGTTCAGCCCCGGTTGTTCTCGGCATCTTCAGCTCTGCTACGATTGCTCTTGCCTCTCTCGCGTCTTTAGCAGAAGCGAGGACTGGCAGATCGAGAATCTCAAACCGTCGTGAGCATTGAGAACACGTCTTGCTCTTGTTCCTAGAATCGGCAATCTGATGCGTGTGGCAACGTGGGCATTTGATAATCCAGAACCTCTTTTTCTCAGTCATTGCTTTCTCTCCAGTTCCAACGGATCGTAGCGAGCAAGCCAGTTTACTACTCCTGACATGCCAGCTCTCCCCCTTGACAAAGCCCGTAATGCTTCCTTGTAGACTGCCAAGGCCGACTTTCGAGTAGTGTCAATCTCATACACTTTTCGGGGTCCGAGAAGCAAATGCGATTCTTGGAGGCA
>WNGK01001145.1_pt1 | contig 33245 bp, 29 predicted proteins | sample 5400601 | NCBI WGS metagenome assembly WNGK01 (sample SAMN13153376, study PRJNA577476) | soil metagenome | isolation source: 60 cm soil or saprolite under Garry oak tree replicate 1 | place: USA:California | collected 2016-06-15 | reverse complement strand
CCGCGGGTGCCGCCGCGGGTGCTGCGGCGGGGGCAGCGGCCTTGGTGGTGTCCTGCGCGACGAGCCCCCGACCGAGGAGCAGGGCCGACGCGGCGAGCATCGCGATGCGCTTCATGACGGCTCTCCTTCAGAAGGTGTCCCTTGTACGGCGCGCCGGCGGCGATGTTCCAGCCAGGTGCCCAGCGTCGTTGCGATCACGAGCCCGGCCGCCGCCCCCCCGAGTTGGAACCTGGACTGGTACTCACGCTGCCGCCCGGCGCACTTACCGGCGAACAGGGCGCCCACCATGGCCCCGCACGAGCCCTGGATGAACGTGAAACCGTAGCCCGCGCCCGCCCCGAATAGGACGGGTAGCGAGCAGAGCACCAGGTGACGGAGAAAGATCTTCATGGCGAACCCATGACAGAAGGAAAGAAACGAGCCGGGACTGTCCGCTCGATGACGGCGCTCACAGTCCTCGGGGTCGCATGTCGCATCACCGTCTCCGCTCGACTTTCCAGCAATCGACCAGCCGCCGCTCGTCTCCCGTCCCTCGTATGACGTGATACTCATCGAACTGGGCGACGGTCAGACAGGAATGGTTGGGGATGATCTCGACCTGCGCCCCGACCGTGAAGCGACCGTCGAGCGCCGCCGGGGACTCAGCGCGGATCAGACCGTGCTCCTGTGACAGCGTCGCTACCGTGAGCTCGGGAGCCCCCCGCACCGCGCCCATCGCCTGCGGGGCCACGTGCGCCGGCCCGGGATCCTTCGACAGCTCGAGCGCTCCGGCGTCGACGATGAAATGCGCCGCCCCCGGTTGACGCGACACGACGCTCGCGAGCACCGTCACGCCCACGTCCGCGGGCTGGCAGCAGCCGATGAGCACCATCGTCCGGTCATAGAACACGTAGTTGCCGGGGCGCACCTCGGTCACGCCGGTGAGGTCCTGGGCGGCCGCCATCGCCGGCGTCGAGCCGACGCTCACGTCCCGTACGGGAACGCCGGCCGCGCGGAGCCGCCCGGCAAACCCGACCATGACGCTCCGCTCCTGCTCCGCCACCCGGGCCGCTTCCGCCTTGTTCGTGGTGCGGTAGGCATGACCGGAGTGGCTCAGGATACCGTCGAACACGAGTCCCCGCTCATCCCCCAATTCGGCCGCGACCGTCAGGGCGTAGGACGATGCCGGGTTCACCCCCGCCCGGTGATAACCGCAGTCCACCTTGAGCCACACGTGCAGTCCCGAGTGCGCCAGCGCGCGCGCGGTGCGCTCGTCGTCCACGACGACGCGCAGCGTGGCGCCCGTTTCTTCCGCGATACGACGGGCGTGGGGGACATGGCTCGGATCGATGGGAAACGCCCAGGTGAGGTCGCGGAACCCGGCGCGGGCGAACACTTCCGCCTCGACCAACGTCGCCACGGTGAGCCCGCGGGCGCCGTGCTCGAGCTGCAGGCGACCGAGCTCGACGCACTTGTGCGTTTTGGCGTGCGGCCGCAGCGCGACGCCGAGTTCCCGAGCGCGCGCGGCCATGTGCGCGAGATTACGCTCCACGACGTCCAAGTGGAGCAGGAGGGCCGGGGTTTCGACGTCGTAGACGTTCACGTTTCCCCTTTCTCCTTTCCCCTTTCCCGTTATTTCACGACGTGGAACTCCGTCTGCCGTCGCAGGATCCAGTGCATCTGGTCATCGGCCCCGAGCTCCGCGTCCTCTTCCTGCGCCGATCGCACCGGTTGGTTGTCCCATTCCGGCAACTGGGTCGTGGCCTGGAGCTCGATGGAAAACCAGCTGCTGGGAATCAGGGTCACGTCCCCGCGCCCGGGCACTCCCTCTTGGTGGTCCCACAGACCGATGAGCGGCCCGGCGCCGTGCCCGCGGTCGCCGATCGGGTGCGTGTAGATCGTGCCGGTGAGCCCCGCTGCCCGCATCTGCGCCAGCGCGGCGGCGAGCACGTCGTTGCCGCTCCGGCCGGGCCGCATCTCGGCGAGCAGGATGTCCTGCAGCCGGTTCGAGGTCTTCAGGGCCCGCTTCAAGCCCTCCGGGACGTCTCGCTCACCGACACGCAGCACGTAGGCCATGTGTTGCGTGTCGGTGTTGAGGCCCAGCGCGGTGATGCCGAAGTCGCAGTGCAGCACGTCGCCGCGCTGGATCACGACGGCGCCGGAATCCGACAGGTCGACGCCCCGCCGCTGCGCGTCCACGTCGGTGTGGAACCAGGTGCCGAACCCAAGGTCGTTCACCCGTTGGCGCATCCACCAGGCGACGTCGTCGGTCGTGGTCTTGCCCGGCGTGATGACCTTGTTCGAGAACGCGGTATCGATGGTCCCCCAGACGACCTGCATGAGCCGCCGGTACGCGGGGAGCATCGCCGGGGCCCGGATCTCCTGGTACTCGAGCGGCAGGCTCTCGGCGTGCACGATGCGGGCCCGGTACCGCTCGGGGAGCGCGGCCTCGAGCTGCTCCCACTCGCCCGCCGACAACCCGTCCGAGAAGGCGTGGGTGTGCGAGATGTCCACGGCGATGGTCTGCGGGTCGCGCTCCTCGATCACCCGGCGCAGGAGATCCCACTGCGCTTGTCCCACCAGCTCGGGACGGCGGCCGATCGAGGGATCGATGGCCTCGTTCGCGTGGTAGGCCTCGTACAACCCGCCCTGTGACGCGCCGCCGAGCGCGAGCCGTTCCACCCCCCGGTCCGGCCCCCGGTCGAAGAAGACGTAGATGGTGCGGCGCCGTGCGTAGAAGGATGTGGCGGAGACCAGCGACCAGAACACGGGGTCCTCGTTGTACTCGCGCATTGGCACGACCCACATGGCGACTTGATACTGGCGCATGAGACGCGGCAGCACGGAGTCGAGCCGATAGCGCAGCCACTCCTGCTGGACGGCGGCTTGCTCGCGCAGCGTGCCGAGTGGACGGGTGGGAGACGACGTAAGGCGGGGCGTCCCGCTTGAGGGGGCTCCCTGCACGAGGACAATCGAGAGTACCAAAGCGGCAAAGGTCATGTCGGTCGAGACACCGGAGGAGGTTGGGGTAGCGCGACGCGCCGAGCGACCAAGACGGTGAGCAGGATGAGCGCGCCGAAATTGTACGTGTTCTGCCGCACGGTCCACAGCACCGCGGGGAGGTGGCCGCGGTATTGGCTCAGCATCCCGGATGTCAGCAATGCGCCCACGGCAAGCGCGGCGAACCACACGGCTCGTCCGCGCGCTGGTGCGGGCTGGGTGAAAGTATCGGTCCATGCCGGGAACGCGAGGACGTAGTAGTGAAGTCGGTCCAGCGGCGCGAGCAGGACCGCCAGGACCGCGGTCATCCCGACCTCGTACGTCGGCTCGCTCGACGCCCGGCCGCGCCACAGCACCGCCGTCACTCCAGCGATCGCGAGCAGATCCAGGATCGCGGCCGTGATGACGTTCCCACCCAAGCGCGCCACGAGTCCGCCGATCGACTGGCCGGCCAGCGCCTGAGTGCTCTGGGCGGTCAGCGCCAAGTGCACATAGTCCGACACGTTGGCGGCGCCGGCGAAGCCGGCGGGGACCACCACGAGCAACGTGAGCCCGACCGCGGCCGTGAGGCCCACCACCAGAGGCCGCCAGCGGCCCCGCACGAGAAAGTAGAGAAAAATGGCCCCGGGATAGCCCTTGAGCGCCGTGGCGACGCCAATCCAGAGTGCCGCACGCATCTCCCGTGCTTGCTCGAGGTCGACGATGGCGAGGACTACGAGCGCGAGCAGCACGAGGTTGATGTTCAAATGCTGGAAGTTGCTCTGCAGCGGCTGGGCGACGGCGGCGACGGCCAGCACCACGGGCGTCCACCGGCCGGCGTGACGATACCCCCGAACCAGACACCAGCCGAACAGCGCCACGTTGCCGACCGCCCACAGGGCCTTGGTGAATGGCAGGCTGAGTCGCGCCAGCAGGGCGAACGGGGTCAGGGCGAAGATCGCAAACGGCGGCCAGGGGACGCCAATCGCGCCATTGAAGTCGCCGTACAACGGCTGACCCTGCAGCAGACGCTCGGCCAGTCGGAGGTGGAACACGAAGTCGCCGCCCGAATGGACGCCGATGAACGCATTGACGACCGCATACAAGCCGCCGAGCGCGAGCAGGATGCGCCGCGCCCGGGGCGTCAGGTCCGCCATATCCCGAGCGCCAGGCTGGCCCAGCCGGCGAGCAGGCACAATCCGCCGACGGGGGTGATGGCGCCGAACGCGCGCGCGCCGCTCAGCGTGTACGCGTACAGGGAACCGGAAAAGATCACCGTCAGTCGAGCCGGCGGCCCGTCACTTCGATGCGGCGGTAGCGCTCGATCCGGCCCGAGCCTCCGACGAACGCGGAGCCGAGCCAGCTCGTCAGCCCGACGACCATGGATGCGAGGATCGCGGCGCCGAGCCCCGAGAGCGTGAACCCCGGCATGAGCCAGGCGACCAGGGCGACCGAAATCCCGTTTACGACCAGGATGAAGAGCCCGAGGGTGAGGACCGTGAGCGGGAGGGTGAGAATCAAGATGATCGGGCGGATCACCGCGTTCACGATGCCCAGCAGCAGCGCCGCGACGACGAGGTTGCCCCAGCCGTCGATCCGCACGCCGGGGATGATGGTCTCCGCCACCCACAAGCCAAGCCCCGTGATCACGAGGCGGAAAAAGAACCCTTTCATAGGTTCAAAATACTCGGGTGCTTACCGCCGCGCCCGGCCGGCCACGAACCGGGCCGTCACTCCGGGCGGCACCTTCACGCCGAGCTGCGAGTCGAACAAGACCGCTCCCACGAGCGAGTCGCCCACTCGCGACGCGCCGACGCCGGCGAACGGTCCCAGGTCCGCCGGCCAGCCGTAGATCAGGGCCTGCTCCGGGGAGCCGTACCAGGTGACGGCGAGCGTTTCGGCCCGCGGCGCCGCGAAGACCAGGGCGCCCTTGAAATGGCACGTCCGGCCGACCGCGACCCGCGCCGTATCGAGTATCACGTCGGTGAGCTTGAACCGATCGCCCATGTCGGGCAGCGTGACCGTATCCCCGCGCGCTACCACCCAGTGGCCGACGTAAGCTTGCGAGAAGCGCGTGCGCAGGTGCATCTCCGAGGAGCCGCACGGGTTCGCCGGCCCACACGCGGCGAGCAGCATGGCAACGACGGCCCCGCCCCCCCTCACGGGGAGACGCTGTCGGTGGCCCGAATCCGGGCGCTCGTCGAATCCGCCGCCCGCATCGCGCTCCCCACGCCGCTCGCGCCGGGGATCCGCGACCGCGCGAGGATCGAATCCCGCTGGCGCTCGGTGAGCGAATCGCCGGCGGCGGCGGGCTTGGCCGACTTGCCGCCGGAACACGCGGCGAGGAGTGCGAGGGCAATCATCAGCGAGCAGGCGCGCATTGGGCCTCCGAGGTCATTTCCGTCGCAACAGCATACCGTAGGCGACCAGGTTCGCCACCAGCACGAGCGTGCCCAGCACCGCCTGCGTCGGCCGAGCGAGGTTCGCCGGGTAGAGCGTCGGAATCACATAGTGCTCGACGAATCCGCCGCCATATCCTTGGAGCCCGGCGCGGGCGCGCAGCGCGTTCTCGAGCGGGGTGAGCGGACAGATCCAGCCGCCGTACTCGATGGCGATCCCCCACACCGCGCACGGGACGTGCACCAGCGCGACCGCGCGCCAGCGCCACGCGAGGAACCCGCCCAGCACGACGAACGTGACGAACGCCGCGTGCACCAGGACGACGCAGTCGGCGAGGATGCGGTAGAGCATCTTCAAGCTCCCCTTAATACGACGAAAACCCCCGCCGGACCAGGGTCCGGCGGGGGCTCGCGTTGCCGTCGGGCGGTTTTAGGCGCCCATCAGACTCTGGCACGGGCCGAACAGACTCTGGGTCACGAACTCGATGGCTCCGGGTAGCGCGAACAGATCCAGGAAGGCCTGTCCCTCCGCCGCCGAGAGCTGGCTGCCGTCGTTGTGGAGGACCGTGATCCCGGCGTCGGTACCGCTGATACGGGCCCAGGGTACGTCGTTCACGTTGAACACCAGGTTGATCGTCACCGACTCCGGGTCCGGTGCCAGCACGAAGGTGATGGTGCCATGTGTCGACACCGTTTCGGAGCCGTGGGTGATGCTGAACTCGGTGATCGTGAGGGCGCCGTGAGTCGGGTCCGAGAGCACCAGCGTCTCGTGCAGCTCGACGTGAAGGGCCGGATTGTCCAGGTCCCACGTGATATCGATCTGGCCGTCGGGATTATCGGTGTCGAGCTGCGTCGCCCCAAACGTCGCGCTGAACGTCAGGGTGTGCGTGCCGTCGCTCACGAAGCCGACGGCCGTCGCCGTGAACGCCGTCGCCGGGTTGCCGGTGACCTGGCCGCTGACCGTGTAGTCCGCGTACGTGATGGGACCGGGGCTCGCCGGCGTGCCATCCTTGACGATCACATGGAGCTTGTCGACCGCTGGTGCGGTGGTGCTCTCGTCCACCAGATCCACGAAGCCGACGGAAGTCAGCGGATTCTCACCGATGTCACCGGTGCTCGGGTCGACGGCATACAGAATCATCCGGACCCCGTTCGGGTCTGCGGCGGGTGTGGCGCTCGGGTCGTCCACGTACGCATGGGTCGTGACGTCCCACACGAACGTCTTACCCAGCAGCGGCGCCGGGACGACGCTCGCACTGATAGCGCGGGAGAACACCGGCGCGCTACGGCGCAGCGCCAGGAGGCGCGCCGCCGCGTTCACGTCCAGCGTGCTCGATGTGCGCGGCGGCGTGATCGGGACGGCGCGCAGCAGCGCGCCGATGCGGCTCGGCGCGGCCACCGGCGAGCCCGTGGTCGTGTCGCTCACCTTGCTGAAGCTCTGGAACGTCGGCGACAGCAGCACGCCGGACACGGTCTGCAGATCGCTGCTCAAGCCTGCGGGGTTGGACAGATGAGCCTGCGGACCTGTCATATCCTTGCACGCCGCAATGGCGACCGCGGCGGCGACCGCGAGGCCCCACCGGGTGTGACGGTGATGTGCTGGCATTCTGCTCCTCCGAGGTGAAGGCGTGAGGGGCGGGCGGGGGCCGAGCGCTCGGGCCTCGTCCAAATTGCAACGTACCCCGAAGGCACCAGATGGGGCCGTGACTGGGCGCACGTCTCGTGGGGGCAGTGGAGGGGTAGGGCTTGGGGCTGGGACTTAGGCGATGACGCCGCCGCCGAGCAGGCGACCGTCCGCGTCGTACAAGGCGCCCGACTGCCCGGGCGTGATCGCCCGCACCGGCTGTGTGAGATCGAGGGCGATCGTCCCGCCTGTGTACTCCCGCACGCGGCCGGGCACCGCCGGCGCGCGGTAGCGGCACTGTACCAGTACCGCATCGCCCGGCACCAGCGGCTCGGCGAGCCAGTTCACCTCGGCGAGCGTCACGCTGTGGCCGAACAGCTCGTTCCCGCCACCGATCACGACCTCACGCGTCTCGGGGCGGATCGCCACCACGTACATCGGCTCGCGGAATCCGCCGGGAAGCCCGCGGCGCTGCCCGACGGTATAGCGCGCGAATCCTGCGTGCTCCCCCACCACTGCACCGCCGGCGGTGACCAGGGGTCCCGGGCTCAAGGCAGGCGCGTCGGCGGGGAGATGGCGCTCGAGCACGCTCACATAATCGTCGTCCGGAACGAAGCAGATCTCCACCGACTCCGCCTTGTCGGCGGTGACGAGGCCGAGCCCGCGGGCCACGTCTCTCGTCTCGCGCTTGGTAAGCCCCCCCACCGGAGTGAGCATCCGCGCCACCACGGCGCGGTCGATGCCCCAGAGGAAGTACGACTGATCCTTCCGGGGATCGCGCCCGCGGAACAGCGCACCGTCACGCGCGATCGCGTAATGGCCGGTGGCGACGTAGGCGCAGTCGAGGGCGTCGGCGTGGTACAGAAAATCGCGGAACTTGGTGAACGAGTTGCAGCGCACGCAGGGGATCGGCGTGCGGCCGCTCGAGTACTCGGCGACGAAGTTCGCGATCACGTCGTGGCCGAAGCGATCCTCGAAATTCAGCAGGTAGTGCGGGATGCCGAGCCGGTGCGCCACGAGTCGGGCGTCGCTGATCGAATCGAGTGAGCAGCACGGACGGTCGGGCACCGCGTCGCCGTAGCAGAACAGCTTCATGGTGGCGGCGACGACGTCGTACCCCGCTTCCACGAGCAGCGCAGCCGCAACCGAGCTGTCGACGCCACCGGACATGGCGACGAGAACGCGCTGCTTACTCCGCATTGTGATCACCGGTGCAAGACCGCGGCCAGTGCCCTGACCTTGTCGACAATCTTGGGCAGCACCCCGATCAGCGCCTCCACGTCTTCCAGCGTGTTGTCCTTGCCGAACGAGAACCGCAGCGCCGCCACGCCGAGCTCCCGCGGCACGCCCATCGCCGTGAGCACGTGCGACGGCTCGACCGCGCCGGTCGAGCACGCAGAGCCCGAGGAGCAGGCGATCCCCGCGAGATCGAGGTGCATCAGGAGCGCCTCGCTGTCCGTACCGGGGATCGACACGCTGGTGACGTGGGGGGCCCGCCGGCCGTGAGCCGCGTTGATCACCGCGTCGGGCACGACGGCGAGCACCCGGCGCTCGAGGTCGTCGCGCAGCGCCGCCACACGAGCGGCGAACGCCGCCTGCTCGCGCACCGCCAGCTCCACCGCCGCCCCGAGCCCCACGATCCCCGGCACGTTCTCCGTGCCCGGCCGGATCCCGAACTGCTGGCCGCCCCCGTGAATGATCGCTTCGACGGCGTGGCGATCCCGCACGACCAGGGCCCCGATGCCCTTGGGCGCGCCGATCTTGTGACCGGAGACGGTGAAGAGGGTGCAGGCGACGTCATGCAGCGACACGGGGATCTTGCCGAAGGCCTGCACTCCGTCCACGTGGAACGGGACGCCGGCCTCGCGACATCGCGCCGCGAACCGGGCCACCGGCTGCACCACGCCGATCTCGTTGTTCACCCACATGACGCTCACCACCGCCACGCCGCGCGCGAGCGCCTCGCCCAGCGCGTCCTCCGACACCTCACCCTCGCCGTTCACCGGGAGGATCATCTCCTCGCCCCCGAGACGACCCACCGCATGCGCGGCTGCCAGGACCGCCTTGTGCTCGATGGCCGACACCGCGACGCGGAACGGGCCGCCGCGCTCGCGCGCCGCCAGCGCGCATCCGATCACCGCCAGGTTGTCCGCCTCGGTGCCGCCGGAGGTGAAGATGACCTGGCCCGGGTCGACACCGAGTGCCGCGGCGATACTGCGCTTCGCCTCCTCCACACCGGCCCGCGCCGCCCGCCCGAAGCGGTGGGGTGAGGATGGGTTTCCGAAGGCGTCCGGTCCCAAATAGGGGAGCATCGCCTCGAGCACCTCCGGCCGTACCGGCGTGGTGGCCGCGTTGTCGAGGTAGACCAGGCGCTTGGGCATGCGGGGAAATCTAGGAGCTAGAGGGACTGCACGCCAAGCTGCAGCACGTCGTCAACGGCGAGCGTTTCGTGGCAGAAGAACGGCTCGCCGTAGGCGGAGCGGATCAGCGAGCCATAGTGTGCCGACTGGATCCGGATCAGCTCGTAGAGATCCTGCCCCGTGGGGTGGATCTCCCCCGCCGCCCTGGCGCCGTCGAACTGCGAGGCGTAGCAGCGGATCGCCGCCATCTTGGTGTCGAAGGTGTCGGAGATATCCACGACGAACGACGGCTTCACCGGGTCTTCGCGGTACGCGAGCGCGTAGAGGACCTTGAACGGCCGGTGCGCGGCGCTCGCCCCCGCGCCCCCATACTTGGCGAGCCCGGCCAGGTAGCACGCGTCGCGCCCCAGCTCGGACGCGATGCGGTGATCGGGGTGCCGGCCCACCGGGAACGGGAGCATCACGACCCGGGGCCGGGTCGCCCGGATCAGCTCGATGACCGTGGCGCGGGACGGCTCGTCGTTCTGGAGGTGGGCGTCGGGGAGCCCGGCATTGAGCCGCACGTGCACGCCGAGCACCCCGGCCGCGCGCTCGGCCTCGGCGGCGCGCGTGGCGGCGTCGCCGCGCGTGCCGGTCTCCCCTTGGGTCAAGTCGAGGATCCCGACGCGATGGCCGGCCCGCACGGCCTTGGCGAGCGTGCCACCGCAGGTGAGTTCCGCATCATCGCGGTGGGCGGCGATGGCGAGGAGATCCACTTCGTGGGAGGTCATGGTTCCTCGCAGAGTGCGGAATGCGGAGTGCGGAGTGCGGAATGGACCGAGCGACGGTCGAACCCTGTGGCCGGCCGCCACGATCGGACTGTCCGCCTCAATTCCGCATTCCGCATTCCGCACTCCGCACTGTTTGTCATTCGTATCTCAACGCCTCCACCGGATCCAGCTTCGCCGCTCTCGCCGCCGGGGCGATCCCGAAGACGAGCCCGACCGTGATCGACACGATCGTCGCGATTGCCGCGCTCCACACCGGCACGGTGGTGCTGAAGTCGAGCAAGCGCTTGAGGAACTCCCCGGTGCCGATCCCCACGATGATGCCGAGGATGCCGCCCATCAAGGTCAGCGTCGCCGCCTCCACGAGGAACTGCCACAGGACGTCGCGCCGCGTGGCGCCCATGGCCTTCCGCAATCCGATTTCGCGCGTCCGGCTCGTCACCGACACCATCATGATCGCCATCACCCCGATCCCCCCCACGAGGAGCGCGATGCTCGAGAGCACGAGCATCACGAAAAAGAACGCGAACGTGAGGCTGTCGAATATCCCGAGGACCTGGTCCGACGTCAGCAGGTCGAAGGTGTTGGGCTCGCCGACTCGCAGCCCGCGCACGCGTCGCAGCTGCAGCGTGGCAGCGTCCATCGCCCGCGCGACGCTCACCTCGGGCCGGGGCTTCACCAGGATGATGAGACCGTTCACCCGGTCGATCGTGAAGCGCGCGTGGGCCGCCTCGAACGGCACGATTCCCGCGATCTCCGGTGCTCCGGGCACCTCGAAAATGTTGGTGGGTCGCTGCCACACCCCGATCACACGGAACGGGCGGCCACCGATACGCACGACCTCCCCGGTCGGCTCGTGGGCTCCAAACAGCCGGTCCGCGGTGCGCTGCTCGATGACCGCCACGGGCGTCCCGCTCCGCAGCTCCGCCGTTGTAAAGACACGGCCCGTGAGCAGTCCACCGCCCAGGATCTCCATGTACCGATCGTCGGCACCGAACACGCCCAGGACTTGGGTCCGGTTGCCGGCGTACTCGAAGCGATGGAACACCTGCGTCCAGATCGCCGCGTAGTGGATCTCGGGGAGCCGGGCGATCGCCTCGGCTTCCTGGGGCGTCAGGGCAGGCCGGATCCGCACTTCGCGCGGCAGCGCGTCCGGGTTGAGCGGGGTGGACGAGAAGAACCGCAAGACCCGGAACGTCGTGGGCCCGACGACCTCGAGGGTGTTGACGATCTGCTCCCGGAACCCTGCCACGATCGACGCCATGGCCATGACCGTGGCGATCCCGATGACCACCCCGAGGATGGTGAGCCCGGAGCGCAGCTTGTTGACGCGGAGCTGGTCGACCGCGATCAGCCACCCTTCGCGAATAGAGTGGAGGGCCATGCTACTCGGCGCGCAGCGCTTCGATCGGGTCGAGGCGCGCGGCGCGGTGTGCGGGGTAGACGCCGAACACGATGCCCACGCTGACGCCGAGGCCCAGCGCTACGGCCACGGACCACCCCGTCACTCGGGCGGGAAGGGGTGAGGCGATCTCGACCAGCGCGGCGAGCGCGCTGCCGGCGAGCAGGCCGGCGACGCCCCCGAGGAGGGAGAGGATGGCCGACTCGGCGAGGAACTGGCGCCGAATGTCGCGCCGAGAGGCGCCGAGCGACTTGAGGATCCCGATCTCGCGGGTGCGCTCGGTGACGCTCATCAGCATGATGTTCATGATCACGATGCCGCCCACCACGATCCCGATCGCCACCACGGCTGGCACGACGGTGAAAATGACGCGGGTGAGTCGGCCCCAAAACGCGATCAGCCCCTCGCCGGTATCGACGGTAAAGTCGTCGTCTTGCCCCGGTCGGAGCCGGTGCGCGATGCGCATTGCCTCCTCGGCGCGAAGCATGCCGTCCGCCACGCTCGCGGCCGCCGGCATCTTGACCGAGATCACGGTGGTCTGGCGCCGTCCGTACAGGGCCTCGAAGGTGGTGAGCGGGAGCATGATGAACCCATCCCAGGACTGCCCCAGGACCGTGCCCTTCTTCGCGACGACGCCCTTGATGGTGACCTGCGCGCCGCGGACCCGAATGGCGCTGCCGACGGCGAGCTCCGGAGCGCCGAACAGCTTCTCCGCCACGTCGAAGCCGAGCACCGCGACGAGCCTGCGCTGCCGCTGGTCCACGTCGGTGAACGGCCCCCCGGCCGCGAAAGCGTAGTCCTGCACGACGACGAACGGTGGCGTGACGCCGAAGACGAGGACGTCGCCCACCGTGCGGTTGCGCCATTGCACGTCCGCCATCGGCGTCGGCCACCCGGACTGGAGGGAGATCGCCTGCGCGTCGGGGAGCGCGCGTTCCACGTAGGAGACGTCCTCGGGCGCGATGATCGGCCGGCGCTGGATCTTCTTCCATTCTTCGTCGTCGATGAATCCGACCTGAATCGGGTCCCGGCGGATCTGAAAAGCGTTGACCCCGACGATCGCACCCGCGATGCGCTCGCGCACATACGCGTTCATACCCTGAATCACGGCGACGACCGCCACGAGGAACCCGACCGACACGATGATTCCGAGCAGCGTGAAGAACGAACGGAGCTTGTGGCTCCAAGCGGTCTGGAGGGCTTGGAGAATGGCTTCGAAGAGGGGCATGGGGCTGGAAGCTAGTGCGGAATGCGGAATTCGGAATGCGGAATGGACGGGCGGACTTCGACTCCGCATTCCGCACTCCACATTCCGCATTATTCGTAGCGTAAGGCTTCCACCGGATCCAATCTCGCCGCCTGGTTCGCCGGGTACAGTCCGAATCCGACGCCGGTGAGGGCCGACGCGACCAGCGCGGCGACAATCGACCACAGCGGGACGTGGGCTGGGATCGGCGTGAGGCGGGAGACGGCGAACGCGAGCACGCCGCCCCCGAGCATTCCCACCGCGCCGCCGACGAGGGTCAGGGTCGAAGCCTCGACCAGGAACTGCCACAGGATCGCGCGCCGCGTCGCTCCGAGCGCTTTGCGGACGCCGATCTCCCGGGTGCGCTCGGTCACCGAGATCATCATGATCGCTACGACGCCGACGCCTCCCACGATCAGCCCGATGGACGAGAGCACGAGCATCACGAGGAAGAACATGCCGGACACCTGGTTCCAGGAATCGAGCAGCTTGTCCTGCGTCACGATCGAGAAGGTGTTGTCCTGCCCCGGTTTGAGGCCGCGAAGCGAGCGCAGGGTCGCGACCACTTCGTCCATGCCCTGCTGCTGGGTGTAGTCCGGCGCGGGCGCCACCGCGAGCCGCATCCATCCCTTCAGGTACGGCACGTGTTTGACGAACGCGCCGTGCGGGATCCCGACGGACGGTGGGGTCACACCGCTGAAGAGGTTGGGCGGCGGCGTATAGACGCCGATCACCTTGAAGGGCGCACCGGCGACGTGGATGGTCTGGCCGATCGGGTCACGCCCGCGGAACAGCTGGTCCTCCAGTTTCCGGTTGATGACCGCGACGGCGTCGTTCGCCAGATCTTCCAGTCGCGTGAACGTCCGTCCCGGATGGACGTCACCGCCGTTCACCTCCACCCACTGCGCGGACAGCCCAGACACGTTCACCGACTCGAGGCGCAGGTCGCCGTACTCGACGGTCGCGGAGCTCTCGTCGCGCCGGGTCACGTAGCGCACGGAGGGCAGCAGGGCGATCCGGTCGGCCTCGATCTCGCTGATCACCGGGTTGCGGCGCCACGGGTTCGAGGCGTCGGAGCCGTCCGAGACGTTGACCCCCGCCTGGAAGTAGCGCCACACGAGGAAGGTACGCGGGGCGATCGACTCGAAGATGTTCGAGACGCTCCGGTTGATCCCGCTGATCATCGCGGCGATCACCATCACGACCATCACGCCGATGGCGACGCCGAGGATGGTGAGTGCCGCACGCCCCTTGTTGCCGCGCAGCGAGTCGAGCGCGATGCCGACGCCTTCGAACAGGCCGGTCATGTCTCGTGCCGCAGGGCGGCAATCGGGTCGAGCCGCGCGGCGCGGCTCGCCGGGTACACCCCGGCGATGATCCCAACGCCCGCGCCGAGCACGACGCCGACGAGGATCGACCAGGGCGCGACGGCGGCGGGCAGGGGTGTGGTGGCGGCGACGGCGCCGGCGAGCCCGATCCCGACGGCCACGCCGCCCGCCGCGCCCACGATGGCGAGCGTCGTGGCCTCGACCAGAAACTGCCGCAGGATGTCGCGCCGTCGGGCACCGAGCGACTTGCGGATCCCGATCTCCCGGGTCCGTTCGGCCACCGCCATCAGCATGATGTTCATGATGACGATCCCGCCCACCACGAGCGACACGGCCACGAGACCCGGGAGGGCGACGAACAGCACGCGGCTGATCTTGCCCCAGAAATCCAGCACCTCGTCCGCGGTTTCCAGCGCGAAATCGTCCGGCTCGCGCGGTCGCAGGTGGCGCCGACTGCGCATGACCGCCTCGGCCTGCGCCATCGCCTCGCGCATCTCGGGCTGGGAATGGGCCTTCATCGCCAGGGCGTCGACCACGCGCGGCTCGTTGACGTAGCGTTTGAGGGGAGCGGTCGCGGGGGCCACAGCGAATTTGTCGAGCGACAGCCCGAACAGATTGCCCTGCTTCTCGACGACGCCGATGACCCGATACGGCAGGTCGAAGATTCTCACCTCGCGGCCGATCGGATCCTGGCTCTCGAAGAGCTTCTCCGCCAGCTCGTGGCCCAGCACGAGGACCGGCACGCCGGCCTGGACTTCCTGCGCGGTGAAGGCGCGGCCCCGCTCCAATCCGAGGGAGCGAATCTCGAAGTACAGCTCCGTCGCCGCCGTGACCTCCACGTCCTTAGCCTGCCGGCGGCCGGTCGTGAGCGCGGTCCGCGTGCTGGACTCCCACGCGGCGGACACCGCGATCGTCACCCCGCGCATCACGGCCTGGGCATCTTCGTAGCTCACCCGCGGCCGGCGGCGCCACACCCGCCACGTCGAGTCGGTGACGTTGCCGAGCTGCACGTCGGGGAACTGCCGCAGACGGAAGGTGTTCACGCCGAGGATCGTGCCGGCGAACTTGTCGGTCATGTAGCGGTTCATCCCCTGCACGACGGACACGACGGCGATGAGGAACATCACGCCGATGAACACGCCGATGATCGAGAAGGCGCTCTTGAGCTTCTGCGCCCGGATGGTCTGCAGCGCGAGACGGACGGCCTCCCAGAAGGCCATCTATTCGTACCTCAGCGCCTCGACCGGATCGAGTCGTGCGGCCTTGCTCGCGGGATAGATGCCGAACAGCAGCCCGGTCACCGCGGCGGCGCCCAGGGCGAGGACGACGGAGCCGAGCGGTACGTAGGCGGGAACCGGTGTGGCGCCGGCGAGCACCAGCGAAATGAGCCAGCCCACGACCATGCCGACGGTGCCGCCCACCAGCGTGAGCGTCGCCGCCTCCACCAGGAACTGCCACAGGATCTCGCGCCGCGTGGCGCCCAGCGCCTTGCGCACGCCGATCTCCCGCGTGCGCTCCGTGACCGAAATCATCATGATCGCGACGACCCCGATGCCCCCGACCATCAGGCCCACCATCGAGAGCGCGATCATCAGGACCCGCGCCACCAGCGTGAAGCTGTTGATGGCTTTCACGTAGACTTCCTGCGTGACCGCATCGAAGTTGTTCCGCTGCCCCGGCCGGAGCCCGCGCATCGTCCGCAGGGCCATGGTGACGTCGTCCATCGCCCGTTCGAGGGAGACCGAGTCCTGGGGGACGACGAACATGTCCATCCAGCCCCGCCAGTACTGCAGGTCCTTGGTGAAGGTCCCGTGCGGGATCATGGCCTGCGGCTGCTCGTCCCCGCCGAACAGGTGGGGCGGCGGGTCGTACACGCCGATCACGTCGTACGGCACGCCGCTGATCTTGATGCGCCGCGCCATCGGGTCGCGCTGCCCGAACAGGTTCTCGGCGAGCTTGGTGTTGACGACCGCGACGTGGCTGTTGGCGGCGTCTTCCACGTGCGAGAACGAGCGACCGGGGTGGATATGCCCGCCCTCGATCTTCGGCCAGTCGGCGTTGCGGCCCCGGATGCTGATGGCCGACATGCGGTGGCCTTCGAAGTCGATGTCCGCCGCAGTGTTCTCGTCGACCACCACGAAGGCGATGGACGGCAGCTGCCCGAGGCGGGTGGCCTCCTCCATCGTCATCGGTGGACGCCGACGCCACGGATCCGGGTCTTCCGGATCCACGTCGCCCTGCCCACCCCAATAGCGCCCCACCCAGAACGTCTTCGGGCCGAGCGAGGAGAGCATGTCGGAGATGCCCTTGTTGAAGCCACTGATCAACGCCCCGATGACCATCACGACCGTGACCCCGATGGCGACGCCGAGGATCGTGAGCGCCGCGCGCATCTTGTGGGCCCGCAGTGACGTGAGGGCGATGCCGACGCCTTCGAACAGGGCGGTCACGCGCTACTCCTGGCGCAACGCTGCAATGGGGTCGAGTCGGGCGGCGCGGCTGGCCGGATAGACACCGGCGACGACGCCGACGCCCGCGCCCATCACCACGCCCAGCACGACCGACAGCGGCGACACGGTGGCGGGGAGCGGGCTCGCCGCGTTGATCAGCAGCGTGAGCCCGATGCCGGCGACGATACCGAACGCGGCGCCGACGGTGGCGATGGCGGCCGATTCGGCGAGGAACTGCCGCAGCACGTCCCGGCGCCGCGCGCCGAGCGCCTTCCGCAACCCGATCTCGCGGGTCCGCTCCGCGACGGACATGAGCATGATGTTCATGATCACGATCCCGCCGATCACGAGCGACACCACCACGATATTCGGAAGCACCACGACCAGGATCCGGCTGATCCCGGCCCAGAACCGTTGCACCCCCTCGGACGTGTCGAGCACGAAGTTGTTGTCCTGCTTGGGGCGCAGGTGCCGGCGGCTGCGCATGACCCCCTCCGCCACCTCCATGGCCTCGCGCATCTCGATCTCGGACCGCGCCTTCACGAGAAAGGCGTCCAGCACGCCGGGCGGGTTCACGAGGTTCTGGGCGGGCGACAGGGCCGGCACGACCACGAAGCGGTCGAGCGGGAAGCCGAGGATGCTGCCCTGCTTCTCCACCACGCCGATGACCCGATAGGCGATCCCCCCGATCCGCACGCTGCGCTCGAGCGGCGTCCGATCGACGAACAACCGCTTGGCCACCGCGTCGCCCAGGACGGCCACGGGCACGCCCGAGCGGTTCTCCTGGGCGGTGAACGGTCGGCCCAGGGCGAGCCGCAGGTTCTTGATCTCGAAGTAGCGCTCACTGGCGGTGGTCAGTTCGATATCGCGCGCTTCCTTGCCACCGTAAAAGACGGACACGTTCTCGCTCGACTGCCAGGCCGTGACGACAGGCACGGTGAGAGCGGCGCTCACCGCCTCGGCGTCGCTGAACTTGATGCGGGGGCGCCGCCACCACGCGCGCCACACCGAGTCGGGCACGTTCGGCGTGAACATGGGGCGCCGCCGCAGCTGAAACGTGTTCACCCCGAAGAGCGTCTGGGCGAACTTCTCGGTCATGTAGCGGTTCACCCCGTTCACGATCGACCACGCCGCGATGAGCGACGCGACGCCGATGAACACACCGAGCAGCGAGAAGCCGCTCTTCAGCTTTTGGGCGCGGATGGTTTGGAGGGCGAGCCGGAACGCTTCGAAGACCGGCATTTAGGCGGCCTGGCGCTGGTCCGTGGCGATGAGGCCGTCGCGCAGCGTCACCACCCGCGCCGCGTGGGCCGCGATGTCGTGCTCGTGAGTGACCATGACGATCGTTTGGCCCTGGCGGTGCAGCTCCGCGAACACCTGCATGATCTCGCCGCTGGTGGTCGAGTCGAGATTCCCGGTGGGCTCGTCCGCGAGCAGAATCGAAGGCTCGTTGACCAGCGCCCGCGCGATGGCCACGCGCTGGCGCTGTCCGCCCGACAACTCGTTGGGCCGGTGCTCCATCCGGTCGGCGAGCCCGACGCGCTCGAGGGCGTGCTGCGCCTGGGCGCGCCGCTCGCGCGCGCCGTGTCCGGCGTAGATGAGGGGCAGCTCCACGTTGTGCAGCGCCGTTGCGCGGGGGAGCAGGTTGAAGGTCTGGAACACGAACCCGATCTCTTTGTTGCGGATGCGGGCGAGCGCGTCGTCGTCCAGGTCGGAGACCTGCTGGGCGTTGAGCCAGTACTCACCGGACGTGGGCGTGTCGAGGCAGCCGATCAGGTTCATGAGCGTGGACTTCCCGGACCCCGACGGCCCCATGACGGCCACATACTCGTTCTTCTTGATCTGTAGGCTCACGCCTTGCAGCGCGCGCACGACCTCCCCGCCCATGTCGTACTCGCGCACCAGGTCCTGCGTGAAGATGATGAGGTCGGGCCCGGGCGCCGTCATGACGTGGTCTTCTTTTTCGCCGAGTCGGCCGACTGCTTCATGGCGCGCACCCGCGCGCCTTCCTTGAGATCGCGGATCGCCTGGTAGGGCCCGGCGACGATCGAGTCGCCCGCCTTCAAGCCGGTCGTCACCTCGAAGTATTCGTCTCCGGCGACGCCGACTTTGACCGGCCGGAAGTTCGCGATGCCGCCCTTCACCACGAACACGCCCTCCGTCTCCTTCTTCTTCCGGGCGGCGGCCGTGTCCGCGGGGTGGGTGTCGGTCGACCCCGGCTTGTTCTCGCGCACCGTCAGCGCGATGATCGGGATCGACAGCGCCTGTTTGCGCGTATCGGTGACGATCCGTGCGGTGGCGGAGAGATCGGGGCGGATGTCGGCGGGCGGCTTGTCGAGCGTGATCTCGACTTCGTAATCCACCGCCCGGTCGTTCTGGCCGGTCGCGGCCGAGGTTGCGTCGCGCACGCTCGAGTTGGACACCTTGGTCACCCGGCCGATGAACGCCGTATCGGGGAACGCGTCGATCGAGACCTCGACGGAGTCGCCGAGGCGGACCCGTACCACGTCCGTCTCGTCCACCTTCACTTCAGCCTGAATGACGGACAGGTCGGAGACGGTCAAGAGCAGGCCGATGTCCTTCGAGAACGTGCTCGGCACGGCCACCTCACCCTCCTCCACCGCCAGTCGTGTCACCCGGCCCGTCATCGGCGCGATGAGCGTCGTTTTGCGGAGATTGTCGCGCGCCGACTGCACCGCGGCGCGCGCCTGGTCCACCTGGTGCTGCGCCGCATTCAGGTTGGCTTCGGCGATGTCGAACGCCGTCTGCGCCTGCTCGAGCTGCTCCGTCGAGATCAGGTTGGGGCTCTGGGTGTGGAGCTCCTTGGTGCGCCGCAGGGCGCGCTCGGACTGGTCCTGGTTCGCCTTCGCCTGCACCACCGCCGCTTGCGCCGAGGCCATTGTGGCCGCGGCCTGCTGCAGGTTCGCCTCGTAGATCGTCGGGTCGATCTGGATCAGGAACTGGCCCTGCTTCACCAAGTCGCCTTCGCGCACGGCGATCTTCGTGATGCGTCCGGTGATGTCGGCCGAGACGTCGACCTTCTTCTTGGGCTGGATCTTGCCGCTCGCGGTCACCGCCGCGACGAGGTCGCGCCGTCCCGCGGTCTCGAGCCGCACTTCCTGGCCGCGGTCGCGCCGCGCCCCGGCGCTGATCGCCACGATCCCGACGATGAGCACCGCGGCACCCGCAATCGCCAGCACTTTGCTCCGTTTGGACATGGCAGTCGGACCCTCCGGTTACCGCAGCGGCCGGCCGACCGCCGCTTCGAGCGCGGCCAGCGCCTTGTGATAGTCGAACACGGCGTTGATGTAGTCGGTCTCGGCGCGCAGCCCCGCGACCTGGGCGTCGAGCAGCTCGAAGAACGTCCCCGAGCCGACGCGGTAGCGCTCCGTGGCGAGCTGCAGCTGCTCGCGCGCTGCGGTGCGATTCGTGTCCTGAATGGCGATCGTCTGAAACGCCGTCTCGAGCGTCAGGTACGCCTGGCTCACGTCGGTCTGCACCTGGAGCCCCCGCGCCCGCACCGATTCCTGCAGATCCTGCTGCTGCGCCTTGGCCTGCGATACCAGCAGCGGTTGTCGGAAGTTGCCCCACAGCGGGATCGTGACGGTGAGGCGCGCCTGGAACGGCTGCGGCGTGAAGTGGAGCGGATAGCGCGTGTTTTGATCGCGGAACGCCTGCTCCTGCTGCGGCGTGAACGCGTAGAGCGAGCAGTCCTGCTGCGGCTGTCCCGATCCCGCGTTGTACCACGCGGTGTTCGCGTAAATGCACCTGGTCGAGTCGGCCAAGGCGCCGGCGCGGACGCTCGCGATCGTCGGATTGATGTCGGAGAGCTTCTGCGTGAACCCGGACCAGCCGGCCGAGAGCGCCAGCGACGGACCCCAGCTCGAGGACGCCGCCTTCACGCCCCACCCGGCGGCGTGCTCCCGCTCCCGCAGCGCCTTGAGCGACGGGTTCTGCTGCTCCGCCATGCCGAGCAGATCGCTCAACCGCCAGGTCGGCGTCTGGACGCTGAACGTATCGGTGAGCTGCACCGTCCCGAGGTCCACCGGCGCCGACACGCCGATCTGCTGGAACAGCCGCAGCTTCTCGACCTGCACGGCGGTACGCGCGCGCAACAGCGACACCTCGGCCGCGCCGCGCGCCACCTGCGCCTGCCGCACGTCGATGAGCGACGCGCGACCGACCTCGTAGCGCGCCTGCGCCAGCTTCAAGAACTGCTCGTCGTGATCCAGCTGTTGCCGGGCCACTTCGGCGTTGTCCCGCGCCTGCAGCACCGTCAGGTACTGCTGGGTCACCGCGGTCACCAGGTTCGTCTCCGCGCCGACGACATCGGCCTGCGCGGCGTTCAGCTGCGCCTTCCTGAGCCCCGGCTCGCTGAGTGTCTGCCCGTTCAACGTCCAGTCGAGCAGGAAGCTGTAGTTCGAAGACCACGTCGAGACGCTCTGCGAGAAGCTCGCGGTGAGAAAATTTTGCTCGCCCGGGCCCGCGTAGCCCACCCCGCCCGACGCGGTCACGCTGGGGAGCCACAGGCTCGACCAGGCGTTTCGGACACCCCAGGCCGCCGGCGAGCGGTCGTGGATCGTCTGCCGGTAGGCGGGGTTGTGCTGCCGGGCGAGCGCGATCGCGTCGGCGAGAGAGAGGGTCGCGGGGACGGGTTGTTGGGAGATGGCGAGGGCTGGGCAGACGACGAGCCCGACGGACAAGAGCAAAGGCCTCATGAGCTTCCTCATACGCGGCGCGCGCGCTGCAAGTTTCCGGACGGGACGAATCTAACCTCAGGACGCCGGCGCCCGCTCGGCGACGAGCCGTCGCGACGGCACCTCGACCTTCGCGAGCCGCCCGTCGGCGCCGAGCCAGAGATGCACCAGGCGGCTCTCACCCCCAGTCACCGTGATGTGCCGCAGCTCCGCGGGGTCGCGGTTCAGCGTGGTGGACTGGACGCCCTGGTCCTGCACCGTCAGGACCTCCCGACGTCCGGCACGAGGGAAGACAGCCGTGACCGCCACCGGCCGGGGACGCCCCTGCCAGGCGACAGGGAGGTAGAGCGCGAACACCGAATCGTCGACCACCGCCGTGGGAGGCGGAGCGGGGAACTCGCGGGCCCGCTCGGTGCGGCGGCCCAATAGCCGGACGACGAACCGCCCGCGGGTAAGTTGTCCGAGGATGCGCAACGGCTCGCGCGGGTCGGCGACGGTGTATTCCAGGCTCACGGGGCTCGAATCGGATCCGAGCTCGACGATCGGATCGAGCACCACAACCGGGCGGCTGCGATCATAGCGGATGGTCGTGGCGAGCGTCCAGCGCGTCACACCGGCGCCCGTGCGCACCGCCGTGAGGCGGAACGCCTCACGCGCAATTTCGACCGTGTCTTCGCGCACGACGAGCGTACCCTCGTCCACGGGGCTCTGGAGCACGACGAGCGCGAGCAGGAGAGCGGTCACGGGACGGGCGCTCCGAGCACTCGCGTCGCGACGCGGTCATAAATCATCTTATAGAGCCGCTCCCCTTTCTCCGGCGTCGCGATCGACGGCCGTCCGAGCGATCCCGGGGAGCGCTTGGGGAGAGACCCGGCGCTGGCGCGCAGGTAGCGGGTGCGCTGTTTCTCCGGGAGCACGAAGTCCTGGGCGCGCTCCATGCGGACGAGCTCCGGAGCGAGGTGGAGCAGCAGGGACGTGTCGAGCTCGCTGCCGTGCATTGGTCCGTCGGGGTCTTCCAGGTCATCGCTGAAGTCCAGGGCGAACACGTCGACCGTGAAGACGCGGGCCTGGCGGGTGCGCAGCGTGGACAGGGCCTCCTGATGCGGGTCGTGGCCGTGGGCGGTCAGGATGATGAAGCTTTCGACCCCCGCCTCCTCCCAGGATCCGAGCAGGTCGTTCATCCACCGGTGCAGCGTCTTGCGGCGGACCGAGGCGTTGCCGGGGAAGGGCCGCTTGGTGGCGGTGTTGACCCCATATTCGATCGTCGGGGCGCGGAGGATCTCGAGCGCCCCGGAGAGGTCGTCGGCCAGGCGCTCGACGATGATGGTGTCGCAACCGAGCGGGAGGTGGGGGCCGTGCTGTTCGCACGTTCCCACCGGTACGAGGAGGCGGGCATCGCGCTCAAGAATGAAACGCACCTCGTCGGGGACGAGGGTTTTGAGGTGCAGCGGGGCGCTCACGTCGCGCTCGCGGCGTGCGCCGCGACCATCGCCGCTGCGGAGTGGCTGCGCGGGAGCGGGGCGGGCTGGGCGTGGGCGGCGGGCGCGGCGGCCGTTGCCGTCACATGGCTCGCCGTCGGGAGGTCCCGCCGGCCTCTCTCCCTCCGTCTCGCGGCGCCGGCGGCGGTAGCGGTCGCCTGCCTCACGCTCGGGGGCACGTTGGTGCTCGGAGTGCGGCAGGTGCAGCGGATCGAGTGCTGCTGGCCCGAGGTGCGGGCGGGGCGGCTCCCCCGGGATTCCTCCGCGCTGAAGCGGGCGCTGGCCGCCGCCGTCGCCGAAGCGCGGCGGCTCGCGGAGCGCGGCATGACCGCCGCGTTGCTCCCGCGCGAAGCCGCGTTCGAGCGGGTGCGCGACGCCGTGCGCTCGGGGTCGCGGACACCGGGGGTGGAGCGGGGTGTCGTGATCCTCGCCCCCGACGGCGAGCCCGTCGCGTGGGCGGGTCGCCACCGGTTCGTTCCCGCGCGGGACACCGCGGAGCTGCGCGCCGTCATCACACCATTCTACGTGTCGCTCGAGGCCCGGCGCCAGACGCTGGACGGCGGGAGTACGGTGGGGACCGTGCTGCTCGATGCGGTGCCGGCGGCACCGGATCGGGGCCGCGCGTTGAGCGCGCGGCTCGAGGACGCCTACGGCGTGGCGCTGCGGTTCTACACCCCCGGCCTCGCACCGCACGACCCGGACGTCTTCGACTACTGTCCGATCTCCTGCGAGCACGGCGACACCCTGTTCAGCGTCCGGCCGGTACCCCCCGCCCAGGGCGACGCGAAACTCGCGGCACTGCGCGGCGCGACCCAGCGGGCCGCGATCGTCGTCGTCGCCGCGCTGCTGCTCGCTTGCCTCGCCGCGCCGCCGGGCCGTTGGCGCTGGGTGGTCGTGCTCGTGGCCGCGTGGTGCGTGGCCCGCGCGCCGATCGGTTCCTCCCTGCACATGGCGGAGCTGTTCTCACCCGCCGCGTTCTACCGTCCCGGGCTCGCGGTGTTCAGCGCGTCGGCCGGCGCGCTCACGGTGCTCGGCGTGGTGGCGCTCTGTGCCGCGAGCGCGCTGTGGCGGCGTGGGCTCGCGCGGCGCTGGTGGAACGTGTTCGGCGCGGCTGCGCTCGTGCTCGCGGCGCCGTTCCTGGTGCGCTATCTCGGCCGAGGCATCGCCCCGCCGGCGGGCGGCGTGGGGTTCGGATTGTGGATGTCGTGGGAGGCGGCAGTCGCGACTGCGGCGATGGCGCTGGTGCTCGCCGCCGCGGCACTGGTACGCGGCGCGGGCGAGCCGCGCCGCGTCCCATGGACCCTCCCCGCGGCGTGCGCGTGGGCGGGCGTCGCCGCGCTGGCGGGGCTGTGGCTGTGGAGTCCGTACGGTGCGTGGCCCGACTGGTACACGTTCGTGTGGCTCCCCGCACTGGCCGGCGTGCTCGTGCCGGCGCCGCGTCGGTGGGCCGTTCTCGGCATCGCCACCGTGGCCGGCACCGCCGCCGCACTCGTCACCTGGGGCGCGGCCGTGGAAGGTCGCCTCGGGCTTGCCGAGCGGGACGCCGAGGGACTGGGCCGCGCGGCCGATCCACGAGCCGTGTCGCTGCTGGAGCGCCTCGGGACCGCCCCGCCGGCGGTGCCGCCTCGCACCGCGGGCGAGGTCTACACCTGGTGGCTTGCGTCGCCGCTCGCGATCGACGACTACCCGGCGAGTCTCGCGGTGTGGACGCGGGCGGGCGAGCCCGAGGCGGAGATCCCGCTGGCCACTATGGACCTGCCGCCGTCGCTGGTGGCGGCGCTCGTCCGCTCGCCCGAGACCGCGCGCGGCCCGCGGGTCGAGCGTTTGGATCGCAGCCCGGGCGTTCACTACGTGCTCGTGCTGCCGCTCGGAGGGGCGGGCGCTGACGTGCTCACCGTGGGCGTGGGGCCGCGCACCAGGCTCATTCCGGCGGCGCGCGTCGCGCGCTTCCTGGAGGGAGCGGCTCCCGTCGAGCCGCCGTACGACATCAAGCTGTCGCCTCCCGCGCCGCCGCCGGCCACGGGGAGCGCCAGGGTGATCTGGACACGGCGCGGCTGGTCGACGCGCGGGGAGCGCCGCCTCGAGCTGTCGGACGGCGTGCACCACGTGCATCTGACGGTCGACCTGCGGGATCCCTGGGCGTTGCTGGTGCGCGGCGTTCTGGTGGTCTTCGTGGACGCGGGCGCGCTTGCCGTCTGTTGGATCGTGAGCCTCCTGCTCGTGGGTGGGTGGCTGCCGCGGCTGCCGCCCGTTTTGGACGCGCTCCGCACCAGCTATCGCGTGCGACTCGCCGCGGCGCTCAGTGCCTTCGTCGTGCTACCGGTGTTGTTGTTCGCCGTGTGGAGCTTCGCCCGGCTGGGCGACGAGGCGCGGCGGGCGGGCGATCTCCTCATCAGCCAGACGTTGCGCGACGCGGCGGCCACCGCCGGAGCGGTGGTCTCGGACCGCCCCGCCGCGGTCGCGCGGTCCATCGTGGAGCTGGGCGACCGGCTCGACGCGGACTTGTGGGTATTCCGCGACGGTGTGTTGGCCGGCACGAGCGCCCCCGTGCTGGGCGAGCTCGGCCTGGTTGATCCGCTGCTCGCCCCGGACGCGTTCGTGCGGCTGGCGCTCCGGGACGAGCTCGAGCTCACCGATGACGGTCGCACGGCCGGCCGCTCGATTCGCGTCGGCTATCTGGTTGTGCGCTCGGAGACACCCCGGCTCCAGGAGATCCTGGCGGCCCCGCAGCTGCTCGACGACGAGCGCGTGCGGCAGCAGCAGGAAGACCTTGCGCTGGTGCTCATTCTCGCGACGCTGGCCGGGCTCGTGGCCGCTGTATATCTCGCGGGACTCGCCGCGCGCGGGCTGGCGCGCCCGGTCGCCGCGCTGCGCGATGCCGCCGGCGCGGTCGGGCGCGGCGCTCCGGTGCCCTTGTTCCCGCGGGGGGCGCCGCGCGAGTTCGAGCCGGTGATCTCGGCGTTCGAGCGCATGGCGGCCGACGTGACGCGGAGCCAGGGCGCGCTCGAGGAGGCGCGGCGACGCACGGCACAGGTGCTCGCCAACGTGGCCACCGGGGTCATCGCCGTGGACGATGGGTTGCGGGTCACCATGGCGAACCCGCGTGCCGCCGAGCTGCTGGGCGCGCCCCTCGGCGCCGGCGATCTGCTCCCGCAGGCGGCGCCCCCGGAGTGGCTCGTCGTTTGGAACGCCGTGCGAAAGTTTCTCGACGGCGCGAGCGAGGGCATCGTGGAGGGTGAGTTCGCCGTGGGGGGGCGCCAGATCCGCGTGCAGCTCGCGTCCCTGGGACCGGCGCCCGACGGCTGCGTCGTGGCGCTGGACGATGCCACCGCCCTCACCCGCGCGGCACGCGTGCTCGCCTGGGGCGAGATGGCGCGGCAGGTGGCGCACGAGATCAAGAATCCGCTCACCCCGATCCGCCTCGGCATCCAGCACTTGCAGCGCGCGCGCGAGAAAAAAGACGGCCGGGACTTCGACGCGACCCTGGCGGAGACGGCGGGGCGGATCCTGGCGGAAATCGACCGCCTGGACGCGATCGCGCGCGCGTTCTCGCGTTTCGCGTCGCCGGCGGCGGAGGCGCTCCCGCTCGAGCCCGTCGACGTCTACGCCGTAGCGCACGAGGTCGTGCACCTGTACACGCTCGGCGGTGCGGAGGCCGCGGCCACGGTCGGCCTCGCGGGCGCGGCTGGCGCGCCCGCGTCCGCCCGGCGAGACGAAGTGAAGGAGGTGCTCATCAACCTGCTCGAGAACGCCCGCAACGCGGGCGCCCGCCACGTGACGGTGCGGATCTCAGACGGCGGGTGCGGCCTCGCCGTGGAAGACGACGGCCGGGGGATTGCCCCAGAGGTGCTGCCGCGCGTGTTCGATCCGGCGTTTTCCACCACCTCGAGCGGATCCGGTCTGGGGCTCGCCATCGCGCGGCGGTTGGTCGAGAGCTGGGGCGGGACCATCGGCCTGACGAGCGCGCAGGGACGCGGGACGACCGTTACCATCCGGTTCCAGGGGTCGCCTTCCCGCTCCGGGAGGTGACGGGGCTCACGTCCGCCCCGGGCGGAAACGTCGATCATTCACCCACTTCACGGGGAGCAGCGTGCGCACATTCGTCGTGGTCTTCGGGCTGGCGGTCCTGGTCGGCGGCGCGGTGAGGCCCGCGGCGGCGCAGTGGCTGGTCACCGACGCGCGTCGCATCGGCATGGGCGGCCTGAGTCTGGGCCGCTCCGGCAGCGTCGCCCGCTACAATCCGGCGTACCGGGCCGTCCAGACCAAGGCCGAGCGCCATGGCCAGCCCAAGCTGACCATTCCGATTCCGCTCGGGATCATTCAGTTTCTGCACGATCACCCGCACCTCTCGAGCGACCCGGCGTTCGACCCGAAGTCACGGGGCTTCAATCCGATCCTCCTTGTAAACACGATTCTCAACCTCCCACTTTACCTCGAAGTGAAGCAGGCCCCGACCCCGACCAACGACGTCGCCCTCACGATCGGGAAGAACCAGCTGATCGCGAATCTGGGGCAAGCAGCGACCCTCGTTCCCGAGGACCAGTTCGGCATCAGCGGCTCGAGCCGCCCGCTCGACCCCGGGTTCGGATACAAGGGCTTCCGCGTGGGTGTCATGGGGTGGTTGCACGACGACGTAGCATTTCAGCTCGGCGACACGCTGCTCGGCTTCCTGCGAGATTCGCAGCCCGCCGACACCAACACTCGCTACAGCGCCCTGGTGCACGGGCTCGTGGCAGGCGGCTTCGCCCCGACCATCAGTTATGCCGGGCGCATCGCGGGGGACTCGACGCACGGGTTCTACGTGGGAGGCGCGTTGCACTATTACATCGGTGTGGCCTACGCGCGGACCGATGGCGACGCGGGCTTCATCACCGGAGACACGCTCTTCGGTGGCTCGAACCCCGTGACCCCCGACGGGCGGACCCTGACCCAGTACTCGAAGCCCGGAAACACGCTCGGCCACGGCATCGGTGGCGACGTCGGCGTCGCCTGGGTCTCCGGGCCGATCGAGATCGGGGTCGGGGTGAACGACATCGGCGCGACCATCACGTGGCCCGACACGCGCCAGGACAGCGCGTTCTATCGTGACTCGAGCTACTCGCGATTCGTCGGGAACCATGTGGAGACCAAGACCAAGCTTCCCGTGTCTTACATTGCGAATATCGCGTACACGGTCGGCAACACGACCCTCGGAGCGGATGTGTTGAACACCGGGCGCGGCAGCGTGGTGCACATCGGTGGGGAACAGCGGGTGCGTCTGTTCGCTGTGCGTGGCGGCGTGGCGCGCGACCAACGGAAACGGCTCGAGTTCGGGTTTGGAGGAGGACTTCGATTCGGCGGGCTCGGCCTGGACCTGGGATTCTGGACGCACACCAACTCGCTGTCGAACCAGCGCGGCATCACGATGGCGACGTCGCTCTCGAGCGCGGCATCACGATGGCGACGTCGCTCTCGATCTATTAGGAGGCAGGATGCGCGCGAAGTGGCTCTGGACGGCGGTGGTCCTCGCGGCGGTGACGGGGTGTGGGGAAGGACGCGCCATCTTAAACGTTGACATCTACAGCTTCCTCACGGGTACGGGGGGCGACACGTTACGGCTCACGCCCGACCCGCTGCCTCCGATGCCGCCGGGGACGTCCATCACGGACTCGATCACGCCGGTCGGGGTAAATCTCCCAGGAGGCCTGGGCTCCTCTCTCGTCGACACCGTCCGGGTGACGGGAAACATCGACGTGACCAACCCCACGAGTTCGGGTAGCCTTTCGTACGCGATTTTCTTGGCGAGCGACCCCAGCCCGGCCGTGGTCTACGGCGGCGCGCCGGCGTTGACGATAGGTCCCGCCTCGTTTCCAGCCGCCACGACGGGCGTACCCATCAACGCGCCGAATCTTGCCGCCTCCGCGAGGGATCTGTTCAAAGGCTCCGGCTTGTACATCGGTGTCCGAGCCTCAGTCTCTAATACCGGCGCCGCGGGCCTGAAGACGACGCTCAAGCTGACCCAGTTGCAGGCGAGGATCGTCGTGCAAGACAAAATCTTTTAAGACGTCAAGCAGAGGCGCAGCACAAAAACGTCGCGCAACAACGTATGTGTTCGCGCGACGCCTTTGCTTGACGGTTTCGCGTGACGTCTCTACTCGACGTCTTTTTTCTTATATTGCAAGCGTGACCGAGTATCAGCGCAGACAGACCGTCGTCGTCGACGTGGGCGGCGTGAAGGTGGGCGGCACCCACCCGATCGTCGTCCAGTCGATGACCAACACCGATACCGCCGACGTGGGCGCCACCGCGGCGCAGGTGCGCGCGCTGCACGACGCGGGCAGCGAGCTGGTGCGGGTGACGGTCAACAACGAGGCGGCGGCCGTGGCGGTGCCCGACATCGTGGCCCGCGTGGCCGTGCCGGTGATCGGCGACTTCCACTACAACGGTCACCTGCTCCTCACCAAGTATCCGAAGTGCGCGGCCGCGCTCGCCAAATACCGCATCAATCCGGGGAACGTCGGCGCCAAGCGGCGCGACGAGCACTTCCGCACCATCATCGAGGTCGCACTCACCCACGACAAGCCGGTGCGCATCGGGGTCAACTGGGGGAGCCTCGACCAGCAGCTCCTCACGGAAATGATGGATGAGAACGCCCGCCGGTCGGATCCGCTCGACGCGCGCGAGGTGATGATCGAGGCGATGTTGGCGAGCGCACTGCGCTCGGCCGAGCTGGCGGAAGAGTGCGGGCTGCAGCACGACCGCATCATTCTGTCGTCGAAGGTCTCGGGCGTGCAGGATCTGGTGGACGTGTATCAGCGGCTGGCGCGGCGCTCCGACTACCCGCTGCACCTGGGGCTCACCGAGGCCGGGATGGGCGCCAAGGGCATTATCGCCAGCACGGCGGGCCTCGCGATTCTCCTGCAGGAGGGGATCGGCGACACGATCCGCGTGTCTCTCACCCCCCGGCCGGGCGGGGACCGGACCGAAGAGGTGCAGGTGGCGCAGCAAGTGCTTCAGTCGCTGGGCCTCAGGAGCTTCACGCCGCAAGTCTCCGCGTGTCCCGGCTGCGGCCGCACCACGTCGACGTTCTTCCAGGAGATGGCCGAGGACATTCAGACCCATCTGAAAGAGCAGATGGCCTCCTGGCGCGAGCGGTATCCGGGGGTGGAGGCGTTGCGTGTGGCGGTCATGGGGTGCGTCGTGAACGGTCCCGGGGAGTCGAAGCATGCGGACATCGGCATCTCGCTGCCCGGCACCTTCGAAGACCCCAAGGCCCCCGTGTACGTGGACGGCAAACTCAAGGTGACGCTCAAGGGCGATGCGATCGTCGCGGAATTCTTGAAGATTCTGGAGCAGTACGTCGAGGCCCGCTACGGGGCCTCGCTCCCCGTCCCGGGCGACCTCGTCTCTCGCTAGGCGATTCGGCTCCCGGGCGGCACTTCCCGCTCCGGGTGCACCAGCACGATGTCCCCGTCGCCCAGCACCACGCCGAGCGTCAGCACTTCGGAGAAAAAGTTTGCGATCTGGCGCGGCGGGAAGTTCACCACCGCCAGCACCAGCTTTCCTATAAGATGGGCTGTGTCGTAGTACTTGGTGATCTGGGCGCTCGAGGTCTTCACCCCGAGCTCGCCGAAATCGATGCGCAGCTGGTAGGAAGGCTTCCTGGCTTTGGGGAACTGGTCGGCTTGAACGATGCGGCCGACCCGGATGTCGACCTTCGCGAAATCGTCCCAGGTGATTTCGGGCATGTCCTAATGTCCCCATCCGACAGCCCTGTGGCAAATTCGGTGCTGCGGCGGCTCTACATAGCCCGTCCCACAGACGTAGGAGCTTCGCGACATGTGATCCCGCGCATGACCGGTACAGCAGTGACTTCGCTCACGCTGCGGCGATGCGTGGACCGCGCGGACGGACGTGCAAGACAGGCACACCGGTTGCAGCGCCGCTCTGGCGTATGAGGGGCGTACGGAAAAGGAAAGAAGCGACGCCAGTCGTCGCGCTCTCGGCAGCGTTGCTGGCGCTTGGGGTCGCCTGCCACCTGGATGCTCTGTTGGGTCCACCCGGTGGTGGTAGTGGCGGCGGTGGGGGTGGTGGGAGTGGCCTCGCATCGGTCGCGCAGCTGCGCAGCGATGGCACGCCGATCCCCACCGGCGGGTCCACGCCCGAGCCGACCATCGTCGTTCGGGCCGTGGTGCGCGATACCACCGTCGCAACGCCCCGCGTCGAGGTTGAGATACAGCCCGTCGGTACCGACTTCCAGGGCCAGCCGAACGCCACAAGTGCTGCGACGCCACGCCGTGACACCGCCCTAGTTCAAGTGAGCGGGTTGCAGGACAATACGGGTTACCACTGGCAAGCGCGGATGGAGGGTGACACCGCGTGGCAACCCTACGGCGGGAACTCGGAGAGTGCGGCGGACCTCCGCGTCGTCCTTCCCGTCGCCACCAACCACCTCGCGTTCACCCAGCCGCCGACGACGACGAGGGCGGACTCGAGCATGGCACCGGTGGAGGTCACGCTCAAGGACGGCCAGGGCAACACGATCACGGGCTTCACCGGCAGTGTCCATCTCGACATCGCCCCGAACGCGAATCCGGGGGGTGGCGCGTTGGGCGGCCCGCAGGATGCCAACGCCGTCGCCGGTGTGGCGACGTTCTCCGGCTTGACCATCAGAAAGGCGGGGAGCGCATACCGGCTCGAGGCGTCGGCAGATGGCATCGCGGCGGTCGTGAGCTCGTCCTTCGGCATCAAACCCGGTCCCGCCAAATACCCCCAGTACCTTGTGCAGCCAAGCAATACGACGCCGAACCGACCGATCACGCCGCCGGTGCAGGTGGCCGTCCTCGACGTGTATGGCAACGTCGATACATCCTACCCCTACGTCCTGTACTGCTTGAAGGGAAACGACGGCAGCCCGGGGAAGAACGCGACGCTGGAGCCAAGCGGGACTGGGCGGGCCCCGAACGCGGGCATCGCGACCTTCGAGAACTTGAAGATCGACCAGTTGGGGGTGGGGTACACGCTGTCCTGCGCCGGCACTCACGTCGACGTCGGGATCAGCGCGCCGTTCAACGTCCTCGTCTCGCTTCCGGCACCGCCCCGAACGGGCGTGACGCCGTAAAAAGCCTCACGAGAGCGGTTGGCCGGAGAGCGCGCTCGCCGTGGTGAGATCTGCTCCCAGACTCCGGAACGTCGACGTCGCCGCTTGCCGCTCGAGCTCCGCGTCTTCGGCGCATCCCGTGGCGCGATACGCCGCGGCCAGGAGCAGCCTCGCGGTGGCGGTCTCGTAGGGCAGCTGGACTTCCTGCCACAGCTTGCAGGCGCGCCGGAGGGTGGGGACGGCCCCATCGCAGCTGCCGTCGGCGAGCTGCACGGCTCCCCGCGCTTGAGCCGCGCTCGCGTGCAACGCCGTTGATCCATATTCTCGCGCTATCGCTTCGAGCTCCGTAGCGGTCCCGCGTGCGAGCTCGAGTTCCCCCGCCGCCAACGCAATCAGCAGGCGCGCCGGCAACAGCCGGGCCCTGTCGAGCGATCCCTCCGGTCGGTCGCCGACGGCGCGATCGATGAGCGCCCTCGCGGCGTCGATCTTTCCTTCGGCCAGGCGCAGCAACGCGAGCCCCGGAACCGGCTCGCGGCCGAGCTCGTGCGCTTGGTGCAGGACCTCTTCGGCACGCTTCAAGTCGCCCATGCGCAGCCGGATTTCCCCGATCTCGTAGAACGCTTCACCGGCCGCGATGTTGTAGAAGCCTCGGAGCTCCTGGGAGGCGCGGAGCGCCTCGGTCTCGGCGTCGCCCCACGACCCGCGGAGTCGCATGAGCTCCGCCCGGTGCACCCGACAGATGCCGGGATACCCGGACCCGGCGTGCGGCTCGCACCAGCGTCGCGCTGCCTCGCTCCATTCGGCTGCTCGCTGATAGTCGGCCAGCTTTTCGCACGTCCCCATCATGTTGCAATAGATGCGCCCGGTGACCCTTGGGCCGAGCTCACCGCTAACGGCCGTGGCCATCGCTTCGTCGATCAGCGCCATCCCCTGTGCCAGCTCTCCCTTCGAGACCAGCATCCGGCCGATGTCGTGCATGGCCAAGGCCTGGAGGTCGCGATCGTGGAAGCGGGTGGCGAGATCGCAGCTCCGTCTGGCGAACCCTAGTGCCTTATCGACGTTCCCTTCACTCTCCAACGCGAGGACCGCGTGGAGCCGCAGCAGCACGCCGTGCTCGAGGCATTCAGGGACGTCCTGCAGCAGCCGCTCCGCGCGCTTGAGCCAGCCATTGCCGATGGACTTCGCCTGCCTATTGAAAAAATCCTCGGCGAGCCGCACGGCGACTATCGCCGCGCGCCGCGGAGTCCCCTGGTCCATGTACGCCGCGTACGCCCGCTCGTGGGCGGCGATACTGTCGTCCACCCGGCCGATCCACCACGCCGACTCGGCGAGGCGTTCGACGTCCTCCGGGGAGAGTGGCCGCATCGCTTGGGCGTTGCTGAGCGTCTCGAATGCCTCATGCCAGGAGTGGCGCGAGAACGCGTTCCGCCCGGCTTCCCGCTCCTCCTCCCCCGCCG
>WNGK01000771.1_pt1 | contig 33248 bp, 28 predicted proteins | sample 5400601 | NCBI WGS metagenome assembly WNGK01 (sample SAMN13153376, study PRJNA577476) | soil metagenome | isolation source: 60 cm soil or saprolite under Garry oak tree replicate 1 | place: USA:California | collected 2016-06-15 | reverse complement strand
GCTCCGGCTTCGCGCGAAATGTTTTCTTCCATCAGTGTGCCGCCGTAATCGTTGGCTCCGGCACGCAGGCAGAGCTGCGAGAGCTTGCGATTCAGCTTTACCCAAGAGACCTGGATGTTGTTGATCGACCCGGCCAGCAGCACGCGCGCTAGCGCGTGGACTTTCAAATGCTCGGCCAGCGTCGGACCAGAGCGGGCCAGTCCCTGACGAAAGAGCAGCGTGTTCTGATGTACGAAGCCAAGCGGAACAAATTCGGTGAAGCCACCGGTTTCGTTCTGAATCTCGCGCAGCAAGAGCATCTGCCGTACCCAGTGCTCGGGCGTTTCGACGTGTCCATACATCATGGTCGAAGTTGTGCGGATGCCGCAGCGGTGCGCTGTGCGGATCACTTCAGTCCACTGTGCCGTGGACAGCTTGTTGCGCGAGAGGACAAAACGGACTTCGTCGTCAAGAATTTCTGCGGCGGTACCGGGCAGGGTATCGAGGCCATTATCGCGCAGCATGGAGAGGTAGTCGGCCAGAGGCATGCCCGTAAGCTCAACTCCGTAGACAATTTCCATGGGCGAGAAGGCGTGAATGTGCATCCCCGGTACCGCTTTCTTCACCGCGCGCAAGATGTCCCGATAATGAAACGGAGGCAACTCACGCGGCAGGCCTCCTTGAATGCAAACTTCGGTGGCGCCAATTTGCCAGGCGTCGACGGCTTTCTCTGCGACTTGATCGAGGTTCAGGAAATACGTGTCGGAGTCGCGCGGCCCCCGGCTGAAGGCGCAAAATTTGCATCCCACGAAGCAGATGTTGGTGAAATTGATGTTGCGATTGACGACGTAGGTCACCAGATTGCCCACCAATTCAGCGCGCAGCATATTCGCCGCCACCAGCAGGCCGAGGAGATCGTCACCTGAAACCTGCGCTAGCGCAAAACATCCTCCGCTGGATAGTGAAGCGCCGTCTTGCGTCTCGAGGACGCGTTCGAGAGCAGACCGCACCGCGGGCGTGAGGCGCGATTCAACATCAGACCAATCGAGAGTTGGGAAAACCTCCAGGGAGAGTTCGCGGGGCATGCATTCCTCCATCGAGACGTGACTTGCTAGGTCTCTCCGCTGGGGGCCCGCAAGACACTGCAAGCTTCGTCTCTATAAGTGTAGCGGAAGTCTAGCGAAACAGGTCGCTCCCCGCAGGGCGCAGAAGGTCGCGCGCGCTACCGCGTCCAGTCGGGTAACGATATCCGCGGACGATGCACGCCGGCGTACGGTTCAGCTTGCCGCACACCAGGCCAGCAGCACAGGCAAGTTCATCGGCCACGGCCTCCACACTAACGCGCAGGCTGTATCCGAGAGGATCGCGGCGGCCGCGATCGTCGCGCATGGGCTTCATGCCGGCGACCCCAATCGCGACTTCAGTCAGTCCCTCGCGCCAGGCCCGGCCAAAACTGTCGGTAATAATGATGGGCACGGCAAGGCCCGTGAACTTTTTGATCTGGCGGCGGAGTTGCGCGGCAGAGCGGTCGGGGTCTTCAGGCAGCAATAATGCGTGGCGGCCGCCATCAACATTCGACACATCCACGCCGCTGTTAGCGCAGACGAAGCCATGGCTTGTCTCTGTGATGAGCACGCCATTCTTGCGACGGACCACGCTCCGGCCCTCTCGGAGCGCAAGCTCGACGACACGGGCGTCAAGGCCGTACTTCTGGGCCCAGGAAACGGAGTCTTCAGACGGCCGAATCGTGGCGAGATCAACCATCCCTCCTTCGGCCTTGGAGACGATCTTGTGTTTGATGACCAGGATGTCGCCCGGTCTCAGCGACACGCGCTGACCGCGCAGGGAGTGCAGCAGTTTTTCTGCGAGAGCGTCGCCCGGAGCGATCTCATCTGCCAAGGGAATAGGGATGAGACGAAGTTCGCCAGCCAAACTCATGCTCATCCTGATTCAGCGAGGGTAAGACGATCGGCCAAGCCCCACTCGCGTGCGAGGCGCTGGGTGCGGGTTTCGACGGAACTGCTGATGAGTCGCCGGAGGTCCGCTGCATTATCGATGTCTATCGCGATCCCTGGCAGTTCAAGCACTATACAAGGCTTCTGCGTTGCCTGTGCGGTGGCGACGTGGGGCTTGAAACTGTCATTGCCAAAGCGCAGAGGGAATAGACCCGCAGGACGGCGGAAGGCAGCGTTCGTTCCCCGACCGTCGCCGGCAGGCACAAGTACCGAACCTTCCTGCGGCGCCTGAGCCATGATTTCCTCCAGTTCCCAGCATTGGATCAGGGGAATGTCGGCGGGAATCACCAGTGTGCTATCCACGCCGCGTGCTTCACAAAGGCGCGTGGCCATCTCGATGGCGCCGGTCTCCCCCGGATTAGCCGGATCGGGAATCACTTCGAAACTGTGGCTTTGCGCCAATTCCACAGCGAAAGGATCGCTGGTCACGACAGCAACGGCGGGCCGCTGCGTCCATTCTGCAAGTCTCGCAAGCACGTCTTGTAGCATGACTTGCGCCAGAGCGGTCCGGGCGGGCTGATCCAGCACGGAGGCAAGCCTCTGCTTGGCCGTGTCAAGGTTCTTAACTGGAATGAGGATCATGGCAAGTCTGACGTGGCGCCGGCCGTGGGTTCGCTGGAATAAAGACCGCCGCAGACAAGAGAAAGAACGGTCCGCGCCAACGCCGCTTTGTCATCCGCCGTGCGCATCACGGTTTGCGTGCATTGCACGCGTGGCCCATTCTTCCGTAGCTGCTCCGCGGCCTCGGAGTCACGGGTGTCGACAATCAGAAAGTCGAGAAAATCCTCATAGGCCTGGGCCACTCCCGCTATTGAGCATGGCAACCCTTGCGCTTCCATCAGAATACCAGCCGGGCCCGCAACCGGTGCTCCTCCCACAATCGGGCTCACTGCCACGATCTTGCCTTGAGCCTTTAACATTGCTTCGCGGATTCCTGGCACAGCGAGAATCGGGCCAATGCTGGTAACCGGATTGCTCGGCGCGAGCACCACAGCGTCAGCGGTGAGAATCGCATCGATCACCCCCGACGCTGGCTCCGCGTCTGAGGCACCAGCGAAACGCACCGAGTTGACTGGGTCTTGATACCAACGTTGCACGAAATACTGTTCAAAACTCAACTCGCCGATGGGAGTGTCCACGCGAGTCTCCACCCGCGAGTCGCTCATGGGCAAAATGTGCGCCTTCACGCCGAGCTTGGCCGAAATGACGCTCGTGGCCTCTGAAAGCGTTTTGCCCTCAGCCAGCAATCGGGAGCGCAACAGGTGAACCGCGAGGTCACGATCGCCGGTGTGAAACCACGTAGGCTCTCCAAGCTGACCCATGGCTTGCAAGCAAAAAAATGTATCGCCCTTCACGCCCCAGCCGCGCTCGCGGCTCAGCATTCCGGAAAGAACATAGGTAATGGAATCAATATCGGGCGAAACGTAGAGGCCCCACCACAGCAAGTCGTCGCCCGTGTTCACGATGAGCGTGATGTCTTCGGCAGCCATCACCTGGCGCAATCCGTCTACAAACTTAGCCCCGCCGGTTCCCCCGGTGAGCACGCAAATCACGCTGCCCTCCGGGCGAGGCCTTGTTGGTCGACGGCGGCGTGCAATCTTTCCGAGAGAAGTCCTGGCTTTGCCATGAGCGCAGGCAGAAACTCCGGATACGCGGGAAGACGCTGGCGCAATTCGAATCCTTTGGCTTCGGTACGCCGGCGCAACTGCTCAACATGCGGCCAGGGCTTCTCTGGATTGATGTAATCGGGCGTCAGCGGCGAAACTCCTCCCCAATCGTTGATCCCGGAGTCCAGTAAGTCATCATAATAGGGCTCGGAAAGGTTAGGCGGAGCCTGAATGTTGACCTTGGGCATTAGCAAACGGGCTACCGCCACCGCCCGGAGCATTTCCCCGTGAGAAGGTTCAGGCTGCTCCGCCATGGCGATTTCGGGCTTCGCCCGGAAGTTTTGCACGATGACTTCCTGGATGTGGCCATAGCGCCGGTGCAGATCGCGGATAGCCAGCAGAGTATCGACTCGATCTTCCACAGTTTCGCCGATGCCGATCAGCAAGCCAGTGGTGAATGGAACTTTTTGCTTCCCAGCTTCTGCAATCGTTCGAAGGCGCTTGCTGGGAGCCTTGTCGGGAGCGTTGTCATGCGCCGCGCCCGGCCGCATTAGCTCCGCATTCGTGGTCTCGAGCATGAGGCCCATGCTGGGCGAAACCGTGGCCAGGCGATGGATCCATTCCCCGCTCATGAGGCCAGGATTAGGATGCGGAAGCAAACTGGTTTCGCGCAGCACGAGTTCGCACATGGCCTCGAGATAGTGCAGCGTGGACTTGTAGCCCAGACGTTCGAGCGCGGCGCGCATCTCAGGGAAGAGCAATTCTGGCTTGTCCCCCAAGCTGAAGAGCGCTTCCGTGCAGCCCAAAGCTTCGCCGGCGCGGGCAACGGCCAATACTTCTTCGGGTGTCATGGTGCGGGCACCCGGCTGGCCGGGATCGCGACGAAATATGCAGTAGCCGCAATAGTCACGGCAAAGATTGGTCAGCGGGATGAAAACTTTGCGCGAATAAGTAACGATGCCCGGCTTAAAACGCTCTTTGGCGGCGCGAGCGGCGGCGAGAAGGTCGGGCAGTTCTCCGTCACTGCAGCGCATCAGGCGGACCGCAGCATCGCGCGACCGGGCAATTTCGGGCTGCCATTCCGCCAGTTCAGCGTAGCGCTCCAGTTCAGTCACCGAGTTGGTGGGGCTAGGAATCACGGTGCTCGGGTGCGACGGACGCCTCCACAGTCAAATGATACATGACTCTATCGCTGCGAGTGGCCGGACCGGAGAAAGACAGCCACTCGGCATGGTAATGTAGGCAATCGCGCCGCGCATACCGCTTCTTCGCGCGCTCCGCACCGGGATGGTCGGCTCTGATGACACAATTTGTTTCACGAAAGCACAGAACCTCATGAGCCTGAACCAGGCGGAATTCCGCAAAGCTATGGGGTGTTTCGCCACCGGCGTGACCATCATCACGGTTGATCTCGAGGGGGAAGTTCACGGCATGACGGCCAACGCCTTTGCCTCGGTTTCGCTCGACCCACTCCTGGTGTTGGTCTGCGTGGACCACAACACGCGCACTCACGCGCACCTGCACGCCAAGAAGCGGTTCGGAATCAATGTGCTGAGCCGGGACCAGCGCGCGATTTCAGAGTACTATGCGCGGCCTACCCGCACCCACGAGCGGGCGGAACAGGAAGCTGGAGCAACCTTTGACCGGACGAGTCAGGGGACGCCGATGTTGAACGGCGCGCTGGCCTACCTGGAATGCCGGCTGCACTCGGCACAGGAAGCAGGCGATCACACCATCTTCATTGCTGAAGTGGAGAACGTCGTTCTGAGGGAAGGAGAGCCGCTACTTTTTTTCCGGGGACATTATCTTGATCTTGGCGTCGGCAGTGCGGTCGAATAGCCAAATTGAGCACCGTGGAACAGCCGCTGGTTCGTCGCTGGCGGGCGCGACGAACGTCAAGAAAGACACGGCGAGCAAGGTCATCCTATTCGCCTCCTGACGGATCTTGATCAATGAGGCGCAGGAATCTTCGTCTTGCCGAAACCCTTCTCGCTAGCTTGAGCGCTAACCATACGCACGGAATTCAAGATAGTATTTCTTTTGTGATAGCCGCGGCAAGATGAGAGGAGCAGGCCGCTCATGGGACAGCCCGGCGAAGAGAAAAAAGTTAGAGCGATGAACTGGATCGCGGAACCGCACTTTCAGGGATGGACTTGCTCCCGGTGCGAGTGGAAATATCCCCTGCCCACGCTCTTAAACGATCCCCAAGCAAAAACTGCCTACGACCGGCTAGCCTCGGCCAAGTTTCGCGAACACGCTTGCGCGGACCATCTTGCCCGTCTTGCCCCTGAACCAGGCAAAAACTTCGCCGTGCACATAAGAAAATTAGTCGCGCAAGGATTCAAGCCCAAAGACGCGGTTGAAATCTTCTTGCAGGAAGTAATGCTCGAACACCGCAATGAACCCAAAGTTCTCGAACAGGCGCGGACGGCTGGGGATGACTTTCTCCGCCGCGTCCGGAACGGATTATTGTGAAAATCGGTAGGATGTGATGCGTTGCTCGCCAGGGACGCGGTTTTCACGGGGCATATGGGCCGCCTCACAGCGCGCGCCGCAGATGCTCTTCCGCGGAAAGATTCGCGCCCGCCAGCAGTAGCAATCCGGAGAGGAATGCCCAGAACATCATGCTCACCGAGAGCGCGAAGGGACCGTAAACTTCCTGGAAATTCAGCCAAGGCAGGGCGAGGATGTAGGCATACTTAAGCGCTTCCGAGAGCAATCCAATGATGACTGCGGTGGGCAAAACGGCCCGGGCGGGGACTTTCCCGTTCGGCAGCAGCCAATAGATGAGAAAGAAAATCGCGATGCTGGTGGTCATGGCGAACACCTTCATCAGCAGGAATCCAACCAGTCGTATAAACCCGTTGCCGTGTCCGCGCAGCAGCAGCTCCATCAACTCCACGTTCCCTGCCGTCATGGCAATGGAGAGTAGGGCAAGCACTCCGCAGCCAAGAGCCAGTCCAAGTGAGATCAGTTGATTGCCGAAATACGACCGATTGTAGGGGAAGCGCCAAATGCGGTTCAGAGCAACCTCCAGAGGCATGAATACCCCAGAAGAAGTGACCAGCAAAATTACCAGCGATACGATCTGCACCCGGTGCCGGGCATTCATCATTGCGGTGAGGTTGCGAATGACGAAATCCTGGCCCGCCGGAAGGTAATCCCGCAATAGTTCCACAACTACGTTGTACATAACGCGCGAATGAAACACGCGGTGAGTCAGAGTCATCAGCAATCCGACAAAAGGGAAAAACGACAGGATCGAGTTCGCTGCCACCGAGAAAGCGAAGGTGTGCACCTCGGTACGCATCAAATAGCCAACGGTGGAGACAAGCAGCCCCGGTCGAGCGCGCTGGCTACGTCGTAGTTGGTGCGGTGCCGTACCCTCAGCCGATGCTGCGATGCCATTTAATTTGGGATCAAGCACGTTACAGCTAATCGTATCAGAGAGTTGCGGACAATCCTGCCCAGCATCGGGAAACCGTCGGCAAGAGATTGCACAACGCCTGTTGGCTATTACTTGATCACTGTGAAAGTTTTATATGTGACCCTCGGTCATTGGGCCGAAGATTTCTTGGCTGTTTTTTCTAATTTTTCTTGCGAATCGTTTTAATAGTGCCTATTATCCTGTGCTCATTACGGGAGATTGCGGTCCCGTTTAACTTGAGCAAGACCCAGGGTGACGTTCTGTGCTGGGTGGTAGAAAACAGCGCCAAATTTTTCGGACTCCGAGCGGTTCACGCTGCATTTCGTCATGCGGCGGAACTGAGGGAGTCTTTTTCTTTTGGGGCGGTTTCTACCTTCCATTACAGATGCAACCCGGGCCTTCCGTTTTTCTGCAGGGCGTGCCTCGGACGACCGAGTCGTTGATCAGAGAGCGGAAGAAGATTGATTCTTAGCGCTGAAGCGAAAGGAGTTTTTTCCGTGAGAGAGAAGGGAACAGTAAAGTGGTTCAACGGGGCGAAGGGATATGGATTCATCCAGCGCTCCACCGGCGAGGACGTCTTCGTGCATTTCTCCGTCATTCAGGAGAATGGCTATCGCACGCTTAACGAAGGCGACAGCGTGGAGTTTGATTTGCTGAAAGGCCCGAAGGGCCTGCAGGCGGCGAACGTAGTGCGTGCGTAAACCCGCCGCTCGTCTCTTATACCCCCCTCCCGTTTGCAGCGGGAGGGTTTTATTTGCCCGGTTTGCCCTGCCTGGTTTGCCGCCATTCCAATTGGTGACTGACCAACGTCGATTTTTGATCGCTGATTTGACGGCGGATCCCAATCACCCCCGCTGCTTCTTCCTATCTAATTTCGAGTGAAACGAGATCTCCTGCTCCCTGCCCGGTAGCCTTGTAGTTCACCGACACGGAACGGTCTCTCCATTCGCAGGAAAATTGATCAACACCGATCAAGAGCAGCGATTTGAAATCGCCGGTGCGAAGTTTCACGGTTCGCTCACCGGAAGCGATGGTCAGCGTTGCAGCGGGGGGCTGGGAGCAGTCCACCGTCAGCAGTTTTCCCTTGAGATACTGGCTGGGACGCTTGTCTGGTCCCGCTTCGGATTTTGTTTGTGCCGCTGCGCGTTCGGCTGCGTCCTCGACGAGCGCCTCAAAAGGTGACTTCTGTGTGGCAAGGTTCGCCGCCCCGCTCCCCGTGGCGGACGACATACCGTACTTCTGCTCATTACTGATCTGGCCGAGTTCTTCTCGCGCGATGGCTGCAATTTGCGTGTTGCCGCTGGCCTTCAACCGCTCCAATAACGCTTTAGCGGCCTCCCAGTTTTTCCCCGCCAAATAGATCTCCGCTAGATGGAGAACATAGTGCTCGTTGCGCGGGCTCAACTGGATGGCCGCCCGTTCCGCCTGCATGGCGGCCACCGGACCACCACCTTCCATGCGCGCAACTCCTAGCAGATCATCAGCGTCCGCAAACTCCGGATACCAATCCAGGACGGCGCGCAGGTCCTGCATCATATTGGCCAGACCTTGAATTTCGAGATGCTTGGATTGCGCGATTCGGTATTTCAGTAGCGAGAGATAGTAGCGGATCCACATATCGTGCTGGTTCAGGGCCGCGGCATTTCTAAGTTCTTCGGCGGCTTCATCGAACTCCGCGTGTTGAATATGATCCCAGGCCAATACGCGGTGAGCGATTTCATTCCCGGTCCCGGTCGCGATCGCGGAATTGCTTTCCGACGCGTTCTCTTCCGCACTTCGTTTCGGTGCCGGATGCGATTCCGGCCCGGCGGCGGCGAGCGCCTGCAATTCCTTGAGTCCCAGCTCTCTGCGCTCCGGAATTCGTACCTTAACTTCCGCCGCCAACGCGCGGGCATCCGTGTCAGGCAACGGCTTGGACGAGATGACCATGTCATCGGGTCCAAGCGGGACCGGGAACTGGTAAACCTGCGCCGCGTTGGCCGCGACTCCCGGCTGTTTCGAGGCGTCGAGTGCGGTGAACAGTGCCCTGAGAGAATGGAAATAGTCCTTCACTGCCTGCTCCAACTGCGCAGAACTCATTCCGTAGGCCTTCGCTATGGCCTCCTCCACGGGAACGTGCTGGTTCTGCACCAGATCGAAGTAGGTCCCGGTCTCAGGCAGCTTTTTCTGGTTGAGCACGTAATGCATAACCATCCACGACTGCGCATAGAAGAGCGTGTGGTGGGTGCCCTCCTGATAAGTCGAGGTGTCATGCTTCATGGTGAATAGATCAGGCATGGAGAGCCAGACTTGTCCGCCCAGAAACTCTGTAAGCGACTTGGAAGTCCGGAGCTCCCTCTGGTTCTGTAGCAAGTCATCACTGAAAGAAGCGCCAAGCTCGGGGTCGCTGCCGATCTCGACTTGTTTATTGTCCACGCGGATCGAGCGGAAGTATTCCGCCAAGCCTTCGTCAAACCATCCTTGCGCCGGCGGATAGTTGTAATGGAGAAACATGTGGGCGAAATCGTGGGCCACGGCTCGCCAGGATTCTTCTTCGAACAAGTTCAACACGATGAAATTCTGGTCGTCACCAGGCACGAAAAAGCCAGGAACGCTAATAGGCTGGCCCTGGCGCAGCGGAGCCATCTGATAGAACGCCTGATCGTTTTTCAGCGCCAGAATGGTCAGCGGCACCGGAAGGTGGAGCCGGTCTTTCGCCAGCAAGCTGGCAAACACGGCACGCATCTGTTCGAAGCGCAAGGCCACTTCATGGCCTTTCTTTTCTCCAGCGTCGGTAACGACGGTAAAGTGCGTGGAGTGCAGCTCGAGCCATGGTGGCTCGGCCGCAGTGGCTGAGGAAACCAAAAGAACGCCCAGGAGCATCCCACGGGTGAGTGAACTCGGGATTGGGCCAGCACGGGCCATGCACGTTTCACCGCGAAGGGAACAAGACTACTAAAATGCTAACACGATGGTCGTCGGTGAGAACGCCCCAGCAGGAACCCTGGAATTGAAGGCGCGAAGTCGTCCAATCCCCCAGCTCTGGACGCCAGAGTGAGGAGCAGTAAGGTAGGACCTCAGTGGACTGCGTTTATTTGACGAGTCGGCACAAGACACTTGTTCTAGTTGTCCTGTTTGCGCTTGGGGATGTCTCCCTAGAGCAAGCTTCTGGGCAGGTACAAGGATCTGACAACCGACAGAATATTGTTCACGGCACGGTGGTCAATGCGGTTACGCACGAGCCTGTGGGTCGGGCTCTCGTCTATTCTTCCGACAATCGATTCGCGACGCTGACCGATGGTGAGGGACACTTCCAGTTCACGCTGCCCGAGGCCAACCTGGACATGGGAACGGACAGCGTTTTTCAAATCCAATCTCGCGAAGTCTCCTCGCTTGGAAACGTGAGCGGTCCTTCTTGGCTGACGGCTCGCAAGCCGGGCTTTCTGGACGATCCCAACGAGAGCCCCCAGGCTGAGCCGTATCCGGGCGAAGATCTCACCATCTTCCTCATGCCGGAAGGGTTGATCAAAGGCCGAGTCCTTGTTTCCGCGAGCGACCTGGCGGCAGGGATTGACGTGGAGATATTCGCCAGGCAGGTGCAGGACGGCACCCTTCGATGGATGCCGAGAGGTTCCATACAGTCGAACTCGAACGGGGAGTTCCGCTTTGCCGAACTTCTGCCCGGTGCTTACAAGTTAGTGACACACGAGTTGATGGACAATGATCCAGCCGATACAGTTCCGGGTCGTCAACTCTATGGGTTCCCACCGGTCTATTATCCGGGCGTGGCAGATTTTTCCGCGGCCAGCACGATTCAGCTCACCGCTGGGCAGACCTTCCAGGCGGATATTTCTCTTCTGCGGCAGCCTTATTATCCTGTAAGAATTCCGGTCACCAATGCAGAACTGAATGGCGGAATGCCCATCGTTGTCTCGGTACAGGGGCAGCGGGGGCCGGGGTATTCGCTCGGATACGACGCTGGGAAAAAGAGGATCGAGGGCTTGCTTCCGAACGGGAATTATCTCGTAGGGGCGGAGACGTTTGGGCCCAATTCGTCGACTGGGGTATTGCACATCGCGGTCGCTGGGGTTCCGGTCGAAGGTCCAAGCATGGTGCTTAGCAGAACGAGTTCGATCATTTTGAATGTCAAGGAAGAATTTAGTGAGACGAATGGGACCGGTTCAGCGTCGTGGAGCGATGGTAGGCGTACTTTCTCGTTGCATGGCCCCCGATTGTATCTGCAGGTGAGCGTTGAGGCTGCAGATGATTTCCAACCGCAACACGGCGTAACGATTCGTCCACCTATAGGACCGAATGACGATTCGCTGGTCATTGAAAACATTCCGCCGGGGCGGTATTGGCTGAGACTGAGTTCATCCCGCGGCTATGTGGCGGCGGCAAGCGTCGGTGCAGTTGATTTGCTCTATCAACCGCTGGTGGTCGGGCCGGGGTCGACTGAGCCGATCGAAATCACAATGCGCGACGACAGCGCAGAAATCGAGGGAACCGTGGCGGGTGTAACGGCGCAGCCGGCGATGACCGAGGGGATGGTCTCAAGGCTGTCGCCACCGCGAGCCTGGGTGTATTGCGTTCCTTTGCCTGATAGCCCGGGCCAATTTGCACAGCTCGCCGTAGGGGATGGGGGAAGTTCCAATCGCAGACGATGGTGCCCGGGGTTTATCGTCTATTGGCCTTCAAGAGTCCGCAAGCGAATCTGCCCTATCGCGATGCCGAGGCGATGCGGGCTTACGACGCTAAAGGTCAGGTAGTCCATTTGTCCGCTGCTCAGAAAACGTCCGTGTACGTGCAGATCATTTCCCATAACGAGTGAAAGCCGCGAGTAAACCATGTCGGCTTGCCCAACTTCGGTTCGCCCAATTTCGGTTCGCCCAATTTCGGCTCGCTTATTCTCTTTGGTGATGGCCCTCGGTCTGTTTGGAACGAGAGCATTGGCCCAGGCGCAACCTGCAAATATTTCTCCATCATCGAATCCTGGCGGCTACAAGATCGCTGGGACAGTGGTGAGCAAGGTGGACGGGCATCCGCTGGCCCGCGCGCGCATTTTTATAAGGCAAGCGAGAGATCAGCAGAAATTTCAGTCCATGGTGACATCCGACGACGGCAAATTTGAGTTCAGCGGTCTGCCTGCCGGGAAGTATTCGTTGGAAGGGACGAAGCGCGGATATATTTCTGCTGGGTACGATCAGCATGATCAGTTTTCGACCGCAATCGTGACGGGCGCCGGCATTGATACTGAGGGCCTTGTGTTGCGCCTAGCACCTGCGGCAGTGATCACCGGCAAGGTGCTGGACGAAGCCGGCGACCCAGTTCGCCGGGCAATGGTGATTGTGTATTACGACGATCACAGCGGAGGGGTCGACAAAATTCAGCAGTTTCGCAACGCTCAGACTGACGATCAGGGTGCGTACGAGATTACGCCGTTGATGCCGGGCACATATTTCCTGTCCGCGACCGCGAGTCCCTGGTACGCGGTTCATTCCAATGCGGAGCTGGCCAATGCGGGGCCTGAGGAGAAAAGCGCGTCCAGCAGACCGATCGATCGCTCTCTGGATGTGGCCTATCCGGTCACATACTATGCCGACGTCACCGATGCCGGTAGCGCAACGCCGATTCCGGTCCGTGGCGGCGACCGCACACAGGCAGATATTCACCTGAATCCGGTTCCGGCCCTCCATCTCTTTTTTCATGTGCCGGGAGATGGCAAGAACGGATTCACTTATCCGCAGCTGGAACAGCCAGCCTTTGAAGGTTCCACTGTTGTCCACAACAGTGATTCACGAATGGTTTCGCCCGACGTGGTGGAAATTATGGGCATCCCCGCGGGCAGGTACAACATTCGCGTGGGAGGAGCAAGTACATCCTTTCAAATGAACGGAGTTGATCTCAGCAAAGATGGAGAAGAAGTTGACACGTCCACTGGTGAGGCTCTGAGCGGCATCAAAGTGTCCGTACACGCGCTCGGCGAGGCTACACTTCCCCCGCGCCTTTCGGTGGGATTGCGTTCGGGAAGTAGAGTGCTCGCTTGGCAGCCGGTCGATTCTAAGGGAGAAGTGGTGTCCCAGCAAATCGCGGCTGGCCGCTACGAAGTGTTGGTGTGGGGTGCTGAGAAGCCTTACTCCATAGCGCACATGGCGGCGGAAGGGGCAGAGGTCGCGGGCCACACCTTGACTGTTCCCGCAGCCGCTTCGCTTTCGGTTTCACTTACTCTTGTGGGTGGCAGCGCAGAAATACAGGGCACCGTGAAGCGGGCGGGCAAGGCTTTCGCTGGAGCGATGGTGGTTCTGGTGCCGAAAAATCCGGAGTTGGACCGTGATCTTTTCCGCCGAGACCAAAGCGATCTAGACGGAACTTTTAGCCTGCGGGGCGTGATTCCGGGGTCATATACAGCGCTGGCAATCGAGAATGGATGGGATCTGGATTGGTCACAACCTGGGGTGATTGCAGCCTACGTAAAGCATGGACGGACCATTGAAGTCGGCAATCAGGGCGGCGGCCGGCCCATAGATCTCGCAGAAGCGATCGACGTTCAATCCAAGTAGATGGATACAGGAACAGTTTGTTGGAGAAGGACTGAAACGCTCCCAGGGTGTTAGCGATCTCAGTCGCCGCTGGCGTGGTGTTGCGTAGGAACCAGCACAAGGCGGACTGGCCGAGGTGAATGCGTCGCCTGTGTGGTACGGCCAAAGGTTTGAAGAATGCTGCTGACAACCAGATGAGCTGCCAAAATGCCGAATGCCACGGAAGCTAACACCGTGAGGGAGAGCACCAGCGGTACAAAAAGTGCGTCCACGTAATCCATCCTTAACTAACCGCGGCCTTTAACTCACAGCGCAGTTATGAGATGCCGTCTTCTCCGATCCCGTCTGTGCGGCTTTCACAATCTACCTGCGTTGACGCTCACCGCTGTTCACAACTAAGATACGGAGTAGAGCTGTGCACTCCTACTGTCGAACATCCCTGAGGCCCTGTCGACGTTACGGAAGGGAAATTAGCCCCCGATAAATGGCCATTACGAAGATTTCGGTCCGCGGCGCACGGCAGCACAACCTCAAGAACCTGGACGTGGAAATCCCGCGCAATACCCTGACCGTGATCACCGGGCTGAGCGGCTCAGGGAAGTCATCCCTAGCATTCGACACGATTTACGCCGAGGGGCAGCGCCGCTACGTGGAGACGCTTTCAGCCTACGCCCGCCAATTCCTCGATCAAATGGAACGCCCGGACGTTGACGCCATTGACGGCCTTAGTCCGTCGATCTCCATCGAACAGAAAACCACCAGCCGCAGTCCGCGCTCCACCGTAGGTACCATCACTGAAATCTACGATTATCTTCGCCTCTTGTTCGCCTCGATTGGGGTGCCGCATTGTCCGAATTGCGGCCGTGCGATCAGCCGCCAGTCGGCCGATCAAATAGTCCAGCGCGTCATGGCGCTCACTCCGGAAGATCGCGTGATGGTGCTGGCGCCGATTGTGCGCGGGCGCAAAGGCGAATTCAAGAAAGAGATGGAGACGCTGTTGAAGCACGGTTATAGCCGTGCCCGTGTCGACGGCGAACTGGTGAATCTTGACGACGATCTCAAACTCGACAAACGAAGAAATCACACCATCGAGGTGGTGATTGATCGTTTGCTGGTGAAGCCCGGCATTGAGCATCGTCTGGAAATGTCAGTTGGCCTAGCCATGAAGCTGGCTGGCGGCCTGGTGCAGGTCGCCGTCGTGGGCGGTGAAGAGCAGCTTTATTCCGAGCGACTCGCCTGCCCAGATTGCGGCATCAGCGTGCCGCAACTTGAACCACGCTCATTTTCGTTTAACAGCACCTATGGAGCCTGCCCCGAGTGTCACGGTCTCGGCAGCCGTTATGATTTCGATCCCGCCAAGGTGATCACCGATTGGTCGAAGCCGCTGCTCGAGGGCGGACTGGGGCCGGGCTCGGCGTCGCAGAATTTGATTCACATGTTGCAGATCACGGCGAATGCGTATGGCATTGACCTGAGCACGCCCTTCGAGAAGTTTCCGGAGAAGATTCAAGACCTGCTGCTCAACGGCGAATCGGGGCGTGGCGGGAAGAGTGGTTTCCACGGAATCTTCGGGTATCTCAAACAGAATCTCGAGGAATCAACTTCAGAAGGCTACCGCGATTGGTTGCTCGAACACATGTCGGCGAGCGAATGTCCGGTATGCCACGGGAAACGCTTGCGGCCAGAGAGCCTGGCGGTGAAGGTGAACGGAATGTCGATCTCTGATTTCACCGCGCTCCCCGTCACGCGTTCTCTTGAAGTGGCACAGAAAGTCAAGTTGGAGGGACGCGAGGCCCTCATCGCCGGACGCGTAATGCATGAGATCGTCGAGCGTCTGCAATTCCTGAATGAAGTAGGACTGGGCTACATTTCTCTCGACCGCCCGGCGGGAACGTTATCCGGCGGTGAGGGCCAACGCATTCGGCTGGCCACTCAGATCGGATCGAAATTGCGAGGCGTTCTCTACGTGCTGGATGAACCGTCCATCGGACTGCATCATCGCGACAATGGCCGCCTTTTGACCGCGCTGGAAAATCTCCGCGACCTGGGCAACACGGTGCTCGTGGTCGAGCACGACGAGGAAACCATACGCCGCGCGGATTACGTGATTGACCTCGGTCCCGGTGCCGGACGCCATGGCGGAAATCTGGTGGCGCACGGAACGCCCGCGGACATCATGCGTGAGCCGAACTCGCTCACCGGAGCCTACATCTCCGGAAAGGCGCAGATTGAGATGCGCCCGGAGCGCCGCCACACCAACGGCTCGGCACTGACCATTCTGGGAGCGAAACAGAATAACCTGAAAAATCTCGACATCACATTTCCGCTCGGGGTCATGACGGTGGTGACCGGGGTCTCGGGTTCGGGCAAATCCACGTTGGTCAATGACATCTTGTATCGTGCGTTGGCCCAGAAACTCTACCGTTCACGCGAGAAGGCAGGAGAGCACAAAGCAATTTCCGGCGCAGAGAACATCGACAAAGTAATTCGCATCGATCAATCTCCCATCGGCCGCACGCCTCGTTCAAATCCGGCTACGTACACCGGAGTTTTCACTCAGATTCGAGACTTCTACGCCATGTTGCCGGAGTCGCGCGAACGCGGCTACAAGGCCGGCCGGTTTTCATTCAACGTTTCCGGGGGCCGCTGCGAGGCCTGCCAGGGCGAAGGCCAGCGCCGCATCGAGATGAATTTTCTGCCCGACGTCTACGTGCAATGCGAAGTCTGCGGCGGACGCCGCTACAATCACGAGACGCTCGCCGTAAAGTACAACGGATATTCCATCGCCGACCTGCTGGAGATGCCCGTCTCCGATGCCCTCCCCATTCTGGAAAACATTCCGCAGGTCAGACAAAAACTGCAAACGCTCGTTGATGTCGGCCTCGGCTACATTCACCTCGGACAATCGGCGGTAACTCTGTCCGGCGGCGAAGCTCAGCGCATCAAGCTGGCCCGCGAGCTAAGCAAGCGCCAGACCGGCAAGACTCTATACCTGCTCGACGAGCCCACCACCGGTCTGCACTTTGACGACGTGAAAAAGTTGCTCGACGTCCTGCACCGTTTGACCGATCTCGGCAACTCAATCATCATCATCGAACACAATCTGGACGTCATCCGCAATGCCGACTGGATCGTCGATCTCGGCCCCGAAGGCGGCGAAGAAGGCGGCCGCATCGTGGCCCAAGGCACGCCCGAACAGGTGGCGCGTGTAAAAAAGTCATACACCGGCCAGGCGCTCGCAGGATACTTTTCTGGAAACGGAAAGCGGAGCGCTTGAATTTGAGAAGTGATGAGGCAGAGACGAATGTGAGCAACGAAGTGTTTAATGATTCCGGGCCGGGTCCGTACAGAATATTTACTATTGATTCGGTAAACTGGCCATAATCGAAAAGGATCTGTTTGTCATCACCCGACGCCCCGCAGTTTAATCCGCCGCCGTCAGATACTGAGCCGCAGCCATCCGCTTCGATCACTGCCGATTCATTTCCGCCGCCCACATTTGCCCCCGAGGCGCCCGCCCCCAAATCCGCCGAAAGCCCCGTTTGGACTGGCTGGGATGTCCTCCAAATCGCATTCCTAACCATCGTCACTCTAATTTTCCTGCAACTCGTACTCATCCTGAGCGCGAACCGATTCGTCTATCGCCATTCCAGTTTCCGCGTCGTATCGCAAAAGCCCATGCTTGCGCTGCTGTCAGAGTTCCTCGCCTACATCGCCGTGGCCATCTACATGGTAGCGTTGGTGGAAGGCAAATATCACGTAGGCTTCTGGCAAGCCATTCGCTGGAATTGGCCCGGAGGCGCGGCTGTTAAGCGGTTAGGGCTGGGTGTCATGATGGTGGGTCTCGACCTGCTGGGACGCTTTCTGCCCATGCCCAGGAGCGTTCCCTTCGATCAGTTTTTTGCCCGGCCCACCGACGCCTATCTGACCACGGCATTCGCCGTCACTCTCGGCCCACTGATGGAAGAACTTTTCTTTCGCGGATTTCTCTATCCCGTCCTGGCCCGCCGTATGGGAGTCGTTCTCGGAGTGATTTTCACCGCCCTGCCGTTTGGCCTCCTACATCTGGTTCAGTACGGCTACGCCTGGGGAGCGGTGCTGGTGATCTTCTTGGTTGGAGTGGTTCTAACTGCTATCCGCGCAGTTACCGGATCTGTAGCGGCAAGTTTTCTCGCCCACGTAGGCTACAATGCGACGCTCATGATGCTAACCGCCGCGGCCACAGGCGGCTTCCGCCACATGGACAGGCTTGGGTTATGGCTAGCTTACCGGTAGGGTTAGGTAAAGCCGCCGCTGACACGTGCCTCCGCTTTCTAGGTCTACAGTTTGGCAACGATGGATTTCTTGGCCGCAGGACATCCTCGCGAAGTTCCTGACACGCGTTGCGCTTAGGGGGCTGGAGCCTGAGGCGCGTCGGATAAGGCCATCCGTCACTCCGTTTCAAAAAATGGACCCGATGGATGCCGCCTCTGGATCTTTAGGATTTACTTCACCGTAATGGTCAGCAACTGCGCTCCCGAGACCACATAATCCAGCGGCGTCGTAGCGGTTTCATCCACGGAAGACTCAGCCGAGACGATCATCTCCTGATTACCGCGCATGCCATCCATCACGTTCATGACCGAAAGAGGTAGCGTCGGCATCACCTTGTCGGCCACCCGTGCCTCCGGGTCAGCCTCAAGCAAGGAAACGTATACACGATTGTTGCTGTGCTCCTTATTAAGCAGGGCAATCGTGGAAGCCAGATCAAGCTTGCGTCCGAAGGCAGGCGACCCCCGGCCAACGCGGTCAAGAGTTTCTCCGTCGCTAACCAGAATGCGCAAAGTGCCTTTGCTGGCCGAGGTCGGAATTTTCACCGGAATCTGTCGTATGATTCGCTCTCCGCGATACGGAGCGATCGCGGTTTCCACCATGATCTTGTCTCCGGGGCGTGCCTCGGTAACATCGGTGTGGGCACTCTCCAGGCGCGCCCAACGGCGCTCGCGAACCAGATCAAAGTCAAGCCTCACGCTATTCACCGCGGGCGCGTCGTAGGGATTGTCATAGATCCGGCTGAAGCGCTCGCCCAGCGATAGTGCCGCCTGCATGGCCGCAGGCTGCCCGCCATCGGCGGGTGAAAACATGTTGTGCAGCGAAACTTCCGGAAAGCCCTTAACGTTGATGCTGCCGTTCACCCGGTAAGTGATTTCCTCGCCATACTCATTCACACCATGCAACGCGTTGAACACCGTGGCCATGATCGCGACCGGGCTAAGCCGCGCATTGTTCAGCACCTCGTAATGGAATTCCTTGGTAGCCGCGCCGCCGTTAATCGTCAACGTCACTGGAATCATCTGCGGCTGCTTGTTGAACACGCCCATGATGCCCGTATGGCGATCTTGCACAAACGCTCCGGCAGCCTCCGTGGTGTTGACGATCTTGAATGCGTTCAGCGGAGACGGCAACGTAGCCAGCACCTGGGCCTTGTTCATGGGCAGATCGACAGCGCCAAACTGCAATAGCGGATGCCCGCAAGCGAGCAGATGCTGCGGATCAATATAAGTAACGGTGCAGGTGGCCTCGATATCCATATCACCGCGAACCAGCACTGCGCTCACCGCCGAGCCTGGCTCCAGCGGCTCGGGCTGCTTGGCATCGCTCACCGAGCCCGCCCCCATCACGGGTACGATTCCCGCGGAAGCGAACTGCGAAGCGAAGCGGTGAACCGCGTCTTCAGAAAATCCGTTGAACACTAGTGGCGTCTCAATGGGCTTGAGATAATTCGCAAATCCTTGAGTTCCTTCTGAACCCGGCTGGCTTGGCCCATCTCCCGGAGACGCAGTCTTTCCCGCGATATTCCCCACCACGCCATTCACGGACGGCCGCGCCGCAGCTTCCTCCGCCGGACTGCGATCGAGGGCATTGATCTCCAGCATGTCTGCAATCGGAGTCACGCCGGCAATCGGCTCTTTGGAAAACTCGCCAATGCGGAACGCCAGCGCGCCCGCCAGCTTGCCGTCCATATACACCGGACTTCCGCTCATGCCCGCAACCACGCCGGTGTACTCGACCTTTTCTCCATGCAAGCGCACCAGGATGACGTCGCCCTTGGGGCCATTCACGTTGCGCAGAACGCCAAGCACTTCAACGTCCATGGATTCCGGCTTGATACCTTGAAACACGGTATAGGCGACGCCGCGCATGCCAGCGTGAATATGGTCGACAGAAATCGTCGGGAAATTTTGTGAGGTTTGGGCAGCGAGTAGTGCCGGAACCAACACACAGAAGGAGGCGAAGAGCCCAGAAACTACTTTTTTCATGTAATGCCCCGGAGGAGCGGCTAACCGGTCCATTGTTAGAATAGACTCTACCAGATTGTAATTCGTTGCCAGGAGGGGATAACTGGGGACCAGGCAAACATCCCATCGGCGAATCCTTGCGTCTATACTAGCATAAGATGTTTTGCCGTTAGAGTCCTATGTTTACTACAGCATTAAGTGCGATTCGATGGCCACAGCGCCCGAACTTCCGGGTTTGCATACTATTCGCTTCTCTGGCCCTGGTTGCAGGTGCATTGCCCAGCTTCGCCCAGGACCCATCCTCCGCCCTGAACAACGGCCAATCTCAGCAGCAAGCTCCGCAAGCGCCGGATAATGGCAAGCCCAAGCAGGACGCTCCGCCCGAGGCCGGTGGACCAGGCGCTGATTCCGGCCCTTATGCCGTTCCCAAGAAGAAGGAGGAAACGCCTCCGCCACCGCCTCCGCCCGCCGCAGCCAAGAAGATTGAGGGCCTGCCCGATTACTCGCTGAAAGTGAACGTGCCTCTGGTCAACGTGGATGTCCTTGTCACCACTAAAGACGGTCAGGCCATTCCTGGGCTGAAGAAAGACCACTTCCGGATCTTGGAGGACGGAGTTCCCCAGACCGTTACGAATTTCAGCGTGACTCAGGCGCCGATTACAGCAGTGCTCCTCACCGAGTTCGCCTCGACGAATTATGTATTCATGATCCAGGCGCTGCAGGCGTCGTACGCATTCGCCAACACGCTGAAGAAGGACGACTGGGTGGCGGTGGAATACTACGACATGAGGCCGCACGTTCTGGTCGATTTCACCCAGGACAAAAAGGCGATCTACGGCGCCCTGAACCAGTTGCGCATACCCGGTTTTGCAGAGACGAATCTTTTCGATGCTCTGTATGACACGCTCGACCGGCTTGACCGTGTGGAGGGCAAGAAGTACATCATTCTGGTTACCACCGGTATCGATACTTTCAGTAAGCTCAACCTTGACCAGATGATGAAAAAGATCAAGGCCACGAAAGACGTCACCATTTTCCCGATCAGCGTCGGTTTCATCGTGCGCGAATATTGCGAAGTGCATCGCTGCGGATACACGCATGGCATGGGTATTCCGGTGAGCAACATGGACTATCTCCAGGGCGATAACGAAATGAGGACGTTCGCCGCTATGACCGGCGGTCGCGCCTATTTCCCCCGTTTCGAGGGCGAACTGCCCGAACTGTTCGCGGACATCACACGCGATATCCGCAATGAATACTCATTGTCCTACAGCCCCACCAACACCAAACTGGACGGAACCTATCGCAAGCTGAAAGTGCAGGTAGTTGCGCCCGACGGCGGCCCATTAAAAGTAAAAGATCAGAAGGGCAAAGACGTGAAGATCGAGGTGGTCGCCCGCGACGGCTACACGGCGAAGCACACTGTGGACTAGTCTGCTGGAGTGGCAATTCGTATCAGGGCATGTCTTGAAGGCATGCCACAAGTTTCGCGTAGTGAATCGTGCCTTCAGGCAAAGGACTTCAAGAGGATTCTCGGATTCCACGTACTACCCCTGCCACCACCAAAACCACGAGTTGAACTGACCGCATAATCGGACTGAGGAAGTTTGTTTTAAGTTTAAGAGCTGAATGCCAAGAGCTGAAAGCTGAAGGCCGCCGTTAGTGCACGTGAAACAGCTTTTCCAGCAAGAAAAACACTCCTGCACCCACGAAGACCAGCAGTGCCATCTTCATCGCAGGCTCCTTGTTCACTTCGGGTACCAAATCGGAAGCTGCCACATAAATCGTGACTCCCGCCGAGAGCGGCAGCCCCGCGCTCACGTGATGACGGAACAGCGCCATGGTCAGAACCCCTGCCAGTGTCGCTCCGCCGAGAACCACCGATGCTGCCCACGCTGTGCCCCGGCTGCGTCCGCTGGCCAGCATGACCGAACTCACCGTGAAGCCTTCCGGAACCTTATGCAGAAACACGGCAAAGAAAATCAGCCAGCCCAAAGCGTTTGACACCAGAAATCCCGACGCGATGGCAATCCCATCAAAAAACGTGTGGATGATCAGGCCAAACAACACCGAGTATCCCTTATGCGGATGGATGAACTCGTCGTGATGCGTCTCTTCGCCGAAATGGAAGTGAGGTGTAACCGTGTGTTCGAAGAAGTGAATGATGAGGTAACCAAGCAGAATCAAGAAGGCCGCGCCGCGTCCGCGCAATTCGAGACTCTCCGGGACCATCTCCACCAGAGCCGTGGCCAGCATGAACCCCGCACCGATCGCCACAAAATAGCGAAGATAGCGCCGTTCCCAATGCCGCTGCACAATAATCGCCCCGCCAAACACGTTGGCCGCAGCAGCACTAAGTCCCAACAGTATGCTGATTAGGATCGCGCTCATTGTGGGGGTCGTCGAGGATAATATCAGTTCTGCGGGAAGTTCTACCGTTGGGCAATATCCGCCGCATCATTTATCCTGAACAGTCGCAGGGATTGCTGATGGTAGAGAAGTCTTCGTCGCGCAACAGCCTCGATTCAAAATCGCACAAGCTAAGAGCCAGGAGCTAGAAGCTAGCAGCTTCCTTATGAAAACTGGAATCATTGGCCTGCCTCAGGTGGGCAAGACATCTTTATTTCGCATTCTGACTAAAGCCCATCTGTCTGAGGGCGCCTATGCCAATCCGCGCGAGGCGCACATTGGCGTGGCCAAGGTTCCGGACGATCGGCTTGACCGTTTGGCGGCGCTTTACAACCCCAAGAAACTTACCCATACGTCTGTCGAATATGTGGATGTCGGCGCGATCGGCCAGGAGGCGTTGAAGGACACCGCATACTCGGCCCATTTGCGAAATGTAGATGCACTGGCCCACGTGGTGCGGGCGTTCGACGATCCTGCGGTTCCGCATACCGGCGAGATTGATCCACTGCACGACATCAAGAATGTGGAATTCGATTTGATGGTCAGCGATCTCGGACAGATCGAGAAGCGCCTCGAGCGTTTGGAAAAAGATCTAAAGAAGATGAAGACGCCAGAACTCGAGAAAGAATTCGAATTGCTGACACGCGCGAACGCACATCTTGGCACCGAGAAGCCCCTGCGCGAAATGGCCATGACCGCTGAGGACAAGAAGCGGATCAAGGGCTTCATGTTTCTAAGCGAGAAGCCGATGCTCTTTGTGCTCAATATCGGCGAGTCCACGGAGTTGGGCAAAGAACTTGACGAAGCGGTGAGCCAATACAAGCTGACAGAAATCGCATCGCGTCCGAATGCTGCGGCTACGGCGATCTGTGGCAAAGTCGAGGCCGAACTCGCGGAGATGAGCGATGAAGACGTGGCCGAATTCCTCTCCAGCTACGGACTGACCGAGAGCGGTCTGACGCGGCTCATTCGCACGACATACAAACTGCTTGGGCTAATCTCATTCTTCACCGCCGGTGAAGACGAATGCCGCGCCTGGCAGATTCCTGCCCACACGCGCGCCCAAGAAGGCGCAGGAGCGATTCACTCCGATCTCGAAAAATATTTCATCCGCGCTGAAACCATCCGATGGGACCAGCTCCTTGAAGCTGGATCTGAAGCCAACGCCCGCGCCAAAGGCACGCTGCGTCTAGAGGGCAAGGATTACATCGTGCAGGATGGAGACGTCATGCACATAAGACACAGTGGATGAGGCAGAGCCAGGAGTGAGGAGCTAATGGCTAAGAGCCTGAAACCTGAAGCTTGAAGCCTGAGGCTAAGATCTCGCTGCCACCACATACACGACCACCAACCCCAACAGCAGCACCGCACTTTCCAACCGCGTAGACCACACATGCAACGCATCAAACTGAATCCGCGCCAGATTATCCCCAGCCGCCGAACTCATTTCACCCAACGAAGCTCGCAACGCATCCATCTGCGGAACAATGCCGAACTGAGAAATAAGTGTTATCGTCAACATCAAACAGATAAGCACGTTGCGCGCCGTGAAAGCTTCCACGGTACCCGCACTTATGTAGCTGTACACCAGCGAACTGACCAGGAATACCAGCCCAGAAATTATGCCGATCCAATGCAGCTTGCCCAGAGCGCGCCCAACCACATTCCCGGCCAAATGAGTATTAGGCAAGACCTCCGGAATATTGAACACCGTGGGCGCCAGCACGAAAGCAAAGAAAATCAGCCCGCCGATCCACACCATCAGCGAAAGAAACATCAAGTAGCGCAGAAAAGACATGACGCGATTATATAGTCGCTGCGCCTGGGCAAAGCAGGATGAACAGCTGAACCACGGAGTAAGAAACAGACATGAGTCGTATTCAAGAAACTGAGACGAGCACTGACCACTAGCCACTGACCACGGCTCCTACACCGGCACTGCCACACTCTCCACAATCTCGCGCAGCACCTGATCTGCCTGCTCAGACTTTTGAGCGGTCGAAGCGTAATGCCCGTTAACCACCACACGATGAGCGAACACGGGAACCGCCAGCGGCTTGAAATCCTCCGGAGTGCAAAAGCTCCGGCCTTCAAGAAACGCCGTGGCCTGTGCCGCCCGATAAAGCGCCTGCGCTCCCCGCGGCGAAACTCCTAGCGACAAATAGTCCGACTCGCGCGTGCGCCGCACAATCTCAAGCGCGTAACTCACCAAAGATTCATCCACGCGAATCTGCTTCACCGCTGCCTGCATTTCCAGCACATCCGCCCCCGTCAGCACCGGACGCATATCTTCCAATTGCGACGCCCCACCCTGCGACCGCAGAATTTCCCGCTCAGCCGCCGCCTCCGGATAACCCATGCGCACTCGCATCAGAAAGCGATCCAGCTGAGACTCCGGCAAAGGATAAGTCCCATGATGCTCCACCGGATTCTGCGTAGCGATCACCAGAAAAGGCTGAGGCAATTCATAAGACTGCGCATCCACTGTAACCTGACCTTCATTCATCGCCTCGAGCAGCGCCGACTGCGTCTTAGGAGTAGTGCGATTGATTTCGTCCGCCAGCAAAACATTGGTAAACACCGGACCGCGCTTGAACTGGAACTCCTGCTCCAGCGCCGAATACACCGAAATGCCAAGCAGGTCCGAAGGCAGCATGTCGCTGGTGAACTGCACCCGCTGAAAGCTGCAATCAATGGCGCAAGCCAAAGCCTGTCCCAGCGTAGTCTTGCCCACGCCCGGAACGCCCTCAATCAAAAGGTGTCCACGCGCAAAAATGCTGACCAGCGCCAGCCGGACGACATCGTCCTTCCCGCGAATCACGCGCCGCAGCGCCCGTTCCAGTTGTTCAGCTTTGTGCGATGCGGCAATAGCAATCTCAGGAGACATTGAATGGATTTTACTATCCGCCGCCGATGCGGCTCAGGTTACCTACGTCACAGGACTGCAGCTTCTCGCTCCTGGCTACTAGTCCTTGATGGGAAGGTCCGTTCATGCTCCCCGGGTTCTCCGATGCAGCTTGACGACTAAAAAATGAGAACGCCCGGCTCAAGGAAACTTGCGTACTCCAACCGACGGCGGCCCAGCAGCGGCCGGGTTCGCTAGAAGCTAGAAGCGGTCTTTACTGCTGAAATTCCGCCGGCCGCCCCGTCAGCCGCTCGATCCGCTTCGCAATCGGAGGATGCGTCGAAAACAAGTTCGCAAAATTCATCCCCAGCAAAGGTTGAATGATAAAAAGATGAGCCGTAGAAGGAGAGGCCATCATAGGCACGCGCCGCGAATAAGCATCCAGCTTCCGCAAAGCGCTCGCCAAAGCGTAAGGATTCCCCGTAAAGTGAGCCCCGGTAGCATCCGCCTGATATTCCCGCGAGCGCGACACCGCCAGCTGAATCAAGCTCGCCGCAATCGGAGCCACAATCAGCATCAGCAAAGCCGCCAACCCTCCGCCACCGCCCCGCCGATCGCGGTCGCCACCTTCCATGCCGCCAAAGATCATGGCCCAGCGTCCCATGCTGGCCAGCATGGTAATCGCGCCGGCAATGGTCGCCGCCACCGAGCTAATCAGGATGTCGCGATTATTGACGTGCCCCAGTTCGTGCGCCAGCACCCCTTCCAGTTCTTCGTCCGTAAGCAGCCCCAGGATGCCATGCGTCAACGCCACCGAAGCATGCTGCGGATTCCGCCCCGTCGCAAACGCATTCGGAGACTCCGCCGGAATCACATAAATCTTCGGCATCGGCAGCCCGATCTTTTGCGTCAGCCGCTCCACAATCTGGTAAGCCCGCGGCAATTCCTCGCGCGTCACCGGCTTCGCCCGATACATGCTCAGCGCAATCTTGTCCGAAAAGAAATACGAGACAAAGTTCATCACCACGGCAACGGCCAGGGCAATCATCATCCCATTCTGTCCGCCAAAAGCCCGCCCAATCATCAGCAGCAGCAGCGTAAGCGCGGTCAGCAAAAACGCAGTCTTAAACGTGTTTCCCATAAAGTGGCTCTTTCCACCTATTGGATGTTACGCCTTCCCCCCAGGATGCGCGTGCCGTGCTTCGCCGTGGCCTCACCCAAAATTCGGGTGATAAAATAGCTGTAGTCTGAAGTCGTGTCTTTCCCGTTCGTAGTGGTGCCAGCGACACGACTGAAGTTGTGCCCTCCCGTTCGTGCTGGCGCCAATCCAATTGTTGCTCGTCCCGAATTGTCCTCCGTGAATGAGAAAGAAGACGTTTCACTAGCTCACGAAAGGGCTGAATGCTGAACGCATCACGCCTTCTGGGCTTCGCGCTTGAGCGCGCGTTCCAAAGTCTGATCCAAAGCGGCCCTGTGCTTTTCGTATTCTTGTGGGGAGATGTTGCCCTGCTTGCGCTCAACTTCGAGCTGGAAGAGTTCTTCCTTAAGAGCTTCAAGCAGGATCGACGAACGCCCGGCGCCCGATGACGAAGCTGCAGGCGACGCCCGAGGTGGAGAGCTTAACTCGCGCGCAGGCGGAACTTCTGCGAACTCGTATTCCGCGTCTTCGTCTGCAACACGATCGGCCGCGCGTGGCAATTTCGCACGACTTGCGGGGCGTGCCGCGGATTGCTGCTTAGAGGCCACATACACCGCGCCCGCGGCCAGCACTGCGGCGAAACCGCCAAGGATGTACCAGCGATATTTCTGCAGGGGATCGGGAGCATCAGTGGGCGGCCCAAGTCCTCCACCGGGACGAGCGTCGCGTCCTTGCGCGGAACTTTGTTCGCCAGACGATCCTTGCGCTGCGCCGCCTTCACCGCGCTCCTGCAAGACTCCTTCTCCGGAGACCTTGAAGGCGAGGGGCTGTCCTACGGTTGTGTTGGAAGCAACTTGCACGATGGCGTCCGGCTGATTGGGATCGCTCATCGGCTGAAATGGCGCGCCGGGCGCGGCCGTGAACTGCATGGCCCTAGGCAGCATGGCGACAAAGTGCTGCAAGGGATAAAGCGTTTTCGGATCGAGATTGGCCTGTCCGGTGTAGGGCAGCGTGTAGGCTACTTGAAACTGCGTGAGGCCGGGGCGCAGCGGAAACAGGAATGAGTAGCGGGTCTTCTTGTCGTCCTCGGGGACGGGCGCGGAATTAACCGGCTGACCGCCGGACGTCATAGCCGATGCGCCCACAACTTGCGCGCCTTCAGGGAGATAGAACTCGAGATTGTGTTCGTTCATCTGCGTGCGCGGCGGCTTGGACGAGTTTTGAACCGCAAACATGCGGACGACTTCGAGCTCTCCTTTTTCCGCCTGCACGCGCATGATGTCGGCCACGACGGCGAGATCGCCCAATTTTTTGGCCACGTCGTAGACCTCGACTTCGACTGACGTAGTTCCGGGAGGCGCCATGCGATGGTAGCTAACTCCCTGGTGAATGGCGCGAACCAGATGCGGAGACTGCGCGTCGTCGATGGTGAAACTGAATTTGCCTTTAGCATCGGCTTTCGTGTGCCCCGCTTCTTCCATGCCCTGGCCGAGTTTGAGCAGAATGATTTCGTCTCCGGCGGACGGTTTGCCGGTGGTGCTGTTCTTCACGGTTCCGGTGAGAGTTTCGCCGGCTGCAAAGGAGGTGAGGAAGAAAATGGTGAGAACGAGAACTCTTAAATGATGAACTCTCAAGCTTTGGCCCTCCGGGAGGCGGGCGGTGGATTCTTTTCAAGGCGAGCGATTTCGGCCAGCAGCGTGGCAGCCTCGTCCTGCAAAGAAGTCTTCAGCGACTGATAGTCGGCGTCGGGGAGCTTGCCCGCCTTGTATTCAAAGTTCAGATCGCGCAGGTTTTCGTAGACAGCGTCTTTACGCTCGCGAAGGTAAGCGGCACGAGTCTTCTCAGGACCGAGATAGAGCTCGCCCGGAAGATAGAAGACATAGACCAGCGTCAATAAGGTGACCACGGCGCAAATGAAAATTGTCATAGCTCGGTCTCCTTGCGGGCCTGGGCGCGGAACGGTTCGAGATCAGCGCCGCGAACCGGGCACAAGCCTTCCGCGAGTGCGGGCGCGGGCCGATTCCTCCAGGCACGAACGATGAAGACAACCGTCATCAATCCGAACCCGAGCGCCACAAAGGGAACAATCCAGGCCGTGCGATTGAATCCAGTGTTTGTGGGAGCGGCCAGGACCGTCGGGCCGTACTTTTGTACGAACGCTTGCGAGACCAAGCTGTCGCTGTCGCCCCGAGATACAGCGGCCATCAGTTCGTTGCGCATGCCGTCGGAATCCGGGCAGCCGACGTGATTGCACTCCAGCAGAATTTGACGGCAACCGCAAATGCACATCAGTTGGTGGCCGAGGTGGTCAAAGCGGGCGGCTTCGTCTCCGCTGCCCACAAAAGCCAAGATGGCGAGACAGAGAAATCCGCATTGCATGCTGCGCCGGATTGCTTTCTGTTTCGTCATGACTTCTCTTCGTCCAGGATCGCCCACGGAGCGGCGCGGAATCAGTCCCCCGCTCCCGCCGGAGCGTGGCTTTCGACGAGCTTTGGCGCGGGCACGCGCACAACGGCTTGCGCATTGGGTATCAAGGCTACACCCGTGCCCACGATCACGATCCAGACGCCGACCCAAATCCACATGACCAGCGGATTCAGGTGAGCTTTAATGATGGGACGGCCGGTGTCGGGATTCAGTCCTTCGTAAACCAGGTAGAGGTCTTCCGCCGCGGTGGAGCGGATGCGTGGAATGGTCTGCGCCTGCTGGCTGGCCTTATAGAAGCGCCGCTCGGGATACATCGTTCCAATTTGCTTGTCGCCCTTGAGAACATTGATGATGGCCCACTCGCTGCTGTAGTTCTCGTTGTATTCCTGAGTGTAAGACTGGCAGACCAGCGTGTACGGGCCCAACGACATTTTGTCGCCGTATCCCATTTCTTTTTCGGCCTCACGATTGAAGGGGGTGCCGAGAATTCCGATGACCAGGACAGCGACGCCGAAGTGGACGATGTAGCCGCCGTAGCGGCGCGTGTTCCGGTGCAATAAGTGAACCATCGAAGCGAAAAGATTTTGGCCGGAATGCCCTGAGATCACGCGGCCGCCGCGAATGAATTCAGAGATTACCGTGAGCGAAACCAAAGCGGCCAGCATGGCGGCCATCAGAGCATAGAAATAGGAGATGTCGTTCCAGGGCCGGACTCCGGAGATCATCATCACCAGCCCGACAGCCAGCGCGCCCAACGCAGGCCATAGGAAATTTCGCTTCAGACTCTCCAGTGAAGTTTTTCTCCAGGCAAGAAGCGGGCCGAGAGCTGTGAGCACGAGCAGCAACAGCGCTACGGGAATGGCAACGCTGTTGTAGAAAGGAGCGCCCACAGTTACCTGATGGCCCTGCGCCAACTCGGAGATCTTCGGGAACCATGTTCCCCAGAGGATAGTGAAGCACGCGAGCACAAAAAGCAGGTTGTTGAACAGGAAACTCGACTCGCGCGAGACCAGTGACTCGAGCTTGTGTTCGCTGCGCAGGTGCGACTTGTTCATCAAGAAGAAATAGAGGAACGCAGCGAAGGTGATGATCAAGAACCATCCGAACCATTCACCTATCGATGACTGCGCGAAGGCGTGGACCGAGCTGATGATCCCACTACGGGTGAGGAATGTCCCGAGGATGGCAAGCCAGAACGTAGCGAAGACGAGCCACATGTTCCAGACTTTCAACATGCCGCGTTTTTCCTGCATCATCACTGAATGCAAGAAGGCGGTGCCGGTGAGCCATGGCATCAACGATGCATTTTCGACGGGATCCCATCCCCAGTAGCCTCCCCAGCCGAGGACGGAGTAGGCCCAATGCGCTCCGAGAAAAATTCCGCAGGTGAGAAATCCCCAGGTGACCATGGTCCAGCGCCGGGTGACGTGGATCCACTTCTCGCCGGGATATTTCATGATCAACGCTCCCAGCGCGAAGGCGAACGGCACGGTGAACCCCACGTATCCGAGGTAGAGCATCGGGGGGTGAATCACCATTTCCGGATACTGGAGCAGAGGGTTCAGACCGGCGCCGTCGGATGGAAGCGAGCTCTGCATAACAGCGAAAGGATGCGCAGCGAAATTCAGCAACAAGAGAAAGAAAACTTGCACCCCGGCAATTACTACGGAAGCGTAGGCAAAAAGACGGGGATCGGTTTTGTAGCGAAGCCTCAATACGAAGCCGTATGCGGCGAGCAGCAAAGACCAGAACAGCAGAGAGCCCTCCTGGCCCGACCACAACGTGGCGAATTTATAAGGAGCGGGAAGGTCGCGATTGCTGTGATGAAAAATGTAGGCGATAGAAAAATTGTCTTGAAATGCGCAGATGACCAAAACTACCGCGGCCAGCAATACCATGGCGAAGGTTGCGATGCCGGCACGGCGTGCAGTTTCTCCCATCCGTTCTGAGCCGTGATCGCGGCGGACCAGGGCTACTGTCCCTGCCAGGAACGAATACGCGCTTAGAGCGAGGGCAAGCAGAAGTACGTAGCTACCGATTTGCGCCATGTGGAGCCCCCGTCATTCTTTCAAAAACTGGCACTTGAGGCAAACCAGGAAGAGAGCGCCACGCTTCCTGCGAGGAGATAGCCGACGCTGAAAAACATCGCCGCACTGATATAGCGGGTTTTCGAAAAGAAGTGTCTCTCGCGCGCTAAACCAATTCCCGTGGGGTGCCCCACGGGATCAGTCCAAATCTAGTTAGGCGCTGCGCACCTGGCCATGGCGCTGCTTTACTTCGCGCTCTGCTCTCAGCCAATCTTCGTGTTCGTGACCGGAAGAGAATCCGCGCTCGGCGTAAAGTTCGTAGGCGCGACGCCGAATCTCGTCTTCCAAATTGACAGGGATTGCATTGCCGTTGCCTGCGGCGGCAGTTTTTTGCGTTCTTGCTTTTTTCGAGTCAGCCTTTGGTCGAGGAACCTCCAGCGTCCTCGAGCTAACAGGGGCGTTCATCATGACTTCATTGGTGGGCGGGTTTGTATTCGAGACATTTTCTTCGCTGCGGGTAGGATTGCTGCGGAACCTCGGTTTCTTCGCCATAAACAAATACTCCTTACATATTCCTAGATTTAAAAATGAATTCACCTGATGTGTGATCCACATACACTGCGCCAGTGGCTCTAATTTAGTTTTGCGGAGATGTATCTACTATAACTCGACAACGCTGTGAATGTGAAGAATTGATGCGTTCACGAGTCCAAATCGTTCCGGTCAATAAGGTCTCGTGTTCGACGGCATGAATCTAGGCGAGGAGTGGATAACGGCTTGTGCAGCTTGCGGGCTAGGCCGTAAAATCACTGTCGAAGGCAAGAAGTGGGATCCGTGTTATGACGGCCCGACGTTGCACGATTTCAGACGTTCAGCCGTCCGCAACCTCATCAACGCTGGTGTTCGAGAGCGTGTCGCAATGTAGATTACAGGGCACAAAACTCGTTCAGTCTTTGACCGCTAGGACATCGCTTCGCTTGTCGATGTTACCAACCGATGCAGGACTGTTGAAGCTGCGAGCGTGGCGAAGGGTGACAGTCTCGACGGTGAAAATCGGTGAAAAAGTCTCCAGGCAGTACCCGTAAGTCTATGATGGCGCTATCGTCTAGGGTTTAGGACGGAAGATTCTCAATCTGACACAAATACAGTGATTTCTTGTATTTTCAACGATTTAGCATTAGGTGAAGTTAGGTGAAAGTGCCAAGATTAGGCGTGCGTGGTGACAATTTGGTGACAGTCAGGGGCGAAGGTACTCAGGTTTGAACCTCCATGACCTGCGTCGAAGTGCGGTCAAGAATCTCCGTGATGCAGGCGTTAGTGAACACGTCGCCATGAAGATTACAGGACACAAGACGACAAGCGTGTTCCGCCGTTATCACATCGTCACGACCGACGACGTCAGCGACGCAATGAGCAAGGTCGAGACGGCGAGTCTGCATGGTGACCGCAAGCCTGTGCAGTCTATGAGGAGCATGAAAAAGGAATTGAAAGCGAGGCAAATCTGTGTGGCGCTGTCATCTAACGGTTAGGATACTGCCCTCTCAAGGCAGGTATACGGGTTCGATTCCCGTCAGCGCTACCAAACCTCTTACGAGCGTTTAGAATGCAGTTGCAACATACGAACCCGCAGCGATTGCTGTCAGTGAGATGTTGCAAAAGCATCGAGAACCAGTTTTTCTTGTTGGTCACGCACTTCGAGTTTTGGCGTTGCAGCGTCCTTCATACCCAGAAACACTCGGTCGGCACAAGTGTGGTCACGCAAAAGTAGCCGCGTCCCGCTTTCCTTACTGTTTCCCAAAGAGGTAACAACACAACCCCCAACATCTTTCACCACTACACCCGCAAACTCATCTTCATCGTTTACGGTGAGAAATGCTCCCTCCTCGCCGTGAGCACGATCCAAGCCAAGAGTAACCCGACCATTATCGAGAAAACCAAATCCGCCCCGTTCGTTTCCTTTCGCATCGTTTAGCAACACGCCGATGCCCTTAGCAATGCGATGCTGCAAGACCCCATTGATCTGGTCATAGTCGGCACTTCCAATCGTGAGTCGGTCGGTGCCGTCTTCACTCAACAGAACGAGCCCCGTGATTGCATCCTGTCGCTTTCTTCCTTGGTTTGAAACTGGTGCCCCCAGAAGCAAGCGAGGGACGCCGTTTGAGTCTTCAATCACGATTCCACGTACGTGCAGGACTTTCTCACTAGCAGAGGCAGAGGCGAACACGTACTTTTCGACAAGAAACAGGCCACCAATAACACAAGAGTCAGGAGAGCCAATGCCTTCGTGCGTGCAACAAATCGCTCAAGGGATTGCAATCGTTCCACCAGCGTTTCACCAGTTTCCATCAGTGACCTCCCTTCATTTCCAATGCATTATGAAAAAGCGCCCCCTGCAGAAAGTCGAGGCCGGATGTAGCGCCGCCTCCGCTGCGCTGCGCAGCGCAGGGGCTTCGCTCCGCTACGGCGGCGCTTGGGGAGTAACTGCTGTGGTGTACGCGGTGGGAAGAACTGCAGAAGGACATAGGCAAATCGGCTGGAGAATGGCATTTTTACCTTGAGGGGAAAGACAAGCGTTAGC